>ERZ795030.806-NODE-806-length-46345-cov-6.200389_pt1 | contig 46345 bp, 34 predicted proteins | sample MGYA00375122_ERZ795030 | MGnify/ENA primary metagenome ERZ795030 (study PRJEB30165, sample SAMN05720146) | activated sludge metagenome | isolation source: anaerobic digester from wastewater treatment plant | place: Japan | collected 2015-04-20 ... | reverse complement strand
TCCGGACGCGAACCCCCGAGGGGTCCGTTTATAGCAAAGAACACCTCAAACTCATAGAAGAATCTACCATGGGCGCCAGTCTGCTCGACCGGCTTTACGCAAGCCAGTCCAACAAACGCCTCTTCTTCCGCGACGGCTGGGGCGACCTGCCGCTGCTCGAGCGGCTGGCCCGGGAGGGCCCCGTCCAAACGCCGGCGCCGGCGATCCGGATCGACTGGGAGCCGCCCCGGGATGCGCCGGGGGCCGTCCTGCAGGCCGGGTCCTTTGCCAGCCCGTTCACCGGTGCGGGGTTCCCGGAGGCCAGCCGAACGGCCTATGTGGAACGGATCCTGCCCCGGGGCGCGGACGCCCGAACCTCGGTCTGCGTGCATTTTGCGGCCACGGGGGACGAGGGCTTCGAGCGGCGGCGCCGGACCCTGGCCCTGCCCCTCGCGCGGGAGGGCATCGGTTCGCTCCTCCTCGAGAATCCCTTCTACGGCCGGCGGCGGCCGCCGGACCAGCACAGCAAGATGCTCAACCGCTTCAGCGACCTGTGGGCGATGGGGGGCGCCACCGTTCTGGAGGGGCGGGCCCTGGTCCGCTGGCTCGGCGAGGCGGGCTGCGAGCGGATCGGGGTGTCCGGCGTCAGCATGGGGGGCGGCATGGCCGCCCAGGTCGGCGTTCTCGCCGAACGTCCCGTGGCGATCGCCTCCTTCATCACCCCCAACTCGGCGAGCGCGGTCTTTACGGAGGGCGTACTCAAGCACTATCTCGCCTGGGACGTCCTCAACCGCCAGTTGGACGGAAAGGGGGCGGCCGTTGAATTCATGCGGACGCTCCTGGACCTGTCGGACCTGCGCCGCCTGCCCCCGCCGGCCCGCCCGGACGCGGCTTATCTCGTGGCCGCCAAGCGGGACGCCTACATCCCCCCGGCGGCGGCTGAGCGCCTGCACGCCCACTGGCCGGGGAGCCATCTCCAGTGGCTGAACACGGGGCACATCGGGGCCTTTCTCTTCCACCGGCGGACCTTCCTCGCCGCCATCCGGAGCGCCTTCGATCAATTGTGACCGCCTTCGGGATTCCTCCGGCCTTGATGTACGCCGAATGGGCAACGGCGATGGGGGCCTTCCGGGGGAAACGAGGTTGAGAACCGATCATATGACGTTCCACGCCGAACGGAAAACGGCGATGGATGCCTTCCGGCGAGTGCGGGGGAAGACGCCGGGGCGGCGTCAGGGAGGGCAGGGGCGAAGCGACGCGATTCATGGGAAGGGGAAAAGGGATGTTCAAACAGTATTGCGCAAGATGGGCCAGCGTCCTGTGCGCCGTCGTCCTCGCCGGCTGTTCCCTGTCGAAGGACATCCAACTGGCCAGCTATGCCCAGAAACAGCAGATCCATGAGATCATCCGGATGCTCCAGCCCAGTCTCGATGCGGGCGAGACGGTTCCTTCCGCCCAGCTCTATTTTCTGGCCGCCTCTTACGTCGGGATTCGCGATTATGCAAAGGCGCTCGCCGTCACGGATCTGCTGCAGAAGCAAATCGACGCGGGTGACCGGACGCTGGTCGGCACCGACCTGGCCGTCTATCCGCAAATCCTGCGGGGGCAGGTCTACCTGGATCAGGGCGAGCCCCGTAAGGCCATCGAAGAGGGCCGCCTCGCTTACAAGCTGCTGCATGAGGGCGGACGCGACCAGGGGGGATTCTATACATCCCAGCTCATCAACACCTACGACATCCTGGGGGTCGCCTACGCCCTGGCCGGCGATGGCGTCCAGGCACGGAAGATCGTTCAATCCCTGCAGGGCGTGACCATCACGGTCATGAACGGGCCGGAAAAATACGGCGCCCTGGCGCGAATCCACATGGCGCTCAGGGAATACGATTCCGCGCTGGCCGCGATCCGGCATCCCGATGCGAAAGTGACGGGCGCCATCACGGCCTTCTACGACCAGACCTTCCAGGAGATCCCCAACCTCTTCATTCTGTCGAAAAGCCTTTACGAGACCGGAAGCGTCCAGGAGGCAAGGGAGGGATACGATCGGCTCCTGGGACACCCCCAGATCGAACAGATCGGCGGCATCTACTGGATCGTCCTCCTGGACCGGGCCAAGATCGCCTTGGCCGAAGGCCGGAAAAGCGAGGCGGAGGCCCTGCTCAAAAAGGCCGTTGACGTCATCGAGAGGCAGCGCGCGTCGATCCATTCCGAGGCCGGACGCATCGGCTTCGTCGGCGACAAGCAGGAGGTCTACGCGCAACTGACGGCCCTGCTTCTCGCGGATGGCCGTTATGCGGAAGCCTTTGCCTGCGTGGAGCGCGCCAAGGCCCGCGCCCTGGTGGACCTGCTGGCTTCGCAAAAAAACATCCCTTCGCACGGCGGACGGGTGGAGCAGGTCCGGACGACGCTGGCCGAACTGGACAAGGCGGAAAACGACCTCACCGTCGTCGCTCAGGGTCAGGATGTGGCGGACCGGAGCAAAACCCGTTCGGTCGTCCTGGCGCTGAGAAAGGACCTGCAGGAAAAGGCGCCGGAACTGGCGGCGCTCGTTTCCGTGACGATTCCGTCCACCGCCGACATCCAAAACAGGCTGAAGGATGACGAGACCCTGCTCGAATACTATTCCACGGGCCGGGACTGGTATGCCTTCATTTTGACGGGCCGGACGATCGGGGCGCAGAAGCTCCCGGCCGAGAACCTGGAAGGGACCGTTGACGTCTTCCGCAGGCAGATCGCGGCCCGTGATCCGCGGGAAGTCGACCGGTACGGCCGGACGCTCTACCGGCAGCTCCTGGCGCCGATGGTGCCGGCCATCCGGACGGGGAAACTGATCATCGTTCCGCACGGGGCCTTGCACTACCTGCCTTTTGCCGCCCTTTCCGACGGCAACGCCTCCCTGATCGAGCGCTTCAGCATCCGGATGCTGCCCAGCGCCAGCGTTTTGAGTTTCCTCAAGGAACGGACGTCGCGGGGGCGTCGGGGCGCCCTGATTCTCGGCAATCCGAAGCTTAGCGATCCGAAATACGATTTGAGGTTTGCGCAGGACGAGGCCCTGGCCATCGGGAAGATCCTTCCCCAGTCCCGGGTGCTTCTGCGCGGCGAGGCCTCCAGGGCCAACCTCGTGAATCTGGCCGGCGACTATGCCGTCATCCACCTGGCCGTCCACGGGCTCTTCGATCCGGATCGGCCGCTCGACTCGGCGCTGCTGCTCGCGGCGGACGGAAGTGGAGACGGGATGCTGAGGGCGGGGGACCTGTATCGGTTGTCCCTGAACGCCGACCTGGTGACCTTGAGCGGCTGCGAGACGGCCCTGGGAAAGGTGTCGACCGGCGATGAGGTGGTCGGCTTCACGCGCGGCTTCCTCTATGCCGGCGCTCTCTCTCTGGTATCCAGCCTCTGGCAGGTGGATGACGAGGCCACCCGGGATCTCATGGTGGCGTTCTACGCCAATCTATCGATGATGAGCCGGGAGGAGGCCTTGCGACAGGCCCAGCTCGCCACCCGGAAAAAATACCCGCACCCGTATTACTGGGCCGCGTTCCTGCTTACCGGCGGGTCCGGGTAGAAAGGGTCGATGGCATGCCCCCCGTCATCATTCGCAACGCCGCCTACGACGACGCCCTGGCGGCGACCTTCGCCGGGATGCTCGACGCCTTGGGCGGCCGGGACATTCCCCGCGACGGCCGGGTCCTCGTCAAGCCCAACCTGCTCTCCCCGGCGCGTCCGGAAGAGGCCGTCCTGACGCACTTCTCGCTCGTCCGGGCGGCGGTCGAATATGTCCTCGAACGCGGCGCCCGGCCGCTCGTCGCCGACAGCCCGGCCATCGGCGCCTTCGCCCGCATCCTGAAGGAAGGCGGCCTCCGGGAGGCCCTGAAGGACCTGCCCGTGGAATGCCGGCCCTTCGAGGCATCCGTTGCGGTCGACGTGGGCCCCCCGTTCGGGGCGATCGAGATCGCCCGCGAGGCCGTCGAGGCCGACGTCATCCTGAACCTGCCCAAGCTCAAAACGCACAACGCCATGCTCCTGACCCTGGGGGTCAAGAACCTCTTCGGCTGTGTCGTCGGCTACCGCAAGCCCGAGTGGCACATGCGCACCGGCGTGGACCGGCAGATGTTCGCCCGCCTGCACGTGCAGATCTGCCGGCGCCTGAACCCCGCGTTCACGGTGCTCGACGGGGTCCTGGCGATGGAGGGGGAGGGTCCGGGGAAAGGCGGCACGCCCCGGCCGATCGGCGTCCTGATCGGCAGCCGAAGCGCCCTGGCCGTGGATGCCTGCGTCTGCCGGATGATCGGTCTGTCCGAGGGGGAGTTGCCCTCCCTGGCGGCGGCGACGACGGCGGGCCTCTGGCCGGAAGACGTGCAGCTCGACGGGGATCTCCCCGCGGTCCGGGATTTCCGGCTCCCGCGCCCGGGACCGCTGATCTACGGCCCGAAGCGTCTGCAGGGTTTCGTCCGGCGCCACCTCCTCCGGCGGCCCGTCTGCGACGCCGAGCGCTGCACGCTCTGCGGAGAATGCGAGAAGATCTGCCCCGCCGGGGCGATCCGCACCCGGGACAAAGCCCTCGTCTTCGACTACGACCGCTGCATCCGCTGCTTCTGCTGCGGCGAGGTCTGCCCCCACGCGGCCCTGCGCAGCGCCGAAACGCACGCCGGTGCCGTCCTCCGCCGGATCGCTCGGAGAATGCTCTGAAAAAATCCCTTGATCTTAAAAATTTTCAGGTTATGATCAGGCCCGATGAATTTAGGTGTTCACCCTTTATGACCCTGCCCCCGGGAGGGTGTCATGGCCGGAAAAATGAAACCCCGATTCTCAACGTGAGAGCGGGGTTTTGCATTTTGTGGCGCTGTACTGTGTAATCCGCTTCAGGTCGTCCGTCAAAACCCGTTCACCCCATTCGAACTCCCGTTTTTTCAGGCATTAAAGAAGGAAAGGAGGGTATGTATGAGCGGCAGAGAAAAAGAGGTTACGGAAACGTCGGAAGCCGAAATTGCCGTACACTGGGGGGAGGAGCAACTCTTCTACCCGTCCGCGCAGTTCGTGGCCCAGGCCAACATGACCGACCCGAAGGTCTTCGAGCGGTTCAGCCTGGAAAACTTCCCGAACTGTTTCAAGGAGTACGCGGATCTCCTGTCCTGGTACGAGTACTGGCACACGACCCTGGACACGAGCGATGCCCCCTGCTGGAAATGGTTTGTCGGCGGCAAGATCAACGCGAGCTACAACTGCATCGACCGGCATCTCGCCCGGCACAAGAACAAGACGGCCATCCACTTCGTGCCGGAGCCCGAGGACGAAAAGGTCGAGCACATCACCTACCGGGAGCTTTACGTGCGGGTGAACGAGTTCGCCGCCGTCCTGAAGGACTTTTGCGGCCTGAAGGCTGGAGACACCGTCACGCTTCACATGCCGATGGTGGCGGAACTGCCCATTACGATGCTGGCCTGCGCGCGGCTCGGGATCATCCACTCCCAGGTCTTCGGCGGATTCAGCGGCAAGGCCTGCGCGGACAGGATCGTGGACTCGGGCAGTCATGTCCTGATCACCATGGACGCCTATTACCGGGCCGGACAGTTGATTGACCACAAGGAGAAGGCCGACACGGCCATTGCCGAGGCCGCCCGGGAAGACCGGACCGTGGAGAAGGTGCTCGTCTGGCAGCGGTATCCCGGGAAGTATTCCGCTGAGACCCCGATGGTCAAGGGCCGGGACTTCTTCGTCAATGACCTGCTGAAGCGCTATTACGGCGCCCGGATCGAACCGGTGAAGATGCCCGCGGAGGCCCCGCTCTTCCTGATGTACACGAGCGGCACGACGGGAAAGCCCAAGGGCGCGCAGCACAGCACGGGCGGGTATCTCGCCTACGTTGCCGGTACCTCCAAGTACGTCCAGGACATCCACCCGGAAGACGTCTACTGGTGCCTGGCGGACATCGGCTGGATCACCGGCCACTCCTACATCGTCTACGGTCCGCTGGCCATCTGCGCCTCCACGGTCATTTACGAAGGCGTGCCGAACTATCCGGATGCGGGCCGGCCCTGGCGGATCGCCCAGAATCTGGACGTGAACATCTTCCATACGGCGCCGACGGCGATCCGCGCCCTGAGAAAGCTGGGCCCGGACGAACCGCAGAAATACACCTACCATTTCAAGCACATGACCACGGTCGGAGAGCCGATCGAGCCCGAGGTGTGGAAGTGGTATTACTATACCGTCGGCAAGGGGGAGGCCGCCATCTGCGACACCTGGTGGCAGACGGAAAACGGCGGCTTCCTATGCAGCACGCTGCCGGCCATCCAGGCCATGAAGCCGGGGAGCGCCGGACCGGGCGTCCCGGGCATTCACCCGATCGTGTTCGACGACGAAGGCAACGTCGTCCCCCCGGGCGCCGGAAAGGCGGGGAACATCTGCATCCAGAATCCGTGGCCCGGCAGCTTCCAGACCATCTGGCGCGACCGCGAACGGTACGTCAATCAGTACTATTCGAGGTACTGCAAGAATCCCAAAAGCAAACGGTGGCAGGACTGGCCCTACATGACGGGCGACGCCGCGGTCGTCGCCGCCGACGGCTACGTTCGCATCCTTGGCCGGATCGACGATGTGATCAACGTTTCCGGCCACCGGCTGGGGACGAAGGAGATCGAATCGGCCGCGATGACCATCGTGGAGGTGGCGGAAGCGGCCGTCGTGGCGGTGAAGCACGAGGTGAAGGGCAAGGAGCCGGATCTGTACGTCGCCCTGAAACCCGGTTGTACGCCGAGCGATGCGCTGGCCAAGAAGATCCAGAACGCGGTCGTTCAGGAGATCGGCGCGATCGCGAGGCCGAGAAAGGTCTGGATCGTGTCCGACATGCCCAAGACCCGGTCCGGAAAGATCATGCGCCGCGTCCTGAGCGCCATCTCCAACGGGACGGACGTGGGCGACGTCATGACGCTGGCGAACCCCGAGATCGTCGTGGAGATCACGAAGATGGTCCAGGGAAAATGAGGGTCGGCGCCGCGTTCAGACGTTGAAGCGGAAGGAGATGATATCGCCGTCCCGAACGACGTAGTCCTTGCCTTCGAGGCGGAGGCGGCCGGCGGCCTTGGCCCCGGCCAGGGTGCCGCCGTGCGCGAGGAACTCGTCGTAGCCCACGACCTCGGCCTTGATGAAGCCCCGCTCGAAATCCTGGTGGATGGCCGCCGCCGCCTGCGGCGCCTTCGCCCCGACGGGGATCACCCAGGCCCGGACCTCGTCCTCCCCGACGGTGAAGTACACCTGCCGCGCGAGCATGGCGAAGGCGGTGCGGATGACCTGCGTGAAGGCCGGCGCGGTGATCCCCATGGCGGCCAGATAGTCCTGGCGCTCGTCGGCCGGCAGGGCCGCGATCTCCGCTTCGAGGCGGGCGCAGATGCGGATCCGCGGCTGTCCCGCCGGCAGCGCGAGGGCGGCGGGCTCGACCGCCGCCACGTCCTCGCCCGTGTTGATCACGACGAGTTCCGGCTTGATCGTCCAGAAGGAGAAGCTGCGCAGCGCGAGAACCTGCTCGTCCGCGAGGTTCATCTCCCGGAGGGGGCGGCCCGCTTCCAGGTGCGCCTTGAGACCGGGCAGGAGGTCCCGCTGCAGGGCCTCCCGCGGGCGGAGGGCCTTTGCCGGTGTCCGGTCCAGGCGCTCCAGGCGGTTCTCGACGATGAGGAGGTCCGCCAGGATCAGCTCGTCGGCGAGCTTGCGGTAGCGGCCCGCGATCTCACCGGACGCGGTGGCGGAAAACCCGTCGACGACGTGGACGAGGCCGTCGGCGCCGCTCAGGTTCTGGCGGATCGTGTTCCACGCCTTCTCGCCCGCGGCGTTGATATCGACGAAAGGGACGCTGGCGGGCGTTACCTTGACGGGGCGGAAGATCTCCACCAGCCGGTCGAACCGCTCGTCCGGCACGGACGCCTGGCCGCGCACGCAGGCCTCCCCGTGCGCGTCCCGTCCCCGGACGCCGGTCATGATCTCGAAAAGGGTGCTCTTCCCGCTCTGCGGCAGGCCGACGATTCCGATTTCCATCCCCAATCCCCCAGCGCGCGCCTCTATACCAGCCGGTACGCCCCTTGGCAAGCGGAAAGACGGCGGAGCATCCGCCGGGATCGCGTCGTACGGGTGTAATGCAAACCGAAAGCAAGTGGGGATGGGACACCCCGTGGGTGATTTCAACCCCGCGAAGGAGGGCGATGCGGAGCCGGATCCGATACCGGCGTTCCGGCGCGTGCGAACGGCGGAGAGCGCCTGTTCTCAGGCGAATTCCTGCTCGATGCGGCGCATCGCCTCGGTCAGACGGTCGTCCGGGACGGTGAGCGAAATGCGGACGAAACCCTCGCCGTATTGGCCATAGGCGGTGCCGGAGGCCACCACGACGGCGGTCTTGTCGAAGAGGCGGTTCGTGAACTCGAGGGAAGTCATCCCCTTGGGGACCGGGACCCACAGGTAGAAGGTGCCCTTCGGCGCATCGAACGTGATGCCGATCCTGGCGAGCGCGGCCAGGACCCGCTCCCGCCGCCGCGCGTAGACGGCCAGCATGTCCTCCACGGCCGGGGCGTTCTTCGCCAGGGCATGGATCGCCGCGTACTGGATCGGGTTGAAGATCCCGGAATCGGTGTTCTCCTTGACCTTGCTGATGGCGGCGATCAGGTCGGGGTTGCCGGCGGCCATGCCGATCCGCCAGCCGCACATGTTGAAGGGCTTCGAGAGGCTGTTGAGTTCGATGCCGACGTCCTTCGCGCCCGCAGCCATGAGGAAGCTGATCCGTTCCTGACCCCCGAAGAGGATCTCGCTGTAGGGGTTGTCGTAGCAGACGGCGATGTCGAACTGGCGCGCGAAGGCGACGAGGTTGTTCAGGAAGGGTTTAGTCGCGCAGGCCCCCGTCGGGTTGTTGGGGTAGTTGAGGAACATCCCGCGGGCCCGCTTCGCGACGTCGGAGGGGATATCGGCGAAAACCGGAAGGTAGCCGTTCTCCCTCAGGATCGGGACGTTGTACGGTTCGCCCCCGCCCATCAGGATGCTCGCGCGGTAGGCGGGATAGCCGGGATCGGTCATGAGGACGACGTCCCCGGGGTTGATCCGGGCGAGGACGAAGTGGTGGCAGCCCTCCTTGGACCCGATCAGGCCCAGGATCTCCGTCTCCGGCTTCAGGTCGACCCCGTAGCGGGTCCCGTACCAGCGGGCGACCTCCCGGCGGAAGGCGAGCATGCCCTTCTCTTCGTCCGTCGGGTAGCGGTGGTTCTCCGGGTCCTGCGCCCGCCGGCACAGCTCCGCGATGATCGGCGCCGGCGTGGGCTCCACGGGGTCGCCGATCGCCAGGCTGATCACGTCCACGCCGTCGGCCTTGGCCTGGTTGATCTTCTTGCGGAGCTCCATGAACAGGTAGGGCGGGATCTTCGTCAAGCGGTCGGCGGTCTGCAAGGGGAACCTCCTAAGGGCGATATGCCTCCTCCCACAGGCGTCCCTCATAAACCACTTTGGCCCGGCCTTCAAGATAAATCTTCTCGAATCCCCCCGCCTTCTTTGTGAAATGAATGCAAAGGGTTTCGCCGCTCCGGACCCGGACCTCCACCGGGGATTCGACGAGCCCCTTCCAGGCGGAGATCAGGGCCGAGGCGACCGCGCCTGTCCCGCAGGCCAGCGTTTCGTCCTCCACGCCGCGCTCGTACGTCCGGATTTCGAGGGCGTGGGGATCGATGGCGGCGACGAAATTGGCGTTGGTTCCCGCCGGCTGGTACTGGGCGTGATGGCGAAGCATCCGGCCGAGATGGAAGACGTCGGTGTGCTCCAGGTCGTTGACGAAGTGCACGACGTGCGGGACGCCGGTGTTGATGCTGTGGACCTCGAGCGATTTCCCGTCCACGGAAAGGCTCTGGTTGATGGCCAGGTCCCGGGGGTCCGTCAGCCGCAGCTTCACGACGTCGCCCCGGACCTCGGCGTCGATGACGCCCGCCCCCGTCTCGAAGGACATCCGCTCCTTCGCGATGCCCTTGAGAAAGGCGAAGCGAGCGGCGCAGCGGCCGCCGTTTCCGCACATCTCCACCTCGGAGCCGTCGGCGTTGAAGAACCGCCAGCGGAAATCGACCCGGTCGGAGGGCTCGATCAGGATCAGGCCGTCCGCCCCGACGGCGATCTTTCGCGCGCAGACGGCTTGGACAAAGGCCGTGATGTCGGGAACCTGAAGCGTCCGCGCCCGGTTGTCGATCAGGATGAAATCGTTGCCGCTGCCGCTCATCTTCGTGAACTCGATCATCGTGAAACCTCCTTGGTTGCGGGGCGTCAGGCACCGGAAACGATTCCTCGTCGTTTCGTCGCCCGTCGCCCGACGCCTATTCGATATAGCACACCGCCTGCTGGCTCTCCGGATCGGCGACGAGGCGGGCGCAGCGCCCCCCGGTCGCCGCCGGCAGGTCGATCAGGTGGACGTAGGGCGCGTACCGGCCCGCCTCCGGCAGGAGGTCCGTCAGGGCGTTGGCGGTCTCCGCGAAGAAGGCGTGCTGAAAATCCGCCTCCGGATCGTTCGGGTACACGGGCAGATAGATGATCCGGGCCTCTACGAGGTCCAGGAAGAAATGGGTTCCGTAGGACACCTCGGGGACGTGCCCCGCCTCCTCCCGGGCGATCTCGACCAGCACCGACGTGTTGTTGATGTCTGCATAGCTCACATTGACGCCGAGGTCAATGTTGCTGCTTCCCCAGCGCCCCGGCCCCATCATGACGAGCGGCCGGCCGGCGATCCCGGGATGCTCGTTGATCCGGCCGACGACCCGGCCCAACGTCTTCTTGACGTCGGCATCCGAGATCGTGGCGTACCGCTTCGGATCGATGTAGAGGATGTAGCGGATCCGCTCCACGACCCCGCCGCTGATCGTCCGGCCGGAGCGGAAGAGGACCCGCTCTTTCGGCAGGCCGGCGGGCAGCGCGACGGGCCCCGTCGTTCCGGGCAGACGCATGGGGCGGCACTGGAGCAGGTTCACCCGGACGCGGCCCTCGGGGTCCACGGCGGCCGTGAATTCCGTGTCCAGCGGGTGGCCGTAGGCCGCCTCGAGCCGGGAGAGCATCTCGCCCACGATCTTCACGAAATCCGTCCGGTTGATCAGGTTGTTGAAGGTCAGGACGAACTTGTTCGTCCCCGGCGGCAGCCGCCCGGTGAAGGGGTCGGAGAGGTAGCCGTCCTTCATCAGTGAGACGAGCATCGGCAGGTTCGGATACTCCCCGTCGCGGAAGACCTCCCGGACGGACTTCGTCTCGAGCCGGTTCTCCTCCAGGTCGATCACGTCCATCTCCCACTGGGAATACTTGGCAATCCCCGTGCCCGTCTCGGGCCGCAGTTTCGGATGGCTCACCGCGATCATCCGCGGGTAGTCGTCGCCCACGCGGTTGACGGCCCGGGTGCCCAGCCCGAGGACCAACCGGATCATGCCCTGCGCCGGATCGATCCGGCTCGTCCAGGCGTAGAGGTTCCGGGAGAAGGCGACGCCGGCCAGGGTCGGGAAGAAGTAGCGGTTGAAGGGCATGCCGGATACCCGCTGGACGAGGATCGCCATCTGCTCGTCGCTCTCCCCGAGCCCCCTCATCCGCCGGTACGTCAGGGCGTCGGGGTTGAGCGTGCTCGCATAGACGAGCTTCACCGCCGTGAGAAAGGCCTCCAGGCGTTCCTCCGGGCTTCCCTGGTTCGCGCAGTACTCGCTCCGGTACTTGCCGGCGAAGGCGTTGCCGAAACTGTCTTCGAGCAGCGAACTCGACCGGACGATGATCGGGGCCTGGCCGAAGTAATCGAGCATGTCCTTGAACTGCTCCAGGATCTCGGGGGTGAACCGGCCCGCGAGGAAGCGCGCCTCCACCTCGGCGAATTCCTCGTGCGAAATGTGGGAGCTGCGCGAGAGCTTGAGCCGCAGGCGGAAGAGTTCGTTGTTCACGAGGAAGGTGAAGAATACGTCCGAGCCGATGTAGAAGGAGTCGTGCTCCTCCAGGATCTCGCGGAAATTGAAGGCGCCCTCGGTGGAGGCGAGGACCCGCCGGGCGAGGAGCATCCCCGCGGCCTTGCCGCCGATCCGGCCCGACCCGATCAGGCGGTCCCGGATGGCGAACAGATCACCGATCGTGAAGTACCGGTCGGCCAGACGGTTGAATTCCGGGTGGTTGCCGATCATCATCCGCGTGAGTTCCTGGCGGAGCGCCACGATCTCCGGGGCGCTTTCCGGCAGGGGCTCGCCGGCCTCGTGGTACTGCAGGAGCTTCCGGTACACACTCTTCCAGGGGGCCGTCGATTTTCCCTTGACGTGCAGCGGCTTCCGGCTGGCCAGGGCGGAGATCGCCGCCGCGTCGCCGCTCTGGAACACCGGGGACCACCCCTCCTCCGTGCGGACGTGCGGGAGGAACATCTGGGGGGAGTAGCGGGCCCAGACCTTGAGCGGATGGATGTACGTCTCGTCCTGGACGCGGTAGACGTCAATCAGCACCTGCGTCGTATCCCGGATGCGGGCGACGGCGCTGTGGGCGTGGTGCCCCCGGGTCAGGGCGAAGAAGGCCACCGTGTCGAGTTCATAGAGAAAGGGGCAGGTGAGCTGGAAGAAGTTGGCCAGCAGCTCGTCCGTGGCCCACTCGTCGACGAGGGCGGACAGGTTGTCGAAGACGTAGAACGCCTCCTTGCCCAGGGTTTCGATGATCCGGTGGACCTCGCCGCTGAAGGCGTCGAAGCCGTCGTGGGGATTGACCTCGATGAGGGTAAGCCCCGGCACGGGCTCCAGGATGGGCGCATGGGGGGCGAAGCGCATGTACGCGCAGCGGCGCCCGTCGGCGATGGCCCGGGCGGCGAAGGGCCGGGCGAAATGGAGGTAATCGTCCAGATGGTCCACCTGCCAGACGACGTTGTCGCCCAGCCGCAGCCCCTGGACCACCGCGTCCAGATCGGACAGGCCGCTTGTCACCGTTCTGTCGTCCATGGTCCTCCTTCCCCGCCTTCGGCGTCGCCTTCCGGGATGGGTCCGCCCGCGACCCGCCGTCTCCGGTTGTTTTCGAGGTTCTCCCGGTCCGCATCGCGGCGCCGGGGCGCCGTGTCGAGGGGCGGGGGCCGACGCATCCCCCTGTTGAAAAGCAAGCGCGATGCCAGGACGGCCTGGCGGGGCCTCCATCCGGAAGGGGCGGCCGTGGCTTTTCGACCTGCCGGATCAGAGGCGGGGGTGCATCGGTTCATCCCTTCATAAATTCAAGCAATTATGCATTCCACCGCAAGGTCGTCCGAAGGCCGGCGTGCGGGTCGCCGACGGAGCGTGAGGGAGTCCGACGCACCCCGGGCCGTCGCAACCGGGCACAAACTTGTTTCAATTTTGCCGCCCCGTCCGGAATCGGCGACAGAAATGTTCCAAGAACTTTTCGCCGTCGGAATATTGACAGTAACCCCCTTTGCGGGTATGAAAAGGCATACGAGGGGAACGATTGATTTATCTCCGCCTGCTTGTTGAATGATTCCGTCATCGGCACGGACCGCTCGCCCGGAACGGCACACCGCACCCATGCAGGATCGCCGGAAAACGAAAGCGCAACTGATCGAAGAACTGAACGTCCTGCGGGACCGGGATGCGCTGTGCCGGCGGTTGTTTTCCTCCACCGGCGACGCCGTGCTCGTCCTCGACGGGCTCCGCATCGTCGACTGCAACCCCCGGGCGCTCGCCATGTTCGGACGCACGCGGGAGCAGCTCGTCGGCCGGACGCCCCTGGCCATTTCCCCGGAGAGGCAACCGAACGGTATCCCCTCTTCCCGGTTCGGCTCCGACCTGCTCGCCGCGGTTCAGCCGGGCGAGCCGCTGCGGTGCGAATGGCAATATCTCGGCCCGAACGGAACCCCGATCAGCACGGAGCTGGTTCTCCACCGACTTGACGGCGGGTCCCGGGTGCTGGTCGTTACCCACGACCTCACGGAACGCAAGAGCGTGGACGATCTCTACCGCGCCCTGGCCCGCAATTCCCCCATCGGGGTATTCCTGGCGGTCGGGGGGAAGTTCGTCTACACCAACCAAAAATTTTGCGAACTGACCGGTTACGGCAGGAAAGAGCTGTCGGGCCGCCCGAGCGGGGAACTCATCCATCCCGAGGACCGGGACTGGGTGAGGCAGAAGGCCCTGCTGATGCTTCAGGGCGTCGTGACGGAACCCTTCGAATTCCGGGCGGTCAAAAAGGACGGCGCCATCACCTGGAACATGGAAACGGTGACCTCCATTACCGTCCGGGGGCAACGGGCCGTCCTCGGCAACTGCATGGACGTGACCCGGCAGAAACTCACCGAGGCGGCCCTGCGGGAGAGCGAGGCGCGCTACCGGACGATCATCACCGATATCGCCGACGGGTATTACGAGGTCGATCTGGCCGGCCGCTTCACGTTCTTCAACGATCGGGTCTGGCTGATGCTGGGTTACACCCGCGAAGAGACGATGGGCCTGAGTTACCTCCAATACACCCCCGAAGCGGCGGTTAAAAAGGTCTTCGAGGTGTTCAACAAGGTCTACCGCACGGGCGAGCCCTATCATGGTCTGGAATGGCAGGTCATGCGCAAGGACGGCACCCTGGGATTCGGCGAGACTTCGGTTTCGCTGATCCGGGACGCCGAAGGAAACCCGGCCGGCTTCCGCGGGATCGTCCGCGAGACGACGGAGCGCCGGAAGATGGAGGAGATCATCCTCAGCCTGGCCTACCAGGACTCCCTGACCGGGCTGCCCAACCGGCGGGCGTTCCTGGAGCGCTTTGCCCGGGAGATCGCCCGGTCCGGCCGTCACGGGCGCCAATTCATGATTGCTATGATGGATCTCGACCGGTTCAAGGAGGTCAACGACACCCTCGGCCATCCGACGGGGGACCGCCTGCTTCAGGCCGTCGCCGAACGGCTCCGGGGCCTGCTGCGCAGGGAGGACACCGTGGCGCGTCTGGGGGGCGACGAGTTCGCGCTGCTGATTCCAGACATCTCGGACAGGACCGCGGGCGAGCGGATCGGCGACAAGCTGGTCGCGGCCTTTCAGTCCGCCTTTACGGTCGATCCGCATTTCCTGCAGATCACCACGAGCATCGGCATGGCCGTCTATCCCGATGACGGCCTCGACGAGGAGGCGTTGATCCGGAATGCCGACGCCGCCCTCTACCGGGTCAAGGAGAAAGGCCGCAACGGCTGGGCGTGGCGCGAGGGCAATTTCCGCGATCAGGCCTGTCAGGGGGATTTACCCTTTCTAAACCCTTCAAAAGGGAGGGAATCGTCATGATCCGTTATCGAGACCTCGGCCTCGTCAACACGCGGGCCATGTTCGCCGCCGCCGTCCACGGGGGCTTCGCGGTTCCGGCCTACAACTTCAACAACATGGAGCAGCTCCAGGCGATCGTCCTGGCCTGTCTCGAAACCCAGTCGCCCGTCATCCTCCAGGTTTCCAAGGGGGCCCGGGACTACGCCGACGAGACCCTGCTGCGCTATCTGGGCCAGGGGGCCGTGGCGATGATGAAGCGGGTCGCGGCGGAAAAGGGCCTGGGCGAGATCCCCATCACCCTCCACCTCGACCACGGGGATTCCTACGACCTCTGCGTTTCCTGCATCGAGACGGGCTTCTCCTCCGTCATGATCGACGGCTCACACCTCGCCTACGAGGACAACTGCGAGCTGACGCGCCGGGTCGTGGCGTACGCCCACCGGTTCGACGTAACGGTCGAGGGGGAGCTGGGGGTGCTCGCGGGGGTGGAGGACGATGTCTCCGCGGAAAGCCATACCTATACGAAGCCGGAGGAGGTCCAGGATTTTCTGGCCCGCACGGGTGTGGATTCCCTGGCCATCTCCATCGGCACCTCCCATGGCGCCTACAAGTTCAAGCCCGGCCAGAATCCGGAGATCCGCCTCGACATCCTGCGGGAGATCGAAACGCGCATCCCCGGTTTTCCCATCGTCCTGCACGGATCCTCTTCCGTTCCGCCGGAGGCGGTGGACACGATCAACCGGTACGGTGGCCGCCTTCAGGATTCCATCGGGATTCCCGAGGCGCAGCTTCGGGAGGCGGCCCGGTCGGCCGTCTGCAAGATCAACATCGACTCCGACGGCCGCCTCGTCATGACGGCGGCGATCCGGGAGGTCTTTGCCAGCCGGCCCGCGGAGTTCGATCCCCGCAAATATCTGGGTCCGGCGCGGGAGGCCCTGAAGGCGATGTATCAGCGCAAGAACAGGGAGGTGCTGGGGAGCGCCGGCAAGGCCGCGGCGATCCTCGAAGCGATCGGGAGATGAGGACCAGACCTTAAAGGAGGGGACGGGATGCGCGCGGATCATTTTGCATTCAAAATGGCGGACGGGGTGGAGCTCTTCGTGTACCGGTGGCTTCCCGACGATCCCGCCGGGGCGACGGCCAAGGTTCAGATCGCCCACGGCATGGCGGAGCACGGCGGTCGGTACGAACGCTTCGCCCAGGCCCTGACCGCGGCCGGCTACGCCGTCTATGCGCCCGACCATCGGGGGCATGGACGGACGGCCCGATCCGAGGACGACCTGGGCTATCTGGCCGATGCGGACGGCTTCAACCGGGTGGTGGAAGACCACCTGGCGTTGAACGGCCGCATACAGAAGGATCTCCCGGGGCGGCCGGCCTATCTTTTCGGCCACAGCATGGGCGCCACGCTGGCCCAGGTTTACATCAGCCGGTACGGCGAGGCTCTGCGGGGGGCGATCCTGTCCGGAACGACGGCCCGCCAGGGGCCGCTCATCCTTTTCGCCCTCGGCGCGGCGCGTCTGGAGATGACATTCCGGGGGAACCGGGAACGCAGCCCGCTTTTGACGGCCCTGTCCTTCGGGGCCTTCAACCGGCCGTTCCGGCCGAACCGGACGGAGTTCGACTGGTTGAGCCGGGACACGGCGGAGGTGGACAAGTACGTTGCCGACCCCCTCTGCGGCTTCACCTGCACGACCTCGTTTTTCCGCGACCTTTTCACCGGCGTCCGGGTCGCGCACGCCTCCGCCACCTATGCCGAGGTTCCCGCCGGGCTGCCGATCCTCGTTTTCTCCGGCGATCAGGATCCCGTGGGCGGGTTCGGAAAGAGCGTCCGGCAGACGGTGGCGGCCTATCGCAAGGCGGGCTGCCGGGACGTGACGGGGAAGGATTATCCCGGCGGGCGTCATGAGATGCTCAACGAGACCAATCGGGACGCGGTCACGGCGGATATCCTGGCCTGGCTGGCCGACCACCGCTGATCCGCCCGTGCGGAGCGGTCGTCGACGGACGGAATGACGGCTCGTGGGTTAACCCACGAGCCGTCCGTGTTTCTATTCGCCGAGCTTCGCCGGCGGCTTCACCAGCGCCGTGATGAAGGTGGAGATCGCCACGACGGCGGCCCCGACGATGAACGGGATGTAGTAGGTCCCCGTCATGTCCTTCAGCCAGCCCCCGACAAACGGACCGGCAAATCCGGCGAGTCCCCAGGCGGTGAAGAGCAGCCCGTAATTCGTTCCCTGGGAGGTGGGGCCGAAGTACTGCAGGCACGTTGCCGGGAACAGGGTGAACATCGAACCGTAGTTCCAGCCGATCAGGGCCGCCACGATCCACAGCGCCCAGTAGACCGATCCCGACGGATACAGGAGCAGCATGGCCACGACCTGGAGGATGAAGATCCCCACGAAGGAGGCCCGGGTTCCCGTCTTGTCGGCGACGAGGCCGATCAGGATCCGTGAGACGGCGTTGAAGATGGCGAGCCAGCTCGCGGCGCCGGCGGCGACCATCGGGGAGAGCCCCTGGTCGATGCCGTGCCCGGCGATGTGGCCGATGACCATCAGTCCCGCGAACGCCGCGCAGAAGTAGGCGACGTAGAGGAGCCAGAACTGGGGGGTGCGGAAGGTTTCCTGGTAGGTGTAGTCCCGCGTCTTTCGGGCGGCGGTTCCCGGCGCCGGCGCCGGGGGCGTCCAGCCGGCGGGTTTCCAGCCCGCGGGCGGCACGGGCAGGCAGAAGGCGGCGAAGACCGCCATGATCCCCATGGCCGCCCCGACGTAGATGAAAACGTAGCGCCAGCCGATCGTGTCGATGATGTACGTCGCGAGCGGCGCCATGATGAAAGAGCCCAGTCCCAGACCCACGACGGCGAATCCCGTGGCGAGCGCCCGCCGGTCCGGCCACCACTTCGGGGCCGTGGCGATGGGGGGGAGATAGACCAGGCCGCCTCCGAAACCGGCGACGAGACCGTAGGTCAGGTAGAGCTGCCATTTTGCCTGGATGTAGCCGGACAGGACGAACCCGATCCCCAGAATGATCCCGCCCGTCAAGACGACGACCTTCGGCCCGAATTTGTCGCTCAGGCGCCCGGCCGGGTAGGTCGTCAGGCCGAAGACAAGGCAGCACAGGGCGAAAGCCAGGGCAATCTCCGCCCGGCTCCAGCCGAACTCCGCATTCAGCGGTTTGATGAAAACGCTCCACGCATACAAGAGGAGACCGCACGTCGTGCTCCCCAAAACGCCTCCCACGAGGGGAAGCCATCTCGGCATGACCCCCTGATTCTCCTTCGCCATCGCTGTTGTCCCTCCTTCGTGATGAATGGTGTGAATGCAACATGCGGAAAATCCGACGTCCGCGGCCACGACCATCGGGAGATTCCACAGTGCGGTTCAATCAACTGATGGAATAAAGAATGGTCTTTTAAAAGTCAAGCAAAAACAAATTGCTGAGAGGAAGGATTGACTATCGCCGCCGCCGCGCCGCGCGAATCAGCCAGCGGATCCCGAGGATCAGGCCGGTCAGGATGAGAAGACCGGCGCCGAAGGCCGTCCAGGTCAGCCAGGATCCGTGCGCCAGGAGGTCGACGGGATGGAGGCTGGGCTCCGGGACGATCCGGCCGAGTTTTCCCCGGTAGGTCTCCGGGATGTCGGGCAGGCCGTCGCCGTCGACATCGGTAAACTGCCTCAGGTAGACCATGAACCCGGCCCACTGCTTAAGTTCCTGGATCCCCGGACGCGACGGGTCCGCATCGATCCGCATGTCGGCCAGATTCTCGACGGGGCGGCCCTGGCGGTCCTTGGGAACGATCTTCAGGATCTGCCAGGTGAAGTCGCCGACCAGCTTGAGAAAGGTGGCGTTGTAGAGATTGGCGGCTACGCGGTACAGCGCCTTGTTCCGGCAGGTGGTGTCGAGCGGCCGCCAGCCTTCCTCCGCCGAGCCGATCCGGATGTCCGTCACGCGGTCGAAGATCAGGCGTTTCGGATTGTAGGTGAACCGGACGCCGGAGACCTGAAGGAAGTAGGGATCGCCCTTGAGTGGGTGGATGCTCGTCAGCACCTCGAGGGCCTTCTTAATTTCCGCGCCGGTGAGATAGACCGCGATGACCGGATAGCCCATCGTGTCGTCCATCCCGAGGCCCAGCGGGATCGCCCGGAAGACGTCCGTCACGGCGAGCGCGCCGGTCCGGCCTTTCATCAGGTCGTCCCGGATGACGCCGTTCGATTCGACGGCCATGACGATTCTCGTCGCGGTGTCCGCCGGATCGAAGGCGTGGCGGTTCGCCATCCAGACGAGGGCGTCTGCCATGAGGTTGCCCAAGTTGGATTCCTCTTCCTTTAGGGTCAGGTCGAAGGCCGTCTCGGCGATGATCTGGCGGAAGGACAGGTCGTGCGCCGTCAGGACGTTTTGGTCGACGATACCGGCGAAGGCCTCGATCCGCCGCTGGATCACCGGATCGGCGGGGATGCGCGCGTCGATCGGGACCGACCGGTACGCCCGGACCGCGATCCGTCCGTCCCGTCGCTCCAGGTCGAGCACGCCGACCCAGCGGCCGTTGGCGCCGGCCTGAACGATCACCGTGTCACCCACGCGGAGCGGCGCCTCCAAGCGGGTGTGGCTGTGGCCTCCGACGATGACGTCGATCCCCGGCGCCTCCCGGGCCAGGGTGACGTCGTTCAGCGGTCCGGCCATGCGGCCTAGGCCGTTGTGGGACAGGCAGACGACCCAGTCCACCTTCTCGACGTTCCGGAGGCGGTCGATCATTTGGCGGGCGGTCTCGATGGGGTCCGCGAAGACGAGCGGTTTGGCGAAAGGCGCCATCTCGGCCGCCCCCCGCCCGAGGAGGCCGAAGATCCCGATCTTCCGGTCGTCCCTGACGAGGATGATGTAGGGCTTCACGAGGCCCTCGGCAAACCGCTCGGCCAGGGCGTCGTCCCGGGGATCGTTCGGGCTGAAGCGGAGGTTCGCCTGGACGAGCGCCGGCAGGCCGTCCGTGGAGCTTGCCGCGGAGAGCATCTGCGCCACGCCCGCGGGCTTCAGATCGAACTCGTGGTTGCCGAAGGTGGCCGCGTCGTAGCCCATCGCCTTGAGCAGCCGGAGTTCCGCAGCCGCCTCGCGGCTGATCGTGTGGAAGAGGGACCCCATGAGAAAGTCGCCGCCGTCGAGAACGAGCACGGGGTACGGGCTGTCGGCCTTCTCCCGCGCGATCGCCGTGGCGAGGCGCGCCCAACCGCCGACGGTGCGGTCGGCGCCCGTCCGGTCCGGCCGGTAGTCGATCTCCGGGGCAAATCCCAGGAGGTGCGAGTGGAGGTCGTTCGTATGAACGATCCTCAAGGCCGGTTCCCGGGCGTCCAACGGCGCGGCGCCCCACAGGGCCAGCACGGCGATCAGACTGAAGATGCCCGCCACCGTTCTTTTCATCACATCCTCCTTAAAGGTCGGGAACCCCGGGGTCGGTATCACGCCGTGGCGGCGTTCGCGGGGTGCGGATGCCCAATCCCTATCCTTTCCGCCCCGGGACGTCAAGGGAGAACGGTCTCCCGGCAGGTCGTCTTCGATTCGGGTCCGGCCCCGTCGCCGGACGCGGGGAGGTCGGGTCCGCATTCCGGTGGACAAACCCCAAGCCGTCTGATACCTTGGGCTACCGATTGCGGAGGAGGGAAAACCATGAGCAACCAGTATGAGCGTTTCATCGTGCGGAAACCCACGCTTGTCAGCGAACTGCCGGATCATGACTTCAGCCAGGCCATTCCCTACCCCGTGCTGATGGGCAAGGAACTGGTTCCAGAGGCCCGGGCCTGGGCGCTCTACCTGTTCATCAAGGAGATCACCCAGGAACTCAAGGACCTGGCCATCGGGACGGACCGGGCGACGCCGCACAAGCACGCCTTCGACGAAATGTACCTGATGATCGGCGAGGAGAAGGCCATCACGTTCGAAGTGATCATGGGCAACGAGACTTACCGGGTCGAGACGCCGGCCGCCGTCTATATCCCCAGCGGCGTTCCGCACGGCATCCGCCCCGTCGATGCGACCGTGGGGAAAACGGGCGGACTGATCCCCGTCTGCCTGAACGGGGAATACATCACCCTGCCCGTCGACGAGCCGGGGTAAGGCGCCCGCGAAGGCCGACAGCGATACCCCTTCAGGACATCCCGGGACCGGGATGTCCTCCGTGGCGTGGACCCCTCTGTCGTCCCGACCCGCGAACGGCGGGCCAAGGTTCCACGATTAACACCCGCCCCCGTCTCCGCCGCCGGAACTGCTCGCGGCCGCGGAGGCGTCTTCCGCTTGCGCGGTGCCCATGGCACTGGCCATCGCCGCGGCGTCGACCGACGCTTCGACATCGTTCCCGGAAGGCGCGTCGAGCAGGGCAACGGAACAGGGACCCGTCGGGTCTTCTTTCAGGCATTTCTGAAAGATCTCGATCGCCTTATCCCATTCTCCCCGGTCCTGCGCATCGAGCCCCTCGCCGAAGTACAGAAGTCCCGGATAAGACTGGGTTGCGTAGCGACCGATCGTTTCCTCTTCTTTCCTGGAGAGTTGAACCCCAAGATCCTTCAGAATGCCAAAGGCGATCGCCTTTTCGATCTTGAAGAATTCCTTGACAGGTCCGCCCGCGTCCTGCCTGCCGATTTCCCCTCCCGTCGGCACGTTCGTCAAGAGGCCCTTGACGTCCATCTTGTCATTGCCGGCGGTCAGCATATTGCCTGTCACGATCTTTCCCGCACCGATAAGTCGGCCTACCCGTGGCGCCGTCCTCTTGTCCACGATGCCGCTCCCGCCCAGTCGAAGCTCTTCCAAAAGCTTTTGAACGCGAATGCGCTCCACGACCTTCAAGGATTGCGCCTTGCTCAGATCCGTGATCAGCATGGCCGCAATCGCCTTCTGCAGGGGCCTGGCCTGTTCGGTCAGCCCCTTGTCGCCGAAATAGGTCACGGCCAGCGTGTCGGGATCTCCCGGGGAGGCCTTGAGTGCGGCCCGCAGCGCGGTTTCGTTCTTCAAGGCTTCCTTCGCCTTTTGGGCTGCGTCCTTGTACAAGGCGAGTGTCATCTGCTTGCGGATCACGATGGAGAGGTTGGTGTCCGGCTCCTTTTCCACGTAAGGTCGCCAAACCTGCAGGGCCTTGTCGTGTTCCCCGATCATGTTATAGGCGAGGCCGAGATTGATGCCTGCCACCTTATCGCTTGGATAGAGCTGATGAGCCTTTTCCAGCGGGGCTACCGCCTCCGGCGCCTTCTTCATGCGCAGGTACGTTTCCCCGAGGCCCTTCAGGGCTTCCGCGTTGTTGTCGTTTTTCTTCAAGACCTCTTGAAAGAGGGCGACCGACTCTTCATACCGGCCGTCGTGCATGGCCTTGGTCGCCTTCACGTGGGTCAAGATCGTCTGACAACCGGAAAGCAACAAGATGATCAGAAGCGCCCCACCGCTACAACGGGCTGTCTTTCTCATCGCATAGACCTCCTTTCCTTGGCCGAAGCTGTCTCACCACTCCGACCGGATGATATTCGCCGCCAGTTTCTCCTCCAGCTTCGATCGGTCGCCGATTCTGCCCGTGGCTCGGGCTGCGGCGATGACCTCGCCCGTCTCCGTCTTCACCAAGCGGACCAGGATTTTGATCCGGCTCTGAAATGAAAGAAACGATCCCAAAACAAGAACGTTCGCACCCACAATCTTTCCTGCACGCGTCATCGCTCTTTCGCCGAGAGGGTCTTTTGTCTTCAGGGCGAGTCCATCGACAACCTCTCTCAGACGATTCCTGTCGACAATCTCCACATGCGGGTCCTTGGACAGGCATCCCGCCACGCCCGCTGCAATCCCCTCGCCCCATTTCCCGGGCCCCGAACGTTCCTGCAGATCCTCGAACGGAAAGACGGCGAGGCGATGCGGCGCCCCGGTTTCCCGGGTCGAGACCGTTCCGGTGCGCCCGCCCGCTTCCATTTTCCCGGACGAGCCCTGTTTGACGGCCGCGCTCGCCCTTGCGGAATATCGTTGTCTGAACCCCGAGGCGATCCCGTCGACCAGCGCCTGCTCGAGGTCAAAAAAATCCTCTACCTCTCCCGAGACCTCCTCGGCTGTCAAGACATGTCCCGTTTCCACCTCGGCAATCCGGGCATCGATCCTCACCTCGTTCTCGACGACGGCGAAACTACCGAGGACCAGCGCCTGCACCCCGAGGATCCGGCCGAGCCTCTGCGTGGACTCCGGATCGACAAGGCCCGAGGCATTCAGCTTCAGCTCGGAAAGAAGGGCCTCGATACGGGTGCGCTCGATCACCCGGAAGCCCTTCTCCCCGCTCAGACCACAGACCAGCGCATCGGCGATTCCCCTGCGGAACGGTTCGAGTTCAACAGAATCGGTCAGAGATTCGTTGTCGAAAGACAGGACGGCAATCCGGATTTCCGGCGGGTCCCCGGCCCGCGGCGCCGCCGGCAGACACAAAAACATCGCCAGGATGACCGGCAGGAGCAAGCGAAACGGTGACAAGGCGAAATGTGTGGATGTCCGTCCCATTGGCTGAGAGTGTATGATAAAATAACCGGTTATGTCAACGAATGTCTGAGGGGGCGTGTCTCCGGAGACCTTCGCCGCGCGGGGGTGGTCATCGGCCGCCGTCGTTCAGCCCACGGCCGGCAGGACCGCGTCGATCACCCCGCCGCCCAGGACCTCGTCGCCCCGGTAGAGGACCACGGCCTGACCCGGGGTGACGGCCTCCTGGGGCTCGGCGAAGTCGATCCTGATCCCCTCGCCGTCCGGCGAGACCCGTCCGGGAACGGCCCGCTTCCGGTAGCGGATTTTCACGTCCGCCTCCGGCGGGCACTCCGGGACAAACCAGTTCATCCCGCCGGCGACGAGCCCCGGCGCCCGGACCTCCGCCTTTTCCCCTACGAAGATCCGGTTGCCGGCGGCGTCGATGCCGGTGACATAGAGGGGACGCGGGGCGCTGATCTTGAGCCCCGTCCGCTGGCCGATGGTGTAGTGGATCGTTCCCCGATGCTCGCCCAAGACGCGCCCCTGCCGGTCCACGATGGGGCCGGGATGGACGGCGCCACCCCATTCCCGGATCAGTTTGCCGTAACCGCCGGTGGGGACAAAGCACAAATCCTGGCTCTCCGGTTTCTCCGCGACGGGCAGCGATGCCTGCCGGGCGAGTTCCCGGACCTCCGTCTTCGTCAGGTCGGACAGAGGAAAGAGGATCGAGCCCAAATCCGATACCGGTATGGGGTAGAGGAAATAGGTCTGGTCCTTGCTCCGGTCATGTCCGCGCAGCAGGCGATGCCGGCCGCCGGTCTCTTCGATCCGGGCGTAATGTCCCGTGGCCAGGAAGCGGAAGCCCCGCGCGCGCGCCTGGGCCAGGAGGAGGCCGAATTTGATCGAACGGTTGCAATCGATGCACGGATTCGGGGTCCGACCGCGGAGGTACTCCCGGACGAACTTGGCGATGACCTCCGTCTCCAGGGCCGGCGCGAAATCCACGGTTTCGTGCGGGATCCCGATGACCTCGCAGACCCGCGCGGCATCCGCGATCGCGTCCCGACCGCAGCGCCGGGTGAGGGCGCTTTCTTCCCGGAGGCGCAGGCGCATCGTTACGCCCGTCACCTCGTATCCCTGCTTTTTGAGAAGCCAGGCGGCCACGGAGGAATCGACGCCGCCGCTGATCGCCACCCAAACCCTTTCCCGAGACTGCACGGGGGTCTCCTCTCTCCCGGTCCGGTTTGCCCGGCGGGCACGGATCGGGGGACGCGGCGCGGAAGCGGGGGCCTCGCGCCTGCCCCCGCCGCCGTTCCGGTAACGAACCCGCTCGCGCAAAAATTCAATATGCCCAAGGTTTTGTCAACAACTATTTCTCCCGGGGAGCGCAGGCAGGGCCGGGGGTGTTGAAATCGACGGTTGCGGTTGCTGCCGGTCTCCCGCCGCCTGAAATTTACCCGTACGCCCTTGACAGTGTCGTTTTCATGCATAAATTTAAGGTCATTCCGGCAAGGCATCGGCCGCTGTCAGCATCATCGGATCATCATTTTTATCAAGGAGGTAGAAAGGCATGAAGGTCAGACCACTGCATGATCGCGTCATTGTGGAGAGGGTCGGAGAGGAGCAGAAAACGGCCGGGGGCATCATCATTCCCGACACGGCCAAGGAAAAACCTCAGGAGGGAAAGGTCATCGCCGTCGGCCCCGGCCGAACGGACAAGGACGGAAAACTGATTCCGATGGACGTGAAGAAGGGAGACCGGATTCTGTTCGGCAAATACTCCGGCACGGAGATCAAGATCGACGGCACGGAATACCTCATCATGAGGGTCGACGACATCTTGGGCGTGCTCGAGTAACCGTTGAGGAGGGACGCATATGGCTGGCAAGGAAATCAAGTATGAAGGCGTAGCCCGGGAAAAGATCATGAAGGGCGTCGACACGCTCGCCAACGCCGTCAAGGTCACCCTGGGACCCCGGGGACGCAACGTCGTCATCGCGAAGTCCTGGGGGGCGCCGAACATCACGAAGGACGGCGTCACCGTGGCCAAGGAAATCGAACTGGAGGACAGATTCGAGAACATGGGTGCCCAGATGGTGAAGGAAGTGGCGTCGAAGACCTCCGACACGGCCGGTGACGGCACCACCACCGCCACCGTCCTGGCCCAGGCCATCTACCGGGAGGGTTCGAAGCTCGTGGCCGCCGGCATGAACCCCATGTCGCTCAAGCGCGGCATCGATCGGGGTGTCGGCCTCGTCGCGGAGGAGCTCAAGAAGCTCACCAAGACCATCAAGGACAAGAGGGAGATCGCTCAGGTCGGCGCCATCTCCGCCAACAACGACAGAACCATCGGCGAGATCATCTCCGAGGCGATGGAGAAGGTCGGCAAGGAAGGCGTCATCACCGTCGAAGAGGCGAAGGGCATGGAAACGACCCTCGAGATTGTGGAGGGGATGCAGTTCGATCGCGGCTACGTCTCCCCTTACTTCGTCACCGACGCCGCGAAGATGGAGGTGATCCTGGAGGACCCCTACATCCTGATCTATGAGAAAAAGATCAGCGGGATGAAGGATCTCGTGCCGCTCCTGGAGAAGATCGCCCGGATGGGCAAGCCGCTTTTGATCATCGCCGAAGACATCGAGGGGGAGGCCCTGGCCACCCTCGTCGTCAACAAGCTCCGCGGGACCCTCAAGGGCGCCGCCGTGAAGGCCCCCGGCTTCGGCGACCGCCGGAAGGCCATGCTGGAGGACATCGCGATCCTCACGGGCGGACGGCTGATCTCCGAAGATCTGGGCGACAAGCTCGAAAACGTCTCCCTGGACGACCTGGGCCGCTGCAAGAACATCAACATCGACAAGGACAACACGACGATCGTGGACGGCTTCGGCAAGAAGGACGCCATCCAGGGGCGGGTGAAACAGATCCGCGCCCAGATCGAGGAGACCACCTCCGACTACGACCGGGAGAAGCTCCAGGAGCGTCTGGCCAAGCTCGTCGGCGGGGTCGCGGTCGTGAAGGTCGGGGCGGCCACCGAGATCGAGATGAAGGAGAAGAAGGCCCGCGTCGAGGACGCCCTGAACGCCACGCGGGCTGCCGTGGAAGAGGGAATCATTCCCGGAGGCGGCGTGGCCTATCTGCGCGCCCTGCCGGCGCTGGCAAAGGAAAGGCTGGCCGACGACGAGGAGCAGCACGGCATCAACATCGTGAAGCGCGCCCTGGAGGAGCCGCTCCGGCAGATCGCCGTGAACGCGGGCTTCGAGGGGTCCATCGTTGTGGAGAAGGTCAAGGACGGCAAGGGGAACTACGGTTTCGACGCCGACCGCGGCGAGTACGGCAACCTGATCGACGCGGGGATCATGGATCCGACGAAGGTTGCCCGCCTGGCGCTCCTGAACGCGGCCTCAGTGGCGGGCTTGTTGATCACGACCGAGGCGATGGTCGCCGAAAAGCCCAGGAAGAAGGCCCCGATGGCCATGCCCCCCGGCGGCGGCATGCCGCCCGACATGGGGGATTATGACTACTGATTCCGTCCGGCGCTTCCGTCCGGATGTGTGACGAAAAAGGGGGCAGGTGCGAAGGCGCCTGCCCCCTTTTTTCATTCATGGAGGGTCGTTTCCCCCGTTGGGGCCGGCAGCGATACCTGTGGCGCGGGAAGCCCGGGGGCGAATCCGCACCCGGCCCAAAGCAGCCTGACGGCGTATCCGGGCACCGGTTCGGCGGGTTCTTACGTGCGTGACAGTGTGGCGATTGCCTCGATCTCGACCAGGGCGCCTTTCGGAAGGTTGACCACCTCGTACGCCGCCCGGGCGGGATACGCGTCGGTGAAATACCGCGCGTACACCTCGTTGACCGCCGCGAAATCCTGGATGCTCTTGAGGAGCACGGTGGTCTTGACCACGTCCCGATAGCCGAGCCCCGCGGCCGTGAGAATCGCCCCGATGTTCTTGAAGACCTGCTCGGACTGATCGGTGGCGGTGCTGCCGACGATCTCGGATGTTTCCGGATCGAGCGGAATCTGTCCGGAAATGAACAGCAGGTCCCCCGCCTGAACGGCCTGTGAATACGGGCCGATGGCCTTGGGCGCGTTTTCTGTCGCAATGATCTTTTTCATGTCGGTTGTCCTTTGGATGTCAGCGCTCGATGGCGTCGCCCGGCTGCAGGACCGGCGGCTCCGCGTCCACCGAATCGGGATACTTCAAGCCGGTGCCGGTATTGAGCAGCACCACCCGTTCGTTCTTTTCGATCCAGCCCTCCCGGACCAGCCTGCGGGCGGCGGCGAGTGTCGCGGCGCCCTCGGGGCACACGAACAGCCCCTCCCGCCGACCCAGGTACGCCTGTGCGTTCAGGATATCCTCGTCGGTCACCGCGACGGCGCACCCGTTCGTGGCGTAGACCGCGTCGAGCACCAGGAAGTCGCCCAGCGCCTTCGGCACGTTGATGCCGAAGGCCACGGTGGCCGAGTTTTCCCAGAACACCGATTCGGTCTTTTTAGCCTGCCAGGCGCTGACCACCGGGGCGCACCCGCTCGCCTGAACCGCGACGAGGCGCGGCATGCGGGAGCCGATCCAGCCGATCTCCTGCAACTCTTGGAGCGCCTTGTAGATGCCGATGATCCCGACCCCGCCGCCCGTCGGGTAGAGAATGACCTCGGGCACATCCCAGCCGAACTGTTCGGCGATTTCGAGGCCCATGGTCTTTTTCCCCTCGATGCGGTACGGCTCCTTCAACGTCGAGGCGTCGTAGAGTCCCCGGTCCGTCACGGCCCGGCCGACGATCCGGCCCGCGTCGCTGATGAGGCCGTTCACCAGGTACAGGGACGCGCCCGCGATAACGCATTCCTTGCGTGGGATTGGGGGGGCGTCCTTCGGCATGACGATCACCGCCTGGATCCCTGCCGCCGCGCAGTACAGCGCCCAAGCGCCGCCGGCGTTCCCGTTGGTCGGCATCGCCAGCGCCTTCACCCCGAGTTCCTTTGCCATGGAGACGCCTACGGCGGCCCCGCGCGCCTTGAAGGTTCCCGTGGGGATGATTCCCTCGTCCTTGAGGTAGAGATGGGGCAGGTCCATCTCCCCACCGATGTTCCGCAGCCTGATGAGCGGCGTCATTCCCTCGCCCAGCGTAACGATATTCTTGAAATCCCGCACCGGAAGCAGTTCCCGGTACCGCCAGAGATCGTTTCTCCGCTGGGGCAGGGAGTCTTTTTTCAGGGCTTTCTCGGTCTTCTTGAGATCATACGCGACCAGGAGCGGCGAACCGCAGGTGCAGAGCTGGATCTTCCGGTTGGGTTCGTACGTGGCCCGGCACTTCGGGCAGGACAGATGGCTGACAAACATGTTTCCACTCCTTCTTGAGAATTATGATTCGCTCAACAGCTCGACATGCCTGACCTTGTCGAGGTCCTTTTCGTAATGGCGGGCGCCCACCATGAACAGCACGGCCGCGACGACCCCGAAGACGGGGAGCACGAGGAGCGCCTTCTCCAGCCCGACGTGATCGGAGATGTTCCCGATGAGCATCGGGGACCACGCGGCGCCGAAGACATGCTGGCAGACCACGCACAGGCCGTAGGCCAGCGCCCGGAGGCCCGGATGCACCACGTCCTGAATGACCGCCGCCGCGGGGGCGAGAAACGCCACCGACAGGATGCCGAATCCGATCATCAGCGGCTTGAAAAGCGCACTCTGCGGCATCATGAAGGCCACCCCGAGCAGAAGCGCCGAGAGAAGCGAGGTGACCGCGGAGAACGCCATCCGGGCGTTTGCCCGCCGCTTCATCCAGCGGTCGGCGAGGTAGCCGCCGAGCGGTGCGCCGACGAGCAGCAGCATCGCCAGGAGCGCCGTCATGTTGCCGGCCTGCTGTTCGTTCATCCCGTGAAACCGATTGAGGTACGAGGGAAACCACGTCATGATCGGGGTCGTTACCGCGATGTTCATGGCGAAGGCAAGGTAAACGAACCAGATGGTGGGGATGCGCAGCAGCCCCTTGATGGACGTCCAGAGCCCGCCCGAGTTCCCTACGCCGGCCGTAATCGAGTCCTCGAGCGGCACCGTCTTGTAGTCCCGGGTGAACCAATAGCCGATGGCCAGGAGGATGCCGGGGATGCCCACCAGGCCGAAGGCGTGCTGCCATCCATAGTGCAGGCCGACGTAACCGCCCACGAGAAATCCGACCGCCGCGCCGATCGGCGCGAAGGCGTCCCAGATCCCGACGGCGACCGCGCGCTTCGCCTGCGGAAAGGAGGCCGCGATCATGGCGATGGCCGCCGGCGCGTAGCCGGCCTCTCCGATGCCGGTGAATGCCCGCGCGATCAGCAGTTCATTGTAGTTCCGTGCGAAGGCGCACAGGATGGTCGCGATGCTCCAGGAAAAGACCATGATGGAGATCATTTTTCTCCTGCTCCATCGGTCCACCATCAGGGAGAAGGGGAGAACGAAGACCGCGATGAAGAGAGACACCACGCCCGTCAGCGATCCCAACAGGGTGTCGGACAGGCCCCACGCCTCCTTGATGAACGGAATCAGGGAGGCGACGATCATCCGGTCGGTATAATCGAACGCGTACGTCAGGCACAGCAGGACGAGGATAATGTACGCACTTGGCCCGCCGGGTCGATACGCCGCCGGGGAAGTTCCTGAACCGCCGTTTTGGGACATGACACGATCCTCCTCACCAGAAACGTCGGCGTCACTGGCACAGATAGACGTCGATCGGGAAGTCGATGCCCAGCTTTTCGAGCCCGGTATCGGTGACCAGGTAGATGTCCTCGGGCATGTTGCCGAAGTAGACGAGGTCGTTGCCGAAACAGCCCACCTCGACACAGACCACCATGCCGGGCTTCAATTCGGTGACATCGTCCGGGGCGAACCACGGCTGCTCGTGGTTGAGCAGGCCGATACCGTGCCCCACGAAGTCGATCGGGACCGCCTGGTTCCAGTCCTGACGGTAGGTCTCCTTTTCGGCCAGTTTGAAGATGTCGCAGCCCCGCATGCCGGGGACGATGTTTTTCACGGTATTGAGGTAGGCGTCGCGCCCCCATTTCGAGAGGTCCGCCAGCTTCGGGGGCAGTGTCTTTCCGACGTAGAACGAGCGCTGGAAGTCGGTCCAGTAGCCCTTGTAGGTGGGGCCGCTGTCGGCGAATCCCTGGTCGCCCTCGCGGATCACCCGGTCGTAGAACGGCGGGGTGACCAGGCGCCATTTGCCAGGGCCGTCGCTGCCGCACATGAAGAGCGTAACGTTCGTGATGTCGATCGCGTCGTACATGTCTTCCTTCACGTATTCTTCCCAGATGGCGCGGTGGATGTCCCGCTCGGTGGCCCCGGGCCGGATGGCCCGCCACCCGGCCGACAGCACCCGCCCGGCCTTCTCGCAGGTGGTCCGCATCAGGTCGATTTCCCAGGGGGTCTTGATCATCCGCTGCTCCCAGACCGCCTGGTCGGCACTCACGAACGTCGCGTTGGGGAGCGCGCGTTCGATCTCGCGGATCTCGTCGACGGATACCTCGTGCACATATTCCGGGCCGTACTCGAGGCCGAGGACCTTGTTGTGGAGGTGCAGGCTCTTCACGGCGTCGACCAGCACGTCGATGAATTTGAGCGGCAGGCGCCAGATCTTGATCTGGCTCCAGGCGCGGATGTCGCGAATCCAGGTCGTGCGGCGGACGCTGTTGGACAGGACGTTCTCGCCGACGAAGACGGGATCGTGCTCCTGCGAGATGATGAGGCAATGGCGCCAGCGGTGGCTGTAGCGGATATTGGATTCGCGGTAGCCGCCGTAGTAGTACTTGTTGTCGTAGGAGAACAGGATCATCGCGTCCAGGCCGTGTTTCGCGAGCATCCGCTTCGCGGCGGCGGTCCGGCGGTCGAACTCCTCCTTTGGAAGGTGCGGGGAGAAATCTTCCGTTGCGGCGGAATCGCTCCACGTCACGCCTTCGCGCTCCATTTGGTGATCTTTCGACAGCGCTTTCGTCTTCTTCATGGGTCGGCCTCCTCTCGTACATGCATTAAGGTCGCCGTAGGGATAGCACGGGGAGCGCGCCGTGTCAACAAAAATTTGTATCTTTTACAAATTATTTTAATATTTAAAAATAAATTGTATTCGTGCAAAAATATGCTATGATTGGTCCGTTTGAAAGCGGGTTGATGCTCCCGTCGTCCGGGTCGGGGAAACCCCGAGCCGGACAGGCAGGGTCCGGGCGGGTGTCGGTCCGCCGCGGCGATGGATGGAGGGAGGGAGGCGGGTCAAGCCATGGAAGGACAAAAGATGGAAGCAGGCGACGTCTTGAAGACGATCAAGCTGACCGCCCAGGACAAGGAGATCCTCCGGAGCATTGCGCCGATCGTCGGCGGAATCGCGGAACTGTTCGGCCGGAACTGCGAGGTGCTTCTCCACTCCTTCGAAGATCCCGGGCATTCGGTCGTGGAAATCGCCAATGCGCACATCACCGGGAGGAAGGTCGGCTCGCCGATCACGGACCTCGGCCTCAACGTGCTCATGCAGTCGTTCACGAACCGGCAGGACGTCGTGGGCAGCTACTATACGCGGACCGAGACGGGCAAGCTGTTCCGTTCGATCACCATCCTGATCCGGAACGGCCGGCAGAAACCCATCGGCATGCTCTGCATCAACCTCGACCTGAGCGCCCCGCTCATCGACTTCGTCCGCGATTTTGTCCCCGGCGCCGAGGACAAAAACGAGACGGTCGAGAACTTCCCGACGGAAATCAACGATCTCGTCCACAAGTCCCTGGAGGACAGCATCACCCGGATCAACCTCTTGAAGGGTGTTTCCGCGGCCGGGAAGAACCGGATGATCATCGCTGAGCTCGCGGAGAAGGGGGTCTTCGACATCAAGGGGGCCGTGGAGATCGTGGCCGGCGAGATGGGCGTCTCCAAATACACCATCTACCATCGCCTGCGGGGACTGAAGAAGGCGTAGGCGGAAAGAGGCATTAAAAAAGCCGGATCGGGGGTGGATTTCGCTCCCCGATCCGGCTTTGTTTTCGGCGGCGGAATCCGTCCCCGTTTCACGGGCAGGTCGTCGCGGAAACCGGCCGCCCCGGGACGGATCAAGGCCCCAGGGCGGTATGAAGGGTTTTCTCAGACCGCGAACGCCTCATCCGGAATGCGGATGCAACTGATCTCGTCCTGGACGAGGACGTCGCACTTGGCCGGTACGAGCGCCGTCGTCCGGTTGATGTAGAACTTCGCGCCCTCGATTTTGCCCGTGTAGAAGGCCTTGTCCGTCTCGGACGGATTCGCAGCGAGCTTTTCGGTCGCCGTGTTCGCCATCCAGAGGTGGAACCAGCCGCACAGGGACTCGGACAGGCAGTGGAGGTAGTCCATCGCCGCAATCAGCGGCACGAAGGGGTTCGACCGCATGAGCTTGCTGAACTGCATGGCGGCGCCCGCGCAGGCGTTGAGCGCCTTCTCCACGGTCTCGGCCTCGGCCTTGAGGGCCTCGTTGCCCTTGGCCTTGGCGATTTCGGCCTGGGTCTCGCCCAGGAGGGTCATGAAGTACAGGCCCTTCTTCATGCCGAGCTTCCGGCCCAGGAGGTCGAGGGCCTGGATGCCGTTCGTCCCCTCGTAAATGCCGTTGATCCGGTTGTCGCGCATCAACTGCTCCACGGGATACTCCCGGCAGTAGCCGTAACCGCCATAGGTCTGGACGGCGAGCGAGGTCACGACGTCGCCCATGTCGGTGCAGTAGGCCTTGACGATTGGGGTCAGCATCTCGATCATGCCCTGCCACTTGTCCTTCTCGGCGTCCGTCTCCGCGACCCGCAGACGGTCCATCGCGTAGTAGCAGTACAGGGCCAGGGCCTTGATGGCCTCGGTGATGGACTTCATCTTGAGGAGCATCCGGCGGATGTCGGGGTGCTGGATGATCGGGCAGGCCTTCGCGTCTGGGTCCCTCATCTGCATGACGTTGACGCCCTGCACGCGCTCTTTCGCGTAGGACAATGCGTGGAGGTACGCCGCCGTGGACAGCGCGACGCCCATCGTGCCGACCCCCTGGCGCTCCTCGTTCATCATGTGGAACATGACCTTCATGCCCTCCCGCTCTTCGCCCATGAGCCAGCCGATGCATTTGCCGTTCTCGCCGAAGTTGAGCGTGCAGGTGGCGTTGCCGTGGATGCCCATCTTGCTTTCGATCCCGCCCGTATTGACGTCGTTGGGCTCGCCCAGGGACCCGTCCGGATTGATCCGGATCTTGGGAACGACGAAAATCGAGATGCCCTTCGTCCCCGGGGGGTCGCCTTCGATCCGCGCCAGGACCGGGTGGATGATGTTCTCCGTCAGGTTGTGGTCGCCCGCGGAGATGAAGCACTTCGTGCCCGTGATGGAATAGGTGCCGTCGGGGTTCTTCCTGGCGGAGGTCTTGAGCGCGCCCACGTCGGAGCCCGCGCCGGGCTCGGTCAGGCACATCGTGCCCGTCCAGGCGCCGTTGTACATCTTCTCCAGGATGAGGTCCCGCAGGGGGTGCTGGAAGAAGTCCTCGACGAGCCGGGCGGCGCCGTGGGTCAGCCCGGGATACATGAGGAAGGCCTGGTTGCCGGCCAGGAACATCTGGGAAACCGCGGCGGCGATGATGGCCGGGAACCCCTGTCCGCCCACGTCGGGGCTGTCGGAGACGGAGAGCCACCCGCCCTCGGCATAGAGCTGCCAGAGCCGGTGGTATGCCTCGGGGACGGACACCTTGCCGTCCTTGAAAACCGCCTCCACGGGCTGGCGGTGCACCTCGTCCGGGTAGGACGGGGCGATGTCGTTTTCCGTGAACTTCGCCGCCTGGTCGAGAACCATGTTCACCATGTCGGCGTCATGATCCGCGAAAGGCCCCTTGCCCAGGAGCTCGTCCCCGATGCGGAACACCTCGTGCAACAGGAACTGGAGATCCCTTACATCGACCCACTGGCTTGCCATAATCCTTTCCTCCTCAAAAAAACGGTTAAATGGGTCCCTCCTTTAAGGAGCCGGGACTATAGGCCAAAATAATTGAAATGTCAACAGAAAACAGATTTCTCCGGGATCCGCGCGGGGCGTGCGGCGGGGCGGAACCGCTTCCGGACGGTCAGGCCGGAGGTGGATTTCCATAGGTCCGCTCGAAGAGCTGCTCCCGGACGGTGATCCCCCACTGGTCGCCGTCCTGTTCCCGTGCCAAACGGAAACCGTAGCTTTCATAGAGCCGGCGCGCCGGGTCCAGACCGGCGAAGGTCCAGAGGAACGCCCGGTGGAAGCGGATCCGGCAGAAGGCCTCCGCCGTCTCGAAGAGCCGCCGGCCGACACCCCGGCCGCGACAGGCGTCGTCCACGATGAACCAGTGCAGGTGGGCGCCCTCGGCGGGCGTCTCGCCGCCGTCCGCCGCGATGCCGCCGCCGATCCGCTCGCCGTCCACGGCGATCCAGAGACCGTCGTGGCGTGCATCGAACCGGCCGAGAAAATCGGCCATCCCCCGGGCGACCCATCGCTCGAAGTAAAGGCCGAATCCCCAGTGACGACTGTAGTACGTGCCGTGCAGTTCCGTGATCCGGCCGATGGCGCCTGGGAGATATCCGGAAACGATGCGGACGTCCATGTCTATTCTCCTTCCGTTCGTGGGGCCGCCCCCCACCGTTCGTAGGTCAGGATCAGCAGCAGGCCCGGCAGGGCGGCCGCCGTGCAGATGACGAAGAACAGCGGCCATCCCGCAGCGGAAACCAGGTATCCCGTCGGCGCCCCCGTGACGTAGCGGGTGACCGCCATGAAGCTGCTTAACAGCGCGTACTGGGTCGCGGTGAAGTTCTTGTTGCACAAGGCCATGAGCAGGGCCGTGTAGGCCGCGGTCCCCATGCCGCCCGTGAAGTTTTCCGTCCCGATGACGACGCTCAGGGCCCAGAGCTGGCGGCCGGTGTATTCCAGGAGCACGAACGTGAGGGTCGAAACCGCCTGGAGAAGACCGAAGACGGCGAGGGAGCGCTTCAGGCTCCACCGGGCCATGAGCCCGCCGCCGACTAGCCCGCCGACGATGGTGGCCACCATGCCGAAGCCCTTGTAGATTGTCCCCAGCTCCGTCCGCGAGAAGCCGATGTGTTGAAGGATGTACGGTGTCGTCATCTGGGCGGCGGCGACGTCGCCGAGCTTGTACAGCACGATGAAGAAGAGGATCTCGACGGCTCCCGGCCTGCGGAAGAAATCGATGAACGGGAGGATGACGGCTTCCTCAAGGCTCCGGGGCGGCTCGACCCGCTGACCGCGGGAGGGATCCGTCAATGGTTCCGGAGCGAGAAGGGTGGCGATGCAGCCGCCGGCCATGACCGCCCCCATGATGATGTAGACCGCCTTCCAGGAGAGGTGGTCGGACAGGATGAGCGCCAGGGCGCCGCTGACGAGAATGGCCAGGCGATAGCCCATAATCCAGATCCCCGCGCCCGCGCCCCGCTCCGCGGGCGCGAGAAGTTCCGTCCGGTAGGCGTCCAGAACGATGTCCTGGCTCGCGCTGAAGAAGGCGAGGCCCACGGCGAGAAACGCCACCATGACCGGTCGGGAGGCGGGATTGCAGAACCCCATGGCCGTGATCGCGCCGATGAGGGCGAGCTGCGTGATGAGCATCCAGCCCCGGCGCCGGCCCAAGAAGGGGGGAACGTAGCGGTCCATCAGGGGCGACCAGAGGAACTTCAGGGCATAGGGGAGGCCGACCAGGGAATACAGGCCGATGGTCCGGATGTCGATTCCTTCCGTCACCATCCAGGCCGTGAGGGTCGTACTGCACAGGGCCAGGGGCATGCCCGAGGCGAAGCCCAAGACGAGCATCAGGGCCATCCGACGGTTCGCGTAGATGGCGATGGATTCGATCAGGGTCCGTTTCAGCGTCATGGGACGGTCCGCCGCCCGCGACGCGGCGGCGTCCTTTCCTGGTGGTGGAGGCGCGCGGCGGCCGTCAGGGCGCGAAAGACGGCCTGCTGCTCCACTCGGTCCGCCATACGTTCCGCGTGCCACTGAAGCCCGAGGAGGAAGCGTCCCTTGCGGCCCCAGTCGGAGCCCCGCGCCGGTTCGATGGCCTCCGCCAGCCCGTCGTCGGTCCAGGCAGAAGCCTCGAAGTCCCGTCCCGGACGCCCGGGATGTACGGCCTGATGATGGAAGGAATTGGTCTCAAGACGGCCTCCCGGCGGTATCCCCACCACCCGGGCGATCAGGCTGCCGGGTTTCAGCGTGACGGGGTGCAGGTAGGCCGTGCCTGTAGTTTCCGGATCAGTCACGGCGTCGGACGGTCCCGGTTCGACGCCGTCGGTTGGACCCCGCCGGTCATCGGCGGCATGGGGCAGGGGGGGGCGCCCCGTCAAGGGTTGCCAGTCGGACCGGAGATCCTGGATCAGACCCCCGCCGCGGACCAGGGCGAGGAGCTGGCAGCCGCCGCAGATCGCCAGGACGGGCAGGTCGGTCTTTTCGAGGATGTGCCGGGCCAGCAGGAAGTCGAAGCGGTCCCGCCGCTCCGGCACCAGTTCGTGCTCCGGTTGCGGTCGGCCGCCGTAGTGCTCCGGGCGGTAATCCGCGCCGCCGATGAACAGGAAGGCGTCCAGTCCGGAGACCGACCGGCGCAGGAGTCCCGGATCATCCACGATCGGCAGGCACAGGGGGACGCCCCCCGCCCGGACGACGGCCTCGATATACGGGACCGGAACGCGCAGGGCCGGGGCCGCGGCTTCGCCCGGCGGCTCCCAGGACATGTTGAGACCGATGAACGGTTCGTTGCGGCCGGAGTCGGGCAGGGTCATGACGGACATCCCGGGTTTTGGATTCACGGCATGGATCGGTTGCACTATAGAAAATCCGCCCCGGGATGTCAACGGAGGGACGTCGCTTTCGCGGTGGTTCATGGGCTTATGTGTCGCTTCAAGAGCGTGATGCTCGACCTGGAGGGCGGGAAAAATGGGATAGGCCGGTTGTTCATGCAGATTTTTCCACTGTGATCCCCAGTCGCTTCATGCGCTTAATCAAGGTCGTTCGTTTCAGTCCCAGGAGCGCTGATGCGCCATTGTTTCCACCGATTTTCCCATGGGTCAGGGCGATGGTCTTCCGGATATGCGCTTTCTCGAGTTCAAGCAGGGTCTGAGGCCTGTTGTCAGCCTCCGCCGTCGTTCCGGAAGGTCCCGGTGCAAGGAATTTGATTCTTGGCTCGCCCAGGATCACCGCCCGTTCCATCATGTTCGCCAGCTCCCGGACGTTTCCGGGCCAGGGGTAGGCCTGCATCTTTTCCATTTCGGAATCGGAGATGTCCGGTTCTATCCGGTCATATCGGGCGCAGAAAAGCTTCAGGAAGTGGGATGCCAGCGGGGGAATGTCCTCTTTTCTCGCCCGGAGGGGCGGTACATCGATGGGAAAGATGTTCAAGCGGAAAAAAAGATCAGCCCGGAATCGCCCCTGGGCAACCTCGTCCGCCAGGTTTTTGTTGGACGCCGTGATCAGGCGAAAATCGGAATGAAGGGTCCTCGTCCCGCCCACCCGCTGATATTCCTTTTCCTGAAGAATGCGCAACAGCCGGCTCTGGGTGGATAGGGGCAATTCGGAGACCTCGTCCAGAAAGATCGTACCGTTGTCGGCCAGTTCAAAGCGCCCCTCTTTGGTCCGGATCGCTCCGGTGAACGCGCCTTTTTCATGGCCGAAGAGTTCGCTGTCAATCAGGGTTTCCGGGAGGGCGGCGCAATTGACGCGGATGAAGGGTCCCTTGCAGCGTGGACTCGCGCGATGAACGGCCCGTGCGACCAGTTCCTTACCGACGCCCGTTTCGCCGTTGATGAGCACGGTTGACTGGGTCAGCGCCACTTTATGGATCAGTTCATGCAGGTTTTCAACGGCCTTGCTGACCCCGATGATGTCGTCAGTGGGCAGACATTCCCCACCCTGGTCCGGGTCCTGTCGTTGTTCACGTCTCGTCTTAATCTGCAGTCTGGCGATTTTGTCGTAGGCGTGGACGCGGTCGATGGATACGGCAATCTGGGAAGCCAGGGCCGACAGCAATTTGAGCCCGTCGCGATCCATATCCGTAAAGCAGAATCGACCGTCCTGATACAGCGCACCCATGGACCGCCCCTCTTCAATCATCAGGGGAACGGAGATGACGCGGCGGAAGCCCTGCGCCTCGGGATCTTCCAGCTCGCGTTGGATGATCCCGCCGTCGCTGCTGTCGGCTGCTGTCCGGACGATATCGATCATCTGCGAGAAGGTTGTGTCCAGGATATCTTCCGGGATCAGATTCCTCGATGCGACCATGTTCAATTCCGCTGTCTCGCCATCCTTGATGAAGATTGCGGCCCGCTCGGCCCCGGTCAGCCGGGAGACGGCGTTGATGATTTTGATGATGATCTGTTCCGAATTTTTCTGACCTCCCAAAGCCTCGCCCATCTCGATGACCAGATCGAAGAGGCGGTCGCTCTTCGCGAAAGGCTCCGGAGGGATCAACGGTCTCATATCGGCGGGAAAGACGTCTTTGGCGATGGGTTTTAAAAAATCCCACGCCTTACGGCTCTGGATCTCCGCCTTCTGCCAGTTGTTTAGCTGCAGATAAAGACGGGCCAAGTCGATGCGGATCTTGGCCCTTTCCAACGCGCCGCCGCTCTTTTCCACCATTTTCTTCAATTGCAGGAGTTCCTGAATTTTTACCTGCGGTGGGTTGTCGTCCTCCATCAGCTGAAGTTGCAGCCGGCGTATGGTCGCATACACGAGCGGATTGAGCTGCCCCTTCTTCAACTGGTACAAATAGTCGACCACGGGGCCCAACTCGACGGGCGACATGTTATGCCTCATGAGTCTGTATCCGGCATCGAAGACATGGGAGGTGTTCAGCGTATGATACCAACTGGACTTACGGATTTCCCAAAGCACCTTGAAATGTTCCGCAGCCCGATCAAAATGACCCTTGATGCATTCGATATCCGACAGACCGATCCCCGCAAGAACCTCGGCCATGGGGACACGTTCCTGCCGGGCCAGTGCCAACGCCTTTTCGAAATAGGTCTGGCTGTTTTCCAGTTGTCTTATTTCCAGGAGAATGGTCCCCGTCGTTGCCAGGGCATACGAAGCCAGCGGCCAGTTGCTGTTCTTCTTCGCCTGACTGTGAATGGAATCGGAAATGCCCATGCCCCGGTGGGGCATGCCCATCTGGGTATAGCACAGCGCGAGATGGAGGGCGGTCAGGAGCGAAAAATCATCGGCCGCAATGGAGTCCAGCTTGCCCAGGGAATTCTCGTAAGACTGGATCGCCTGGCTTAAGTCGCCTTTAATCCAGTGTGCAAGCCCCTGCAACTGGAGCGCCCTGCGATACAAGGCATCGTCCTTGAGCCGACCGACCATTTCCCATCCCTGGTCGAAGTGATGGAGGGCTTTTTCATACTGAAACGACATCCAGCAGTTTTGTCCGATCAACAATTGCAGAGAGGCCTGCGTCTTGAGATCGGTGAAGCATGCGGACATGTCCAACGCGAGGGAGAGGAATCGGTCGATCGCCTTGAGATTGGGATGGAGCAGCGAGAGCGAGGCCCGGCGTTCCACGGCCCGGATAAAGATTTCGTAGGTCCCGATGTCCGGTTGTTCGGCTTTGTCCAGGACCTGATCGGCGATGAATTCAAGCAGGCGGTTGTACAGTCTGATCGCTTGCGAGATGTGATGGTGCTTCTCTTCAGAAATAGCCGCCCGGTAGATGATCTCGATATCCGACTTCCGAATGCCCGCCAGAAGACACTTTTGCGCAATATCGATATAATGCGCCTCACTCTCCGGCAGCTTTTCAATGAGGATGTCAATGGCTTCCCGATAATATCGCGACAGGGTTTCCCCTTCGATCTGGCGGAGAATCTCTTCCCGGGGGAACTTCGGGGTCCATTCATAGCACCCGTTCCCACCGCTTCTCGCTCCGATCCATCGCTTCTTTTCAAGAAAGACGACGGCATCGACGATTCGTGACGGCAGCCAGTCCGGCCGCCCTGAAAACCAGTCCACGGAAAAATAGTCGTTGAAGGCGGCAAATCTGTAAACAATGTCCTTTGATTCCTCGGACAGTTGGAGCAACGCGGCGTTTTTTTTCGTCATAACGGTTTCCCCCGGTTTGTGCGGCGGGATGGATCCTACTGCGCATCCGTTAGCCTGTCAAGGCTTCTGTCGCTATAGCAACTTGTGCCACCATGGGGACTCGGCGCAGATTTCGGATGAACCGTCATGTGACGCACCCAGCCGTTATAATTGACAAATATTTATTTGTTCCTTTGGTATTATTATTGCTCTTACATCCCCAGTGTCGCCTGGGGACGCCTGAAGAGAGGTCAACAAATCCGGATGGACCCGGCGCCTATTTCTGCTGGATCGGATCCAAGCGTTTCCTGTGGAAACGCATGTCGGGGAATGAATGGCGATTGCAAGGGAATCCATGAATTTGAAGGGGCAGCTCCATGTCCATACGACTTTTTCCGATGGCAGGCTCACCATTCAGGAAGCGGCCGATGTCTACGAGGATCTCGGGTTCGATTTCATCGTCATTACCGACCATGATCATCTCTTGAGGCCCGGTTATCGGGAAGCCGTTGAAGGGGTCAAATCGAACCTGCTCGTTTTCTTTGGCGTCGAACTCACGTTGCATACCCGGTGGGGTTATGTCCATGTCAGTCAAATCGAAGGTGAAGAGGAGAGCCTGTATGTTTTCAACCACCCATTCGAATATGGGTTGTCCCTGAAGCAGTGCCGCGAATGCATCGAGGATGTGACACGGGTCCATCGGCTGGATGCCGTCGAAGTATCCCATCAGGGTTTTTATACGCCGCTGTTCGATAACGAATCCATCCCTTATCCGAAGGTGGCGACTGATGATTCACACGCCCGGTTGGGCTGCGGCCGGGCATGGATCGAGATGGATTGCGAGAAGAACAAGGACATCATCTTGAGGCACATCAGGAAAGGTCGGTTCAAATATCGTTTTGTAAGAGGCCAGCCTGTTATTGCAGTGAAACCATGTGAACAATAAAGCGGGAGGCGTGAGACATGAAAAGGGTTGCTATCTGTGCGGTGGCTCAACACGAGATCAAGGGCAACATCTGGTGCAAGCGTTTTCAGGAGATGTTGATGGACATCCTCGAAGAGCTGCAGGGGGAAACGGGGTTTACCTTCGGCGGTGAAACGGGTGTGAAGAACATCATTACCTGCTCCGATGATTTTTTCGATGCCCGAACGATATCCGACAATGCGGTGAACGATGTCGTCGGTGCCGGCAATTACCGGGGGGAGCAAAAAATGGCTCAGGAGGGGCTCAACGGTATTGGATACGCAATGGCCGTGATCCTGTCCGGACATGATGATGTCATTTATCTGGCCGGACATTGCAAGGAGTCCCTCACGGCCAGCAGGAACCAGATAGCAAACATGGCTTATGATCCTTTTTATGGTCGCTGCCTGGGACTGGACTACCTCAACACCGCGGGGCTCCAGGCCAGAGCCTACATGGAGAAAAGCAGGATCACCCAGGAACAGCTGGCCAAGGTGGTGGTGAGGGCGCGTCAATGGGCGTCCAGAAATGCGTATGCCAACGAGAAAACGCAGCTCAACCTGGGCGATGTCATGTTTTCCCCCGTTCTTTGTGATCCGATCAGAAGCCTGCACGCCTATCCGGTGTCGGACGGTGCGGTAGGCATGCTGCTCGCGTCCGAAGAAAGGGCCCGTGAATTCACGGACAACCCGGTCTGGATTACGGGTTTTGGGAACTGCATGGACGATTATTTCATGGGCAGGCGTGATCTCGCGAGCAGCTCCGCCCTGAAAAAAGCGGCCCATCAAGCCTATCAGATGGCCGGGATCAAGAAGCCGCAAAAATCGGTCAACCTGGTGGAAGCGATGGACTGTTACGCCTATCAGCAGCCGCTGTGGCTGGAGGGACTGGGCCTGTGTGAGGAAGGCAAGGGTGGCGATTTCATCGATGAACAGGGCCCCGCCCGATACAACGTCAATCTTTCCGGTGGCATGCTGGCGGGAAGACCCCTCATGATCGGCGGGTTATACGGGGTGGCCGAGGCGGTTCTTCAACTTCAGGGTCGCGCCCATGAGCACCAGGCAGCCGATGCGAACTGCGCCGTCGTCCAAAGCACGACGGGCGGGGCGGGACAGTTCCAGACGGTTGCCGTACTTGAACGATAGGGGGTCTCAAAATGACGAAAAAGAAGAATAGAAATGTCGGGATTATTGGAATCGGCATGACGGAAATATCCAGCCATAAAGAAAACCAGAACCAGCCCGAGATGATCAACGAGGCGGTCAGGGCCGCCATCGCCGATGCCGGAATCACGTTGAGCGATATCGATTGCGTTGTTCATGGAAACATGGAGCTGTTTGAAATGATTCACCAGCCCGATCTCTGGCACATGATTGGGACGGGTGCGCTTGGCAAGCCCGGATTCAGGATTACGACGGGGGGCACCACCGGCATGACCCTGGTTGCCGCCGCGGACAATCTGGTCGCGTCAGGGATGTATGATGTCGTCATGGCCATCGGATTCAATAAACTGCAGGAGGCGGGGAGTACCACGGGCGGCATCACGAATATGGCGGACCCTCTTTGGTACCGGCATTTGCAGACCGGGGCCCTGACCAGTACCTCGGCCAATCTGAGTATCGAAGAATTTGGTGAAGCGCGGGCGAGAAAGGCGGCCATGAAGCACCGCATCATGATGGATAAGCATGCCAGCCTCAACGAGCGGGCGCACAGAAGGTTCGGACTTGAATACGATCAGATGGAGGACCTGATGAAGAATTCTCCTCCGTTGATCGGCGAACTGAGGCTTATCCACATGTGCTCGCAGAGCGACGGAGCGTGCGTCATGATCCTGGCTTCCGAAAAAAAAGCGAAGAAAATATGCAAGAAGCCGGTTTGGATCAGAGACCATATTGCCGTTCACCGGGAAGAAACCGCCTCCAACGCCTATTTCCCCATCCTGAGTGAAACCTCCCAGCGTGTTGCCGCCAGGAAACTCTTCACCCGAAACGGCATCGACAATCCGGTCGAGTACTTCGATGTTTTTGAGATGTATGACCCCTCCGCGTGGTGGGGCATTGAGTGGTTGCGCGATTTCTTTCTCCTGGAGGGGGATGAAGCCATTAAGATGGTGGAGGAGGGGGATTGGGATCTGGACGGGAAGGTGCCCGTCAACCCCTCGGGCGGCGTAACCGCCAGCAATCCGATCAGCGCAACGGCCATGCTGAAGCCGGCTGAAGTTGCGCTTCAGATGAGGGGGGATGCGGGGAGGCATCAGCTTAAGCGGGAGGTCAGGCACGGATTGGCTTCCGGGTTTGGCGGCGTGATGTGGACGGAGCTGATGATCCTTGAAAAGGACTTGAATTGGTAGGAGGTGCGATGATGACTAAAGATAAACGGAATGCTCCGGCTGAGGAACTGATTTCCATACAAGTCGTAAACGCGATTGATTGCGCTTTCCCCACCGGATCGATCATGGGGAAGTGGTTTCGAGGCCTGAAGGAGAAGAAGTTCTATGCGACCCGATGCCCCTCCTGCGGTCGTACGATGACTCCGCCCAGGGGGTGCTGTGCGTTATGTGTGGTCCGCTCCGAGGAATTTGTGGAGGTCGGGCCCAAAGGGACCGTCGAAAATTATGACATTGCCTACTATGCGAGCCCGGACCCGCTGACCGGGAAAGTCCGTTCCACGCCGTACGCTGCGGTTTTTGTGCGGATGGACGGATCCGACCGGGACATCTTTACCCATGCAATCAGGGACGAGGATATCCCCAGGCTCAAGCGCGGGGTGCGGGTGAGGCCCGTGTGGAATGAGGTCAGAACCGGCAGCATTGAAGACATGCTGTACTTTGAAATTGATGCTTAAGGAGAGCTGACAATGAATGCATGCAGACGACACGAGAATACTCAGGACTGTTTCGTTGTTCCCGGCAAGATGGCGCTTCCCAACCAGTACTTTGCCGGCCGGGTGGGGTCGAGGTTTATAATATCGCTGCGGGATTCAACGAAGATCTTGGGCGTCAAATGCCCGAAATGCAAAAGCGTCTATGTCCCGCCTCTGGAATACTGTGAGAAGGACATGACGAAAATTGACGAGAACTGGGTTGAACTGGGGAATGAGGGCGTTCTGACCAACTATACGGTGGTGAACTACCGAGACGCCCATCTGCCCCGGAAGGCGCCGTATATCCTGGGGATGATCAAGCTTGACGGTGCGGAAGCGCCGTTTATCCACATCGTGGCGGGCATCGAGCCGGAAAATGCAGCCATCGGTATGAGGGTCAAGGCGGTCTTTTCCGAAAAAACGACGAATACGATTCTGGACATCGATCACTTTGCGCCCGTCGAGGGGTGAAGGCGTGACTTCTCGCCGGATTGGAACCCGTAACATGGCCTCTATTCAGAAGCCGGAAAGGTTAAGACAATGGATTTCAGAATAGCCGAAGAGCATCTCGCCGTTGTGGAAAGCGTCGAGAAATTTTCCCGAAATGAAATGTTGCCCCTGGCGCGGGAGTTGGATGAGAAAAGCGAGTTTTCAATGCCCTTATGGAAGAAAATGGGTGCATTGGGTTACCCGGGGCTGCTGGCTGGTCAGAAATACGGCGGAAGCGAACTGGGCGCACTGGGGACGACCATGGCGCTCGAGGCCGCCGGACGAGGAGGGGCGGATCAGGGCACCTTGCTTTCCTGGGCTGCCCATATGGTTATATCAATGCTGAACGTCGAGCACTGGGGGAGCGAGGCGCAGAATCAAAAGTACCTCCCCAAGATGGCAACGGGCGAGTGGATCGGAGCAATGGCCTTGACCGAGCCCAATGCAGGGAGTGACGCCAGTTCCGTCACGACCAGTGCAACGCTTCGAGGGGATAAATACATCCTGAACGGAACCAAGATGTTCATTACCAATGGGCCGATCTGTGATGTTGTCGTGGTCATCACCCGTTCCGAAGCGGGGTCGAAAGGCGCCAACGGGACGACGGCCTTTATCGTTGATAAGAGCATGCCTGGATGGTTTTCGAGTAGAAAATTGGACAAGATGGGATTAAGGGCTTCGCCGACCGGGGAACTGGTGTTTGAAAATTGTGAAGTCCCGGTGGAGAACGTTCTGGGTCAGGTCGGTATGGGCATCAAGAGTGTTGCCTTCTCCGGCGTCAACTGGGAGCGGACGATCCTGGCCGGCCACTTCCTGGGAGGGATGGAATTCAATCTGGAGCAGTGTATCAGGTATGCCAAGGAGCGGGTGCAATTCGGACGCCCGATCGCCAGCTTTCAGGCCATACAGCATAAAATCGTCGACATGGCGGCGGATATCGAGGCCATCAAGGTCTTGCTGTACAGGCAGGCGTGGATGATCGACAACAATATCCCCTGCATAAAGGAGACGTCGCTCACGAAAGCGATTATAGGCGGGATGATGCTGAGGAATGCGGATGAAGCGATCCAGATCTTTGGCGGTTACGGGTTGTGTAAAGAATATCCGGTGGAAAGATTTTACCGGGATTGGAAACTCGCTTCCATCGGGGGCGGTACGAACGAGGTGAACAGGGATATCGCAGCCCGGTTTCTGCTGAAATAAGGGACCCGCTCTCGATTCGGGACTTTCATCAACAAGGGACAGCTTATCCAATAAAATAAAAAAGGGGGACATCGTTTCATGAAGAGATTGACACCGTTTGAAGAGAATGTCGTGCGTCGCGTGGCCGT
>ERZ795030.804-NODE-804-length-46419-cov-7.929212_pt1 | contig 46419 bp, 20 predicted proteins | sample MGYA00375122_ERZ795030 | MGnify/ENA primary metagenome ERZ795030 (study PRJEB30165, sample SAMN05720146) | activated sludge metagenome | isolation source: anaerobic digester from wastewater treatment plant | place: Japan | collected 2015-04-20 ... | reverse complement strand
AAGCCCGCTTATGCGGCGACGTAAACCCGCCGCGGCGGAAGCGGACGGCGGACGTATCCCATCCGACCTTGCGGCGAAAGGAAAGCGGCCTTCGCCGTTCAAGCGAAGACCGCACGAATCAAATATGATTGTCAATTGTCCCGTCACAGCACGAAGTGCATCATCCTGAGCGCCTCGAACCAGTTGTCCGTCTCGAACTCGACCACGCGCGCGCCGGTCTGCTTCATGCCGGGATAGAAGCTGCCGCCGAGCGCCTTCATGTGCTCCTTGAAGTTGATCTCGAGATGGAAGCGCTCCGGCATCGGGAACATGCATTCTTCCTTCGAACGGGATTCGATCGATCTTTGGACCGCCTCGCGTATGGCGCGCACGGCGACGTCCGGGTGCATGCCCAGCGACCCGCTGCCCGTGCCCTCGGAAACCGCCACGACCGCGATGTTCGGGTTGACGCTCTGCAGCCAGTCGCAAAGGCCGCGGTCGCCGCACGCGCAGTAGACCGGCACGCCCACATAGCTCGCCGTGAGGCAGTTGAGCATCAGCTCGCTCATCAGCTCGCCGTTGAGCTTGACGTAGTTGTTGGTCGTGTTCATCGTGTGGGAGAGCGGGTTGCCGTTCATCTGCGCGGCGCTGTGGTAGCCCGTGAACACGACGCCGTCGAAGCTCTCGTCGAGCCCGTACATCATGGAGAACGGATGCCTTGCCCAGCCGCGAAACACGCGCGCGTACTCGGGCAGCCTCCTGGGGTCGATGTTCCGCCCGGAGTCGTGCGCGTCCTTGACGAGCACCTCCACGGCGCCCGCGGCGAACGCGCCCTCGCAGGCGGCCGCGACTTCGCGCGTCATCTGGTCCGCAAAATAGTCGTAGTCGTGGGGCTTGTCCTTATCCGTCTCGTTCCAGTGGACGATGCCGGAAGTGCCCTCGATGTCCGCGCTGATGAACAGCTTTTTCATAAACAGATCCTCCTTGTTTAATAGCCGCATTGGTTGAGAAACGCGTTGAGCACCCGCGCGTAGCGCTCCGGGTCCGAGGCGAGGCTCCTGCCGTGCTCCGCGCCGGGGAAAAGCGCCAGGCCCTTTATGCCGCGCTTGGCTTCATACAGCCGCTTCGACGCCGCGCACGGGATCAGCGTATCCGCCTCGCCGTGTATGAAAAGCACGGGCACGCCGGACAGGCCGTCCGCCACCTCGATGTCGCGCAACGGCGACACGTCGAAGGCCCGATAGCCCGCGCGAAGCCGCATAAACAAACACGCGAGCGGTGCGAAAGGATACGCCGGCAGGCGCTTGAGGCTCGTGACGTTGTAGGCGAGCTGCTCGCTCAGATCCGCGAACGGGCAGTCCGCCACGACGAAATCCGGCGCTTCGTCCGTGCACGCGGCCAGCAGCGCCGTTGCCGCGCCGAGGGATTCCCCGTGCGCGCCGACGACGGCCTTTCTTTGCGGGGAGTCCATCTCCCGCGCGAGACGCAGCATCGCGCGCAGGTCGCGCCGCTCGAGATGGCCCATCGTGGTGTATGCGCCGCCCGAATCGCCGCAATTGCGCTGGTCGTAGATCAGGCAGTCGTACCCGCGCGCAAGGTAGAGCCTGGCGTAGCGCACGACGTGCTCCTTGCGGTTGCCGAAGCCGTGCGCGAGCACGCAGATTTTATCCGTAGGCCTCCCGCAGCAAAGCCGGAAATAACGAAGCGTTGTGCCGTCGAACGCCTTGAGCTCCCCCGGCTCGGGGCGCAGCGTCTCGAGCTCGCCGGGCGCGAGGTAGCCGCGCTCGATCTCCTTTCGGACGGCCTCGTCATACCCCTCGCGCCTCGGGAGCAGTACGAGTGAGGAGAGCCGCCAGGACGCGAGCGCCGTCGCCAGCGCGGCGAGGAGTATGCCGCCCAGCGCCCACCAATACCACATACGCTCCTCCTCCCCCGATCCCGGTTTCGGCCTTCAGCCGTTGACGTAGACCCGCTCGGCGCGCGCGGTCACAAGGCAGGTCAGTTCGTAGTTGATCGTGCCGACGATTTGCGCGGCCTGCTCCCAACTAATCGAGTCCCCGCCGATGAGCGTCGCCGCGTCGCCGCGCGCGACCTCGCTTTTATCCACAAGCGCCATCGACATATCCATGCAGATGCGCCCGGCCTGCGGGTATTTTTTGCCGTTGATGACAACGCTCGCGCTGTTCGAGAGCCGCCGCGGATACCCGTCCGCGTAGCCCGCGAGCAGCACGGCGGTTGTAAACGGCCCGCCTCCCCTGAACGTGCGGCCGTAGCTGACGGTCGTGCCCGCGGGGAAATCCTTCACCTGCGATACGCGGGTTTTGAGCGTCATAACGGACTTTAGCGGCCCCTCTTGCGGCGCGCTGTCGGGATACAGCCCGTAGAGCATGATGCCCTCGCGCACCATGTCGACGACGGTTTCCGGGTGGCTCATGATGCACGCGCTGTTCGACGTGTGGCAGGTTTCGGGGCGAAGGCCCTTTTTCGTCAGCTCGTCGAGCACGATGTTATAGTTTTCGAGCTGCCAGGCCGTGTAATCGTCCTCGCCCGGCGTGTCCGCGACGGCGAAATGGGTATACATGCCCGTCACGCGGATGCCGGGCAGCTTCATCATGCGCTCCGCGGCAAGCGCCGCCTCAAACGCGGCCTCTTTGCCCTGGGCGTACAGCCCCGCGCGGCTCATGCCGGTATCGAGCTTGATATGGCATTCGAGCGCGACGCCGGCGGCCGACGCAGCCCCGCTCATCTCGAGGGCGTGGCTCTCGTCGACAAGCGTCTGCGCGACGTTGTATCGCGCGAGGAGCCCCGCGTATTGCGCGGCGGTGTAGCCGAGTATGAGTACGGGCCTCGTGATGCCGCCCTCCCGAAGCTCCGCGGCCTCCGCGAGGCAGGCGACCGCGAACGCGTCCGCGCCGTGATCCTCGAGATAGCGCCCGCAGCGCACCGCGCCGTGGCCGTATGCGTCCGCCTTGATGACGCACATGACCTTTTTGCCGCAGGCTTTGGCGAGGTTGAAATTGTGCAGCAGGTTTGCGAGATCGATTTCCGCCCATGTGCGGGCGGAAGGGGAAACGCCGTCCATTCTTCTATATGCCTCCGTCGTATGCCTTCGTAAGAAACGGGCTTTTCAGCCCCGAATATCAGTTTATCGCTTTGATCAGACGCTGTCAATCATACGGGATTGCGCGCAGGCAAAATCAAAGCCGTTCCTTTTGGTTCGGATTTCCTCGCGGCGCGGCGGCGCTTCCCGTTGACATCTATGCGTGGCCGTGCTAATATCCTTTTATTATAAAATTATTTTATGTTAAAAGGAGTTGACGTTTATGACGCGCGGAGAGTCCTTTGAAACGCTCAACCACTTCTTCGTGCGCACATTCAACAGCATACTCGCGTGGGAGGAAAGAAGCCTGCGCGCCGCCGGGCTCGCGAACCTCTCGGTCAAGGAGTTGCACACGCTCGAGGCCGCGCACGAAATGTGCAAAAAGGGGCTCAACACCATGAGCCAGATCGCCGCGCGCATGGGCATTTCCGTAGGCGCGCTGACCACGGCGGTCAACGTGCTCGTAAGGAAGGGCTATCTCGCCCGCGGCGGGGACGAGAAGGACAGGCGCGTGGTGACCATCCGCCCGACCCCGGCCGGACTTGACGCGCTCGCGGTGCACGAGGAATTCCACAGGCGCATGATCGGCGGCATCATGGACGCGCTCGGCGACGCGGAGCTCGCCGCGCTCACGGCGAGCGTCGCCACGCTCGACGGATTTTTTCAAAATCTGATCAAAGACGGATAGGAGACTGTATATGGCTCTGATTATCGCAGACAGCACCTGCGACCTGACCCTCGCGCAGGCGAACGAACTCAACATCGAGATGCTGAGCCTGAGCGTGAATTTCGGAGAGGAATCATACCTCGACAAGCGCGAGATCACCAACGAGGAGTTTTACGAAAAGCTCGCCGCCGCGCCGGAACTGCCCACGACCTCGCTGCTCAGTCCGGGCGACTTCGCGGCCGTGTTCGACGCGCACCCGAACGAGGAGCTCGTCGTGCTCACGCTCTCCTCGATTCTCAGCGGCACCTACCAGTCCGCCGTGCTCGCAAAGGAGGCCTCCGGGCGGGATGACATCTATCTCGTGGATACGCGCACCGTCTGCGCCGCGCTGGGCCTGCTCGTGCGCCGCGCAGCGTGGATGGCCCGCGAGGGCAGCCGCGCGGCGGACATCGCCGCGGCCATAGAGGCGCTCGCCGCGCGTTCGCGCCTGATCGGCGTGGTGGACACGCTGCACAACCTCGTCAAGGGCGGCAGGCTCGGCAAGGTTTCCGGCTACGTCGGCGGCATGCTCAACATAAAGCCCGTGCTCATGATCGAGGACGGCGCGGTCAAGCCCATACTCAAGGCGCGCGGCGAACGCGACGCGCTTTCGAAAATGCGCATGCTCGTCTTCGAGCAGTTCCCCATCGACGCCAGGCAGCCCGTCGCCTTCGCCTGCTCCGCGGGCGGACAGGAGAGGCTCGCTCTGTTCATGGACACGCTCGGCCTCACGGGGCCCGTAAGCGACGTGGGCAGCGTCGTGGGCACCCACGCCGGCCCCGGCACGGTCATGATCGCGTACTTCGAGAAATAAGCGCGCAAAGAAATGAACGATTGAAAGGCGCCCCTCGCAATGAAAGCGAAGGGCGTCTGTTTCCGCTGAATTGCTACTCGCCAATCATTCACTCGCAGCGGTGGTATTTCGCCTCGCGCGAGATGCAGCTGGTGATGTGCTCGTACACGGCGTTGCAGGCGAGGTCGGGATCGCGGCGCTCGAGCGCGTCGAGTATGGCGATGTGCTCGCGCGTGGAGGCGATGCGGACCGCCCGCCTCTCCTCCGGCGCGTCGGCGAGCGCGCGTTCTATGACGTAGCGCACGCGAAGATTGTAGGTCTTGACCATGCTCAGCACCTCGCCGAGCAGCGCCGACTCCGCGTATTCGTACAGGAGCCTGTGCAGCGCCATGTCGGAATCGATGTAGGCCTCCGCGTCGTCCGGGTCGGCGAGCACGCGCAACTGCTCGCGGCGCACCTCCTCGATGTCCTCCTTGGGCACGTTCGGGGCCGACAGGCGCGCGCTGTAGGGCTCGAGCATCTGCCGGATCTCCATGCTCACGCTCCAGTCCTCGGCGTTCGGCTCCGTCACGACGGGCTTCTTATGCGGCGGCAGGTTCACAAGGCCGTCCCGGCTGAGCATGCTCAGCGCCTCGCGCACCGGCGCGCAGCTGATGTTCATGTGCGCGGCGATGTCCACGATGTTGAGCTTATCCCCGGGCTTGTAGCGGCCCATCATGATCTGCGTCTTGATGGTGTTGTAGACCCTGTCCTTGAGCAGGAGTATGTCTCCGATATCCATTTGCGTCGTCATCGGCCACCCCTTCCATGAACAAATAGAAATATCGATTCAAATATAACATAGCCAAAGCGCCCCTGTAAACATCGCGCTTCGCCGCGCGCTTCATGCAATTCGGCGGTTTTCTCCGAAAACGATGGCATACGCGCGCGCCATGCACATATATTATAGACAACAAAATGAAATATGCAGTATTTACTATTGCATATTTCATTTTTACGTGTTAACATGATGAAATCTTCCCGGGGAACGCCGCTCCGCGCGGCCGGTTTCTCGGATTTCCGGAGCAAGGGCGTCCAAACGGTTATGCAGAGCGATCAGACGCGAAATGCATTCCGGGGGCGCGGGACGCGGTTTGTATGAAGGCGGGCGGCGCGCGCCGCCTCTCCCGTAAAGGGTTCGAAATTTTTAGCGCCGGAAGGGCGCGGAAAGGTTGGCGTATGAAACACTATTATATCGACAGGGATGCGGCGCAAAGCCGGACCGAAGTGCACGCCTCATGGTGCCCGTCGATGAAGGGCGCCGCGCACAAGGACTACGTCGGTTTGTTTGCCGACCCGCGCAAGGCCGTATCCGTCGCCGAGGAGAAGGGCTACGGCCACGCCTGCGGCTGCGCGTACTGCTGCCCGGAAACGCTGCGCCGCGCCGGCCGTTGAGCCGCGCGCCGGATCGCAGCCGGAATTGCGGCCCCCGCGAAATGCAGGAAACGCGAAGTTGAATTGCAGGAATCGGTTCATCACACAGGCCCCCGCCCGGCGCGGGGGCTTTTGCGAGCCGGTGATAAGTCCCTGTTGCCCATACGCCTCGTCCGTCATATAATCATCCTAACCACCAGCCGCACCGCCGGTTCGGAGAAAGTGATACGTATATGCGCCGCAAAACATCAGGCTCTATTATCCCGCCGGGAGCAGCCGGCGAAGCATTCGAAAAAGGAGTTGATGCCCGCTAACAAGCGCGAGGAGCATTTCATATGAAAGCGTCCCATCCTTTATGGCAGACGGCGCGCGCGCTTCGGGGAAACCAGCGCGCATGCGTCGTGACGGAACCGCTCTGGTCGCTTCCGTACTATTTTTTTGCCCCCTACGCCTCCGTCTATATGGCTGCCATAGGCCTTGGGGATGCGCAGATCGGCGCGCTCGCGAGCGTGGGGCTCGCGGTGCAGCTCGTTTGGGCGGTCTTTTCGGGCGCGATCGTCGACAAGCTGGGCAGGCGCCGGACCATACTGGTTTTCGGCCTTCTGAGCTGGACCATACCGTGCGTGCTCTGGGGAATGGCCCAGGGATATGCGCATTTCATGATCGCGGTCGTTTTCAACAGCATGTGGCGTGTTTCAGGCAACTGCTTCAGCTGCCTGATCGTCGAGAACGGCGATTCGGAAAAGCTCGTGCACGTCTATACGATACTGAGCCTGATCGGCCTGGTCGCGGGATTCCTCCTGCCGCTGCTCGGCCTGTGCATAGACCGTTTTTCGCTGGTGCCGACCATGCGCGTGGTGTATCTCGCCAGCGCGGCGGTGATGGGCGCGAAGTATGTGCTGCATTACCGCCTGCTGCGCGAGAGCGCGATCGGCCTGCGCCGCATGAACGCCTGCCGGGGGCGGTCGCTGTTTTCCCTGGCCTTCGGCGGAAAAGACGCGTTGATCACCGCGTTCAGGGAGGCCCGCCTCTGGCCGTATGTGGCGCTCATGGCCCTGATGAACTGCTTCAACACCGTGCAGGCGACGTTCTGGCCGTTGTTCGTGACGGGCGCGTACGGAGTCAGCGCCTCGACGTTCTCGCTGTTTCCTCTCGTGAAGGCGGCGATCACCATGGTTGTCTATCTCCTCATCACGCCGCGCATCCGGCTGCACGCGGCGCGGAATCCGCTGCTCTCCGGCCTCGGCGCGCAGGCCGCGGGGCTCGCCGCGCTGCTGCTGTGCCAGGGGTTCGGCGCGGCGGCGCTTGCCGCGGTTTTTTTCTCGGCGCTGTGCGAGGCGTTCGCGCTGGCGATACTGAGCCCTCTGTTGGAATCCATGCTCTCGGTCGCGATCCCCGCGCGGGAGCGGGCGCGCGTCAACAGCCTGATCGCGGCGCTGGTGCTGCTCATCAGCATGCCGGTCGGCTGGATCTCGGGGCTCCTCTCCCAATCCGACAGGATGCTGCCGTTTGTTCTGAACCTGTGCATACTCGCGGCGGAGGTTCCGGTGGCGCTGCGCGCGGCGCGCATCTCAAAGCAGGCCGGCCGGGCGCAAAGCGCCTGAAACGCGCGGGCGCGGCTCTTTTTCGTGCATTCGCTGCGCTTTCGTATTATAATAATCCCGACGTTCCACTTCTACAAAGTAAATCATATTGCGAAGGCGGTTCTTATGAATAAGAAGCGACTGACTGTCTGGGAGGCTGCGTGCATCATCACCGGCTACGGCATCGGCGGCGGCGTGCTCGCCATGCCCTACCTCGCGGCGAAGAACGGCGTGTGGCTCGCGCTGCTCATACTCGCGGCGGCGTTCGCCGCAAGCTGGCTCTTGCACATGATGATCGCGGAGGTCGCCTACAAATGCGGCGCGGGAACGCAGATCGTTTCCGTTTTCTCGCGCTTCCTGTTCCGTGGAAAGGCGAAGCTGCCGCTAACGATCGCCTTCTTCGCGCTCATGGCCGTGGTGCTCGTGACGAACCTCGCGGCCTACGTCGCGGGCGCCGCCGAGGTGATCGTGGGCATATTCCCGGCGCTCCCCGCCGTCGTCGCGAAGCTTGTGTTCTATGTCGCAGCCGCGTCGGTGGTGCTCTTCGGCCTCAAGGCTGTGGGCGTATCGGAGAAGATCGCGGTCACGGCCATATTCATCCTGATCGGCGCGCTCGCGATCAGTTCCTTGCTCGTGCCGCCAAAGCCGCTGCCCGTGCGCCCGGGCTTGGCCGCGGACGCGCTGTCGTACTTCGGCATGGCGATGTTCTCGTTCTCCGCGTTCTTCTCGATCCCGCAGGCGGTCGAAGGGCTCGAGGGGGACGCGAACAAGATCAAGAAGGCCGTATTCTGGGGATTGATGAACAACTTCATCCTGATCGTCGTGATCTCGCTGTGCGCTCTCGCCGCCTCGGACGAGGTGACCGAGGTCGTCATGACGGGTTGGAGCCGCGGCATAGGCGCGTGGGCGCAGGTCGCGGGCGGGGCGTTCACGGTGCTCGCGATGATCACGACCTATTGGTCGATTTCCCTCGCGCTCGGGGATATCGTCAAGGAGCAGCTCAAGCTCGACCACAGGCTCTGCTGGCTGTTCGCGACGCTGCCCTCGCTGATACTCTCGCTTCTGGGCGTCGGCGGTTTCATCGATTTTCTCGAGGTCGCGGGCGGCGCGATCGCCATCATCGTGGCGGTGATGGTCGTGCCCGCCTACCGCAACGCGCGGCGCGAGGTCGAGGGCACGATGCTGGGCAGATACGGCGGCGGAGTTTTCCAGATCCTCACCGTGCTCGCCTATGTCCTCATGGGCGTCGGGAGCGTGATCTGACATGGCGCAATCCATCCTTTTCACGGACGCCGTCGTCCACACCGGGCGCACCGAAACCGAAACCTTCCGCCACATGCTCGTGAAGGACGGCCGCGTCGCCGCGCTCTTTGACGGGAAGCCGCCCGCGAAAAGCTGCGGCCGCGAGGTTTCTCTCGGCGGGGCGCACGTTTTCCCCTGCCTGATCGACGCGCACGTCCATCTGCTGCCGAGCATCGTTTTGCTCGCCGCGGGCTTCGAGGCGTGCCGCATCGAAAACGGCCGCGTGGAGCCGCACGACCTCGCGGGGCTCGAAGCGCGCATCCGCGCGTTCGCCGGGGATAAAAAGAAAACCGCTGTGCTCATGGCGAACAACTGCATCCCTTCGGCGCTCGACGAGCGCAGGCTCCCCTCGCGCGAGGAGCTCGACGCCTGGGCGGGCGGCCGCGCCATCGCCGTATATACGATAGACGGGCACTCCTCGGCGCACTCCTCAAGCATGCTCGAGAAGATCGGCGTCGATCCCGCCGGCCATCCCGGCGTGCTCACTGGCGAGGCGCACGAGCGCGTGCAGGGCAGGCTGACGGACGTCGTCGCGGGCTCCGTCACGCCGGAAATACTCGCGCGCGGCGTCGCCAACTTCGAGAACGCCTGCGCCGCCTTCGGCATCAGCCACGTCGGCGCGCTCGAGGGCAACGGCGATTCTCCCAAGGACCCCACGACGAGGCTTTGCGCCTTCCTCGCGCGCAGGATGAGCGTCAACATCCGCATGTACTTCCAATACATGGACATCGCCCGCGCCGATAAACTGCGGCGTTTGCAGAAGCACCCGCGCATCGGCGGCTGCGGGGACTGGGAGATGGACGGCTCCATCGGCTCCCACTCGGCGGCGTTCAAAATCCCCTACAAGGATACGGGGACGACGGGCGAATGCTATTATCCTCAGGAATTTGTCGATCAAAAGGTGCGCGAGGCTGACGAAAAGGGCTACCAGATCGCCTCGCACGCCATAGGCGAGTGCGCCATTGAGCGCATCTCGCGCGCGCTCGCAAAAACAACTTCGGGCCGCTTCCACCGCGTGGAGCACGGGGAGTTCGGCAACGAGGAAACGGCCGCCGCCTACCGCGCGGGCAAGTTCGCCGTCGTGATGCAGCCGGGTTACGCCTGGATCGACAAGCGCTATCTGCACACCTACGAGCAGTACGCCCACGAGAGCATCGTAGCGCGCCTTCGCTTCGCCTCTCTGCTTCGCTCCGGCGCGGTGCTGTGCAGCTCCACCGACTCGCCCGTGCAGAGCCTCGATCCGTATCTTCAGATGCGCGGCATGACGGAGTTCTACTTCCCCGAGGAGTCCGTGACGCCCTACGAGGCGTTCGTCTGCTACACGCAGAACCCCGCGCGAGCGCTGCTCGAGGAAAACGGGATCGGTACGCTCGAGGTCGGCAAGGAGGCGAACTTCTTCACCGCGCAGAGGAACTTCTTTGAGCTGTCCGCCGCCGAGGTGGGCGATTTCAGGCCGACGGGGACGTGGTACGCGGGAGTGAGGTATCAGGAAAAAAAGGGAACGATCGGGGAGTTGGCGGGGATGCTATTAAAGAGGCCGCGGCCGGTTTGAGCGGGGGATTTCTCATGAACGCATTCGAACCGCTCCGGGCGTGAGCGTTGTGATGGAATACAGCCGGGGAAGCCGGCAGGAGCGGACATAATTTACCTGCCTTTCCCATTTCCCTCCCCCCATGTTATAATAAATACAATATGGGTATAATGATATTATCCCCGGCCCCTGAGGCAAAGCGCTCCCCACGACCGGACAAGGAGAAATAAAATGGAAAAGGAAATGAAGCTCGCCGTGCTCATCGACGCGGAGAACATCGCGAGCAAATACATCGGGGTCATTTTGAACGAGGCGAACGCTTTGGGCAACGTGATCTACAAGCGCATCTACGGCAACTGGACAAGCACGCAGATGGGCGCCTGGCGCGACACGGTGCTCGACAACTCCATACAGCCCATCCAGCAATACAACAACGCGAGCGGCAAGAACTCCTCGGATTCGTCGCTCATCATCGACGCCATGGATCTTTTGTATACCGGCAAGCTCAACTGCTTTTGCATCGTGTCCTCGGACAGCGACTTCACGCGCCTCGCCACGCGCCTTCGCGAGAGCGAGGTGTACGTGCTGGGCATGGGCGAGCAGAAGACGCCGCGCTCGTTCATTTCCGCCTGCAACAAGTTCGCCTACCTCGACCTTTTGTATCACGCCGCGAGCGGCGCGGGCACGAAAAAGCGCCAGCAGAGCGGCGCGGGCAAGAAGTCCAACGGCGCGGAGGAGAAGGCCTCCCGCCAGCAGGCAAGCGCGAAGCCGCCCGAAAAGGAGTCCGGCCCGAATGAACCCAACGGCTCCGACCTCGAGGCCATCAAGGCCGCGCTCGGCGACATCGCGGAGCAGAACGCCGACAACGACGGCAGGATCATCGCCTCGAAGCTCGCGGACCTGCTGGGCAAGAGCTTCCCGGATTTCGACGCGCGCAACTTCGGCTACAAGACCTTCCTGCCGTTCGTGGTGTCGCTGCAGATGTTCGACATGGAGCGGGACAAGACCAACCCCACGGTCGTTTACTTCAAGCTCAAGGCAAGCTGAGCGGGAAACGGGCGCTTCGCATGAATATTCAGATCGCGCATCCGCCCGGCGGGGCATTGGCCGGCCTGCCCGATGCAGAGCGCGGGGACGCGGAGGAGCATCCGGATGAATCTCGACGACTTCGAACAGCATATCGAACCCGCCATCCTGAAAAGGGGCCGCGATTATTATAAAAGCGGAGCCGTCGTTTCCCTTAGAGAGATGGGCGACGGCGTTTATCAGGCCGAGGTGCGGGGGTCGGAAACCTATACGGTCGATGTTGAGCTGGACGGGCAGGGAGGCGTCGCCTATACGGTGTGCGACTGTCCGTACAATCTGGGCGCGTACTGCAAGCATCAGGCCGCCGCCCTGCTGGCGCTGCGGGCGCTCAAGGAAGGGAAAGCGGAAGGCGGGCAGGCGAAAGCGATGCGCGGCGGCACCGCGAAACCGCGTCCGGCTTCGCGCGAAAAGAACAGTCTGCGCGCAGACATCACGGAGCTTCTCGGCGGACAGAACAAAGAAGATCCGATCCGCCTGGTTTGCGAAATCGCCTCGGAGCATACCGAGATCGCGCGGCGTATCAAACCGCGCCTGGGCGCTCGCGACGCGAAGGACGAGGTCCGCAATGCCGCCGCGCTCATCCGCGCATGCGTCAAAAGGAACGCGGATCAGGACGGCTTCGTCGATTACGACCGGATGGGCGACGCGCTCGCGGGCGCGGATCAGGTGCTTGACGGCGCGCGGGAACTTGCTGACGCGGAGCAGCCCTTGCGCGCCGCGGCGCTGGCGTTGTGCGCGATCCGCGAGGTCACGGTTCTGCTCGACGGCTCGGACGATTCCGACGGGTACGTCGGAGACACGGTCGAATGCGCCTTCGACCTGATCCGGAAAGCCGCGTGTGCGCAAAGCCTCTCGCCTGTCGAGCGGGAGAAGCTGTTCGAACTGCTGAGCGGAGAAAGCGCGCTCCCCGTTTATCGCAACGAAAGCGAAAAGCGCCTCGCGCTGCTCCAAGCGTGCGCCGAGCTTGTCCTGCATGAGCCGGCGCTTCGCGCGAGGCTGGAGGAAACGCTGACGTCCATGCGCGACGCGATCAAGAGAAGCGCGTGGGATCGCGAATACTTCGAGGAACAGCTCGAGATGATTCGCTATCGGATGATCGAAAAGCTGGACGGCGAAGACCGCGCGGCGGCGTTTATCCGGGAGCGCCTCGGATATTCCAAATTCCGGCAAATAGCGATTGAATCCGCGATTGGATCCGGGGCTTACGCCGAAGCCGTCGGCCTCGCGCTGGCCGGGGAGGAGCAGGATCAGGACAAGCCCGGCATAATAACGCGGTGGAAGGAATATCGTTTTCAGGCATACCGCCTTGCGGGAAACATCGAAGAGCTGCGCAAACTGGCCGTGGACTTCATATTGGGCGGCAGCTTCCCGCATTACCATGAGCTCAAAAAGACCTACGGCACGGCGGAGTGGCTCAATATTTACCCCGGCGTCATACGTTCGCTGGAGGATGCGCAAAGGACGGGCCTTTCCGTATACGCGGACATTCTGATCGAGGAAGGCGAAAAGCAAAAGCTGCTAGAGTACGTCGAAAGAGACGCTTCGCGCGTAACGCGTTTTTACAGGCATCTGCTGCCGGAACACAGGGATGCCGTGTTTGCGATATTCCGCCGGTATATCGAGCTTGCGGCCCAGAGGGCGGGCACGAGGAACGATTACAGAACCGTCTGCGCCATCATCCGCAATTTGAAAAAAGCGGGCGGCAGGGAGCAGGCGGAGGCGGTCAGGCGCGCGCTCGCCGAAAAATATCCGAAGAAGCCCGCGTTCCTGGACGAATTATCGAGAGTGTAGCGGGCTGGAGCGCCGCGGGCGGCGTCGCCGCCCGTTTTGCAGCGCAAGGGGGATGCATCGTGGAACTGTGGCTCATACGGCACGGGGAGACGCGGCAGGAGTATGCCTTCAACCCCGAGAAGATGACGGCCGACCCCGCGCTCTCCGACAGGGGCGTCCGCCAGGCGCGGGCGCTTGCCGCGCGCTGCCGCGACATCCGATTCGAACGCGTTGAATCGAGCGACCTGCGAAGGGCGGTCCATACCGCGCGCATACTCGCCGAGGGCAGGGGCATAGAGGTCGGGCTCGAGCCGCGCTTTCGCGAAATCGACATGGGCGCGCTGTACCGCGGCGCAAGCTGGAGCGACTATCCCAAGCTGCGCGCGCAGTGGGAAAAGCACGAGGAGGATCTGCCCTATCCCGAAGGCGAGTGCGGGTGGGATGTTTGGGATCGCTGCCGCGCGCCGCTCGAAGCGCTGCTGCAAAGCACGCGGGAACGCGCCGCCCTCGTCTGCCACGGAGGTATCATCCGTTGCATGCTCTGCGGGCTGCTCGGGCTTCCCCAGCAAAAGCGCTTCCTTCTGGGCGACCCGCTGGAGAACTGCTCCATCACCGTCGTCGCCGCGAAGGACGACGGCCGGATACGGCTCCATACGTTCAACGACTGCGCGCATCTGGCGCGCATCAAATAGGGCGCGTCCCGCCCGTTCCGCGCCCGCGCCGGGCGAAGCGGTTCTGTGAATCCTGCAAACAAGGAGCGCGCCATGCCGACGAACACGAACCTCACGCGCGAGCTCGCGCTCGACCTGATCCGCGGGAAGCGGACGCCTTGCCCCAGATGCGGCGAGGCCGCGCTGTTGCCGCGTCATTCCCACAAAAACGCGAACACCGAGTTCAAGTGCCCCCGCTGCGGCGAGGTGTATAAGCCGTGCAGGCTGATATGATTTCCGCTGATCGATAAGAATAAGCGCGGCCGCTCCGGGAACGGGCGGCCGCGGCTTTTGGTAGAAGGGAGATCAGGGACGGCGTGCGGGAAGGGCGCCTCGCGCGGGATCGAAGTAGCTCTCGAGCAGCGCGACGCCCTCGGCGCGCAGCACGCCGCCCGCGGCTTCCGGCGCGGCGGGGCTCAGGTCGAATATGAGCTTGCTGCAATCGTTGGGTACGAAGCCGCGTATGGCGCAATAGTCCCTGTCGTACGCGCCGAACACGAGCCGCCCCAATCGCGCCCATACGAGCGCGCCCGCGCACATGAAGCAGGGCTCGCAGCTCGAATAGAGCGTGCAGCCGGAAAGCTCCGTGACGCCGCTCGCGGCGCAGTAATCGCGCACGAGCCCCAACTCCGCGTGATGCGTCGGATCGTGCCGCGTATGGATCCGGTTTTTGCCCTCCGCGACGATCCGCCCGTCCCGCACCAGCACCGCGCCGAACGGCTCGTCGCCCTCCCGGGCCGCCTACACCGCAAGCGCGAGCGCGCGGGCCATGAAGATTTCGTCCTGCGTCATCGTAAGCTCCTTTTCCCGCGCGCGGAGCGCGAAACGGGATAACGGTATCATGTCCCTCCGGCCCCGATATAAGCAATGTGCGTTTTCACAACGCGCGCAACATCCGGCGGGCGGCGCGGGATAAGCCGCGCATGCCCTATTGCTTCGCCTTCGCCGCGCGAAGCTCCCCTTGCTCCCTGCGCCGCGCGCGCTGCTGCTCTTTTTGGGCCAGGATCTCCGCCTTCCATTTTTCCATCAGGTCGCAGTGAAACTCATAGAACTCCACCTCGGGCAGCGCCACGCTCAGCTCGTCGTCCGCGGCGTCGTCGCGGTTGAGCAGAGGGTGCAGCTTGTTGATGTAATAGATCTCGTATAAATACATATCCGCGCAGGTCGAAAACACCGCGGATTCGATGCGCGTGACGCGGTATATGTCGATGGCCTTATGCAGCTTTTTCTTGAAGAAATGGCCATGGAGCCTGCGCTTGAGCGGCTGCCGCGTGCGGCCGAGGTAGGCGAGCGTGTCGCCGTAATAGATTTTATAGAGCGTGAACAAGGGCGTTACCTCCCGTATGATTGTAACATATATAAGGGAATTCGGCCACTTTCAGGACTTTCGCAACAAACGGTCTTTCCGCCGTCCGGCGGCGGGCCCTCCTCCCTTGCCGCGCGCTTTCGCGCGTGTTATATTGATTTCGGGCGTCGCCCGCCAAACTTTTTATCGGGAGGCTGCGATCATGACGGCGGAGGATTTCTGGGCCGGATTCCTGCGTGAAACCGGCAGGGACACGGATACGCGATACTTCGAGTGCTTTCATTTTGAGATGAGCGAAAAATGGGCCAACGAGCTGCTGCGCCTCGTTTTGATCGGGCAAAAGCGGGCGACCGCGAGCAGCCTGTGGGCGTTTGAAAAGGAAGGCGGCCGCCTTCCCGGAGCCGGCGATCTCAGCATCGTGACCGATTGGGAAGGCAATCCGCGCTGCGTGATCCAAACGACCGCCGTGACGGTGATGCCCTTTCGGGACATCACGTTCGATATCTGCCGCCGGGAGGGCGAGGACGACGATCTCGAATCCTGGCGGCGGGGCCACACCCGTTTTTTCACCGAGGAGGGAAAGGAACTGGGCTACGCGTTCTCCGAGGATATGCCGGTCGTGTTCGAGGATTTCGAGGTCGTGTACGTAAAATGAGCGCGCGGCGGCCGCGCCGTCGTCCGCAATAATTTCGGCTCCTCCGGGCAAACTGATAAAAAAGCAAAGGAGCATTATTGTGGAGCAATATCAGCAGCAGCCGCAGCCGACGGCGGCGATCAACACGCTCGACAGCATCCCCTCGCCCGCGCCCGACGCGCGCAGCATAACGGGTTTGGTGAAGGAAGGGGGCAGGATCACGGGCTACCGCCTTTCGGACGACACGATCATCGATAAGGAGCAGGCCGTCGCGCTCGCGCGGCAGGGCGGCATACGCGGCGTTGGCATCGCCCATCGCGGCGATACGGAATACCTCAAGGGCATCCCCGACGGCAGCGAGGGAAACAACCTCGGCAACCTGCCCACGGTCCCGATGCAGTAAGCGCGGGAGACGCAAAGCGAAGCCCCGGCGGCAAGCCGGGGCTTTGTACGGGATAAGCTCAATTCTTTCTGCGCCGGAGCGTGAACAGCAGCAGCAGCGCGCCCGCGGCGAGCAGCAGCCAGGCGAAGGGAAGCTCCGCGCCGCCCGTCTGCGGCAGGCCCGCCATGGGCAGCGTCACGGCCACGGGCGAAACGAAGCGCTCGGCCTCGAAGGCGACCTTGCCGTCCCTGACGACGCACTTGACGATAACCGTTTCGCCTTCTTCGTTCTCGTAGAGCACGTATACGGTTCTGCCCTCGTATTTCCGATCGACCGGGATGGTGATCGTGATCTTACCGCGGTATGGCTCCGCGCCGTAAGCATAGAGCTCGATGTCGTAGCCCGCGAGGAGCTTATGCCGCTCGATGGCCGCCCGGATCATGCGCGCGAGCTCCGAATCGCCCTCGAGATCCATTTCGCGCACGCGCAGCTCCGTCGCGGCGTGGATGCGCCCGCCCTCGACGCGGACGCCCGTCTCTTTATCGGTGAGCACGCGATGATAATAGTGCGCGCCGTCATCCTCCTCATCGGCAATTCTTCGGATGTAGACCTTGCCGTAGACGGAAGTCGCCTGCACGATGCCTGCGATCAGCACGGCAAGGGGATGCGTCTGGCTGCCGATGTCGCCCGCTGCGGTGATCGCAAGGTTCTTGCCGCGGATGCCGGCGCCCGCAGGATCCGTGCCTGCGGAGCCGTCCGCCGCGATGCCGATGTCGCCGCCCGCGATCCCCTCAATGTTGAGGTGCGGGGAATGGTTCGCGACGGTGATGTTCCCGCCCCGTATGAGCAGGCTGCTCGCGTCGATATCGACGTTTACGTCTCCCTTGGCGTCGATTTCAAGCCGGTTTGCCGTAAGCGTGCCGCCAAGCGTTGCGACGCCGCCCGCGGCGCCGATCACAAGCTCGTTCTGCGCGGTGACGTTTCCGAGCGCGAGAGAACGGTCGTTGAATATGTATACGTTCCTTCCGGCACCCGTGAAGAAGTCCGCGCTGAGCCGCACGGGGTCGTTCTTTTCGCCGACGTCGTGCCCGCCGAGCGCGGCAAGATGCACCTCGCCCGAAACGATGTCCGCGCTTCCCCCGGGCGCCGCGCCGCGGATGCCGCCGAGAGCCGTGATGCCGACGGGGCCTCCCGCAGCGATACCGCCGATGACGACATCCGCGCCTGAGCCGATATACACGCCGCCCGCGCCGCCGTCTATGGTGAGCGCGCCGCCGACATCCATGCGAAGCATCAGCCCCGCTGCGCCTACGCCGCCGCCCGCGCCGATCGCGAGGCTGCCGCCGGTTGTGATCACGGGCGCGCCGGTCAGCGCCGCCGCGAGCAGGCCGTTTCGCGTGCGCATCGCCGCGTCATAATCGCTGAGCCTGTCGGAGGCTATGGCCGTGAGCCTGTCCGCCTCGGCGCGCGCGCGCATGGCCTCGCCGTTCGCCGCCGCGTATTCGGCCCGCGCAAGCGCCGCCGCGGCGTGCAGCGGATCGTATGCCGCCTGCGCGATATCCTGGAGGCGCTGGAGTTCCCTTGCCGTCGTGAGTTCGTTATAGAGGGCGTTGAGCTCATTCCAGAGCGTTTGCGCGTGCGCCGCATAATCCGGGTCGGCCGGGTCGAGCGCGGCAAGAGCGTCGCGCTTGGCCTGAATATCCGCCTCGATTTCCGCGATGGGGCGCGCGGTGTTCGCCGCCTTGGCGGCAAGCAGGGCCGCGAGCGCGTCCGCCTCGAGCCGTTCGGCCTCGCGTTTCGCCTTCTCCTTGACGGCGGCCGCGGCCTCGAGCCCGGAGGCGTATTGGTCGTATACCGTCGCGTCCGCCTGCGCCTTGTCGAGGGCGGTTCTCGCGCCGTTGACGGCAAGCTGCGCCGCGAGCGCCGCCTCGAGCGTATCGTCGCTCCCGGGAGCCGCCGTAAGCGCGCCCGGCACGGTGAGTTTCGCGTCACCCGAGGCCGCGAGCCTTTTCAATGCGACGTCGCCCGTAAGCTCCCGCACAAACACGCCGGCGCCCGAGAGCGAAAGCGTGCCGCCGGAGCGCAGCATATCCGTATCCACGTCGAAGGGCGTATCCCCGGAGCCAATGTCCCCCGCGGCCGCGATCGAAATCGAACCGCCCGCGAACGCGCCGCCGGAGAGCGCCGCGCCTCCATGGCTTATGAGGTTGAGGTCCGCTTGCGCATTGAGCCAAACATCCCCTGTGCCGCTCGTAAGGTCGATCCCGAGGCTGCCCGCCGCGTCGACATACGCGCCCCCGGCGCATGTGACGGCCATGCCCGCGTCCGCGCGCACCGCGATGGGGCTTCCGGACGCCCCGAGCGCGCCGTTGTCGGAAACGATCGTCATTGCGCCGGACGAATTTATGTTCCTTTGCCCGGCGGCCTTTTGTGAGGCCGTGCGCGCGTCGAGGATATCCGCATCCGCGCCGAGCGCGACGCTTCCGCCCGCCGTGACGACGCCCAGCCCGAGGTCCCCGTCCAGCTCGCGTACGGCGATGGAAGCGCCCGCCCCGGCGTCGAGCCGCGTGGCGTTTGCCACAAAGTAGCGGCGTATCCATCTGTATTCGATACGGACCTCGAGCCTCCAGCTCCAGGTGCCGTCGATGGGATCGCCGAGGCCGTCGAGATCCGCCGCGTATACGAGGCTTACGCCGCCATACCCCGTATCGGGCGCGGTTTTTGCAAAAGGCTTCGTCACGCCGGCGACGGGGACGATCCTGTTGTCCCTTTGATCGACGACGAGCGGGGACTTCGCGCCGATGGAGCCGAACGCCGTAAGGTCGATGTTGCGCGCCGCGATGTTGGCGGGATGCTCCGCGCTCACGGCCGCGGCCTCGATGTCGCCCGATACCACGGATATGCGCACATCGCCGCGGCGGCTTTCGATCGCGCCCGCGGTGAAGACGCCACGCTCCTGTACGATCGCGATGCCGCCCTCGTTGCTTATATAACACGCGCCCGTGCTCTCGCCGATATGCAGGCCGAACTCCCTTGCGGGCGCGTCGGGAGGCGCGCTCGCGGGATAGGCCGCGCCGTCCCACGCGGAATCGATGAGATCCGCGATTTCCTCGTCGGTGAGCAGCGTCGCGATCAGCGCGCCGAGGCCGTCCGCGCCGTTGCGCTCAAACGCCTCGCTGCCGACCAGCAGCGTCAGCGCGCCGCGGATGTCCTCGTCGGCGAGGGCGTACGCCATGCCCGCCGCATCCTTCAACTCGAAGGCACCCTTGAGCAGCGCCGCGATCTCGGCCTCCGTCTTCTCGGCAAGCGTCGCGGGCGTCCATTGCGCGCCGCCCGGCGGCACCGCGCGGTTGAGAAGCGCCGCGAGGGCTTCCTTTGTGAGAAGGTCGGGGGATGGAGCCGTCTGCGCCATGACCGCTGCGATATAGCTTTCAAGGCCCGTTTCGCTCAGGGTCAGTATCCACTTCTCCCTGTCGTCCGCGCAGCCTGCGAGGAGCCTTTGGGCAAGCTCTTCGGGCGTCTGGCCGCCGAGCACGACACCGAGCGTTTCGTCGCCCGCGCCGCCCGCGGCGTCGCCGGAAGCCGCATTGCCGTTCCCGTCGCGCCCGCCGTCCTGCGCGGGAGGGGCGGGATATGTCCGCGCGAAGGGCACGCCGCCCGCGAGCTCCAGCGCCGCGATGTAGAGGTTCGCCGCATGCTCTATGGAAACGGCGAGCGCTTCGGGCACGTCGAGCGCCAAACGCCGCGCGGCCTCGCCGATGTCTTTCGCCGCGCTGAGCACGACGGCGCTGCCCGTTTCGGCATAGATATAACTGTCGTCCCCCGCGTGGCGTATGGCCCCCGCCGCCGTGCGCGCGAGGAGCCGCGCGGAATCCGTCAGCTCGAGCTTGTCGATCACGATGTCCCCTTCGACGTCGACGTCGAGCGTGCCGCCCGCGAGCTTCACGCCGCCGAGGTCCCCGCTCTCCCCGTTTGTGCCGATGACGACGCCGCTGACGCCGCCGCCCTCGTCCGTAATCCGCACCGAGCCGGAAATCTCCGTGTCGAGCAGCGCGATGTCGGAGCCGCCGAACAGGTGATATTCGATGAGGCTCCCCGCGCCGAGCCTGCCCGAATAGAGGATCAGGTCGTCGTACGCGTCGATGTACGCGCTGCCCGTGTAGGTGGGGACCGTCAGGCCGCTCGGGTCATACCCGTATATGTACATGAGTATGGCTTCGTTGTCCGCGCTGAAGGAGCCTATGGACACGTGGTCCGCGCCCGTGCCGATGGAGCTCAGGCTCCCGTTGACGTAGAAGTGCAGTTCGTCCGCATAGATGTCGCGGCGGCCCGCCGGAGCGGAGCCGATCCAGGTTTCGCCCGCGCTCTCGACGACGATGACGACCTTCTTCCCCGAGGTTTCCATGGATTCGATGATGCCGCTCATGGCGATTTCCTGCGGCAGCGCGGAGGAGGAGCTCTTCATGAGCACCAGATCCTCGTAACCGTCGCTGCTTCCGAGCGTGTCCCCGTCGGCGAGCACGAAGAACGTGCGCGCGGGGGAAAGCGCCCGGAGCCTCGCGGGCAGCGTCACATCCACAAGTATGGCGAGCATCATGGCGTCCCCGTCGTTCGGGTCGGTGATCATCACGGCCTTAAAGTAATCCGTGCCTTCGACGCCGCTTTCAGGCTTTGCCGAAAGGCGGATGAACATGTCGCCGATACGGTCGTATTCATAGTACGCGTCGCTCTTCTCAAGCAGCGTGGGATTGTCCGCGCCGTCCGTGAAGTACAGCGCGGCCGCGTAGTCCCACCTGCCGGAGGACATATCCGAAATGACGCTGTCGACGGTCGTATAGACGCCGGACATCACCTCGAGGAACTTCACCATCATGCCCCGGCCGTAGCTTACGACGAGGTCGTTCTCGCCGCCCCGCAACGCGGGCGCGTAGGCGGACCACACGTCCGCGCCGTCGTACGCGCTCTTTCCCTCGCTGAGGCGGAAGGCCTCGCCGTCGTATTTCGCGCGCTCCCGGCCGCTTTCTCCGAGGTAAACGATTTCAAACTTCGTGTACTGCCCGCTCGCGGCGTCCTTCACCGCCGCAATGCGGACATACTTGTCTATGATGCCGCGCCCGAGCTCATCTTTGGGCAGCGCGAAGGACGCGGTATCTTTGCCGGAAACAAACGTCACATACGCGCCGAGCGCGTCGTCCCCGTCGGGCGAGATGATCACGGTGCCGTCGATGTAGTTGTACACGCTCTTGTATATAGGCGTGAAAAGGTGCTTGAGCCAGCTTGAGAGCGCGTCGTACTGCGCCTGCGTCAGGTGATCGTCCGCGTCGTAGCCCGCGGCTCTGGCTTCCAGCAGCCCAAAGTAGGACATGTCGCTGAGCTGGTAGTAGTCGAGCTCGGTGTTGGGATAATCCTTGTAAACGCTGTATACCGGCAGCCCGCTGACTTTGTCGTACTCGGTGGAATAGTCGTTGTTGCGGAACCAATCCGGCACCTGATAGACGAGCGCAGGCAGCGCGATCGTATAAACGTACCGGATGCGGAACAGGCTCTCCTCCCAGTCGCTCATATGCAGGCCCAGTTTCTCGAGGTTCTCGCGTTCGAGTGCGACGGCATCTTCAAGCTCGGCCGCGCGCGCGTCGACGGCCGCCTGATACGCGGCGTCGGCATCCCTGTCCGCGGCGGCCCACGCGAGATATTCCGCGTAAGTCATCCGAAGGCTCGCGTCGCTCTTGCTGTAATAGTACGAGATGGCCGAATACACCGGTTTGCCGTCGGCGTCCTTCTTCTGGGTGAGCGTGGGCGCGATGGCGATCTTCGCCGCCGTGTATATGCGCTCGCCCGTGACGGGGTCGACCTCCACCGTGCCGCCCTCCACGGCCACGACGCCGACCCTGCCGTCCGGATAGACGGCCACGGCGTCCTGCGTGAGGTAGAGTATCGCCGAAGCGCTCATGATATCCCCGGCATCGTCTATGAAGCGGTAATTCCCGTTGACGACGACATAGCCGCCGTTCATCGTTTTGATCGTATATTTGCCGTCGCCGTCCGTTTCGACGACAGTTTCGCCGGAGCCTGCCGACGCGAGGGTGAAGGCGGAAAGCGCGCTCAAATCCTTGTTCGAGGCGTCGACCGTGAGCGCGAAATAGACGGTGCCGATCCCGCCGACCGTGCAGGAGTAGATCGTCGTGACGCTCACGAGCGCGCCGCCCGCGTTCCGGTTCTCCCTGCTCCCCATCCGGGTGAGCGCGGTGCTCTTTTGCGGCGTGCGGAGCTCGTATGTGGCGGGGGCCGAGGATGTCCCGTCGTGGCGGACGACCGTCTGCCCCTTGAGCGCGCCCTCGTCGAGCACGTAGCCGTATGCGCTCCTCCCGCTCAGGTCGCCCTCCCGGCTGATTGCGTCGGCCCCGGCAAAGCTGCCCGTATAGTCGAACGGGGTCCCGCTGCCGGAAACGTTCTTCTGCGCAGATCCCGTCGTCGGCGCGGTGCCGGCGGGCAGGAGCGCATCCGTTATGCTGTAGCCGACGGAAAGCCTGGTTACGGTGAAGCTCGCGCCGCCGCCCGTGACCCGTATGATCAGATCGAATCCCGTGAGGTCGATGGTCAGGTTTTCCGTGAGCGTTGAAGCGACGCCCTGGAGCAGCGTCGCGAGCGCGCTGCGTATCGCGTTTGCGTTGGCGGTCCCGAGCGTGTTATAGGTCTTGTCGATGTCGATCTCGCTCGTCGGCTTTCCGTCGCCGTCGGTCTTGTAGATCTTGGCGAAGGCGAGGCCCAGCGCGTTGAAATCCAACTCGGATACGGCGGCGTTGAGCAGGTTGACCGCCTCGTCGATGATATCCGAATAGGTTACCGTGCCGCCGCCAACAAGGGAAATGATCTGCGTTCTCGTGCAGAGGTAAGCGTTGACAAACGCGTTCTCCGCGTCGCCGGGATTCAGCTCGACCACGTGGAAGCAGGTGCGCGCGGCGTCGTTGAGGTCCTCGAGCACGTACAGATCGTTCAGTCCTTTTTTGCCGATCCACGTCGCCTCGGCGATCTTGCCGTTTTGTACGAACGCGGACTTGAAGTAGACGATGATGCCGTTGGGCAGTTCCCAGCCGAGGCTGTCCGCCGCGCGGCGGATGTAGATCGTGTCGCCGTTGGAGGCGATCTTCATCGTCATTTCGCCCGTAGCCTTGTCGATCGTGACGGACGTGCCCGTGGCGCCCTCGGCGGTGGCGGGCAGGGTGATGACGAGGTTGCCCGCAGCGTCGAAGCTTGCCGCGAAGTCGCTGAGCTGGTAGACCGCATCCGCGCCGCCGGAGCCCGCCGCAAGGTGCGAAACGCTCACGATCCTGCCGGTGCTGTTGAGTATGGTGACGGTCACGTTGTTGGGCAGTTGGTAGGTCGTGTAGTCGTCGCTGACGACCGCCGTGCCCAGCGTGCTCGCGTAAAACTCGAAGTCCGGGGCGTTGACGCTGACCATGCCCGTCTTTGGCGAATACCAGTAGTCCGTGCCGGGGATCTGCACGAGCGTGTCCGAAAGCACGCCCGAGCCCGCCTCGGGATAACACGCCACGAAAGCCATCGAGCCGTTGGGGAAGCTGATGGAGGCGATGTCCGCGCCCGCGATCCGCGAAACGTCCGTATAACGGATGCGCGTCTGCTTCTGCTCGATGTAGACCTCGCCGCCGCCCCTGATCCTTTCGACGGTGAGCCTGGGCGTCTCAAGATGGAGGGATTCGACATGCGCCAGGATGGTCGTGCCGGTCAGGTCGATTTCGCCGAGGTCCACCACGAGGGCGATGGAAATGTAGACCGCGCCGCCCGCCTCAACGTCCATCCGGGACGCGCGCGCTTCTTCGCCCACGCGTACGAGCCTGCCCGTGCCGGGCGCGTATTCCGCGGGCTTGGCAAACGCGTTGTAGAATTCCAGTATGAGCTTATCCGCGGGCCCTTTGCCTATGTTGCGCGCGCCGGAGATCGTGAGCGTGTTCACGCGCAGCGCGCTGCCCGTCGTGTCGTGGATGGCGTAGATGTCGCCCGGTTCGCTCCCCGTCATACGGATCGTGACGGAGCCTCGCACGTTCTCGATGGTTTTTGTGAACACCACGTCGCCGCCGCCCGCCGAGGTGATGACGATGACGGGCACCTCGTCCGCGTAGACCTGCACGGGCTGATAGCCGCTGTTCGAAGCGGCGTGCACCTCGGGCGCGATGGCGGCGGGGTTGGCGACCCGAAGCTCGTCGAACACCAGGTCGAAATCGGAATAATTGTTGATGACCACGCTGGGCAGATACGTGTTCCAGTAGGTCGTGAAGGCGCTCGCGCTGTGGAGCGCTCCGTTGCGCACGGTGATCGTCAGCGTGCCGGGGTCGTTGTTGTAGATCGGCCCGAGCTTCATCTGCCCGTGCTCCAGCGCATGGAACGCGTCGGGATCGCCGTTATAGTCGTTGTCGAGGCCGGCGGTCCAGACCGCGCCGTCCTCGCGCACGTCGATCCACATCCCCGCGGCCGCGCCGCCGAGGTGCACCTTCGCGCCTTCGGCGACAGACACGCCCGCGGCAAGGTCGCTTTGCGAATCCAAGGAGCCGTCCGTCGTGCTCACGGAATCGGAATAGGTGATGACCTTGATGACCTCGGTGATCCACTCGACGATCGTATGGACGATCTTCTTGATGAGCCAGCCTATGAGCGGGATCTTCGAGACCTTCTTCTCAATCCACTCGGAAACCTTCTTTATGGTGCGGGTGATCCAACTGATGACGGTGTTCGCGACTGCCGTCGCCTCTTTGAACACCGTACCCGTCTCGAACGTGGGCGCGTAGGCTTCGATCTTCACCGTTTCGCCCGCAAGCTCCGCCTTGGAGCCTATTGTGACGTCCACATACGAGTAGCCGTTGATGGTCGTGGTCGCGAACACCTTGCCCGTGACGCCCGCGTTGATGATCGAGTAGCTTTCGGCGTGCGCGTTGAGCTTGATCTGCTTGGCCTCGATCGTGAGCGTGTCCACGCCGCCGGCATAGGCGTTGCCCACGCGCGCGTCCACGTCGTTGTAGACGGAGAGCACGGAGTCGGCCTCCGTCTTCGAACCGGCCGCGATGGTGTAGGAATACGCGTAGGCATGCAGCGTCTGGTCGGTGATGTAGGCGCGGATGATCGTATTCTTGCCGAGTATGAAAGCCCGATCCGCCGTAGCGGCGCCGTCCGCATCCGCGCCGAGAACGGTTTTCACGGTTTCCCGGGCGGTGATGTAGGCGCTTGACGTATTGTCGCCCGCGAAGCTCTTCATGTTGCGGTAAGCCGTGGCGGCGACGTTGCTGTAGGAATCGGCAATGATGTTGAGCGCCCCGAAGATCGCCTTTATGGTCGCCGCGCCGACGATGGCATACGTGGTGCTCTCGATATCCGACGTCGCCTTGGGGCCCGTGCCGACGCTCACGAGGGAACCGTTTTCATCCCGCGCGCGGGCATTGATCGTCGCATAATCGGCCTTCGCCTCGATGAACACGCTGCCGTAGCGGGATTCGATCAGCGCGCCGTCTCCGATGCCGACGCGCGTATCGCGCTTGACATAGGAGTATGCCGAAATCTGCCCGCCCGTGGTCAGCCCGGAATAGTTCGTGCTGTAGATGGCGGAATTGACGTTGGAGGAGGTGGCTGCGCTTATGCTCACATCGCCCTCGATCGCCACAAGCCGCGCGTTCCCGCCCACCTGGGCGTACGCCTTCTGGCTGAGCACCTTCGCCTGCGCATAGGAGTTGGCGCTGCCGCTGAAGAGGGAGGCCGCCAGCGCCTCATAGGAGACGTTGAGCTCCTCGACGTCGCTCGACGCGCAGAGTGTGATGGAATCCTCCGCCTCGACGCCGCCGTCGATGTATGCCTTCGCCTCGGCCTGCGTAACCTTGGCGAGCAGCGCGTAGCCGCCGAGCTGAATGGCCGAATAGCTCGCGGAGTAGGCGCAGTCCACGCGCGCCCGGACGCTCTGCGCCGCGTCCACCGTCAGGCACTCGCCGGCACGGACCGTCACGCCGCTTGCGATATACGCCTCGGTGTAAACGTTGCGTATCTCCGCCGTGCCGCTGACGCTGGTGCCGTTTGCGAGGCTCACCGATACCTGCGGGGGCATGACGCCCGTGTTCGCGCGCGCCGTGCCGCTCGCCTGCACGAGCACGTTCGCGGCGCTGATGGTTGTGCCGCCGCCCGCGAGATAAGCCTTGACGGTATCCGCGATATCCGAGCTCGCACGCGTCACGCACAGCTTGATGCCGGAAATGCTGGCGAGGGAATCGTCGAGCACCTCCGCCTTGGCGGTGGCGACGCTCGTCGCGATCACGCCGAGGTTGCCTTCGGCCGCGATGTTGCTCGAGGAAATATAGGCGAGGTTTTCCGTCTGCGTGCCCGCGCTCACCGCGTTCGCGTCGCCGCTGAGGAAGGAGAGCCGCAGCCCGTAGGATGTGCCCGTTTCGGCATACGCCATGCAATCGCCCGGCAGCGCGCCGTACGGATTGAGCTTCGAATCGACGTTGACGCTGCCACCGACGATGAAGTTCGATATGCCGCTGATGTATGCCCTCTGTTTGGCGGCGGCGTCCGCGTCCACGATGTTGACGCCGACTTCCGCGCCGTCTATGCTGATCTGCGCGGCGCCGATGCGCGCGATGGCCTCGAGTTTGCCCTCGAGGATGACGTCCACATTGCCCGAAACGTCGATCTTCACGCTGCCCGCGGCGGAAATGTGCGCGTCCCCGTTATACGTGCCGCCCGCGGCGTCGCCCGCTTTGGCGGTGGCCGCGTTGTAGTCGATCGAGAGCAGGCTGAACTTCGCGCCCCCGCCGGGCTGGCCCGACACGGCCTTCGCGCGGATGGCGTACGTCGCGTCCACGGCGAGCGAGGAGGCGTTCACCTCGTCGCCGTCCGCAAGCTCCATATACGCCCGGAAGCTCCCGTTCGCCGTGGCGGAGGCGATCAGCACGCCCAGCGCCAGCAGACTGAAATCGACGTAGCTGCCGCCCTTGTCGGCCACGGCGCGGCTCTCGCCCGCGGCGTCGATCCTGATATCGCCCGTGCCGGCGAGGAAGCTCGTGCCGCTCGTATAGGCGCAGGCGGACGACGTGTCGCGCGCGGCGAGCGCATGGCCGCTGCCGCTCACGAGCGAACAATCGGCAAGGCCCGCGTAGCTGTTCATGTAGGCCGCGGCGCCGGGGTCTGCGGCGTCTTTATTGTATTCGACAAGCACGTCCGCGCCGCCCGCCGCCCTGATGCCGGAGGAGGAGATATACGCCTCGGCCTTGCCGTTGAGCGCGGCGGTGAGCACGTTGAAGGAAAGATTGATCAAGCTGAGCGAAACGGCGGGGCTTTCGAAATTCGAAACGGCGTGCGCCTTGCCCGCGGACTTGACGGTAAGCTTGCCCGACGCGTCGACGTCCACGCTGCTGTTCGCGATATAAGCGCTGCCCGAGGTCGTCGTTTGCGCCCAGGCGACGTTCGTCTCCACGCTTGCGCCCTTCAATCCGAACACGCCCTGCGTCGTGTCGGCGGAAGCCTTCGCGAAGAATATGCTCTCCACGCCGACGGATTTGGCGTAGATCACGCTCTCCCGGATGCTTGCGGCGTGCGTGCCCTTCGCGTAGGCGTACAGCGCGTTCGCCCCGAAGCCGACGAGTCCGATGCTGCTGCCCTGCGCCACATCCGCAAGGGCTATGGCGGTGCCCTGCGCGAGCACCTTCACGCTGGCCGCGCGCGCGGACGGGCTGCCTATGGCCGCGTTCGCGATGGAGGCGGTGTTGGTCGCGTTGAAGGTGGCGGTCGCCGTATTGACGCCGCCCGAGTAAATGCTAAGGCTCAGCCCGTCCACAGCGCTCTTGGCCTTGTTGATCGCGCTGCCGATATAAACGTTCGCGCCCTTGTCCGTATCGCCCTCGTTGAGCGAGGAAACGACCTGCGCGGACGCGCATTCGACTTTCTTCGCGCCGACCTGCGCGCTCTGCGTGACCTCGACGTTCGCGCTCATGACGACGAGGGCGACCTTGATGCCGCCGACCTCTATGCTCGCGGCGATGTTCTCCGCTTTTGCGTAGGCCTTGCCCGTCGCCCCGACGTTGAGCGCCGCGCCCGCGGCGGGATCATCCGTCGCCCTGATTGTGCCCTCGCCCGTGACGCAAGCCGAGGCTTTCGTCGCGCTCTCGGCCCAGCCGAGGTTCATCTTGATGCTCAGGAGGGCGGCGTCCACGCTCGCGAGCGCGCCGAGGCCTCCGCTGAGCTGGCCCGTCTGCGCGAGCGCGCCGGTCGTATAGGTGGTTGTGACGCTGATGGCGCCGGCTTTGACGACCTTGCCGGAGGAAGCCGTGACCCTCGCTTCATATGTGCCCTTCGCCCAGGCGAACATGAAGTTCAGGCCCGCGCTGAGGCCCGAGGCCGCGATCGTATCCGCGGCGAGCCTCGCCGTGGCGACGGAGCTCGCCTCCACCCTGATGTCGAGCGTGCCCGCGACGTCGACATCGGCGTTCTCGATAAACGCTTTGACTGTATAATCCGCGATCGCAACGGCGACGTTGCCCTCGACGGTAAAGCCGTTGAAGCTGACCTTGATGTTGTCCACGCCGGAGCCCGCGCCCTGCATGCCGCCGGAAAGCTCGGCGAGCGCGCCGTCCGCGCCGGTCTTGTTGAATTCGCAGAGTATGGTGAGATCGCCCCCGACCGTCGCGCTCACGCCCTTCAAAAACGCGTTCTGCGCGCCTTCGAGCGACGAAGTGAGTATGTTGATGGCGATGGCACCGCCGTTGATGGCGACCGCGAGCTCTTCGAAAGCGCTCCACGCCTTGGCGGCGCCCAGCGCTTCTATGGATAGGTCGTCCTCCGTTTCCGCCTCGCCCTCGCCCGTGACGGAGGCTTCCGCCTGCGTGGCGACGGACGAATCGGCGATGTTGCCGTTGAGGGAGAATACGTTCGCGCTCACGCCGTTCACGGCCTGCGCGCTCTTTGCCTTTGCTTCGCAGCGGTAAGTTGTGCGCACCGTGATGTTGCGCGCTTTGACCTTCTTGCCAGCCGCGATCTGGACGGAGGAGGTGAATTCGCCCGCGCACCTGGCGCAGACCTGCACGAGGCCCGCGCTGACGAAGCCCGCGGCCGAATCCCGGTAAACGCCCGCCGCGGCGTACGCGAAGCTGTAGTTTACGGCGTCCAGGTCGCCCGTGAGGGCGATGTTCGACGCGGCGAGGATCAGCCTGTTCTTCGCCTCCATGACGGCGTTTGCGAAGTTCAACTCGACGCCCGTGATTTTTACGGAGACGCCGCCCGTGCCCTCGCCCGTGCCGCCGACGTACGCGAACGCGCCCGCGTCGGCCTTCGGCGCGCTGGCGGACGGGGTGACGTCGTCCACCGCATAGTTGAATATGCTTCGGGCATAGATCGAGGCCGCGGTGATCGAAACGCCGTTGACGTAGGTGTTCTGCACGGCGCCGACTTCGGCGTAAACGCTGTTCGCGGCCACGCTGATGAAGCTGAAGGTCGGTATCTTCTTGAGGAACTCGGGCGCGTCGACTCCGGCAGTCGCCCTGGCGGTGCCGTTCGCTTCGATGGCGATGGCGCCCGCCGTAATATGGCCCGCGCCGGATATGCCCGTGTTGGCTCTGGAGTTCGCGACGGCGTTGGCGGCGTTCACGCCCACGGCGAGCATAATGCCGCCTGTCGACGTGAGTATGGCGCAGACCGCCTCGGAAACATAGGTGTTTCGAACCTCGATCGGGCTCGAGCCGGCGTCGACGCTGCCGAGGCTCTCGAAGATCGCCTCGAATGTGCCTGAGGCGTATGCGAAGCCCGTCATCACGCCCACGCTGTATCCGCCGAACGTGAGGTTGAGCGTTTGGGCGACGGCGACGGATTGCGCCGCGTTGCGCACGGCTGCGCCGTACGCGCCCGTGATCGCAAGCTCGGCCACGCTGACCTTCGCGCGGCTCACGGCGTCCGCAAGGGCTATGACGCAGTTGCTGGTGATCGCGTAGTAGCCCGCGGAAGCGCTGATGATGGCGGCGCTTGCCGCGCCCGTCGCCGTGAAGGAGGACTTCTTCTCCACGCGCTTCGACTCGAAGTCCGGATCGCCCTCGTCGATGACGTTGCCGGAAGCGTCGACGTATTCTCCCTTGCTGTTCCTGTCGTATCCGTTGAAGAAGCTCAGGAGCTTGGGTACAAACGGCTGCGTATTGTGCTCGCTCCACACATAGAGCCCCGCGGCGCGCATCTTCGCGCCGCCCTCGGCCCTGGCTTCCTGCACGCTCCTGATCAGCGCGAACGCGAAGGACACGTTCGCCGCGGCAAGGCCCGCCGAGGCGTTCGCCGCGACGGCGTACGCGTGCGCCTCGCCCTTCGCGCCGACCTCGAGGAGGCCCGCAGCGTCGAGGTTATAGACGCCCGAGCCTGCCGCTCCGCGCGCGCCCCTGACCTCGGCGATGTTCGAGGCCCCGTTGAGCGCGATGGCGAAGTTGAGCGCCGCGGCGACGATCCCGGCCGCGCCCGTGACGATCGCCACAGTCGCCTCGGAAGAATTGACGCCCGCCGCGCCGCCCGCCGCAACCGTGATGTTGTTGCCGCGCACGGCCGCGTCCGTAACGTCGATGAAGGTATGGTTTTCGCTCTTGATGTATGCGAGTGCGACCGTCGCGCCCACCGCGACCGCGCCGCCGACGATGGAGGTCGTGACGACCGTGGTGTCGCCCGCAAGGCGGCCGCTGAGCGCGATGTCGCCCGCGGCTTCTACGCTCGCGCCGTTGAGGGCGGTGACGTTCTTCATGCTGTTGAAGCCAAGCGCCACAGTGCCGTTGACCGCCACGGCGCCTCCCGCGATGCCGAGGCCCATTACGTCGGTGCTGCCCGTAACGCCGCTCTCGAGCGCGACGCTCCCGGCCCTGACTTTTCCGCCCGCGAGGGACGATGCGGGCATAACATCCGCCGCCGGGGTGACGCCGATGTAGGTATACGCTTCGACGCTGTTGATGGCGATGGCCGCGGTCGCGCCCACCGCGACGGCGCCGCCCGCGATGCTGAGGATCATGGCGGTGCAGTTGGAGCCAAACTCCGTTTCAACGCGCACGCCGCCCGCGATGTCTATGCTCACGCCCCTGCCTATGTAGGTATCGACCCTGGTGCGGCTGATGGCGAGCGCCACGCCCGCGTTGACCGCCACGGCGCCGCCCGCGATGCCCGCGGCAGCCGCTACGGCGTTCGTGACGCCGCTCGTCGAGACGAAAACCTCGCCCGAGACACCTCCGAGCTTCGCGTTGCCGCCGACGCCCGTTTCGACCGTGCCGCCGAAGTACGCGACGCCCGCCGAAACGTTGACCGCCACCGCGCCGCCGGATATGCCCAACGTCGCCGTGAGCACTTCGCCGAAGTCCATCTTCCCTTCGACGCGGACGTTGTCGGCGCGGATTACGTCGCCCAGGAGCTTGGCCTCGACGTTGGAGAACACCATGAGCACCGCCGCGCTCACGCCCACGCCCACGAAGCCGCCCGCGCCCGTTACGCAGAGGAGCCGTATCGTGGAGGCGGAGCCGTCGTTGCCGGTTTTTTCCTTCGCAAGCGCGTTGGAATCTCCGGTCGAGACCGCGTTGGGGGAGCCGTCCGCGCCGCGGCTCTTGGATTCGAGCTGTTCAAGCGCCTTTGCCGTCGAACCGGAGGCGGCGGCGATGTTGACGTCGCCCTCGGCGGAGAGGATCGCATCGTCCGCGACGAGGGCTGCGACGTTGCTCATGAGCATCGCGACCGAGAGGCCCACGCCTACGCCCGCGATGCCGCCTATGGCGACGGTGCCGGAAATCATGTTGGCGTTGACGGTGTCGCTTGCGCGCACGTCAATGTCGCCCAGCGTCGCGGTGAGCTTCGATCCGCCGTTGACGACGGCGGAGGTGGTGTCCGCAAGCCCCGTGATCCTGCCGCCCTCGTAGGCCGTGCCGTCGGCGGTGTCGTCGTAGGCCGCGTCGTTCATGCCGCTGTCGCTGCCCTCGCTCCGCGTGGCCTTGTCGAGCTTGTAATATTCATAGGAGGATGAGCCGTCCTCGTTCTCCACGAGCCTGCGCGCGTACACGTCGCCGCCGATGGAGGGGACCGCGTCCTCGTTGAGGAGCTTGTATTTCGGCTTGCCGTCCGCGTCCGCGCCGTCCTCTACGTAGAAGTCGGCCTTGGTGAAGACGTTGCGGCCCTCGCCGTCCTTTGAAAGCGCGTAGCGCTTGACGAGCTCGCCCTCGCTGCGCTCGGGGCGGTAGTATTGGCCGTCCGCGCCGAGCAAAACGCCGGGGGCTCCCGTATCCTCGCCGGAAGCGAGGCGCACATAGTATTGCTTCGAGGTATCCTGGCCGTAGGAGTTATAATCCTCGGCGCCCACGCGCTGATCGTCGCCCGCGAGCGCGACGCCGAGATCGTCCTCGGGTTTGCGCCCGGATATCGCCTTGCTGTTGCCTGCGGCGAACGCGCCGTCCGTCTGCGCCTGCGGATCGAGGGAAGTATCGTTGGCGTAGATGCCGTCGTGCGCGTCCTTGCTGATCTTTCCGCCCGCGACGACGACGGACAGGCTCACGCCCACGCCCGCGACTCCGGAGCCCGCCACCGTCGCAACGATTGTGAGTATGTCGCGGTTGGAGGAGGCTTCCACCGTGATCGCGCTCGCGCGGATGCTGTTGTTCAGGCCGATTTCCGCCGTAACCGTGTTGAAGGAAAGGCTCACGAGCACCGTGACGCCCACCGCCGCGGTCCCCGCGACCGCCACGGTCACGACCGCCGCGACGAGCGTATACGCGTCCGTCGCCCGGACAGCCAGCGCGCCGCCGGAAGCGATGGTCACACCGTCCCCGGTGAGCGCCTGTGTGACGACTTTGGTGAAGACGATGTCGATTGTGCCACCCACGCCCGCGACGCCGCCGCCGCTGACGCCCGCGGCGTCAGCCGTGACGAATTCCTTGGAATCCGCAAGCACGTTGAGCGCGCCGGAAGCCGTGAGGCTGCTTCCCGAGACGATTTGCGCGACGGTTTCATTATAGAAGTAGGTGACGACCGCGACCGCCGTGACGCCCGCCGTGCCGCCGAAGCCGAGGCCCGCGGCCACGTTGTAAAGCGCGCTGTCGCTCGAAGCCTTGACGTTGACGTCCTTGCCGGCAACCGCCGTGCCGCCGAGCGCCGCGTTGACTTTATTCTCAAAGACGAGCGCGTTGACGCCGCCCGCGACGCCCGCCGTGCCGCCCGCGCCGAAGGCGAGCGCGAGGAGCCAGAGATCGTCCTTCGCGTTCGCCGTGACGTTGATGCCGCCGCTCGCGCGGAGCATCCGCGCGCCGGAAGCGTCCGCCGTGACGGTCTTGTTGAACACGAGCACAACGACCGTCGCCCCGACGCCCGCCGTGCCGCCCGCGGCGAGCGCGCCCGCGCAGTTGGCGATGCTCGATTCGTCATCCGCTTCGAGTGTGATTTCGCCCTCGCCGCCCGTTGCGACGGGCGCGTCGGGCGCGGTCTCGTTTTCGCGGTAACCCGCGTAGAGGCTGCTGCCCGCGCCTACCGAGGCCGTGACGCTGTTCTTCGCGACGAGCGTGTTGACGACGCCCGCGACGCCCGCCGTGCCCGCGGCGCCCGCGGAAACGGCGACGAGTATGAGCATTTCGTTCCCGGTCGCGCTGATGAGGATGCCGCGCCGCCTGTCGGAACGGTTTGGCGTCGCGACGCCCGCGCCCGCGGCGCCCGCGTACATGACGACGTTCTTCCCGACGCGCGCCTCGATCGCGCTGCCGTATACCGCGGTGGAGAGCGTCGCCCCCACGCCCGCGCTTCCGCCGCCCGCGGCGAGGCCGCCCGCGACGTCTATGGTCTTGCTCGAAAGGTCCGCCGCGACGGCGATGCTGCCCCCCGCGTTGAGCTTTGAGCCGTCGCCTACCTTCGCGCTGATGTCCGTGTTGCTGACGACGACGGGTATGGCGCCTGCGATGGCGTTGCCTGAGCCCGCCGCGCCGAGCGCCATGTTGACGAGCACGGTGAAATCCTCGCCCGTGGCGAACACCGTGATGTCTTTGCCCGCACGCAATGTGACGCGGCCGATCTCCACTGCGGATTCGTGCTCGAACACGTTGACGCTGATGGTCGCGCCGACCGCGACGGTGCCGCTGCCGGAGCCCGTCGCCGCGAGGCCGATCACGATCATCCAGCTCACGGCGGAGCTTGCGATGCGGATGCCGCCGAGGTCCGCGGCGACGCCGGCGCCGTCCGCGAGCTCGACCCTGGCTTTAAAGAGCGCGACGAGCACGCTGAGCACGCCCGCGACCGTAATGCCCTGCGGCGCGCCGGATGCGCTGGCAAGCGCGCTGACGAGCTTGTTGGAAACCGACGAGACGATGTTCACGTCGCCCGTATCCGCGGTAATGGCGGCGTTCCCGCCGATCCGCGTGAGGGCGCTGCCCTCGTCGACGATGACGGCGACCGTGCCGCCCACGGCGACCTTGCTGTTGCCCGCCGAAACCGAGAGGGAGATGAGCATCATGTCCATCGCGAGCGAGGAGCCGATGTCGATGCTCGCGGCTTTGATCGCGGCGCCCGCCGCAATTTCGGATACGGCCGTGTTCTTGGCCGCGATGGCGTTCACGGAGCCGCCCACGCTCGCCGTGCTCTCGGAACCCGTGCTGATGGAGGCTGCGGCCGTAAAGAGCTGTATGTTCGCCTTGCCCGAAGCGCTCTGCCTGAACGCGCCGCCCGCCGTAACGCGGGAGTTCGCGCCCGTGCGCGCCTCGACGGAATCTTCGTTATAGAGGAAGCCCACCGTCGCGCCGACGCCGACCTTCGCGGGGGATGCCGAGAGGGAACCTGCGATGATGCGCACCGTCGCGTCGCTCGCGGCCTCGATCTCCACGTTCCCGTCGCAATGGATTTGGACGTTGCCCCCGATGAGCGCGCGGACGGCGTTGTAGAAGAAGATCATCGCAAGCGATCCCGCGACGGAAACCTTGGCGTCCGAACCCGCGCCCGTCGTGATGCTGCCCGCGATCGCCTCGACGTAATAGTTGCACGAGGAGAGGAAGTTCAGCAGGTCGACCGCGCCTATGAGTTTTTCCGCCGTGATGTTGACCTCGACCTTGTAGGAATCGCTCTTCTTGCCCGTGGCCGGATCGGTCTCGCGGTGGATGTCGATGAGGCCGGTCTTGGCCTGCTCGCGTTCGGCGGCGGTCAGCTCGCTCGTGTCGGTCAGGAGCCGGTCGAGGCCCGCCGCGCTGTGATAATCGGAGGAGTCGAGCCTCTGCTTCTCGGCGACGAGCTTCAGGCTCTTCACATACAGCTCGCAGGAGTCGCCTATGCTCGCGTTCACGGAATTGTGTGCGTAGATGAGCGCGAAGCTCGCGCCCACGCCCACGGCGGCGCCCTTTGAAATCGATACGCCGCCCGCGCGCAGCGCGAGCTTGGTCTTGTCCGTTGCGCTGACGAGCAGATCCCCGCCGTTGTAAATATGCGCGTTCCCGCCTATGGAGGCGGAGGTCACCGAGCGGGATACGATCACCGCGAGCGCGCCGCCTATGCTCACCTTGCCGCCGCTGCCGCTTACCGCGCCCGCGAGCGCCTGCGCGCCGAGGTAGCCGCGGTAATCCCCGTCGGTGTTGGCCGAGAGGGAGGCCGTGACGCCGATGCCGCCATTCCCGCCAGCGCCTGCGATGGTGACGATGGAGTCGTCGGCAACGCCCGCCCGGGCTTCGTTGCGGTTGACGCTGACGGCGACCGCCGCCGCGATTGCGTTGCTGCTCTGGGCAAGGCTCATCGCCGCTCCGGAGGCGACGGTCCTGAAGTTACCGGAATTATCCGCCGCGAGGCTGACCTCGGAGGCGGTAAGGCTGCCCGCGAGGAGCGCCTCTATGCCGTGGACCGTGATGTTGACGGCGACCGCCGCCGCGACCTGCACGCTCTGCTTGTTGGTGCCGTTGGGCGTTGTGCCGATGCCCGAGGCGTTCGGCGCGCCTGTGTTGGTGTTGACGGTCGGGTCGGTATTGTCGTTGGCATGGCTCGTGCCTGTACCTGTGGCGGTATCGGTCTTGGCTTGATCCTCCGTGCTCGCGTTCTGGGAGCGCAGCGCGTTGGCGGAAAGCGGCAGGCTGTTGTTGGCATTGGGCTGCGCGCCGTCCTGCTCGTTGTTGGCGTTGTTGTTGAGGTTGTTGTTGATCTTGCCCGCGGTGCCGTTGTTTGCGTTATCGCCGGAGCCCGTATCGCTGAAATACTTGCCCTGGCTCATATCGTTGGCGAATTTCTCCGTTTGCTCCTGACCCTTGGCGAACTTGTCGGTATAGCGCTGCAGATCGGCGCCCATGGCCGTGGCGAGCGCGTGGCTGTCGTCCATGCTGAGCGATTTCGCCTCGAGTATGGCCTTCCCGAGCACCGTGCCCGTGCCGAGGAAGCGGACCGCCACGTCGGAGGTCGCGATGTTGACGGCGACCGCCGCGCCCACGGCCGTTTCCTTGCCCACCGCGAAGCTGCTCGCCTTGACGATGGTCGTGGCGACCTCGCTCGCGTGCATGTGGAAGCCTGCCGTGACCGCGGGGGAAGCGATGTTCCCCTCGGCGTCCTTTTGGGCCTCGAGGACGGTGATGAGGTTGCCGCCGTCGGCGGTGACGGAAGCGCCGGGCCTCACGGTGGCGGCAATGGTGGCGTTCGTTATGGAAACCGCGACGGACGCGTCGAGCGCGATGTCTTTTGCTTCGCCGTCGGAGCTCTTGGCCAGCGGGTCGCTGCCCGCGACGCCGGAGGTCGTCGTCTTCCTCTCGCCTATGGCGGCAAGCTCCAGCGCGCCCGCGACGACGACGCGGTTTTCGCCGACATACGCTTCGACGGAAAGATTGCTGACGGTGAGCGCGAACGCCGCGCCGACGCCCACGCTCTTGCCGCTCGCGTTGGCGTTCTCCTTTTTGGGGGCGGCCGGGTCCGCCGGCTTGAACGTGGCGCTCACGACCGCGTTCGCGTTGGGCATGAGGAAGATATACGTCGCCGCGTTGGCGGAAAGCTCCCGGCTCACGATCTTTTTGGTCTGCCCTTTATAGGTATAGGTGAGCGTGTCGAGCACATAGCCCTCGCTCGGCGTTACGGTGACGTATACCTTCTCGCCCTCCTTCGCCGCGGCGGAGGCTCCGGGCGTGGAGTTCGTGTCGCTGTGAAGCTTGAGCGTGCCGTTGGCGCCGGCGGCGGCGGTCGCGGTGTACGGATCGGACGGCGCTTTCTTGAAGGTGACGTTGATGGTGATTTCGAGCTCCCCGCCCGCGTTCTTCGATACGAGGCCGCCCATCGAGAACTTGTATTCCCGGTTGGCTGTGGCGGCCCATACGGTCGGGGCGGTGCCCGCGCCTTTGCTGATGGTGGCTGTGATCTCGTCCACCACGTAGCCCGCGTCGCAGGTGACCTCGACGGTGCACTGGCCGTCGTCCTTATTCTGATAGCCGTAAGCCGTCGCGGTGCCGCCCGCGTTGGTCACGACCTTTAATTTGCCGTTGGTGCTGGTTCCGCCCGCGGTGGGGTCCCCGCTCCCGCCGCCCGAGCCCGTGTCGGAGCCGCCCGGAGCGCCGCCCTGCGCCGCGGTGTCGTCCGTGCCGCCCGCGCCCGCGCCGAGATTGGGGTCGGCCTTGCCGTCCCCGCCGACCGCGCCGGAGGCTACGGTGTATTCGTTCTGGAGGGCATACGCCTTGATGAGCGCGGTCTTGACGACGGTGATCGAGGCGCCCTCGGTTGAGAGCGAAGCGTCATAGTCCGCGACATACGCCTTCGTGCTGCCCGTAATAATGGAGATCGCCGCGCTGCCCGCGACGCCGACCTTGCTCGCGCCCGCGCCCGCGACCGCCTCCGTACGGAATGTGTTGGTCGGGCGGGTGTCCTTCTCGGCCTTAACGTCCATGTAATAGGTCAGCGTATCGAGCGCCGCGGTCGTCAGCGCCACGCCCGCGGTGGAGAGCGCGGACTTGAGACTCGTCATCAGATGGTCCGCAAGGTTGCTCTTGAGGTAGTTGGTAAGCGCGGTAACGTCTATGAGGTCGCCGCCGAAGCTTTCCACAAGATGGTCCGCGAGCGCGACGAGGAACTTCGTACCCTCGGCTTTCGCGGCCGCGGAAAGGCTCGAGAAGTCGATCTTCTCCTTGAGCGTCTCGATGATCTTATTCTTGATGGATTGCTTGTTCTGATCCTGCTCGGCCGCCGTCGCGTCCGCGCCGTCCTTGTGCTGATCGCCGCCCTGCTTGGCCATCTGGGTGAATATGCCCGTGACGAGCGTTATGAGGTCCGCGATGGCGATCGTGCGCAGCCGGATGAGCGCCTGCTCGGTCGCCTCGTCCCCCGCGGCGATGTTGAGTATGCTGTCCTTGATGGATTTGAGTTTGTCGGCGATGTCCGCGCTCAGAAGCTTCTCGAGGCCCGTGCCCGCGAGAAGCGCGCCGAGACCCTTGCCGAGCACCGCGCTCAGGATGGCGTCGATGACGCCCGCGAGCGTGTATTTCCCGTCCACGCCGTCCTTGCCGAAATACTGGGAGAGGCCGAGTTCGCTTTCAAGATCGGCGAGGAAACCCGCGATGGCGTTTTTGACGAGCGTGACGAGTATGTTCGCGTCCTGGGCGGCCGTGGCGGGCGTGATCTTGACGGCGGCGACCTTCTCCTCCATGAGCGCCGTAAGATCGAGATAATCGCAGTTAACCAGGCAGTTGCCGATGTACGCGATGTTGTTGTAGGAAACGATGTTGATCGCGACCGCGACGCCCACGCCGACCTCGCTCTTCGTGGCGGAGGCATTGGCGCTGATCTGCGCGCCCACAAGGCTGTATCCCTGCACGCTCAGGACGCCGTTTCGCTTTGTGACGGCGCCGGAAGCATCCGTCTCGTCCGTGCCGTGCACATCGACGGAGATGCCCTCGTCGAGATAGGCGCGGCAGTCGTTGCGCATGATGTTGAGCACGAAGCCCGCGGCGACGCTGACGCTGCCCTCGCTCGTTTCGCCCTTTTGCCTGTTTGCGCCCTGCTTGCCGACGGAATCGGCGCTGACGCCTTTGGCGCCCGTGAGGTTGGCGAGCTTGCCGCCGGACTTCAGGGCTTTATCCGCTTGCCCGTCGGATGACCCGTCGCCGGAGGAGTCGCCGGACGACGAGCCTGCGGACGATCCGCCCGAGGAACCGCCCGAACCCGCGGTCGAGGAGCCGCCCGAGGGGGGCGCGCCGTTCGCGCCCGCGCGCGAGGTGGACTTGAGGTTGTTGCGGCTTCTGGCGATGACGCTGAGGTTGCCGTTTCTCACGCGCATGCTGCGCGAGAGCCGCGCGACGGCGGCGTCGTTGACGACGCTTATGGCGAACGCGCCGCCCACGTCCACGGAGGAACCCGCGGCCGCGGCGTTGGCCGCGATCTCGCGGTTTATGCTGCTCGTCGCCCTGACGGCAACGTCCGAATTGACGGTGAAGGCGGAGGCTGCGCCCGCGGGCGTTTTGCCGAAATACGCCTGCACGTCCGCGCCGGAGATCAGCAGCGCCAGGGCGGGCGTGACGCTCGTGCCGCCCGCGGAGCCCGCCTTGGCGAGCATGGTTTCCGAAAGGTCGTGCTCGGCTGCGATGGAAACGCTCTCCATGTCGGGAGAACCCGCGGCCTGCGCGATGGCGGAGCCGTCCTCGACGGCGGCGTAAACCTCGACGCCGTGCACGCCCACCGCGATGCCCGCGCCGATCCCCACGCTCGAGGAGGTTCCTTTATTATTGGAAGCGTCGGCCACGGTCGCGAAGCGCTCGAAGGATGCGGCGTTCACGCCGATCGTGCCGCCGCCCGTGAGGCTGACGTTCGCGCTGTTGTAGAGCAGCGCGTGCGTTTTGGCGGAGGAGACGTTGATGCCGATCGCGCCGCCGATGCCGACGCTGCCCTCGGCGACGCCCGCCTTGGCGGTGACGCTCGAAACGATCCTTTCGTCCTTGCTGCCGCTTACGGCGGCGATGTTCACTCCGGAGGCCGTGACGTCGGCGTTCTCGATATACGCCTCGTTCCTGTGCAGCGTGACGCCTATGGCGACGCCCACGCCGAGGCTGACGGTGTTCGACTGGGTCTTATTTTCCGTCCCCTTCTCAAATTGGAGCCGTATCTTGACGCTGCTCGTCAGGCTGCCCGCGCCTTCGAGTATGGGGAGCTTGTAGGTGAAGGTATATTTCGTGCCGTCGAAGACGAGGTTGTCTATGGTAATGGTGCAGCTTGTGTTCTGCACGCCGTTTTCCGTAATGACCTTGACCGAGCCCGGCACGAGCCTGCTCCCCGCGTTGGGCGTAATGGTCACGGTGATCTGCTCGAGGCTGTCGACCTTGCCCGGAGCGAGTATGGCGCCCGAGGGCGCGGGAGTGCCCGTGCCCGCCGGGGGGAGTATCTCTGTCGTGAGGGTATAGGTCTTGTCCGCAAGCGTTACCTTCACCTTGAAGGTGGCGGTGCCCGGCCCTCCGCCGGCATAACCCTTCGCGCTCTCGGGGATGAGGAAGGTGTTGTCCGCGTTGACCGTCACCTGCACGCCCGCCTCGTGCGTTCCGTCCGCGCCGTAAAAATCGACGGTAACGGAGGTGATCTTCTTGCCCAGGCCGATCGCCTCGTCGCTCAGCGCGACCGATATCCGCTCGTTGGCGTCCGCTTTCGCGGCCGAGATCTTTATATAGGAAGCGAAAGCCGCGGATTCCTCGTCGAGTGCGACGGCGAAATCCTTTCCGCCGAACTCGACGGCCACGACGGCGTCCTCCGCGGGCATCTTGAAGCTGTACGCGCCGTCGACCGCCGCGATCGCGACGCCGTTGACCTTCACGGACTTGACGCCGCAGCCGTCGCCGGGCACGAGCGTCAGCGCAACCGTATCCCCCGCCCTGGCTGTTGCGGCGGAGGCGCTCGCCGTGCCGGAGCCCGTGGAGCTTACGGTGACGGCGTGCGGGTCGCTCTCGAACACTGCGGCGAGCGTCACGGTGCAGTTGGCGTCGAGCACGCCGCCCGACGGATGCTTGATTTCGAAATAATATTTGTTCCCGGCGCCGCTGTCCTTGGCGGGCGTGAGCGTGACGCTGTGGGTGCCCGTGTCGTCGGTATAGGTGAGGGTGCAGCTCAGCGAGCCTTCCTTGTACTTGAACCCGACCGCGGGCGTGAGCGCAAAGGCGACCGTTTTGCCTATGCCGCAATCGTTGTCGGAGAGGATGTCGATGGAGCCGTTGACCGTGGCCTTCACGATGAGGCGGCCTTTCTGCTGGCCGAAGGTGGTGACGGCGTTGGGATCGCGCGGCGCCTCGCCGCTCGCCGTATCCGCCTTGATCTCCTCAGCGGCGGGGGAACCGTCCGCGCCTACGGTGGACTGCGTGACGCCGTATGCAAAAACCCCGACCTGTCCTCCCGCGGCGACGCTGCCCGACGTGTCTATGAACGCGGCGTTGGTGTTCTTCACGATCGCGACCGCGAGCGCGCCGGTGAGCTGGCTGCCGGAAGCGCTGCCGCCGCCCGCGCCGGCGGGCGGCGTCCCCTGCTCGAACGCGCAGGTCACGGTCACGTCGAAATCCGGCATGACGAACGCGTATTCGCCCTTCGCGTTCGGGCGCACGACGACGATGAGCTTCTTGCCCGGGTTGTCCGGATCGTCGTAAGCATAGGTCAGGGAATTCTCGACAAGCCTGTAGCCGGAAGCCGGGTTGACGGTGACGAGCACCTCGCGCTTCGCGTCCACTTTCGAGACGGCGCACAGCAGCGCGCCGCCCGCGGCGGGCTGCGCGAGGGCGAGGTTTTTCGCGGCGGGGTCGGTCGAATCCTTGTCGGCGCGGCCCGCGGCGCCCTGCTCCGCGCCGCCCGTGCCCTCGTCGAACATATCGGATATGCCGAGGTCTTCCCCATCCCCGTCCTCCTGGCCGAATATGTCCTCGGGTTTGGTGGCGTCGTCGTCCCCGTAAAGCGAGCCCGGGTCCTCGTCGGCGGGCGTGCCGGGGATCTTCTTGAAGGTCACGACTATGCTCACGTTGAAGGCGGGCATCACGAAGCTGCCGTTCACGAGGCCGACGGTCGTGTAGCCGCTCTTGCCGGGCTCGAGATATTTGATATAGGCCTGATCGACCTCGTAATGCTTGGCCGGGGTGATGACGCACTGCACCTTGTCGCCCGCGTTGGCCTTGCTCACCGGGGAGGACACCGTGCCGTTCGTCGTGGACTGAGCGTCTATCGCGTACTGCGCGCCGGTCATGCCGTCCGCCGCGCCCAGAAGCTTGCTCTTGGCGGCGGCGCCCAGCTTGCCAGCGACCGTGCCGAGCAGACCCTTGACCTTTTCGATGATCTTCTCGAGCGTGGTGCCGGGGTTGGATTCCTCCGGCTTGGCGGAGGTGGCGGCGGTGAGCGCCTTGGCGTTGGCGTCGCTCCTCACGTTGACGCCGCCCGCCGCGCTGAGCGCCGCCCCGTCCGAAACGGACGCGCCCGCGTCCTGCAATACGACGCCGATGGCGATGTAGCCGCCGCTGCTGCCCGAGGCCGCGCCGCCGCGGTTCGCCTTTGTGGTGACGTCCGCGCCCGCTTTGGAGGTAACGCTGATGTCCCCGCCCGCCGTAATGCCGCCCTCTACGCGCGTATGCGCGTCGTTGACGAGCACGGTAACCGCGAGCGATATGGGGAGCGCACCCGTGCTCGCCTCGGTCGTGATCTTGACGGTGCTGGCGCTCGAAAGGTTCACGCTGCCGCTCGCGTTGATGCTGCCCGTGCCCTCGAGCGTCACGCTCGCGTCCGCGACGCACACGCTCACGGCGAGGGGCACATAGTACGGGGCGAGCGTCGAGTCGCTCGCCGCGATCGCGATGTTCGTCGCGGCGGCGGCGCTGACGTTCGTGCCGGTTATGGAGCCCGCGATGGTGATGCGCGCGGAGCCCACCTTGACGCAGATGAAGTTGAGCGCGTTGGTGATGCCGTTGATGAGGTCGATGAGCGCGTGCGTCTGCGAGCTCGTCGCCGTAAGGCTCACCGCGCCGGAGGCGTTGAGCCGCGCGCCTTCCATTATATTAATGTAGGCGTTGGTGACGAAATCGAGCAGGCTCCCGTTGACGTCGACCGTTTCGCCCGCGACCTTGCTCGCAACCCCATCCGGAAGGGGTAGGTCGGTGAGCGTCAGGACAGACTTCTTGTATAAGTCGTCGGAATCGAGCGCGGTTATGATGATGGACGCGGCGTTGACGGCGCCCGCGACGGTCACCTTGCCGGCCTTGACGACGAGCGCGACCCCGGGCAGGTTGATGTCGCCCAGCGTGATGTCGTTGTTGACGCCGTTAAAATCGGTTTCCTTGCAGAAGATGACAAAGTTGGCGAGGAACGCGCCGGACAGCGTGTCGCTGATGCCGGTGACGGTTTCGCCGCTCGCCGCGCCGTAAACATAGTTCGTGAAGGGGTTGAAAACGATCGGCTTGGTCATGGCGGCGTCGGAATAGAGCTTGCCGTCCGCGCCGATGGCGGCGATTGCCGCTTCGGCTTTGTCGAACAGCTCGTCCGTATAGAACTCGACGCCCGAAAAGACGACGCTCATCGTCCTTTCGTTGCAGTCGCGAAGCTCTATGCGCGCGCTGTCGCCGCTGATGCGGGGAACGGACGCGCCGTCTTTGTCCAGATCGTCGTCGTCCAGATAGCCGGTGAGGTTGACACGGTCGCGCCCTTCGCCGCCGTTGAGCGTGGCGAGGCTCGCGCCCGTCGCCAGGGACGCGTCGAGGTTGACGGTATCGTCCCCCGCGCCGCCGTCGATATCGACCAGGGTGTCCTGCCTGTCGTATACGTTCGCGCCGTCGACGGTTACGGTGTCCGCGCCGCCGCCGCCGCTGATGTCGACTTCGGCGTTCCCCGTCTTGACGGAGGCCGATATGTTGTCGTCCCCCGCGCCGCCGTCTATGCTGACCTTGGTCGTCTCGTCGGCCGCGCCGTGCTTGCCCTCGACATTGACGGTATAGCTGTCGCCCGCGGTCGTGCCGTAAACGGCAAGCTCCGTGTTCTTGGCGTTGATGGCCTTGCCGACGGCCATGTAGATGCCCGCGAGCACCACGTCGAGCCCGTCGACGGTGATGTCGCCGTCGACCTTGGTCTTGCCGTTGGCGTTGGTGTATGTGGTCGCGCCCGCCGCATCCACGGCGGCGGCGTCCTTGGCCACGATGTAGAGCTTGAAGCCGGAGGTGTCGATGCCCGGGATTTTTTCCTTCGTGATCGCGACGTCGCCCGTATAGACGCCCTCGGTGAGCTCTATGGTGATGCTGTCCGTGTTGTCCTGTATCTGGGTCAGCGCGTATTCGACGGCTTTCTGCAGCGCGCTCTTTTCGACCTCTTTGGTTGTGGTTTCGCCGTCCGGAGAGGTCGTGGTTTCGCTGACGGGCGCGTTGTTGTAAACCTTCTGCCCGCCTTCGACGACCTGCTCATGGCCATCCTCGACGATGCTCTCCACGGTGGCGTTGCCGGGCGCGGTGCCGCCGGAGGCGTCCACGTCGCCCGCGCCGGGGTCGGAAGGCGCGTCGGGAGAGCCGTCGGCCAAAGCGACCGAAGGCGTCAGCGCCAGGAAAAGAACCACAACGAGCGCGAGCAGCACCTCCAAGAGTAATCTTGCGTTGGCGCCGATGAATCTTTTCATAACGCGATCCTTTCCCCGGTATTCCGTCCGGGTATACCCGCGTGCCTTCCCGCCGCTATTTGCCGAGCGCCTTGGCGAGCTTGTCCCTCAGATCCGCAGCCGAGGCGGTCAATTCCGCGTCCCCGGAGGCGGCGAGGGCCGACTGCATGTCCTCATACGCGTTCTCATAATCCTCAAGGGCGGCGTAGCACACGCCCCTGTTGTAATAGCTGTTCGCGAGGGACTCTCCCCGCGCGATGGACTGCGTAAGCGCGCCGACCGCCTTGTCGTACTCGTTGCGCGCGATGAAGCATACGCCCATGTAATAGTACAGATCCGTCCGCGCGTCGTCGAGCGCGGCGCTGCGGGAGAAATAGTCCGCGGCCTCCCCGTAGGAGCCAAGCGCCAGCTCTATGACGCCCATCCACTGCAAAAGCTCGGCGCTCTCGCCGCCTTCGATCTGAAGCGCCGCCTCGCCCGCCCGCTTCGCCCCGTCGAGATCGCCCTGCATGTAGCGCGCGTACACGAGCGAGGGATAGACGCCGGCCGGGCCGGGATAGCCCTCGGCGAGCGCAAGCTCGAAGCTTTTTGCGGCAAGCGCATAGTCTTCCTCCTGCAGCGCGCACGTGGCGATTATGTAGCGCGCTGTGCCGTCCACGCCCGCGGGGTCCGCCGCGAAGAACGCTTCCGCGTCCGCGCGCGCGCCCGCGTAATCCCCGAGGAGGAAGCGCACCCGCGCCCGGTTCGCGCAAGCCGCGGGATCGGGAGCCTCCCCGCCCGCGCCGGTCAAAAGGACTGTGTACGCCGCCTCGGCGGACTCGTAATCGCCCGCGATCTCGTAGAGCGGCGCCTTGATCGCGGCGAGCGCGGCGTCCTCCCCCGCGAGGGATTCATACGACGCGATGTCGCCAAGCGCGCCCTGCGCGTCCCCGAGCTGGGCGCTCATCTGCGCCCGCAGCAGGTACATCGTGGGGTCGGCGTCCGCCTGTCCGACGGAAAGCGCCGTGTCGAGCTCCTCCCGCGCCTGGGCGTATTCGCCCAGCAGCGCGTGGAGGCAGGCGAGTTTGGTCCAAAGCTCCGAAAGAGGCTGTTCTTCATCCTGCCAGAGTCGGATGCATGCGGCGCAATAATCCGCGGCGGAGGAAACATTCCCCCTTGCGATCGAAACCGACATGCGCAGATAATGGTCCGCGTAAGTTACGGGTTCGTCCAAATATGCGTAGAGCACTTCCGTCATGCGGCCGGTGAGCGGCTCGCCGAGGTATTCGGTGGTGTCCGCGAGATAGCCGGCGGCGTTGCGCTCGGCCTCGTTCGCCCCTCTTGCCTTATCGAAAACGACCCGGCTCGCTTCGACGAGTCCGGCGGTGGCCAGGAGCCCCGTCGCGAGGATCGCCGCCAGAATGCGCATCCACAGCCGGCGTTTTTTGACCGGTCTTTCGGCGACGGCATGTTCCATAGCGGCTGATCTCCAGTTTCAGGGCAAGCATTCATGTTCAGGAAGGAAATGGTAGTTTATTATGGCATGAATGATTGTAATTTTCAAGAGCGATATAAAATTTTAATGCG
>ERZ795030.803-NODE-803-length-46456-cov-37.050365_pt1 | contig 46456 bp, 47 predicted proteins | sample MGYA00375122_ERZ795030 | MGnify/ENA primary metagenome ERZ795030 (study PRJEB30165, sample SAMN05720146) | activated sludge metagenome | isolation source: anaerobic digester from wastewater treatment plant | place: Japan | collected 2015-04-20 ... | reverse complement strand
CGTTGGTGGCCGGCCAACTCCAGCAGTCGCTGGACCCGGAAGCGATGCCCGGCATACGGCTCGAGGAGGGTGGCCAGACCGGCGTCATCGAGCTCCTGCCCCACCAGGGTCCAGCCGATGTTGCGAGCCACGTGATAGTCCCCGAAGCTCACCGCGTCGGCGTCGCCCCAGGCCCGTTGGGCCACCTCGGCAACCGTCCACACCCCGACCCCGGAAACCGATCGCAGCCCCGCCCGGCCCGCCTCGGTCGACCCCGAGGTGAGCCGCTCGAGGGAGCCGGCGACACGGCATACCCGCTGGATCGTGTCCGAGCGACTGGCGTCGACCGACGCGCGCAGGAACTCCCATGACGGGATCGCCCGCCAGCCCGCAGCATCCGGTGGGACCCGCAGCCCAGCGGCGCCCCACGGCCCTGGCGCCACATCGCCATGGATCCGGACCAGCCGGTGGTAGCCGCCGAACGCCTCCTTGCCCGTCACCTTCTGCTCGATGATGGCCGGCACGAGGGCGTCGAGGACCAACCCGCTGCGCGGCACCCGCCACCCCGGGAAGCGCCGGATCGCATCCACGACAGGCGGGTGCAACCCGACGAACCCGCTCGGGTCATCGCCCTCACCGACCAACGCCGGCGCCTGCTCCACCGCCCAGGCCGCGCCAGGCCCCCAGGCTTGCGCCGAGATCTCGGACTCCTTTGGGGCACAATCAAGTTCGAGGGTGGCCGGCCCATCAGGGGTCTGTATGCCGCGCACCACCGACCCGTCCGGCCCCACCCGGAACGTCGGGTCGCCACCACCACGACGGAACGGCGCGAGGATCGCCGCGAGTTGCACAGGCCGGGCGCTGCGCCACTGACGCACGACTGCAGGCTCGGCCATGCCGCGGACTCTACCGACGTAGGCTGACGCTCGTGCCGACCCGATCCTCCATGCCCGCCGACGTCCTCGCCGCGATGTTGCGCTTAGACCCGGGGCGCCCTCGCATCACGTGTTACGACGATGCGAGCGGTGAGCGGATCGAGTTGTCCGCCAAGACCTTTGCCAACTGGGTCGCCAAGGCCGCCAACCTCTTGCAGGACAGCGGCGACGTCACCGTCGGCAACACCGTCGGCCTGGACCTGCCCGCCCATTGGCGCACGGCCTACTGGGCGATGGCGGCCTGGTCGGTGGGCTGCATCGTCGTCGTCGGACCAGAGGCCCGGGACGCCGACGTCGTCGTCACCGTCTCCCCCGACCTTGCCGCCGAGTGCGTCACCGACGGCCGGTATGCCGTGCTCGTCACCCTCGCGGCGCTGGCCCGCGGCAACGCGCAGACGCCGCAGGACGTCCTCGACGAGGCCAAGGAACTGGCCGGTTATGGCGACCGGTTCGACCCGTGGGACACCCCGGAGGCGGACGAGCCCGCCCTGGTCGGCGACGGTGACGACGCGGCATACGGAGGGATCGTCCTCCGTCGCGACTGGCCGGAGCGGCCACGGGTCCTGGTCAGCGGCGACCGGCTCGGGTCCGCGCTGCGAGCCTTCCTCAGCGCCTGGGCCGCCGACGGATCGGTGCTGCTCGTGCTCAACCCGGCGGGCGATCAGGACCGTCGACGGACAATCGAAAATGTCACTGCCACAGCCTGATTCGGTCAGCCGTCGAGCTCGACCTGGAAGTCGGGGCCGGTGGCGGAGCGCACCTCGTCGAGAGTGACCCCGGGCGCGAGCTCGCGCAGAACGAGCCCGTCGGGGGTGACGTCGAGGACCGCGAGGTCGGTGATGATCCGGTGGACGACCCGCTTGCCGGTGTAGGGCAGCGAGCACTCCTGCACGATCTTGTGGGCACCGTCGCGAGCGACGTGCTCCATAAGGACGATGACGTGCTGGGCGCCGTGGACGAGGTCCATCGCCCCGCCCATCCCCTTGACCATCTTGCCGGGGATCATCCAGTTGGCGATGTCGCCAGCCGCCGACACCTGCATGGCGCCGAGGATCGCCGCGTTGACCTTGCCGCCGCGGATCATCCCGAAGCTCGTCGCGGAGTCGAAGAACGACGCTCCACGCCGGATCGTCACGGTCTCCTTACCGGCGTTGATGAGGTCGGGGTCCTCCTCGCCCTCGAAGGGATAGGCGCCCACGCCGAGGATGCCGTTCTCGGACTGCAGGACGATCTCGACGTCATCGGGGACGTAGTTGGGCACGAGGGTCGGCAGGCCGATGCCGAGGTTGACGTAGTCGCCGTCGTGCAGCTCGCGAGCGGCTCGGGCCGCCATCTCCTCACGGGTGAGCGCCATGGCTCAGGCCTCCTGCTCGGTCGTCGCAGCGCTCGGCGCGGCGGGCTTGGGTCGCACGGTGCGGCGCTCGATCCGCTTGACCGAGGCCTGCTCGGGGCTCAGGGCCAGCACCCGTTGGACGAAGATCCCGGGCAGGTGGATGTGGTCGGGGTCCAACTCCCCCGGCTCGACGAGCTGCTCGACCTCGGCAATGGTCACCCGGCCGGCCATGGCAGCCAGCGGGTTGAAGTTGCGGGTCGACTCCTTGAAGACGAGGTTGCCGTGCCGGTCGCCGCGTGCGGCTCGGACGAGGGCGTAATCGGCGACGATGGCTTGCTCGAGAACGAACTCGCGTCGGCGCCCCATCCAGTCGAACTCACGGACCTCCTTGGCCGGCGATGCGACGGCGACGGTGCCGTCCGCGGCATACCTCCAGGGCATGCCCCCCTCAGCGACCTGCGTCCCGACCCCGGTCATCGTAAAGAACGCCGGTATGCCGCTCCCCCCGGCTCGCATCCGCTCGGCCAGCGTGCCCTGGGGGGTGAGCTCGACCTCGAGTTCGCCGGAGAGGTATTGCCGCTCGAACTCCTTGTTCTCACCCACGTAGGAGGAGATCATGCGCCGAATCCGCCTGTCTCGCAAGAGGATTCCCAACCCCCAGTCGTCGACTCCGCAGTTGTTGGAGATGACCTCCAGGTGGTCGACGCCGCTGTCGTGCAGGGCTTGGATGAGCACCGAGGGGATCCCGCAGAGGCCGAACCCGCCAACGGCGAGCGACATCCCCGACTCGATGCCGGCGAGGGCGGCGGCAGCGGAAGAGACGACTTTGTCCATGCCCCCGACTCTAGCCGCGCGTCGCCAGCGGAATCAGGCCGGGAGCCCCAGCACACGTTGTCGGTGCGTGGAGTTCACGCGGTGGAACCGCGCCAGCGCGCGCGTTCGGCTACTCGCTCGTCGTCATCCGGCGTCGCATCGCGAGATAGACCAGCCGCCTCGCCGTGCTCAGTCCCCTGGCCATCGCCTTGCCCCGGGCCAGGTCGGCACGGGTGAGCAGACCCGGCACCCGTCGGTCCAACTCTTCGTGGAACGCGATCACCTGGGCAGCCTGTTGATCGGCCAGGTCGACACTCCACTGCCCTGCGCTGATCCGGAACGCAGCCAGGCTGTGCGGCACGGCATACAAGTCCCCGCGCAGCAGGACCAGCGCGTAGGTGGCCTCGTCGATGACGTAGGGGAAGTCTGGCCACCAGCCGCCCGCGCGGACGAGGGCCTCGCGTCGCATGAGGACCGAGGCCGGCTCGCCGAAGATGTTCGTGCCGAGGGCGACCGTGCGCCGGATCGCGGCTCGCCCACTGTGGAACCCACGGATGCGGCTCATCCCGCGGCCCCCCATGACGATCCCGCCCTGCGCGTCGATGAGGTCGCGTCGCGCGCACACGAGGGTGGCGCTCGGGTGGGCGTCCATCGCGTCGACCTGCTCACGCAGACAGGTGGGATACAGCAGGTCGTCGCCGCAGACGAGCTTGACGAACTCCCCCCGCGCGGCGTCGGTGACGGCAGCCCAGTTGGCCGGCGCACCGCCTCCGGTCGGCGTCTGCCACAGCCGCACCCGAGGGTCGGCGGCGAACCGCTGCAGTCGATCCCAGGTGCCGTCCGTCGAGCTGTGATCGCTCACCAACAACTCGAAGTCGGTGAAGGTCTGGGCGAGGATCGACTCGATCGTCGCCTCCACGAACTGCGCGTTGTGGAACGTGGGGACGACGACCGAGACCCGCGGGCTCGACTGTGAGGCCGTCACTCCGCACCTCCCGGCGGGGTCGGGGCCGCGGGGTCAGGGCGGCGGAACGAGAAGTGTTTGTGCCCGAAGTAGCTCACCATGGCGATGACGGCGACGACCAAGGCCTGCGCAACGATCACCGAGAGGCCGATGACGACGGTGAGGAGGTTGAGCAGCAGCCAGTTGGCGGCGAGCGACACCAGATAGACGCTCTCGAACCGGGCCAGGTCTCGCCAGAGGTGCCCGGTGACGCGGAACACAAGGGTGCGGTAGAGCACGAAGGCGATGATGACCGACACCACGTGGGAGCAGGCCAGCGTGACGGTGTTGTGAAGGACGCTGCCCCAGGCAGGGGCGACGGCGGCATACAACCGGTCGAAACCGACGAAGACGAGGAAGCCGACGGCGGTGTTGGTGGCGCCCACGAGGAGGAACGCCACCTGCTGGTCACGAATGCGGCGCAGCAGCCAGCCTGAACCTGTTGCGTTCGGTTCGCTCGTGCCGCCTGGACTCGCCGCGTTGCTCATCACACGTCACGCCGGGTCGTCCAGCCCGAAGGTCCGCGCCCAGGCCGCCGGCGAGGTGATCTCGGCCACGGCATCCTGATAGGCCTTCGCCAACGCATCCCACTGCCGATAGAGCTGCACATGCAGGCGCACTCCCTCGGCCATCTGGGCGCGGAAAGTCTCCGGTTGACGGGCATAGAGAGCCGCGCCCGTACCATCTGACTTCGACACGACGGCGGAGTCGTACTGCGAGAGGTACCACCAGACGGCGTACCGCTGCGGGACCAGCGCCTGGGGGGCGGCTTGGGCACCAAGAGCGGTAGGTCTCAAATGACGGATGGCCGTCTTTGCGACCCAGGGGGCAAGCATCGAACGTTTGGGCAGCCGCGGGGGAGGCCCGAGGCGCTGACCGATTGGCTTGGGGAACGCGTCGGGATCGGCCCTGAAACGAACATCGGCATAGTCCGCCGCGAGGGCCCGCAACTGGGGCAATGTTTCGCCGATGGTGGCGTGGAGGTGTTCTGGCCCTCTGAACAAGTCGCGTAGGCCCTGCAAGCGCACCGCGTTGGCGTAGTAGCGCATCGAGTAGGCGTTCTTGATCAGCGCTTGGATGGACTGGCGAATCGCCTGGCCGCCTTGGGGCGCCGTCGTGTGCAGCAGGCAAGAGATGAGCAGGTTGCGCTGGTGGTAGTAGGCCTGCCAGTCGATCAAGTCGTCCTTGTCGTTCCAGGAGACATGCCAGACTGCGGACCCCGGGAGGCTGACCGTCGGGAATCCCGCAGCGCGGGCCCGCATACAATGCTCGGCGTCGTCCCATTTGATAAACACTGGCAGCGACAAACCGACCTCGCGCAGGACCTCCACGGGGATGAGGCACATCCACCATCCCGTGTAACCAACGTCCACTCGCCGATGCAGCCATGGCGTCTCGCGCAGGCCGGCGAAAGCGAGGTTGTGCTCTTCGTGGACGCCGCGCACGGCTCCGAACGTCCACTTCACCGGGTCGACCTCTTCCCCGAAGCTGTGGAGGGCGGTCGGGTTGTGAATATCGAACATGTGAGCGCCGACGATCGTCGGGCGCCGGGCGAACGAGGCGAAGCGTACGGCTCGGACGATGCTCTCTGGCTCAATCGAGACGTCGTCGTCGAGCACCATGTGGAACGTGCTCGATCCAGCAGTCAGCGTTTCGTACATACCGCGGGAGAAGCCCCCAGATCCCCCAAGGTTGGCCTGAGTGATGACACGCAGTTGCGTCCCCAGCGGCTCCGCAGCCGCATCCCAGCCAGGTTGCTCCTGGACGGCCTGAGTGCCTTGGTCGACGATATAGAGCTTGTCCAGGTGCTGACGCACCTCGTGAGCACCCGCGATGGCAGCCACAATCTTGCGCACGTACTCGGGCTTGTTGACCGTTGTCACCCCGATCGAGAGGCGGGCCTCACGCTGGGGTTCGCCGAAGATCAACCACTCAGCCGAGGCCAGAACCGCTGGCTGCCCTCCGGCGACGATGTCGAACCAGTACCACCCTCCGTCGACGAAGGGAACAAGGTCGAGGTCAACTTCAACGACGGTCGGCTCGGTCCGCTCGCTGGGATGGTTCGCCGACGGTGCGCCAGTCGTGAAGCGGTGCAGCCGAATCGAGGAGCCGCGGGCGTTGGACCGGTAGACCAGGACCGTGGCTTCGCCCTCGACTGCGACTCGCAACCGCACCCGTTCAGCGGTCGTCCATCGGCGCCAGTATGACGCCGGGAAGGCGTTGAAGTAGGTCGCGAAGGAGACCCGCTGGCCGGGACGAATCGCGAATGACGTGCGGGAGAGGACATCGTCGCTGCGCCCCTCGATGCCGGCTGAGGCGGGGGTGCCGCTGGCCTTCGCCTCCCCCCAAGTGCGGACTTTCTCGTCGTGGGTGTCATCCACGCCTGGGTAGCGCCGGCCGAATTCGACATAGAGCGGGAGAAGGTCCTCGTCGTGGTCAACAGGAAACACCACCCGCGAGGCGAGGGCCCACTGTGGTTCACCGGTCACTCAGAAGTCCTTTCGTCCCTCGGGTCAGCCGGAGCCCCACCGCGAGAGAAATGTTCACTCAAATGATTATCGACCATCGACAAGGCCGACCCGATTGCCATGTGCATATCGAGATACTGATAAGTGCCGAGTCGCCCACCAAAGAACACCAAAGGTTCGGCGGCAGCGCGCTCACGATACCTCAGCAACCGAGCGCGGTCCTGAGGGGTATTAACTGGATAGTAGGGCTCGTCATCCCGGTCCGCGAATCGCGAGAATTCTCGCATAATCACAGTGCGATCGGAGGGATAGTCGCGCTCCGGATGAAAGTGTCGGAATTCATGGATCCGAGTGAAGGGCACCTCGGGGTCCGGATAGTTCATCACGGACGTCCCCTGGAAATCTCCCACCGAAAGCACTTCCTGCTCAAAATCGAGGGTCCGCCAACCCAAGGACCCCTCAGATTGCCCGAAGTAACGATCAATCGGCCCCGTATAGACCACCGGGACGTTCCCCACAACAGCCCGCTGATGGACGGGTTGACTCTCGTCGAAGAAATCCGTCGACAAGCGGACGTCGATCTTCGGATCGTCGACCACCCGCTCAAGCCATGCGGTGTACCCATCCGTGGGCAAGCCCTCGTATTTGTCGCTGAAGTAGCGATTGTCATAGGTGAAGCGCACGGGAAGCCGGCTGATAATGTCGGCACCGAGCAGCTCGGGATCGGTCTGCCACTGTTTCGCAGTATAGTGCGCAATGAAGGCTTCGTACAGGGGCCGACCGATGAGAGAAATGCCCTTATCGACAAAATTGGCAGGCTCCCTGTTGCCAAGTTCGGCTGCCTGCTCGGCAATCAGAGCTCTCGCTTGCTCCGGCCCGTAAGCCGACCGGAAGAATTGGTTAATCGTTCCGAGATTAATCGGCATCGGGTAGACCTCGCCGCGATGGTTGGTATACACCCGATGTACATAATTCGTAAATGTCGTGAACTGATTAACGTATTCCCAGACGCGCTCGTTGGAGGTGTGGAAGAGGTGCGCGCCGTAGCGGTGTACTTCAATGCCAGTTTGTGGCTCCTCCTCGCTGTACGCATTTCCTCCGATGTGCGGTCGGCGGTCAATGACGACGACGCGTACACCAAACCGTTGGGCGCATTGTTGGGCGACAGTCAGCCCAAAGATGCCTGCACCAACAACGACTAGATCCGCGTCCACCGGGCCATCCTCCTGAGTGCAGTCCATCGGGCCTCCCGGCATCCTACGGTCTTAGCCGGGGCCAACCTGCCACCGCTCTGGGGTGACGACGTGCGAGACTGGCACCCACGCTCACCACGAAAGGGACGTCCGCCGTGTCCGCTTCTGACCCGCACGAAGGACGCGCCGTTCCCATACCACAGTCGATAGGCCCTCAAGCCAACAGAACTGAGGACCAGGGCTACATCGTCGACACCCGCCGTAAGGTCACGTTCTCCCGGGAACCTCGCCATCAACCCCCACCCGTCGCGGCACCGCCGTCGGCAAGAAGACCTGGGCGGGTGAGCCAGCCGCAACCCCGAAACAGTCGACCAGGTCGAGCACGGATCTACGTACGCCGCTTCGTCGCTGCCGTCGCACTAGTGGGCATGGTGACTGCGGCTTACCTCGTGGTCGTCCCGCTTAGGGCGTGGAACGCTGTAGAACGTGTCGACAACAGCCCTGCAAGCAGTCCTGCGGCAGGCGCCGGGAGGAACTTCCTGCTGGTCGGGTCGGACAGTCGGGAGGGTCTTTCCGCGGCCGAACAAGCGGAGCTCTCTACTGGACCGGACGAGGGTGGCAAACGGACCGACTCCATCATGATCGTCCACGTGTCAGATCGCGGAAACCCTCCAGTCATTGTGTCGATCCCCCGCGATAGTTACGTCCCAATCCCCGGAAGGGGAAACAGCAACAAAATCAACGCAGCGTTTGCTTTCGGCGGAGCTCGGTTGCTCACCGAAACGGTCCAACAGGCCACGGGTCTGCACATTGACGGCTACCTTGAGATCGGTTTCGGAGGGTTCGCTCGGGTCGTCGACAGCCTTGGCGGAGTCGATATATGCGTGGCGCGTGATATGAAAGACGAATTGGCCGGGATCGACCTCAAGGCCGGATGTCAGGTCCTGGACGGCAAGAACGCCCTCGGTTACGTGCGATCGCGTCACAGCGACCCCCGGGGCGATCTGGGCCGAGCCGAACGTCAGCGCCAGTTCCTCGGGGCGGTGATGAAGAAGGCCGCCACCCCCGCCACCGTCCTCAATCCCAGCCGCTACCTGGCCTTTGCCGACGCCGCGAGTGCCGGGCTGATCGTGGGTTCCGACACCTCGCTCGGCGACGCGGTTGCCATCATGCAGGCGCTGCGGGCGGTGGGAAACGGTGAAGGCCTGTCCTTGCAGGTTCCGATCGAGACAGCAGCGCTCCAGACGAAGAACGCGGGGGTGGCTGTCAAGTGGAACACCACCCAGGCCAAGGCCCTCTTCACCGCGCTACGCAACGACGAGAGCCTGACTGCGCCGCCCCCTGGCACTGCTCCCTGACCCCGTGCGCCAGCGCCCGCGAGACGCCCCTCAGCCCCGTCCTGAACCGCGGTCCCGACGAGCGAAGAAGGTGCCGTAGCCCGCCTTGCGCAGCCCTTCGGGAGCAACCCGATAGCCGCCCCTAATGACCAGGTTGCGCATCATTTGGAGCCGCGTCGTGAAACCCGTGCGCCGGAACTCCCGTTGCAGAGCAAGTTCGGACCGCAACAACCGCAGCCCACCGCGGCGGGCGTAGGACCCCGCTCCGACGCGATACAGCACGAGGGGTTCGGCGACATTGCCGACCCGCGCCCCGGCATGGATCATCCGGGCGAACAGCAGGTAGTCCTCAAGGGAGGGAAGATCCTGGTAGCCGCCCGCAGCCTCGACGGCACTGGCCCGGAAGACGACCGACGGATGGTTGAGGGTCTGCCGGAACCGAGCCCCGGTCTGGATCTGGGCCGGATCGGTGTGGACCGCACGGCGTCGGCTGATGACCTGTGGGTCGTCCTCGAACTCGAGTAGGGCCGACCCCACGAGGTCCAGGCCCCCACGCACCATCGGCACTTGGACCTCGAATCTGGTGGGGAGCGACACGTCGTCGGCATCCATGCGGGCGACCAACTCGTGCTCGGAGTGGGCCAGCCCGGCTCGCAGCGCCGGGCCGAGGCCCCCGTTGACCGGTAGGCGAACCAACGTAACCGGCACCTGCGTGGCCGCGACGACCTCCTCGATTCGGGAATTCAATGCTTGGGGCAACGGTCCGTCGATGACGAGGACGACCTGGTCCGGGGGGACAGTCTGATCCGCCGTGACGGATCGGAAGGCCGCCTCGAAGAAATCCGCCCGGTCGCCGGCGTAGACGCTCATGAGGACAGCGAAGCCGTCCTCGCGTCGGGGCTGTGGCGGCCGCGGCTGCAACGAGCCGACCGCCGGATCGGGTCCCAGTGCCTCGGTGAGCACAACGCTGGTGGGTCGGGGCCCACCGCTCAGACCGGCGCGCAGGCCTTGACCCAGGCCCCGGATCAGCGTGGACCGGTCGGTGGACCTCATGATGGTCCGAGCCCAACGGCGCGCAGTGGCACCGCCGTAGAGGACCTTCTCCGGAGCGCTGAGCCCACGACTGCGCCCGAACGTCCAGACTTTGTTACGCACTTCGAGGTGGAAGCGCGGGCCGGGGTCGGCGTCGGCGCCGCCGAACTTCTTCGTCTCGTGGACGACGGTCGACCCGGGGCAGTAGAGGGCCCGGTGCCCACGGACGAGCCTGGCGGTGAACTCGAAGTCGTCATTCCACAGAAAGAATCCCGCTTCCGGCAAGCCCACCTCACGAGTGCGGTCCAGGTCGACGAGGATGGAGACGAACGACGCCGTCCGAATCGGGATACATCCCACCGCGGCGGCGGCCGCTGCCTCGTCGGCGGACGCTCCGGGTTTGGGCCGCGGGGTGTTCATCGGATGGTCACGGCCATCGGTCCACACTGCGCGACTGGCCACCAGGACCGGGGTGGTTCCGGTGAGCGTCCGGTATGCCGTCCGCGCACCCACCAGGGCCTGCAGGGCTCCCGCCGTGGGGACCGTGTCATCGTCGAGCAACCAGGCAGTGTCACCGGCGCCGCCCAAGGCGAACTCGAGCCCGAGGGCAAAACCGCCCGCACCGCCGATGTTCTCGATGGTCCGGACGATCTGGACGCCCGGCAGGGCGGCATACCGATCAGCGAGCAGCGCAGCGGTGCCGTCGTCAGACGCGTTGTCGACGATCACGACCCGCGACGGTCGATGGGTCTGACCCAGCACCGCATCCAGGCAGCGGGTCAGCAGTTCCCGCCGGTTCCACGTGACGACAACGGCGACGACCCCGCCGATGCCTGGGGGTGCGGCGGGGTCGTCAGAAGCCATACGCGACATCCTAGGGAGCCGAGAACTGATGGCCGGACCACGCCCGGCAGACCCGGATGGCCCCGCCTATCGGTCAACCGGATCGTCAGGCCAAGACGCTGCGCGCCATGACGATGCGCTGGATCTGGTTGGTTCCTTCGTAGATCTGGGTGATCTTGGCGTCGCGCATCATCCGCTCGACGGGGAAGTCCCGGGTGTAGCCCATGCCGCCCATCAACTGGACGGCGTCGACGGTCACCTTCATGGCCACATCGCTGGCGAAGCACTTGGCCGCGGCACCGAAGAAGGACAGGTCGCGGTCACCGCGCTCGGACTTGGCCGCTGCGACATAGACCAACTGCCGCGCCGCCTCAAGCTCCATCGCCATGTCGGCGAGCATGAACTGCACACCCTGGAACTCGGCGATGTTCTTGCCGAACTGCTGACGTTCCTTGACGTAGGTGACCGCCTTGTCCAGCGCGCCCTGGGCGATGCCGACGGCCTGGGCACCGATGGTGATGCGGGTGTGGTCGAGCGTGCGCAGCGCGATCTTCAGGCCCTCACCGCGGGAGCCGATCATCCGGTCGCCCGGAATCGTGCAGTTGTCGAACCACAACTCACGGGTCGGGCTGCCCTTGATGCCGAGCTTGCGCTCCTTCTCACTGAAGGTGAAGCCCGGGTCGCTCTTCTCGACGACGAAGGCCGAGATGTTGGCGCCGCGGCGGCCGTCGGGGTCGGTGACGGCGAGCACCGTGTAGAAGTCGTTGACACCCGCGTTGGTGATCCAGGCCTTGTGGCCGTTGAGGATCCACGACCCGTCCGGCTGCTCGGTCGCCGTGCAGGTCATTCCCGACGTGTCCGACCCGGCCTCGCGCTCGGACAGGCCGTAACAGAACCCGCTCTTGCCCTCGGCCATCGGGGTCAGGTAGCGGTGTTTGAGGTCCTCGCTCGCGGCGAGGATGAGCGGCATACTCCCGAGTTTGTTGACTGCGGGGATGAGGGAACTGGACGCGCAGACCCGCGAGATCTCCTCGATGATGATGCACACGGCCAACGCGTCGGCACCGGCGCCGCCGTACTCCTCCGGCACGTGGGGTGCGAAGAAGTCGGACGCCACGAGGGCGTCGTGAGCCTCTTGCGGGTAGCGGGCGTTCTCGTCGACATCCGCGGCATACGGCTCGATCTGCGCCTCGGCGAGCTCGCGCACTGCGGCGCGCAGCTGACGGTGGGAGTCGGAAAGCTGGAAGGCGTCGAAGTCCGGGTTCACGCGCCACACGCTACTCCGGGGTATGCCGCGCCGGCCGGCGGTGCGGCGAGGTTCACCCTCGTGTGCGAAGGAACACCTCGACCGAGCTCGGCGTTCGGACTAGCACGTCACCCGCCCGTTGACGCCACCCGAAGGAGCCCCTGATGCGTGCGATCTGGAACGGAACGGTCCTGGCCGAGAGTGACGACACGGTGGTCGTCGAAGGCAACCACTACTTCCCGACGGCGGCGCTGCGACACGACCTGGTGCGGCCGTCGGACACCCACACCGTGTGCCCATGGAAGGGCACGGCGAGCTACTTCTCGGTGGAGGTCGACGGCCAGGTCAACGAGGACGCCGTCTGGTACTACCCCGACCCCAAGCCGAAAGCGGCCATGGTCGCCGACCGGGTGGCCTTCTGGAAAGGCGTTCGCGTTAGCGATTAACCACGCGTCAGCGAGTGCCCGGTCAGCCGGGCAGCCCGGGGGACGTCCCGGTGAGCCCCTCGCACAGCGACCACAGGGTGCGTTGGGCGTCGCGATCGTGCGAGGCGGCCGACGAGCCGACGATCCGCGGCGGGCCCGACATCTCACCGAACCCTGCGGGCCCGACATACGAGCCCGGGGGCAGGTCGGGTGCCGTTGCGGCATAGAGGATCGGCAGGGCGCCCTGGTCGGCCGACTGCGCCACCTTGAGCAGGCTCTCCAGTTGATGCACCATCGGCCAGCTCAGGACGGCGGTATGCCGTTGCAGCCCCGTTTGCGCGTAACCGGGGTGCGCGGCATACGAGCGGACCGTCGAGCCGGCGAGCGTGAGCCGACGTTGCAACTCGTAGGAGAGCATGAGGTCGGCGAGTTTGGACGCGGAGTAGGCCCGCCACGCGTTGTAGCGGTGGTGGCGGAAGCTGGGGTCGGCGAGGTCGAGCTTGCCGGCTCGGTGCATCATCGAGCTGACCCAGACGACCCGGTCGGTGATCTGGTCGAGCAACAGGCTGGTGAGCGCGAACGGCCCAAGCACATTGGTCGCGAACTGCAACTCGTGCCCGTCGACCGACGCCTCCTGCGGCACCGCCATGATGCCGGCGTTGTTGACCAGGACGTCGATCTGGCGCCCACCCAGCGCCTCGGCAGCCTCGCTGACCGACGCCAACGACGACAGGTCGATCGTCAGCACCTCGGTGCTTCCGGCGATCTGGCGCTGCGCGGCCGCACCCTTGTGCGGGTCACGGCACCCGAGGATGACGTGCGCGCCGCGGTCGGCCAGGACGCTGGCGGACTCCAGGCCGATGCCACTGTTGGCACCGGTGATGAGGACGACCCGCCCGCTCTGGTCGGGGATCTCGTCGACGGTCCACGACATGGGTTCAGCCCTTCAACTCGGGGATGACGGCGCGCTCGAACAGGTCGATCGACGTCGTGTCATAGGCCGCGTCGGCGAAGTAGGCGATGGTGTAGCCCAGCCCGGCCCGACGCAGTGCGGCCAGCCGCTCCACAACCTGCTCCGGCGTGCCGCAGCCGACCGAGCCGTGCAGCCCGTCAATCTCCCTGCGGACCGCCGCCTCCGGCAGGCCGCAGACCCGGATCCGGTGGTCGGCATACCACTCGAGCCGGTCGTTGAGCTCGACCTCGGTCTCGCCGATGAAGACGTTGACGTTGATCGAGCGGACGATCTCGGCCTCATCGCGCCCGAGCGCGGCGCAGTGGGCCTTGAGGATCTCGTTCTTGCGAGTGAACTCCTCGAGGTCGCCGAAGAAGTTGGTGTAGTCGGCATACTTCGCGGCGATCTTCAGCGTCACCTTCTCGCCGCCACCGGCCACCCACATGGGTATGCCGTTCGCCGGGCTCCCCGGAGCAGCGGTGCCTTGCAGCGGGCGCGGCGCGCAGATGGCGCCGTCGACGGTGTAGTACGTGCCGGCATACGTCGCGCTGCCCGTGGTCCACATCTGCCGGAAGATCTCGACGCCGTCGCGTAGGGCGCCGAGCCGGTCGCGGGCCTCGGGGAAGCCGTAACCGTAGGCGCGCCACTCGTGTTCGTACCAGCCGGCGCCGATGCCCATCTCAACGCGGCCACCGCTGATGATGTCGACCGTCGCCGCGACCTTGGCGAGGTAGGCGGGGTTGCGGTAGGCCATGCAGGTGCACATCTGGCCGAGCCGGATCCGGTTGGTCGAGGCCGCGAAGGCCGCCATGAGGGTCCAGGCCTCGTGGGTCGCCTCGTCGGACGGCTTGGGCACCGTGTGGAAGTGGTCGTAGACCCAGAGCGACTCCCACGCGTGGACCGCGTCGAACCGCCGCGCCAGCCCGTCCATGACGCCCCAATGCAGGGCCGGATCGATGCCCACCAGATCCAGCCGCCAACCCTGTGGAACGAACGCTCCGAACCGCATGTCCTGCCTCCCGGTCGTGACCTCGGCGCCCGGCGCAACGGCTGCGCGCTGGGCCTGACCGTCATCATGTCACCGACCGTCGACACCGACGCAGCCGTGTGAGACTGGCGCCCATGACCGCTCACCACAACCACCTCGAGGTCATTCGCGCGCTGCTCACGACCCCGGCCACCTGGGCGGTGGTCGGCCTGTCCGACAACGAGGGGCGCACGGCATACCGGATCGCGCAGTGGCTGCGCGTCCGACTGGACATGCAGGTGCTGCCGATCCATCCGAGCGCGCCGTTCGACCCGCCCGTGCTCGGTTCGCCGGGGTATGCCGCGCTCGCCGCGATCCCCGACGGGGTCCGCGTGGCCGTCGTGGACTGCTTCGTGCGGTCGGAGTTGGTGGGGGCCGTCGTCGACGAGGCGATCGCCCAGAGGGAGCGGTTGGGGATCGGCGCGGTGTGGCTGCAACTCGGGGTGATCGACGAGGCGGCGGCGGCCCGAGCCGAGGCTGCGGGCCTGGCCGTCGTCATGGACACCTGCCCCCGGATCGAATGGCCCCGCCTCTAGCCCGCTGCCCCCACGCGCCCCACGTGCCCCACGCGCCCCACGCGCCCCACGACTCCCCCCACGGAGATAGCGCTCGCACGGTCATCTTTCCGTCAACTCAGGCCCGAAATGACCCCACAGATGACCGTGCGAGCGCTATCTCCGGGTCAGGATGGGGGTGGGAGACGCGCGAATACAGATGTATGCCGTCAGGCTCGGGAGGCTCGTAGCGCGGCGCCCTTGGCGTGGGCCTGGTCGCGCAACCGCCCCTGGAAGCGCACCATCTCGGCGCGCATCCGAGCCGCCTCGGCACCCTCACCGGCGCCGAGGATCCGCGCCGCCAACAGGCCGGCGTTGCGTGCGCCGCCCACCGACACGGTCGCGACCGGCACCCCGGCAGGCATCTGGACGATCGACAACAGGGAGTCCATCCCGTCGAGATAGGCCAACGGCACCGGCACGCCGATGACGGGCAGCGGCGTGACCGACGCGAGCATCCCCGGCAGGTGGGCCGCTCCCCCGGCCCCGGCGATGATGACCCGCAGGCCCCGCTCGGCCGCCCCCTTGCCGTAGGCGATCATCTCCTCGGGCATCCGGTGGGCAGACACGACATCGACCTCATAGGCGACCCCGAACTCGTCGAGAGCCTCGGCCGCCAAGGCCATCACCGGCCAGTCGCTGTCGCTGCCCATGACGATGCCAACGACCGGGTCGTCCCCGAGCGAGTCACCGGAAGACGTTGCAGCAGAACGACGTTCACTCATCGATGACTCCTTGCAGATAGTCGGCGGCATGCTGAGCACGAGCGCGGGCATCGGCCAGGTCGGGCCCACTGACGTTGACATGGCCAATCTTGCGACCGGGCCGGACCCCCTTGCCATACATGTGCACCTTCGCCCCCGGGTCACGCGCCATGACGTGCCGGTAAGCGGGGTAGATCTCGGCATAGTCGCCGCCGAGGACGTTCGCCATGACCGTCCACGAGGCCACCGGCCGCGGGTCACCGAGCGGCAGATCGAGCACGGCCCGCAGGTGTTGCTCGAACTGGCTGGTCACGGCGCCGTCGATGCTCCAATGCCCACTGTTGTGGGGGCGCATCGCGAGCTCGTTGACGAGGTATGCCGGTCGCTCGCCGACCGCGGGGCCGTCCCCGTGGCCGGGCGCGGCGCGGGCGACCTGGAACATCTCGACGGCGAGCACCCCCGTCACGCCGAGTGCGCCGGCGATGCGCAGCGCGGCGTGGGTGGCCTCGGCGGCAGTCGCCGGATCCAGATCCGGCGCGGGAGCGAGGACCTCGGTGCAGATGCCGTCGGTCTGGACGGTCTGCACGACCGGCCAGGCGGATGCCTGCCCACTGGGGCTGCGGGCAACGAGCACCGCCAGCTCGCGTTCGAACGGCACGAGCTCTTCCACCAGGATCCCGTCGGCGAGCGCCCCTGGCGCACCGACCTGCTCCAACCACTCGCCTGGCGCATCGAGGACGTCGAGGTCCTCCGGGCCGCGCAGCACCCGGACGCCCTTGCCGTCGTATCCACCCCGGGGGGTCTTGGCGACGATCGGCCAGCCGACAACCGCAGCGAACGTCTCGATGTCCGCCCGGGTGCGGGCTTGCGCCCAGCGCGGGCAGGCCACGCCAATCTCCGTCAGCCGATGACGCATGGCCAACTTGTCCTGAGCGAAGCGCAGCGCTGCCGGGCTGGGATGCAACGGGACCCCGTCGGCTTCCAGAGCGGCCAGCACGTCGGCCGGGACGTGCTCGTGGTCGAAGGTGACGACGTCACAGGAGGCGGCGAACCGGCATACGGCATCGAGGTCGGCGTGGTCACCCACTGGAGCCGACGGGATGACCAGGGCCGCAGACGCGTCGACCGCTTCGGCGAGAACGCTCAGCTGCACGCCGAGCGCGACCGCCGGGGCCTGGAGCATCCGCGCTAGTTGCCCACCACCGATGACCCCCACGACGGGGAAGCCGCCGGGAGCGCGCCGCGGCGACGTCACCGCTCCCCCTGCCGGGCGCGAGGTGCGCCGTCGGCGACGTGGCTCGAACCGACCGTGGGAGCCGAAGTACCCGGCGGGTGGTGCCGGACGGCACGGAAGGTCCACAACTTGTTGGCGACGAAGTTGATGGGCATGGTCACGACGATGGTAATCAACTGGGCCCAGTAAAACCGCGAGCGCAGACCGGCCGACTCGCTGAAGTACGGGTCGGGCAGGTAGATCGGTGACTGCGGGTGGGTGAGCGCCGTGATGACAAACAGGCCGACAACCGCGACGGCGCTGCCTACGGCGAGGAACGGCCAGAACTGACGCCACCAGCCAGAGTGCCCGGAGGCCCGGAACGTCCAGCCACGGTTGAGCTGGAAGTTCCAGACGTTGGCGACGAGGAAGGCCCCGATCCACACCAGATGCAGGTAGCGGGCGAAGTAGGGCGTCCCAGGGATAGCGAACAACGGATCCCGCCCGTTGGCCGTGCCCCCGTGGAGTTTGTGCATGACGATGGTCACCAACATGTTGACCAGGACGCCCGAGCCGCCGACGATGCCGAACTTGACGAACTGGCGAAGGCTGCGCCGGTGTCGCTGCAGTCCCGTCGCTACGCTCACGGTCTCGGAGCCTACCCTCCGGCCCGGTGACCGCCTCCCGAGCGACCGCTCCCTGGGCGGCCCACCAACTCCGTCACCGACCGCTCGCCGACGGTTGATACCCGTCGCGGGCCTCGGAGAGGAACAACGCGAAGGTGGCGGGCGTCCGGGCGACGAGGTCTAGCCGCCCGCCACACGACTCGGCCAGGTCGCGCGCCAACGCCAACCCGAGCCCGGTGCTTGATCCAGCTCCGCTGCTCACCGACCGCTCGAAGATGTGCGGCGCAAGAGCAGCGGGTATGCCGTCTCCCTCGTCGCGCACCTCGACCACCGCGGACGGACCGCTGCGTCGAGCATGCACGTCGACGGTGCCCCGTCCGTGGACCAAGGAGTTCTCCAGCAGCGTCGAGAGGACTTGGCTCAAGGCGATCGGGGTCGCTCGCACGACCAGGCCGCGCTCGCCGTGGACGCGGACACTGCGTCGAGCGGTCTCGAACGCGGGCTGCCACTCGCGTTGCAGGGTCGCGATGACGGTGTCGAGCGACACCTCCGGCAACTGCCCTTCGGGGTCGCTGCGCCGCCGCTGCAACAGGTCGTCGACGACCCGGCTCATCCGGTCGACCTGGGCGATGGCGACGGCGGCCTCCTCGTGGGCCACCGCGAGGTCGTCGGTCGCGGCGATCTCCTCGATCCGCATCATCAGTGCGGTGAGCGGGGTGCGCAGCTGGTGCGAGGCGTCGGAGGCGAAGCTGCGCTCGGTGGCCAACGCCCGAGAGAGCCGCTGCGCTGATCGGGACAGGGCATCGGAGACGAGGTCAATCTCGGCGACCCCCGTCGGCGTGAACGGCACCTGGGTCTCCCCGCCGCCGACCTGCTCGGCCCTGCGGCTCAGCTCGTCGATCGGGGCCTGGATCGACTCGGTCGCGCGGCCGGCGACCACCGTCGCGACCGTCCCTCCGATGAGCATCATCGCGAGCAGGAGCCCGGCTAGGTGCAGGGCGCGGATGCCGAGCGGTTGGGCCAACCACTCGTCAATCAGGTCGGGGCGGGTTGACAGCCACAGCAGGGCTCCGAAAAACGGCAGGCCTGCGCAGGCCAAACCCATGAGCAGGGCGGATCGGGCCGCGCGCGCCATGATCCGCTGCATGACAGGTCAGCTCGGCTCGCTGGCGCTCTCGGGACGTTCGAAGCGGAACCCGAGTCCGCGCACCGTCGAGATGTGCCGAGGTTGGGCCACGTCGTCGCCGAGTTTCCGTCGCAATACTGAGATGTGCATGTCGAGGGTCTTGGTCGACCCGTACCACGTGGTGTCCCAGATCTCCTTCATGAGCTGTTCGCGGGTGACCACCCGGCCCTGCTCACGAAGCAGCACCCGCAACAGGTCGAATTCCTTTGCGGTCAGCTGAAGTTCCTCACCCTGGAACCACGCGCGCCGACCCTCGGGGTCGATACGAAGGTCCTCCGTGTCGGAGACGGGGTTGCCGTCAGGGGTCCGCCGCAGCAGGGCGCGGACGCGAGCGAGCAACTCGGCCAGGCGGAACGGCTTGGTGACGTAGTCGTCGGCACCGGCATCGAGCCCGACGACGGTGTCGACCTCATCGGCCCGCGCCGTGAGGATAAGCACCGGCATGGTGCGGCCGTCAGCCCGCATGCGGCGGCATACCTCCAGGCCGTCCAGGTGCGGGAGGCCGAGGTCCAGGACAACGAGATCGGGTCGTTCCCGCGCGCCTTCGAGGGCAGCCCGGCCGTCTTCACGCACATCGACGTCGTACCCCTCACGTCGCAGCGCGCGCGCCAGGGGCTCAGAGATGCCTGGGTCGTCCTCGACGAGCAGCACCCGGGTCATGGGCCAGATGGTATGCCTTCGGACCTCACGCCGCATGTACGGCCGGTGCAGCCCGACCTCCTATGAGCGCAATTCGGGTCAGCGACCGGGCCACCGGGGAGCCCGCTTCTCGGCGAAGGCGGCAACCCCTTCGGCACGGTCACCGCTGAAGGCCGTAGCCCGCCAGCAGGCGTCCTCGATCTCCAGGCCGGAAGCCAGGTCGACATCAAGGCCCAGGCGCATGGCTCGCTTGGCCGAGCGCAACCCCACCGGTGAGTTGGCCGCGATCTGGGTGGCGATTGCCAGGGCCCGCTCCCGAGCCGTCCCGGCCGGCACGAGCTCGTCGATGACCCCGAACGTCGCGGCCTCGGCAGCCGGGAGTTTGACCGCGGTGAAGATCAACCGAGCCGCTCGGGACCAGCCGATCCGACGCGCAAGCAGTTGGGTGCCGCCGCCTCCGGGGATCACTCCGACAGACACCTCGGGCAGGCCGACGATCGCGCCGTCGCCGGCGACGAGGAGGTCGCAGGAGAGGGCGAGCTCCAGCCCGCCGCCGAACGCGAACCCGTCGACGGCAGCCACCGCAGGCATCGGCAGGGCAAGAACCCCACCGTATGCCGCTCGCGCCAGGGGACGCTGGGCCATGAGGTCGGCGTCGGTCATCGTGTTGCGTTCCTTGAGGTCGGCCCCCACGCAGAACGCCTTCGGGTGCGAGGAGGTCAGGACGACGCAGCGCACGCTCGGGTCGGCCGCGAGGGCACTCGTCGCTGCGGCGATCGCCTCGGCCATGGCCGTCGAGACCGCGTTCATCGCTTCAGGCCGATCCAGGACGAGCTCGGCGACGTGGCCGCCGTCGCCGTGCCGTTCGATGCGCACCAACAGGCGCGGTTCTTGCGGACAGACGGTCGTGCCGATGGGCTGTGGGTCCGGGCCGGCGCTGCTGGTCACTCGTATCTCCCTCGTCGGGTCGGGGTGCTCGTCCGAGCGAGCACGTGGGGGGTCACGGAGCCCACGCCGCGCAGCGTGCGACGCCGCATCGCGGTGAGCCGGAAGCCGGACTGACTGGTGAGAGCCGTCGCCAGCGGTCCGTCGACGAGGACGGCGTTGGGATGGGCAAGGGCCGTCAGCCGGGCGGCCCGGTTGACGGTCGTCCCGAAGACGTCGCCCAACCGGGACACGACAGTGCCGAACGAGACCCCGACCCGCAGGTCCGGCAGCACCTCATCCTCGGCGAGCGCGTCGACCAGGTCGAGGGCGATGGCCGCCCCGGGCGCAGGGGTGCGCGTCGAGAAGAGCACCTCGTCGCCGACCGTCTTGACCACCCGTCCGCCGTGCGCGGTGACCACGTCCGTGGCCAGGGCCTCGAACCGCTGGACGGTCCGAGCGAGGTCGCGTTCGGACAGTTGGCGCACCAGCGTCGTGAACGACACGAGATCGGCGAAACCCACACATCTCAGTTGGCCTGGGGCGTCGCTCTCGGAGCCCGAGCCCACGTCGGCGAGCATGCGCGACACAGCATCGGCGAGGTGCCGACGCCAGGCATAGACGAGCATCGGCTCGAGTTCGTCGGCCAGGTCGACGATCAGTCGGGCGGTGCGCTGCGCAATCGCCTCGTTGGGCGGCCCGTCCACGTCGGCTACCCCCGAGGACGCCGTCATCGCCTCGGAGATGAGTTGCACCTGCCAGGCCGCCAGCCGATCGGTGTTCCGGGCGAAGGCTCGGGTGAGCGCGAGCGCGGTCGCCTCGTCGATGACGCTGCTGCGCACCAGCATGTTCATCCGGCGCAGGGCCCGCAGGTCGGCCTCGGTGAACATCCGATCGCTGGAGGTCGTCGAGGCGAAGCCGAGGGCGTGCCAGAACTTCCGCGCGCCGACGACCGACACCCCCGCCAGTCGGCTGACATCGCTGCGGGAAAACTCGCGGCTCGTGCCCACCAGCAACGACGCCACGTCGTCGCTGTTCAAGGAGTCGGCGGTCCGGGCGGCTGCGGCCGTCGACGGCAGCATGCCCTCGTTGTGCGCCGCCGGACCGACCGTCATAGAAGCATCATGCCAACCCGCCGCCCCCGGAAGCGGGCCGCACGTGCGTCACATCGCCCGCGGCATACCTCGTCGGTCCGGAACCCTCGTCGACGACGAGCGCGCCGTCGGCATCGATGTCCAGCGCGTGCGCCGTCGAGGTGCCCGCCCCGGGGCGCTCCAACCGCACCTCGGTGCCCAGGGTCGAACAGGCCGCGCGGTATGCCGCCCGCACCCCGTCCGCCGCCGCCCCACCCGCCTGCAGCGCGGCATACCGGACGGCGATCCGGTCCAGAACGGTGACGAGCAGGTCCTCGCGGTCGACCGGCTCGGCGCCCGCGAGGGTGAGCGACGTTCCCGTGTCGACGGGGAGTTGGTCCCGGGTCTGGCTGACGTTGAGTCCGATGCCCACGACGACGAGTGCGTCGGCACCGTCGGCCGGGGGGCGATATTCGCACAAGACGCCGCAGACCTTGCGGTGCCCGTCATCGGGCAGCAGCACGTCGTTCGGCCACTTGAGCACGGCGGGAAGGCCGGTCACCGCCACGACGGCCTCGGCGACCGCCAGGCCCGCGACGAGCGGCACCCACCCGGGCGCTTCCGTCGGTGCCGGCACCGTCGCCGAGAAGGTGAGCGAGGTGCCCGTCGGCGCCACCCACTGGCGGTCCAGCCGCCCCCGACCGGAGAACTGATGCTCGGCGACGACGACCGCCCAGACCTGCCCGCGGACCATCGCGAGCGCGTTGGTCGACATCAACTCGTCGAAGACGTCGACCGACGCCCAGGTTCGCGGGGGTCGACACAGACGGGAGGTGAGACGAGCGACATCGAGGTCACTCCGGTTCCCCATGGGATGCGCCATGAGTCAAGGCTATTGTTCGGATCATGTCGAACGCTGGTGTTCCTGACGCGGCCGCTCCCACCCTCGACCTGTCGACCACCGCCGGCAAGCTTGCCGAGCTGCGGCGCCGGGTCGCCGAAGTCGCCAATGCCGGCTCGACGACTGCGGTGGAGAAGCAGCACGCCAAGGGCAAGAAGACCGCCCGCGAGCGGATCGCGATGCTCCTGGACGAGGGCACGTTCATTGAGATGGACAAGTACGCCCGCCACCGGAGCAACCAGTTCGGGCAGGAGAAGCACCGGCCCTATGGGGATGGCGTCGTCACCGGCTACGGCCAGGTCGACGGTCGCCAGATCGCGGTGTTCGCCCAGGACTTCACCGTTTTCGGCGGCTCGCTCGGCGAAGTCTTCGGCGAGAAGATCGTCAAGGTGATGGACTGGGCCGCCAAGATCGGCGTCCCCGTCGTCGGCCTCAACGACTCCGGCGGCGCCCGCATCCAGGAGGGTGTCGTCTCGCTCGGGCTCTACGGCGAGATCTTCTTCCGCAACGTACGCTCCTCGGGAGTCGTCCCGCAGATCTCGGTCATCATGGGCCCGTGTGCGGGCGGGGCCGTCTACTCCCCCGCGATCACCGACTTCACGGTCATGGTCGACAAGACCTCACACATGTTCATCACCGGCCCCGACGTCATCAAGACCGTCACCGGTGAGGAGGTCGAGTTCGAGGACCTCGGCGGCGCGCGCGCCCACAACACCAAGTCCGGTGTCGCCCACTACATGGGTGCCGACGAGGACGACGCCATCGACTACGTCAAGGCGCTGCTGTCCTACCTGCCGAGCAACAACATGGAGTTGCCCCCGGCCTTCGGCGACGGCGAGTCGGACCTCGCTCCGACCGACGACGACCTGTGGCTGGACACCTGCATCCCCGACTCGCCCAACCAGCCTTACGACATGCACGAGGTCATCCGGCACGTCGTGGACGAGGGCGAGTTCCTTGAGGTCCACGCGTTGTTCGCCCCGAACATCATCGTCGGGTTCGCCCGAGTCGACGGGATGAGCATCGGGATCGTCGCCAACCAGCCCATGCAGTTCGCCGGATGCCTGGACATTGAGGCCTCCGAGAAGGCCGCCCGGTTCGTGCGCACGTGCGACGCCTTCAACGTCCCCGTGGTCACCTTCGTCGATGTGCCGGGCTTCCTGCCCGGCACCGACCAGGAGTGGAACGGCATCATCCGTCGCGGTGCCAAGCTCATCTATGCCTACGCCGAGGCGACCGTTCCCAAGATCACCGTCATCACGCGCAAGGCCTATGGCGGCGCCTACGACGTCATGGGGTCCAAGCACCTGGGCGCCGACATCAACCTCGCCTGGCCGACCGCTCAGATCGCCGTCATGGGTGCGCAGGGCGCAGTCAACATCCTCTACCGCAAGGAGTTGGCGAAGGCTCGCGAGGAAGGCCGCGACGTCGAGCAGGCCCGGGCCGACTTCATCAAGCTGTATGAGCAGACGCTCGCCAACCCCTACATCGCGGCCGAGCGGGGTTACATCGACACGGTCATCAGCCCGTCCAACACCCGGATGAACGTCACCCGGGCGCTGCGGGCGCTGCGCACCAAGCGCGAGAGCCTGCCCCCGAAGAAGCACGGCAACATCCCCCTGTGACCGTGAGGACCACGATGACCAGCGACGCCGCCACCGACCCGACACCGCCCGTTGTTCGCGTGCTGCACGGTGACCCCACGCCGGAGGAGCTCGGCATCGTCGTCGCGCTGCTGTCGGCGATGGGTGGCGACGACGCGGCCGAGTCCCCGCGTAGCGAGTCACGGTGGTCGGGTCCGGCCGCTCGACTCGGCAGCGCCGGTCCCGGTCGCGACAGTTGGCGATTCTCCGGTATGCCGCGCTGACCCCCTCGTGAGCTGCCTGTGGTTGGGCGAGCCGTTGCTGCACCCGGAACCGCGTGGATGAGTCAGCTCGCGGAAGCGTCAGCCAACTCGGGGGAAGATCCGGTCAGCTCGTGACCGAGATGTGCACGTGGTCGTAGTGGTTCGCCGTGACCCCGCCGCGGTCGGCCATGGCCTTCCACGAGCCGCCCGGGAACCAGATCCGCTGGCGCCAGATGATGTACTTCACGTGGAATTCGCTCGCGTGCGCAATGACGTAGGCCGCGACGGCGTCGCCCGTCGCACGGTTGGTGATCATCACGTCGACAGCATGACCAGTGCCGTGGTCGCGCGGGTCGCCTGCGCGGTACCCGCCGATGTTGGTGATCCCGAACGTGGAACGCACCGCGGAATAGACGACCCGGGCGTAGCCCCGCAGTCCGATCCGGGCTGCGGCAGCGTCGAAGGCGCTGGTCGATACGGTCTTGGGTGGCGCGGGCGCAGCGGGAGCCGCGGGTGCGGGTGCGGGTGCGGGACTCGGTGCTGCCGGAGCCTCTGTGGGGATCACGGCAGAGGGGGCCACGACCGCCGCCTCCGGCTCATCGATGTCCTCGATCGACTCGCGCGATCTGGACCGGGACACGACCACACCGGAGTCCGCCCGGGTGACGGAGGTCGGCGAGGCCGAGATCAATTGCAACTGCGCGAAAGCCACTGCTTCGGCCTCGGCGGAGTCAGCTCCGAAAGCGTTGGCCATGCCCACCGCGGGCACGGTCACAGCGCTGGCGATCAGGCCGACACCGATCGCGGCGGCCCCGGCGCGGTGTGGCACCCTGACCGCGGCGCGCGGGGCACGGTGTCGCCCGGGAGCTCGGTGGCGCCCGTTGTAACGCTCGTGTCCGGACATGGTGTCCTCGGGTGGAAGTCGGGTGATGTTCGTCCAGACTTTACTGCACAAAGCCGGGGAGGACACGCTCCCCCACTAACGGGTGTCCCTCACGACGTCCGCCACAGTCTCGGCCAGCCGGACTCGCCAATGGGGCAGGCGCGCGACACCCACGGCATCGGTTCGGTTGTGCCCAAGCACGCTGTAGGCCGGGCGAGGCGCCGGCTGCGGAAACTCGTCTGTCGAGATTGGCCGCACCCGGTCGGGTGCTAGCCCGAGCTCCTCGAAGACTGCTTGGGCAAACCCGAACCACGTCGTCTCACCCTCAGACGTCCCGTGGTATGTGCCGAAAGGGACCTCTGCGCCAAGAACCTCCGCGATGTACCGCGACAGATCGACCGTCCAGGTGGGCTGACCGATCTGATCGGAAACAACCGAGACGGTGTCGCGCTCGCCGGCCAATCGCGCCATCGTCTTGACGAAGTTCGGACCGTGCTCGCCGTAGAGCCAAGCGGTTCGCACGATGTAGGACTGCGGGCACTCGGCCCGCACGGCCCACTCCCCGGCGGCTTTGGTGCGTCCATAGGCGGACTTCGGCGCGATCGGTGCGTCCTCGGCATACGGGGTGCTCCCGTCGCCGGCGAAGACGTAGTCGGTGGAGATGTGCACCATCCGCGCGCCGGCGGCGTGCACCGCGCGGGCGAGGGTGGCCGGGCCGACCGCGTTGATCCGGAAGGCGGTCGCCTCGTCGCTCTCAGCCCGGTCGACCGCGGTGTATGCCGCGGTGTTGACGACGACGTCGTGGCCCGCCACTGCGGCCGCGCACGAGGCGGGGTCGGTGATGTCCACCTCGGGGAGGTCGGTCGGGGTCACCTCATGACCAGCCTCGCGCAGCACCCGAGTGAGGTCTGTGCCGAGCATGCCGTTGGCTCCGGTGATGAGGATCTTCACATCGTGGAGTCTAGTGAGAGCCTCCTCGCGCGCCCGCTAGCCTGGAGCGATGAAGGGCATCATCCTGGCCGGCGGGTCGGGCACCCGACTACACCCGATCACCAAGGGCATCAGCAAGCAACTCATGCCGGTCTACGACAAGCCGATGATCTACTACCCGCTGTCGACGCTCATGCTTGCGGGTATCCGCGAAGTCCTCGTCATCACGACCCCGGAGGACTCGACGCAGTTCCAGCGTCTGCTCGGCGACGGGCGCGAATGGGGCATCGAGCTCACGTATGCCGTGCAGCCCAGCCCCGACGGCCTGGCCCAGGCGTTCATCATCGGCGCCGACTTCATCGGCACCGACTCGGTCGCGCTGGTCCTTGGCGACAACATCTTTTATGGCGCCTCACTTGAGGAACAGTTGCGTGGGGGTGCCGACATCACCGGCGGGCACGTGTTCGCCTACCATGTGGCCAACCCCCAGGACTATGGCGTCGTCGAGTTCGACGCGCAGGGGCATGTCCTGTCGATCGAGGAGAAGCCAGCTCGGCCCAAGTCCAGTTACGCCGTGCCGGGGGTCTACTTCTACGACAACTCGGTTGTCGGAGTCGCCCGGGAGCTCCAGCCCAGTGAGCGCGGCGAGTTGGAGATCACCGGCGTCAACGACGTCTACCTCAAGCGTGGCAACCTCACGGTCACCGTGCTCCCCCGGGGCACCGCGTGGTTCGACACGGGGACCTTCCAGGGGTTGCTCGACGCGAGCCAGTTCGTCCACGTCGTCGAGGCCCGCCAGGGTCACAAGATCGGCTGCGTCGAGGAGATCGCGTGGCGCAACGGCTGGATCGACGACGCCCAACTCACGGTCCTCGCCGACCGGCTCGCCAAGAGCGGCTACGGCGTCTATCTCAAGGGTTTGCTCGTCGAGAAGGGTGACTCGTAATGCAGTTCCGCCCGTTGCGCGTCGAAGGCGCCATCGAAGTGACCCCACGCCAATTCCCTGACAGCAGAGGGATGTTCGCCGAGGGTTTCCGGGCCGACAAGCTTGCCGAGCACATCGGCTTCGAGTTGGCCGTGCGCCAGACCAACATCAGCGTGTCCAGCGCCGGCGCCGTCCGAGGCATCCACTACGCCTCGTTGCCGCCGTCGCAGGCGAAGTACGTCACCGCGCTCTCGGGCGTCTTCCTCGACTTCATCGTCGACATCCGGGTCGGCTCGCCGACCTTCGGCCAATGGGACGTCGTGCGGCTCGACACTGTCGACCGCCGCGCGGTCTATCTCTCCGAGGGGCTCGGCCACGTGTTGGCCTGCCTCGAGGACGGCACCGCGATGTACCTCTGCAGCGAGGTCTACAACCCCGCCGGCGAGAAGGGCGTCACCCCCCTCGACCCAACGATCAACCTCGGCCTGCCCGCCGACTTCGCCCCGATCGTGTCCGAGAAGGACGCCGCCGCACCGACCCTCGACGAGGCGCTGGCGGCGGGCCTGCTCCCCGACTACGCCGAATGCCTCGCCTTCCGGCAATCCCTCCACGCGTGAGCGGTATGCCGCCGGCCTCCTCCGCGCCGACTCCGCCGCCCGAGCCGACCCCGGCGCACCATCGCATCACCGTCCAGGCCACCCGGTTGGCTCGGACGACCGCGACCACCGTCGCGTCCCACGCCCGGCAGGTGCCCGCTCGCGTCCAACGGCTGCGCACGACCACGGTGCCCCGCCTGGGCCTAGCCACCGTTCACGGCCGCTCGATGGAGCCGACCCTGCACGAGGGCGACCGACTCCTCGTCCTCTGGGGTGGGCCGATCGTGCCGGGACGGATGTCCCTCGTGCGACTGCCGGACAGCCCAGGCGGCCCCCGACCCCTGTCGGTCAAGCGGGTCTCCGGGCCCGAGGCCGACCAGCCGGGTCGCTGGTGGATCGAGCGGGATAACCCCCGCGAGGGCGTCGATTCCTGGCAGGTGGGCGGCATACCGAGTGAGGATGTCGTCGCGCTGGTTGTGACGCGCCTACCCGCATTCCCTGCCCTACGAGGTTCGCTGCGGCGGCTCACGCGGGGTAGGTTGGGGTAATCCGGCGAGCCGCCCGAGGCACCCCCGGATCGACGACGAAGGGACACCCACCATGCGTTTGCGCTTCTTCGCGACGGCCGTCGAGGTCAGCGCCCACTGCGACCTGCCGTGCGGCGTCTACGACCCCGCTCAGGCCCGCATCGAGGCCCAGTCGGTCAAGGCCACCATCGAGAAGGCCCTGGCCAGCGACGACCCCGACTTCAAGGTCCGCGCCATGATCATCAAGGAGCAGCGCTCGCACCTGGTCAAGGAGCACCTGTGGGTGCTGTGGACCGACTACTTCAAGGCCCCGCACTTCGAGAAGTACCCCCAGTTGCACACCCTCATCAACGACGCCACGAAGCTGGCCGGCGCGGGTGGCACGAAGGGGTCGTGGGACCTGGCCAAGGCCGACGAGTTGCTGGCCAAGATCGACGAGATCGCCGAGATCTTCTGGGAGACCAAGAAGGCCTGACCGGGCGCGCCGCGAGGGCGGCATACCCGATCGCGAGGGGGCCCGACGGCCTGGTGCCGTCAGGGCCCTTTCGTATGCCGTCTGGCCAGCACCCGCACGAGGGAGTCGACGACGCGGGGGTCGTACTCATACCCCAGGCCGAGGTGGATCCGTTCGACGGCGGCCTCGCGCCGGCGCAACGCGATCGAGCCACCCACGAGATCGTCGTAGGCGTTGGCGACCTTCACGATGCGGCTGAGCATCGGCACCTGCTGGCGCTGCTCGCGCACGACCCGGTAGGGCGTCGCCTGGTGCTCGACGGCGATGGCCACCTCGGGGGGCAGACCGGTCTTGCGCACGATGTCGGCGCTGTCAGAAGCGATCCGGCGTTGGTCGGCAGGGGCCGCCATGAGGGTGGCGCCGGCGGGGATGGGGGCGCGCAGTGCCACCTGGCCGATGTCGTGCAGCAACGCGGCGTTCTCGAGGTTGCGGATATCGCGACCGCTCAGGCCGAGATCGCGGCCGACGGCCACGCACAGTTCGGCCACCCGGTCGGGGTGCCCGGCTCGGGTGAAGCCGCCCATCTCGGTGAGCCGCGAGAGCACTCGGACGGTCTGGGCGTAGGTCGCGCGGATCGCGGCATACTGCCGCAGCGCGAACTGAGTGAGGACCAACGGGACGAGGAAGAGCGGAAGGGCCAGGACCCCGAGCGGGCGTTCGGCCAGCGCGATCAGTGCCCCCGTGGCGCTCAGGGCCAGACCCAGCCCAGCGCCCGAGCGGACCTCATCGAGGAAGGCCTGGCGGAGGCTGCCAGCCGAACGTGAAGCCATGACGAGCGCCGACAGCCCAAGGAAGGTGAACAGGCCGATCGCCGCGATGACGGCCAGCAGCACCGCGACCGGCCAGCGGCTTCCCACCCACGTGGCGTCGACCTCAAGCAGGGTCCGGCCCGACCACAGGGGCGCCCACCGGAACAACAATGCGGTGACGAAGATCGCGAGGAACCGCGCCGCCATCTCCTCCACCCGCAAGGACCGACCCCGCGCGGCGTGCGGCAGCGCCCCGCAGAGCATGGCGATGGCACTGACCATGACGATCGGCCCAGGGGCGAGGTGCGTGAGATCGACCTGCCAGGACACCGAGGTGAGGGCGAACGCCAGCCCCGTCGCCAGCGTCATCGGAGCCAGTTGCCGACCGTCCTCGACCGGGAACCGGAAGTACTCGCCAACCCCGATGAGGACGGCGAAGGACGACACGACCAACCACGCGCTGAGGAACGGCCCGGGGTTGCGGATCGTGTTGATCGTCCCGATCACCGCGACCGCCACGGCGACATGCACCACCCATCGAGCAGTGAGCCGACGCCGAACGCCGTGGGCCGGCCCGCGAACGACCCCGAGGGCGATGTCGGGCGCGTTCACGAGCCCTGGCCTGCGGTCGCGGGGCGGTCGATCCCGGCCAACATGTCGGACATCACGGGATCGTCGTGGTCCCACAACGGCGCGCCCGCGCCTTCGGGCGGTGGCTCGGCGACGGCCCAGGTATGCCGCTCAAGGACTCGGGCGAGGACGGCCACCACCGTCGGGTCCAGGTGGGTTCCGGCGCGTGACTCGACGACCTGAAGGGCACGGTTCGACGGCAGTGCCTGGCGCCCGGGACGCCCACGCGTGAGCGAGTCGAAACTGTCGGCCACCGCAATGATCCGCGAGGCCAGTGGGATGTCCGTTCCAACCAACTGATCGGGGTAACCACGGCCGTCCCAGCGCTCGTGGTGATGCTTGATGCTGTCGAGCGAATCCTGCAGGAAGGCGATGTCGCTCAGCAGGGCTACGCCGACGGCAGGGTGTCGGGCGATGAGTTCGCTCAGGGATTTGTCGGGTGCCTTGGTATCCGAGCCGGCCCAGGCCTGAGCTCCGAGCCACCCGATGTCGTGCAGGATCGCGGCATACTGCAGTGCCTCTGTTTGTGCCGGGCCGAGGCCAAGCCCCTCTCCCAACAGCACGGATAGGCGAGCGACCCGCTCGCTGTGCCCGACGGCATACGGGTCCCGGGTCTCGCCGGCCGCGACGAGGGCGGCCAGCGTGCGTTCGTGGGCGCGCTCCTCCTCGGCATATTGGACGAAGGCCCACTGGGCGACGAACAACGGCAGCAGGATGAGGACCGCGCTGAACGGTCCGACCTGCGCGGGGACCCAGAGGATGACGAAGAGCAGACCGATGACGCCGTAGCCCATCTGGGCCAGGCCCGAGGTCGTCAACATCGCCAGGAACATCGACTGGAAGGACTCGCCGCTGTCGACCCGAACGATCATCGCGATGCTGGCGAAGTTGACCAGGCTGAAGACCAGGCTCGCCACGAGAAACGGACCCCCCACCCGGACCATCAACTCCCCCGGACCGGAGATTGTCGTGAGGTCGGCGGGGCCACCGGCGAGCAGATAGGTGAGCCCACCAACCGAACCGAGGATGGCACCCATCGAGGCGTTGAACAGACGAGCCCGCCAGCCCGCAGCCCCGCGTTCGAGCAGGATCGTCGTGGCCATCATCAGGGCGCTGCCCACCGGGCCTACGAGGACGCAGGAGGCGAGAGAGACGATCCCACTGGCTGCCACCGCGACCCGCTCGACCACCCGCACCCGCACGACGCGAGTGCCTAGGGTCAGAACGGTGAGGACGGCCAACGAAACATAGTCATGGGGAACGCCGTCGAGAGCCCAGGCCAGTGTCGTGATGAGAACCGCGACGACAAGCGTGGCCAGGATCACGGCGTTGACGCGCCGGGCCCGTGGACCTGGGTCGGCCGCGGCCTGCGGACTCATGGCCCCACGCTACTGGGAAGAGTGTCCCAGAGCCCGGCGCGGCCCACGAGCGTGCTCACCGCGCCGGCCGGCGGTGACAGACGGGGCGAAGCGGTCAGCCGCGCTTGGGCGGTTCCCAGGTGAACATCGCCAGCGGGCCGTCGATCCTGCCCTTGGGCTCCCACGTGAACATCCCGGTCGGACCATCGACACGCGTCGCTGCGCGGCCACCCCACACCGGGGTCGTCTCCTTGGTCAGCATGGCTTCGAACAACTTAGACACGGTCTTCATGAGGTACTCCTTGAGATCTGGGGGAAGCAGGAACTGGAAGAGAGGGGGGTGCGCAGGATCGCCGGCGGGTCAGCCGCGCTTGGGCGGTTCCCAGGTGAACATCGCGAGCGGGCCGTCGATCTTGCCCTTGGGCTCCCACGTGAACATCCCGGTCGGACCATCGACACGCGTCGCCGCGCGGCCACCCCACACCGGGGTCGTCTCCTTGGTCAGCATGGCTTCGAACAACTTGGAGACAGTCTTCATGTCAGTTCCTTTGACTTTCGGTGGTATTGAAAAGGGGTATCGCTGGTCGGCATCCGCATCGCCAGGTGACGGCAGGCGTGGTGACTGCGCCATGGGTGAGCACGGCGCCGCGTCACGGGAGTTGGGTGGACGCAGGTCCCCACAACCGAGTGACGTCCTGGGTCAACATCGCCACAAACAGGCGTTGGATGGCCTTCATACGATCCTCGAAGTCCGGGAGAGTCGGCTACTGAAGCCGTACACGAGCCTGAGGTGTACTCGTCTGCCCCTTAGTGTGCGCCACGGAACTCGGACATTCCAGTCGAAACCGCGGACGCGGCCTCGGCCGGAACCGCTATCATTCGCGGGCTACACCAAATACCGAAGACCGCATCGCAAACACCCTGGAGTCACCATGAGCAAGCGTTCCCGCAAGCGGCGTTCCCGCAAGAGCCACGCCGCCAACCACGGGCGCAAGCCCAACGCCTGAGCGGCCGCACCCGCGCGCGACCTAGTTGGTCGTCTCGATCCGAATGACGGTCAGGCGGCTGACGATGGTCGCGCGCAGCGCCGTGGGGGCGGGCTCCGGCGCACACGACCTCTTGATCATCAACTTGACCATGTGGTCGAGGTCGTACTGACGTAGGCACTCGGCACACGCGTCCAGATGTGCCCGCACCTTGGCGAAGTCATTCGCCTCCATCTCGCCGTCGAGGAACTCGAAGGCTCGCAGCAACGCCTCTGAACAGTCCAAAGCCGTGGGTCCGCCATGCGGATGGTGATGTCCAGGGTCGACGGACCCCGAGGCGGACTCCGAGACGAACGCCGCAGCAGGAGTGGCCGCAGGGCCCGCGGATCGCGGACCCACCGAACTGGCCCAGAGCGGACCGGGCTCACGGTGCTCGCTGGTCATCATCGCCCCTCGGTCTGGACGTCGGTACGGACGTAGCCGCGCTCGGCGGCATACTCGGTGAGCAGATCGCGCAATTGCCGGCGCCCGCGGTGTAGCCGTGACATCACGGTCCCGATGGGGGTCTGCATGATCTCGGCGATCTCCTTGTAGGCATACCCCTCAACGTCGGCGAAATAGACCGCCAACCGGAACTCCTCGGGGATCGCGAGCAGGGCGCGCTTGACGTCGCTGTCGGGCAGATGATCCAACGCCACGTCTTCAGCCGACCGACCGCCCGCCGAGGAGTGCGAGTCGGCCCGATGCAGCTGGTAGTCCTCGATCTCGGCAGCGTCCGACTGCAACGGCTCGCGCTGCTTCTTGCGGTAAGAGTTGATGTAGGTGTTGGTGAGGATGCGGTACATCCACGCCTTGAGGTTGGTCCCCGGCTGGTACTGGTGGAACGCCGCCCAGGCCTTGGCGTAGGTCTCCTGCACGAGGTCCTCGGCGTCAGCGGCATTGCGCGCGGTGCGCAGCGCGGCCGAGTAGAGCTGGTCAAGCAGCGGCATGGCTTCGCGCTCGAAGCGCGCGCGCCGCTCCTCGGTGGTCTCGGTGGCCAGGTCGAGGGCAGGCGCAGCGTCAGCGACGACGGGAAGGTCGGTCTCGGGCAGCACCTCGGTGGACGAGGCGGCGAGCGAGCCGGTGGCGTCGGAAGGGGTCGGGGACGCGGGATCGGTGGTCATCGCGCCCCACAGTAACGGTCCCGTGTGACTGCCGGCGGCAACCGAACCTCTGGTGGCGACCGGCATGACGAACACGACGATGCTCCTAGCTTCCCGGGGGTGGTTGCGGATCGTGACGTGCAACGCCCCCGACGGCATCGTTCATTCCCAGTTCACTCCCCCAGCACCTCAGCCGGGTATGCCGCGCAGCACCTCGGTGATCGCCGCACCGACCGCTGAGGCCGAGCCCCGCGGGATCGTGTGGGTGCCGGGGACGGCATACATCCGGGTCGGCGGGAGCGACACGGCGGCGAGTACCTCGGCCGGGGTCCCGAAAGGGTCGCGCTCGCCTTGCACGACCGACACCGGGAGCCCGCCGGCGAGCGCGCCCTCCAGCTCCTGAGCGCGGCTCGATTCGGGTTTTCCCGGCGGGTGCAGCGGGAAGCTCAGGCACAGCACCGCGTCGGCGCCGACGCTGAGGGCGGTCCGGCAGGCGACCCGCGCGCCCGCGCTTCGGCCGGCGACCAGCCAGGGGCCGCGCGCGGTCGCGAGCGCCCCGCCGCGGGCCCGCAGAGCAGCGGCGACCGACACCCAGGCCGTGTCGAGGATGGGCGGCCGCGCAGCGACCCGCCCGCCTGCGACGAGCCACGGTTGTTCGACGAGCGCGACCGCCCAACCCGCGCCGACGGCGGCCTCGGTGGTGGCGATGAGGTCGGTGGTGGTGATGCTCGGGCCGGCCCCGTGACCGAGCAGGAGCACCCCACGGGAGCCGCGCGCCCGGCGCAGGTGCACTCGCGCCGGACCGACGGAGGTGGGCACTTCCAGGACCGTGGGCGCCGGAGTCAGTGGCGGCTGGGTCGATGTCATGAGCCGATGATCTCGCCGGTCGTCGGGTCGACGACCCCGCGCAGCGCGGCCGCCGGGAGGGCGTCGAGAAGGTGCGCGCCGTTGCCCGCCGACCCGTTGACCGCCGTCGAGACGGGGTATGCCGCGAACCTCCCGGCCCGCTCGAAGCGCAGCATCCGCTCGACAGCGGCCGGGTCGGCCAGGGCGGGGTCGAGCCAGGCGGCCCAGTTGTCCGGCTCCAGGACGAGCGGTTGGCGATCGTGGATCCGGTCCAGGCCGGGCTCCGCGGCGGTCGTGAGGATGGTGAACGTCGTCAGCCAGGCGAGCGGGTCCTCCCTGTCGAGGACCGCGGGGTCGCGCCAGAACTCATAGAGACCGGCGAACGCGAGCGGCGCTTCATCTCCCCGATGGATGAAGAAGGGCTGCTTGCGGGGCTTGCCCTTGGCGTCGAGCACCGTCGGCGACGCCTGCCACTCATACCAACCGTCGGCGGGGACGAGGCACCGCCGGGCCAGCGCGGCCCGGGCGAACGGGCCCGATTCGAGTGCGGTTTCGGCGCGGGCGTTGATGAACCGCATCCCGATCTTGACGTCCTTGGCCCAACTAGGCACCAGGCCCCAGGTGAGCAGTCGCAGTTGCCGGCTCGAGGGACCGTCCGGGTCCGAGCGCGACGCCCGGGTGAGGACGACGGGCGCCTGTTTGCTTGGCGCGACGTTGTAGTCGGGGGCACCGGCCGGCGGATCCTGTGGTTTGACCAGGACACTGCGCGAGGGCTCGGCTGTGGCGACCACCTCGACGTCGAACTCCAGCACGAGGTCGGCCTGGTCCTTGGCAGCGGCATACCTCCCACACATGAGGGACAGGGTATGCCGCGCTACCGACGGCATGCAGTTGCAGCAGCCTCCAGGGTGCGACCAACTACGGTTATCGGGTGAGCATCGATGTCGACCAACAGTTGTGGCCTGCGCCCGTGGCGCCCGGGCCGTTGGACGCTGTCGTGCGCCTGCCGGGCAGCAAGTCGCTGACCAACCGCTATCTCGTGTTGGCCGCGTTGGCCGACGGGCCTTCGCGGTTGCGGGCCCCGCTGCGATCTCGCGACACGCTGCTCATGGCCGCGGCCCTCGGCACTCTCGGAGCAGACATCCGCGACACCGGCGCCCTCAACGCAGTGGCACCCGAAAGCAGCGGTGAGCGGGCGGCATACCCGGTGAGCGACTGGGTGGTCACCCCAAGTGCGGTGCGCGGGGGCGGGCACCTCGACTGTGGACTGGCCGGCACCGTCATGCGTTTCCTTCCCCCGGTGGCGGCTCTGGCTGACGGGCCGGTGGCCTTCGACGGCGACGCGGGTGCGCGACGACGACCGATGGGTCCGGTCCTCGACGCCTTGCGAGCCCTGGGGGTCGGTGTGGACGACGACGGCTCGGGCTGTCTGCCGTTCACCGTCCAGGGGCGGGGGCGCGACGGGGTGCCCGGCGGCGAGGTCACCCTCGATGCCTCGGCGAGCTCGCAGTTCGTGTCGGCGCTGTTGCTGGCGGGCGCCCGCTACGACCGCGGGGTGACCATCCATCACGACGGCAAGCCGGTGCCGAGCCAGCCGCACATCGAGATGACGGTGCAGACGCTGCGCGAGGCCGGGGTGGTCGTCGACGACTCCGACGCCAACACCTGGCGGGTGGCGCCGGGGTCGATCCGCGGTCTGGATGTCGTCATCGAGCCCGACCTGTCCAATGCCGGGCCGTTCCTTGCCGCCGCCCTCGTGGCCGGCGGGACGGTGCTCGTGCCCGACTGGCCGGAGCGCACGACACAGGCGGGCGACCTTCTGCGCGAGATCCTGGCCGCCATGGGGGCGCGGGTGCAGTTGGGCTCCGACGGGCTGCGGGTGACGGGCAGCGGGCCGATCGAGGGCATCGACATCGACCTGCACGAAGCCAGCGAGCTCACCCCCACCGTCGCCGCGCTCGCCGCACTGGCTGGGTCGCCATCGTGGATCCGAGGAGTCGCCCACATCCGCGGGCACGAGACCGATCGGCTGGCCGCCCTCGACACCGAGTTGAGCGCCCTCGGCACCCAGGTGACCCAGACCGAGGACGGGTTACGGATCGTTCCGGCACCGTTGCGCGGCAATCGGTTCGGCACCTACCACGACCACCGTATGGCAACTGCCGGGGCCATTCTCGGGCTGCGCGTCCCGGGTGTCCTTGTCGAGGATGTCGCCACGACGGCCAAGACGCTGCCCGACTTCACCGGACGTTGGACGGCGATGTTGGGCGCGAGTCACGGCGGAGCCGAGGGCAACGGGTGAGCTGGGACCACCTCGACGAGTCGGACGTTCGAGTCCGCCCGGGTCGCGGGTCGCGGCCACGGACGAAGGACCGTCCGGCCCACGGCGACGCCTTGGTGGGCACCGTCGTCACCGTCGACAGAGGCCGCTACGGCGTGCTCATGGCGGCCGGGGTCGGGGGGCGCAAGGTCCCCGAACGCATGGTCGTCGCGATGAAGGCCCGCGAGTTGGGGCGCAAGGGAATCGTCGTCGGTGACGACGTCGGGTTGGTCGGCGACTCCTCCGGACACCCCGATGCCCTCGCCCGGATCGTGCGCGTCGAGCCGCGCCGCACCGTGTTGCGGCGCAGCGCCGACGACACCGACCCCATCGAACGGGTGCTCGTCGCCAACGCCGACCAACTCGTCGTCGTCTCATCCCTCACCGACCCGCCACCGCGGCCCCGGTTGATCGACCGTTGCCTTGTCGCCGCCTACGACGCCGGGCTGGAGCCGCTGCTCGTCCTCACGAAGGCCGACCTGGTGCCGGCCGACGACTTCATCGGGCAATACGCCCCGCTGGCCGTGCGCTGTGTCATCACCTCCCGCCGACCCGATCGCACCCTCATCGGCCTCGAAGATGTGCGGGCCCAACTCGCCGGCCGGGTGTCGGTGCTCGTCGGGCATTCGGGGGTCGGCAAGTCCACCCTCGTCAACGCTCTCGTCCCTGGAGCCGACCGCAGCGTGGGCCGGGTCAACGACGTCACGGGGCGCGGACGGCATACCTCCACGTCGGCCATCGCCCTGCGACTGCCGAACGATCCGGGGTGGGTGATCGACACGCCAGGGGTGCGCTCGTTCGGGTTGGCGCACGTCGACGTCGCCCGGATCGTGTCGCACTTCCCCGACCTTGAGCCGGGCACCGAGACCTGCCCGCGAGGCTGCACCCACGACGAACCCGAGTGCGGCCTGGACGAATTCGTTGCCAACGGCGGCGCGGGCGCCAGCGGCCCGGCTCGCCTCGACTCGTTCCGCCGACTGCTCCGCGCCCGCACCGGCGATGTCGACTCCGACGCCTGAGGACGCCGCGGACCGCGAGACGGCGAGCGCCCAGGGATCGGGACTCGCGGCCCACGGGGTCTCCGGCCACCCGAGCACACCAACGGCGCGCTTGGTCGGGGCGCTGCCCGCCATCGTGGGGTTCATCGCGTTGGCCATCGGCGTGACGGTGACCCAAGAGACCTACGAGTCGGTTCAGTCCGGGCGTGGGGCCGCCGCGTTTGACGAGCCCGTGCAGGCGTGGATGGTCGCCCATCGCACGCCTTGGCTGGACACGGTGGCGACCTGGTTCACCCACCTGGGCGGCAAGTTCGGGATGACGATCCTCGCCACCGTCACGGTGGTGGCCCTGGCCCGTCGCTGGCGCACCTGGTCACCGGTGCTCATCATGCTGTGGGCGACGGCGGGGTCGCTGACGTTGACGACCCTCGGCAAGACGTTGACCGCCCGCGCGCGTCCCCCGGCGGCGCAGGCGGTGCCACCGCTCGAGACATCCGCGTCGTTCCCGAGTGGGCACACGCTCAACGCCGTCCTCGTGACCAGCATCATCGGCTACCTCGTCCTGCTCCATGTGCGCAGCCGGCGGGTGCAGGTGCTCACCTGGTGCGGGTTGGCCCTGTTCGCGACCCTCATCGGCCTGTCCCGGATCTACCTCGGCCACCATTGGCTGACCGACGTCATCGCCGGCGCCGCTGTCGGGGGCGCCTGGGCGGCCGCCGTTATCCTCGGCCATCACCTCTATCTCCGGCTGCGCGCCGACCCCTAGCCACCACGGTGTGCGGGCGGCATACCTCTAGCCTGTGACCGTGAGTTACGACGACGATCTCCGCCTGGCCCACGTCCTTGCCGATGCCGTCGAGCGGGTGACCATGGCCCGGTTCCGCGCCGAGGACCTGATGGTCGAGACCAAGCCGGACCTCACCCCGGTGAGCGATGCCGACCGCGCGGCGGAGGAACTCATCCGCCACCAACTGGCCCGGACCCGCCCGCGCGACGCCGTGGTGGGCGAGGAGTTCGGCACGACCGGGCATGGCCCGCGCCGCTGGATCGTCGACCCGATCGACGGGACAAAGAACTTCGTCCGCGGAGTCCCCGTGTGGGCCACGCTCATCGCCTTGGTCGACGGCGACGAGCCCGTCGTCGGGCTGGTCGCCGCCCCCGCTCTCGCCCGCCGGTGGTGGGCGGCCAAGGGAGCCGGGGCGTATGCCGGTCGCAGCCTGTCCGCCGCCCGTCCGCTGCACGTGTCAGGGGTCTCTGCCCTCGCCGACGCGTCGCTGTCGTATGCCTCATTGGGCGGTTGGTCGGAGATCGACCGACGCGAGGACTTCCTCGACCTCATGGACGGGTGCTGGCGCACCCGCGCCTATGGCGACTTCTGGTCCTACATGTTGGTGGCCGAAGGGGCGGTTGACATCGCTGCGGAGCCGTCACTTCAGACCTATGACATGGCTGCCCTCGTGCCGATCGTCACCGAGGCTGGCGGCCGATTCACCGGTCTCGATGGACGGCCCGGGTGTTGGAGCGGCAACGCCGTCGCCACCAATGGGCTGCTGCACGAGACGGTGCTGGACCTCATCGGCGACTGACGGCCGGGGTCAGAACAACTCGAGCTGATCCCGTTCGGTCGCCACGCCCTCCAGGTGCAGGAGGGTCTGCTTGCGAGACAGCCCACCGGCATACCCGGTCAGTGTGCCGTCCGCCCCGATGACCCGGTGGCACGGCAGCACCACGGGGATCGGGTTGGCGCCGTTAGCCGCGCCGACCGCGCGCGAGGCCGACACGGGCAGCCCCAACCGGAGGGCCACCTCGCCGTAGGTCACGGTCGTGCCGTAGGGGATCAACGCCAACTCGTGCCAGACGGCGCGCTGGAAATCGGTGCCGTGCGGCGCGAGCGGCAGGTCGAACGAGCGCAGCGACCCGGCGAAGTAGGCCGCCAACTGCCTGGCCGCCTCGACGAGCACCGCTGCCGTCGGCGCCTGCGCTGACGTCGGATCGCTCGCCTCGGGTCGCCCGTCGAACCGGATGGCGCTCACGGCGACCCCGTCCACGCTCTCGAGCCGCAACGGCCCGATGGGGCTGTCCACGACGAGAGCCGAGCGCATGTCGCGCAGCCTAGTTGGGCACGACCGTCACGTCGCCCCGTCCCAGGGCCTGCACGTCGGCGAGGAAACTCGCTGCGTCGCCAACGAGGACGACCGTCCACCGCCCGTCGATGAACTCCCGGTATGCCGCGCCCGCTCGCTCCGCGTCCATCCCGGCGATCTCGACGAGATTGCGACTGGTGAACCCGGTGTCCAACCCGTCGAAAGACAGGCTGGCGGCTTCGTCGGCGATCGTGTCGGCCGTCGCGTAGCGACTCGGGGCGGTGAGCACGAGGAACTGGGCGGCGTGGTCGACCTCGTCCTGGGTGAAGCCCTCGCGGCCATGTTCGAGAACGTCGAGCAGCAGCCGCAGGGCGTCGCCGGTGACCTCCGAACGCACACTCCCGGCGGTGATGAACACGCCACCGCGGCGGCGCGGCCGGAAGGTCGAGCGGATGCCGTAGGTGTAGCCCTTGTCCTCACGCAGGACCGCGTCGATCCGAGCGGTCGGCGAGCCGCCGACGAGGAATCCGAGCAACGGGTAGGGGGCCCAGCCGCCGGGATGCCGCCGGTCCGGGCCGGGGGCACCGATCATCAGCTCGGTCTGCACCGAACTGGGCCGATCGACGACGACGATCCGGGCGCGGTCGTCGGCCCTCGGGGTGACCTGCCAGGGGCCGGGGCTGCGATAGGTGTCGGGGGTCCCCCACCGACCCAGGCTCAGGTCCAACTCGGCCACCACGTCGAGACCCGCCAGGTCGCCGGCCACGACGACCGTCGCCTCCGCGGGTGCGACGTGCTCGGCGTGGAAGGCGACGACGGCGTCGCGGGTGATAGCTGCGACCGTCTCGGCGGTGCCGCCGACCGGGCGCGAGGAACGTCCCACTGGCGAATAGAACGTGGCCGCGAACTCCGCGGCCGCGCGGTGCGAGGCGACCGAACGCTCCTGCTCGATCTCGGCCAGCCGGGTGGAGACCTGGCGCGCCACCTCCTCCGCGGGGAAGGCCGGCTCGGCCAGGCACTGATGCATGAGGTCGAGCCCGTAGGCCAGGTGATGCTTGGCGACGTCGAGCTCGACCGACAGGCCGGAGTCGCCGACGCCGCACCCGATGGCCACCCCGCGCCGTTCGAGCAGGCGCGCGAACTCCACGGAGGTATGCCGCGCGGTCCCCTCATCGAGGGTGCGCGCCATGATGGTGGCGACGCCTTCGAGGTCGCGCGGCTCGACCCGCAACGGCATGGGCACCGACAGACGCACCGACAGGACGTACTGTCCGGGCAGGTCATAGGCCAGCCCGGACGCACCGTTGGCCAGCCGGAACCGGGTCGGCACCGGGAGCTCGTAGGGCTGCGGCACCAGGACGTCGGGGCGGGGCAGGGCGTCCGGGGCGGACATCCGGGTGCGCTGCGGGACCCCGGTCATGACAACTCCTCGTCGGCGATAGGGCCCGGTGCCATGAGGTAGGCGACCACGGCCCGCGACGACGGCTGCAGGTAGCGCGCAGCCGCTGCGCGCACCTCCTCGACGGTCACCGCTCGCACCTGGGCAAGGAACGTGTTGATGTATGCCGTGTCGTCATGCAGCGCCGCGTAGTGGCTGATGTGGTCGGCCCGGTCGTCGTGGCTGGCCAACGCCGAAAGCCAGGCACGCTCGGTCTCGGCCACCGCCGACTCCATCTCGATGTCGGTCGGTCCGGTCTCGGCGAAGCGTTCGAGCTCAGCGCAGATGGCGCGCTCGACGTCGGCGGGGTCGACCCCTGCCGAGATGTCGGCCGAAATCAAGCCGAGAGACACACCCCCTGCGAAGCCCAGCGGATGGGCGGTGAGACCAGTGACCAACCGCTCCTGGCGCACGAGGTGCTCGACCAGTCGAGACGAGGACAGCCCACCGATGGCATCCATGGCCAGGCCGACCGCGTGGAACTCCGGCGTCGCGTCGGCCGGAAGCCGGAACGCGAGGTAGAGCCGATCATTGGGCACCGGCTCGGAGCGCTCCAGGCGCACTGGGCCCGTCAGCGGCGCGAGGGGCGGCATACTCCCCTCTGTGCGGGCGACCGCGGAGGGAGGCAGCGGTCCGAAGTACTTCTCGACGGCAGCGAAGCCGTCCTCCGGAGAAATGTCGCCGACGAGGGTGAGCACCGTGTTGTTCGGGCCGTAATGCGTGGCGAAGAAGGCGTGGACGTCATCGAGCGTCGCGGCTTCGAGGTCCTCCATCGACCCGATCGTCGGGTGGTGGTAGGGGTGCCCTTCGGGGAAGAGCGTCGCGTAGACGTCGCGCATCGCATGACCGTAGGGCGCGTTGTCGTAGCGCTGGCGCTTCTCTTCTTTGACGACGTCGCGCTGATTGTCGAGGTTCTCCTGGGTGAGCGCGTCGAGCAGTCGACCCTGCCGGTCGGCCTCGAGCCACAGGGCAAGTTCCAACGCCCCCTTGGGAACCGTCTCGAAGTAGTTCGTCCGGTCGAACCAAGTCGTCGCGTTGAGGCGGCCACCAACGCCCATCAGCGCCGAGAAGTGTTCTCCCGAGGCGACATTCGCCGAGCCCTGAAACATCAGGTGTTCGAAGAGGTGGGCGAAACCAGTGCGCCCCGGCACCTCGTCGCGCGACCCGACCTTGACCCAGAGGTTGACGGTCACGGATGGCACCGTGCGGTCCTGCGAAACGATGACGCGCAGGCCGTTGGGCAACGTCCGCTCAGCGATCGGGTAGGCGATGTCGGCCACCCGCAGACCTTATCGGGCGAAAGGCACCCCCGTGTTCCGGTTGCCGGGGCCCCGCCCAAGCGGGCGCCGTCAGCGCAGGGTCGGGGCCGGCCCCAGGTATGCCGTGAGCGCAGCCCTGACGGGAGCCGACAGGGGCCAGGGCGATCCGATGGTCGTATCGACCACAACGACGGTCGTCACGGCGACCGCTGCGATCGGTTCCGCCGGAGACTGGCGAACCTCGGTGGCGACGTCGAAGGAGGAGCCGCCGACACGGCATACCCAGAGGGTGATGTCCAGCGGCGCAGCGGCGAACCAGAGCTCCCGGCGGTATTCCACGCGGTGGGCTGCGACGAGCGTCGCGACGTGCGCCGGCGCGTCCGCGAGCAGGCCGACGAGCAGCGGTGCGGCGCCGGGCTCCCCCACGCCGAGCAGGCGGTGGCGGGCTTCGTCGACGGCCCGCAGGATCTGCAGGTTGTCCAGGTGACCGCTGGCGTTGAGGTCGATGAACCGGACCTGGAAGTCCCAGGAGAAGGTCCGCGGACCCTGGGCAGAGCCGACTGTCGAGCCGACTGCAGAGCCGGCTGCCGAGCCGACGGCTGGGTCGTGGCGGGAGTCACCAGGGGCCGGGTCCATGCTCGAAACCCTAGGCCCTTACCCTGAAGGCCATGACGGCGAGCCCGACGGGCGGCGGTGTGCGCGTGCTGCGTGCGACCACCCTGGCCGTCGTCACGCTGGCTCTCGCAGCGACGGCTCACGTGCTGGCCGGAGGCGACCTGCCTGGCGTCCTCGCACTCGCCCTCGCTGCCGGTCCCTTGGCGCTCGGAACGGTCCTGCTGACTCGACGCCGGCTCTCCCTCGCCGCAGTGTTCGCCTGGCTGGTTCCGGCCGAGATCACCCTCCACGTCTACTTCGGAGCGGCCGCGCCGCACCCACTGGTGCATGCGCCTGCTGGCGGTCACGTCCACGGCGGCTCCGACGCAGGTATGCCGGTCGCCGGACTTTCCGGCCTCGATCCACTCGCGCAGCCGATCGGGACGACCCCGCTCGGGCACTCAAGCCTGGCCATGCTCGGCGCGCATGCCCTCGCCACCGTGATCACCGGCCTGGCCCTCAGCCATGGCGAGCGCGTCCTCTGGCTGTTGTGGGAGTCACTCAGACCTGCCCTGGCCCTCGACCCCGTGCCGCCCGCGACGAGCCCGGCCCCCGCGGCCCTGGCACCAGTCACGCGGCGGTGCTCCTCGGTGTTCCTGTGCTCGCCGCACCCTCGCGGGCCTCCGACGCGCCGACCCGCGGTCGCGTAGCGCGTGATCAGCGCCGAACCCATCGCCTGGTTCACCGCCGTCCCGACGGCACCCTCCACCTTTGCCCTTCCTCGGCGCCGAGGCGTCCCCGCCGCGCCTGAAGGACCTTCCCTTCCCTCTGTCAGACAAGGACCAATTCCGTTGAGCAATCACACGATTCGAGCAGTCACCGCGCTTGCCGCCCTCTCCGTGGCCCTGGGCCTGGGGGCCTGCGGCACCACCACCGCGACCAACCCCGTCGGCGCCGCAGCGAGCACCGCAGCGGGCACGGCCGCATCGACAGCACCCGGCAGCGCGGCGAAAGCGACCGGGCAGGCGGCCTCCGCGCAGGTCGCCGACGCCTGGGTCAAGGCGGTCGACACCGGCATGACCGGGGCGTTCTTCGTCCTCAAGAACACCGGCTCCACACCGATCCACCTCCTGTCCGCGAGCAGCCCGATCAGCCCGATGGTGCAGATGCACGAGACCGTCATGGGCACCGGCGGCGCCATGGCCATGCAGGAGAAGCAGGGCGGCTTCACCATTCCGGCCGGCGGCTCGCACGAGTTCAAGGCCGGCGGTGACCACGTGATGTTCATGGGCGTCAGCACGGCGGTGAAGTCGGGGACGACGGTGACCTTCACCCTCGCCTTCGAGGACGGCTCCACCCTTCCGGTGACGGCAGAGGTGCGGACCTTCACAGGCGCCAAGGAGACCTACGTCCCCGGCGCAACGACGGGCACGAACTCCATGCCCGGCATGACACCAACCCCGGGCACGTCTGGGACGACGGCTTCTCATGGCTAAGCACCCGGCTCCGCTTCCCCTGGACGAGCAGACGGTGCCGGGCGGTGCGGCCGAGGCTTCCTCGGCCGCGCCGTCGCGGCGGTCGTTCCTTGGCGTCGGAGCGGCCTTGGCCGGCGGCGCCGGAGCCGGGCTCGTCGGCTACGGCTTGGGGAACAGCCAGACCGGCGTTGCTCCCTCTGCCGTCGCCGCAGCCTCCAGCGAGGGCGCGGCTCCCGACGCGCCATGGGCGGGGTCGGTGATCCCCTTCATCGGCGCGCATCAGGCTGGGATCAGCACCCCGCCTCAGGCGCACGCGACCTTCGTCGCGCTCAACCTCACTCCAGGGGTGGGCCAGGACGGCCTGCGCCGGCTACTGCGCCAGTGGACCAACGACGCGAGCCGGCTGCAGCGCGGCATACCCGTGCTGGGGGATCCCCAGCCCGATCTCGCGTCGCCCCCCTCCCGGCTGACGATCACCGTGGGGTTGGGGCGCGGAGCACTCGCCGAGGCGGGGTTGCTGGAACGCGCCCCGGCATGGCTCGCCCCCCTGCCCGCCTTCTCGATCGACAAGCTCGAGCAACGCTGGAACGAAGGAGACGTGCTCGCTCAGGTGTGTGCCGAAGACCCGATCGTCCTCGCACATGCCGTCCGGGCCTTGCTGTTGTCTGCTACGGGCATCGCCACAGTCCATTGGCAACAGCGGGGGTTCCGGCGCCCAGTCACCTCAACGAGCGCGATGCGTAACCTCATGGGCCAGGTCGACGGGACGGTGCAGCCGGTCGCGGCCGAGCTTGAGCAGTCAGTGTGGATCGGCGCGGACGGCCCCGACTGGCTGCGCGGCGGCACTTCACTGGTGCTGCGGCGGATCCGGATGGATCTAGACACGTGGGACGCGCTCGACCCGCAGGCCAAGGAGCAGGTCATCGGTCGGCGGATGACCAGTGGGGCACCGCTGACGGGCACCAAAGAGACCGACGTCCCCGACCTGGCAGCCACGCGCGACGGGCTGCCGGTCATTCCGGAGTTTGCCCACATCAGGCACGCGGCCGTCACCACGGCCGGGCAGAAGATCCTGCGCCGTCCCTACAACTTCGACGACACGCCTGCGGCGGGCTCAAGCGCCGAAGCGGGGCTGCTCTTCGCGGCCTTCCAGGCGGACCCGGTCCGGCAGTTCGTGCCGATGCAGCAACGCTTGGCCACGGGCGACCTGCTCAACTTCTGGACGACCCCGATCGGATCGGCCGTGTTCGCGATCCTGCCCGGGCCGGCCGAGGGCGAGATCCTTGGGCAGGCGCTCGTGGGCTGACGGGGGGCGAAGTCAGACGGCGTCGGCCTGGGCGAGCAGGCCCGTTCCGCGCAGCACGAGATCGACGGTCGCTGCGGAGATCCGCTCGAGCGGGACGCCGTGATTGATCGCCGACGCGGCGGCGTTGACCAGCCCCTGCACCAGCAGGGCCGCGGTGTCGGGGTCGGGAACCCCGGCGTCGCGCAGCGCCGACCGCAGCGGCTCGCGCAACTGGTCGTGCAGCACGCGCACGCCGTCGCGGCATACCTCGGGCATGGCGACGCTCGCGAGATCCGGGGAGGCGCCGTGTCCGTCCTGAGCGTCGGCGATCGCCGCTTCGATGTATGCCGTGACCCGCTCGGCCGGCGACCCGGCGGCCTGGGTCGCTGCGATCATCCGGTCCCGGCTGCGCTGCAGCAGGGTCGTGATGGCGGCCCCGAGGAGGGCATCGGTCGACGGGTAGTACTGGTACATGCTGCTGCGGGCCAGGCCCGCTCGTTTGGCGACGGCCGCCGGGGTGAAGCTGGAGACGCCGCCGTCGCGCAACTCGTCGGCCGCCGCCTCGATGACCTGGCGACGACGCATGGCGTTGTGCTCAGCGACGGTGGGGGCCTCGATGCGCGGCATGCCCAGAGTGTATTGGCCTGCGCGAGTGTCGTTCCTGT
>ERZ795030.801-NODE-801-length-46504-cov-7.522767_pt1 | contig 46504 bp, 41 predicted proteins | sample MGYA00375122_ERZ795030 | MGnify/ENA primary metagenome ERZ795030 (study PRJEB30165, sample SAMN05720146) | activated sludge metagenome | isolation source: anaerobic digester from wastewater treatment plant | place: Japan | collected 2015-04-20 ... | reverse complement strand
ATGCCCAGGCGCCGCGCCTGCGCGTCCCCGAGGTCGGGAGCTGCTCCAACCTCGAAGTATTTGCCCTGCCGCGGGCTCCACGCCTCGACGTCCACGCTCTTGACCTTGAGGTCCGCAAGGTCGCCCGAGCAGCACTCGAGCGTTCGCACCGGTATGTCGAGCGAGCGGAAGAAATCCACCGTGTACGCCCAGAGCTTTTCGTACCACGCCATGCTCTCCTCCGGGCGGCAGACGACGATCATCTCCTGCTTCTCGAACTGGTGCACGCGGTAGACCCCGCGCTCCTCGATGCCGTGCGCGCCGACCTCCTTGCGGAAGCACGGCGAATAGCTCGTGAGCGTGAGCGGGAGCTTATCCTCCTCGAGGAAGGCGTCTATGAACCTGCCGATCATCGAGTGCTCGCTCGTGCCGATCAGGTAGAGATCCTCGCCCTCGATCTTGTACATCATGTTCTCCATTTCCTTGAAGCTCATGACGCCGGTCACGACGTTGGAGCGGATCATGAAGGGCGGCACGCAGTAGGTGAAGCCGCGCTCTATCATGAAGTCGCGCGCGTAGGTGATCAGGGCGCTGTGCAAACGCGCGACGTCGCCCGTGAGGAAATAGAAGCCGTTGCCGGAGGTTTTCCTGGCGTTGTCGAGGTCGAGCCCCGAAAGGCGCTCCATAATATCCGTATGGTAGGGGATCTCGAACGCCGGAAGCTTCGGCTCCCCGAAGCGCGCGCGCTCGACGTTTTCGGAATCGTCCCGGCCGACGGGGACGGATGCGTCTATGATGTTGGGGATGACGAGCATCCTTTTTCGGATTTCCTCCTCAAGCTCCGCCTCGCGCAGGGCCAGCGCCTCCATCTCCTCCGCCATGGCCTTGACCTCGGCCTTTGCGGCCTCGGCCTCGTCGCGCTGTCCCTTGGCCATCAGAGCGCCGATCTTCTTGGAGATGACGTTCCTCTGGTTGCGCAGGCTGTCGCAGCGCGCGTGGGAGGCGCGCCACTGGCTATCGAGCGCCGCCGCCTCGTCGACGAGGGGCAGCTTGTCGAATTGGAACTTCTTTTTGATGTTCTCCCGCACGAGCTCGGGGTTGGTTCGGATGAGCTTGATGTCTATCATGATATTCTCCGGTCGGTTATTTCCCGCTTACATTCTTTCCGGCGCTTCGAGGCCGAGCAGGTACAGCCCGTTTTTGATGCTCTGGCGCGCGGCGTCGGTCAAAACGAGGCGTGCGGCGCGAAGCTTCGGGTCGTCCTCGAGGATGCGGCATTCGTAATAGAACTTGTTGAACGCGGAGCAGATGTCGATGATGCAGCGCGCGACGAGGTAGGGTTCGTTCTTTTCCGCGGCGGACTTCACCGCGTCCGGAAGCTGGGCGACGGCCCTGACGAGCGCCGCGGCCGACTCCTCGCGGATCAGGGAATAATCGACGCCCTCCTTATCATACGCGCCGGCCTTTCTCAATACCGAGCAGCAGCGCGCGTGGGTGTATTGCGCGTAGGGGCCGGTTTCGCCGTCGAAATTCAATACCTTCGCCCAGGAGAACGAGGTGTCCTTGATGCGGCCGTTATAGAGCACGCCCCACACGATGGCGCCCACGCCTACGGCGCGCGCGGCTTCCTCCCTGTTCTCGAGGTCGGGGCTTTTTTCCTTTATGATCTCCAGCGTCTTTTCGATGGAAGCGTTGAGCACATCCTCGAGATACACCACGTTGCCGTGGCGCGTCGAAAGCGTGCCCTCCTCCATCGACACCATGCCGAAGTTGACGTGCTCGCAATCCTTGGCCCAGTCCCTGCCCATCAGCTCCAGCACCTTGAAAAGCTGACGGAAATGCAGGTTCTGCTGGTAGGCCACGACGTAGAGCGATTTCACGAAGTCGTAGGTTTTCTTGCGGTAGCACGCCGCGGCGAGGTCGCGCGTGGCGTAGAGCGTCGCCCCGTCCGTCTTGACGATCAGGAAGGGCGGCATGTTCCACTCCGAAAGGTCCACGATCTTCGCGCCGTTGTCGACGACGAGCAGGCCCTTGTCGTCGAGCTCGTCTATGACGGCCTGCATCTTGTCCTCGTAGAAGCTCTCGCCCGCGTAGCTTTCGAACGTGATGCCCAGCAGCTTGTATACCTCGCCGACCTCCTTGAGCGTGAGGTCCTTGAAGCGCTGCCAGAGGCCGATGGCCTCCGGGTCGCCCTGCTCGATTTTGCGGAACCATTTGCGCGCCTCGTCGTTGAGGGAGCCGTCCTTTTCCGCCTCCTCGTGGAAGCGCACGTAAAGCCGCACGAGCTCGCGCACGGTGCTCTCTTCGACGGGCTTATTCTCGCCCCAGAGCTTGTAGGCGACGATCATCTTGCCGAACTGCGTGCCCCAGTCCCCGAGGTGGTTGATGCCTATGACGCGATAGCCCAGCGCGCGGTAGATGCGGCTGAGCGCGTGGCCTATGGCCGTCGTGGGCAAATGGGCGATGGAGAAGGGTTTGGCGATGTTGATCGAGGAAAAATCGATGCACACGTTCCCGCCCCGGCCTATGTCCGCGCCGCCGTACGCGTCGCCCTCGGCGAGCGCGCGCGAAATGATCTTCCCGGCGAGGTCGGCCTTATCCGCGAAGAAGTTCAGGTAACCTCCCGCGGTCTCGGCGCGCTCTATGCCCGGGGGCGGCGCGAGCCTCCCCGCAAGCTCGGCGGCGATGGCGGGCGGCGCTTTTTTGAGCGCCTTCGCGAGCCGGAAGCAGGGGAAGGCATAGTCGCCCATAGAGGGGTCGGGCGGGGTTTCGATGTAGCCAGCGAGCTCTTCCGCGGGCAGCCCGGTCGCCCCGGAAAGGCTCTGCGCGATGGCAAGTTTGACGTCCATGTGATTCTCCCGTATGGTAAATTTGCGTATTTCAGTCTGAATACTTAATATACCACAACGGAAGGGAAAAGTTAACCCGGAATTTGGCTAAAGAAGCCCCATCAGGCAATAAACGACGGATAAGAGCCCGCCCGCGAGCATGATCAGGTATACGCCCTGCTTGAAGCGCGCGTTGTCAATGCGCTTGTGCAGCAGCATGCCGATGAGTATGCCCAGCGCCAGCACGGGCAGGCATTCGGCAAACGTAAGGAAGGTCCGCCCCGTATACATATCCGTGATGAGCAGGCGGAGCGCGAGGCCGAGCGTGTTGAGCGTGAACCACAGCGCGGTCATCGTCGCGCGGAAGGAACCCTTGTCCCGCAGCTGTTCGTTGGCGTAGAGCACGATGAGCGGCCCTCCCGCGTTGAACATGCCCTGCACGAGCGCGCCCGCGAACAGCGCCGCGTAGCTGGCGAGTTTGCCAAGCGCGGGCGGCTCTTGCTTTTTGACGAAGGCGTACCACGCGCCGCGCGCGCCGGCGAACACGACGGTGAGCCCGAGTATGAGCTTGAGCACGGCTTCGTAACGCGCAAGCGTGGAGTAGAGCAATATGCCCGCGGGGATGAAGGGCAGCACGCAGAGCGTGATTTTCAGGTATTCCCTGCGGTTGACCTGTTTAAGGTTCATCAGGCAGATGGCTCCGCCGGACACGAGCGAGTTGAGCGAGAGCAGCGCCACGGCTTCCGAAGTGCCTATGGCGATGGCCAGAAACGGCAGCGCCATCGCCGTGGAGCCGAAGCCCGCGAAGCCCTCGATGGTTTGCGCGAAGAAGGTGAGTATGTAGTACCAGATCATAGAGATACGGCGAGGTACGCCTTGCGCGCTTCCTCCGGCACGAGCGCGCCGCCTGTGAGCCAGGCGATGTGCGAGGCGTTTTCCATATGGGGCGCGAGGCCGCGCGCTTCGATATATTCCCTGCCCTCGGGGAGGGCGAACAGCCCGCGCGGGCCCGCGAAGGCCGCGCAGGCCGAAGGCTCCGCAAAGACGCCCTCGGAATCCGTCAAGGAACGCAGATAATCGTAGAGCCGCGCGTCCGCGAGCGTGAATTCGCCGGAAAGCAACTCTTCGACCGTGCGCCCGACGAAGCCTGAGGCCCTGCCCACGGCGAGGCCGTCCGCGTGCGTTTTGCCCGTGAGGCCGATGTCCGTGACGGAAATCTGATTGTGCAGCCCCGTCGCAAGCCCGAGCAGCATGCACGGCGCCTGAACCGGCTCCACGAAAAAGACGTGGACGGAATCCCCGTAGATGAGCTTCAATCCGAACGCGACGCCGCCCGGCCCGCCGCCCACGCCGCAGGGGATGTAGACGAACAGCGGATGCGCCGCGTCTACCGGCACGCCGAGCGCTTTGAGCTGCGCGTCGAGCCGCTTTGCCGCGACCGCGTAGCCGAGGAACAAATCGAGAGAGTTTTCGTCATCCACGAAATGGCTCGCCGGGTCCGCGTCGGAGCGCTTCCGCCCTTCGGCGACCGCGGCGGAGTAATCCCCCTCGTATTCGAGGACGGTGACGCCCTTCGCGCGAAGCAGGTCCTTCTTCCATTGCTTCGCGTCCGCGCTCATGTGAACGATCGCCCGGAAGCCGAGCGCCGCGCTCATGGTGCCTATGGAAAGCCCGAGGTTGCCGGTCGAGCCGACCTGCACGGCGTAGTTCGAGAAGAACGCGCGCGCTTCCTGGGAGCACAGCTTGGCGTAATCGTCGCCCTCGCGCAGCAGCCCGCCCTCGCGCGCGAGGGTTTCGGCGTGCTTGAGCACCTCGTAGATGCCGCCGCGAGCCTTGACGGAGCCCGCGATGGGCAAATCCGAATCGAGCTTGGCGAACAGCCTGCCGGGCATGTCCGGCGCGAGCGCCGCCTTCATGCGCGGGATCTCGCGCAGCGGCGACTCGATGAGGCCGCCCGCCTCCCGCGTTTCGGGGAAGCGCGCCGCGAGATACGGCGCGAAGCGCGCGAGCCGCGCGCGCGCGTCCTCGACGTCGGCTTCGCCTATGGCAAGCTTTGACAGGGCGGTTTTCGCGTCCGAGAGCTTCGGGTTGAGCCACGCGCACTCCCGCGCGGCGGCAAGGGTCCTTACGATGGGAAAATCACTCTGATACAATGCGTTGCCTCCATTGCATGAACTTTCCTCATTGTACTCTTTCGCATCCGCTTGCGCAAGCGGAACGAGGCGCGCGCCGCACGGCAAGGCAAGCCAAAGGGCCGACGCAAAATCGGCCCTTTGGAATGCTTCGGCTTATCGCTGGTCCGCCCTCAGTCCCCGATATCCCCCAGCCAGCCGTCCGTTTCGGAAAGCTCCCTGATGAAAATGCGCCCGGCGTTGTGCTTGTCCTTGGTCTGGTGGTATTTGAAGGCCATGCGGTTTTCGCCGACGAGGCCGACGATCTCGATTTTACCCGTGGGGTGGGAAAGGCAGTATTTAAAGCATTTGCCTTGCCCGCTCTGCATGGCCTTGGCGCCTTCCACGATGGGCAGGGCCTCCAGGAACGGCACCTGGAAGTTCGAAAGCACGCCCGTGACCGGCCTGCACTGGAATACGTAGTACGGCACCACGCCGAAGGCGGTGAGCTTTCGAAGCAGCGCGCCGAGCGTTTCGACGGAGTCGTTGACGCCGCGCAGAAGCACCGTCTGGTTCTTGACGACCACGCCGCAGCGCAGCAGCGCCTGCACGGCCGTGCGCGCCTGCGCGGTCAGCTCGTTGGGGTGGTTGAACTGCGTCACGAGGTAGATCTGCTTTTTCTGCGTATAACGCCTGAAAAGGGAGAGCAGCGCCTCGTCCTCGAAAACGCGCATCGGGAACACCACCGGTATGCGCGAGGCGATGCGGATGAGATCGATATGGGGGATTTGCGAGAGCTCCTCGAGGTAGCGCTCGAGCGTGGCCGTGGGCAGCATCAGCGCATCCCCGCCCGAGAGTATGACGTTTGAAATTTCCTCGTGCTCGCGCACGTATGCGACCATCTCGCCGAAATGGGAGAGGATCTCCTCGTCGCTCATCCCCACGAGCCTCTTTCTGAAGCAGTGGCGGCAGTACATGGCGCAGCGGTTCGTGGTCAGCACCAGCGCGCTTTCGTCGTATTTGTGCTGCACGCCGGAGGCGACGGTGTTGTGCGCTTCGCCGCTCGTATCGAGGTCGCCCTCGGGGTCAAACTCGGCCGCGGCGGGCACGCACATCCTGCGTATGGGGTCGTCCGGGTCGTTTAAATCGGCGAGCGAGAGGTAGTAGCGCGGGATCGACATCGGATAGTGCTCGAGCAGTTTCTCAAGCTTTTCGCGCTCCTCCCCGGTCAGGCCCAGCGCCGGGGCGAGCTGAGCGATGTCGGTGACGTTGTGCCTCATTTCTTCCTGCCAATACATGATAATACCCCCTTGGTTGAAAATAATGTAAATATATTACATTCACACATCGGAACATTAGAAATGAACGAATTGTGCTTCTTAGTAGTTTATCATGATCCGTACTGATAAATCCAGGAAAAAATATGTAGAAATTTGAATAAGACATGTGCGCGCAGCGCATGACGTCCGCCGACCGCCCCGAAAAACGGGGCAAAGCTGCCGCCCCCGCAAGCGCCCGTTTCCCGCGCCGAAAAAAACGGCCCTCCCGCAGGAGAGCCGCTCTTTTCGGTTTCAGTTGATGCCGTAACGCTTCTTGAAGCGGTCGACGCGTCCGCCGGTATCTACCAGCTTCTGGCGGCCGGTGTAGAACGGGTGGCACTTGGAACAGATTTCGACCTTGAGCTCGCCCTTGATGGAGCCGCTCTTGAAGGTCTCTCCGCAGGCGCAGCGCACGACGCACTCGCCGTAGTTCGGATGGATATCCTTCTTCATCGTGGTTCTCCTTTGTTTTGCTGGGCGCAGAGCGGCATACCGTCCTGCTGCTGCATCCGGGATGGCACCCGAACAGCAAGCATTATACCTCGAAAACGCGCTGAAAAGCAAGGGCTTTTTTCAGTTCATGATGCGTTTTCCGGCGGAAAATCCTTCTTTTTCGTAGACCTTGTTCCACGCGCCCAGGCGCTGTATGAATTCCCCGTTGGTTTCGGTGCGCTCGAGCATGGCGATGAGCTGCTCCGTGACGTCGCTCGGGTTGCCCGAGGAGAGCGTGCGGCGTATGGTGTAGACGCCGTCGAGCTCCTCGCGGCTCAGGAGCAGTTCCTCGCGGCGCGTGCCGGATTTGTAGATGTCTATGGCCGGGAAGATGCGCTTCTCGCTCATCTTGCGATCGAGGTGGATCTCCATGTTGCCCGTGCCCTTGAACTCCTCGTAAACGATGTCGTCCATGCGCGAGCCGGTTTCGATCAGCGCGGTCGCGATGATGGTGAGGCTGCCGCCGTTTTCGATGTTGCGCGCCGCGCCGAAAAAGCGCTTGGGCTTATGCAGCGCGCCGGGGTCCATGCCGCCCGATAGGGTCTTGCCCGTGGCGGGAATGGTGAGGTTGTACGCGCGCGCGAGGCGCGTGATGGAGTCCATGAGAACGACCACGTCGCGCCCCTGCTCGACCAGGCGCATGGCGCGCTCCTGCGTCATCTCTGCGACGCGCGTGTGGTGCTCGGGCAACTCGTCGAAGGTCGAGTAGAGCACCTCGCCCTTGATCGAACGCTGCATGTCGGTGACCTCCTCGGGCCGCTCGTCGATGAGCAGCACGATCAGGTGCACGTCGGGGTAGTTCGTGGAGATGCCGTGGGCGATGTTCTTCAAAAGCGTCGTCTTGCCGCTCTTGGGCTGGCTGACGATCATGCCGCGCTGGCCCTTGCCTATGGGCGAGATCAAATCGATCAGGCGGATGGCGAGGTTCTGGTCGCGGCCGAGGCCCTTGGACTCAAGGGTCAGCCTTTCGTTGGGAAAGATCGGCACAAGCTCCTCGAACGGGCGGCGCTGCTGCGCCTTTTCGGGTTCCTCGCCGTTGATGGCGGTGATGTACAAAAGCGCGAGGAAGCGCTCCCCCTCCTTGGAGGGGCGGGTCTTGCCCGTGACCATGTCGCCTGTCTTGAGGTTGAAGCGGCGGATCTGGGCGATGGAAACGTAAACGTCCCGGTTGCCGGGCAGGTAGTTGTCGCTCCTGAGGAAGCCGTAGCCGTCCGGCAGCACCTCGAGCACGCCCTCGCAGTCCCCGCAGGCGCCGCCCTCGAGCATTTCGGGCACGGCGGGGTTGGAGGTGCCGTATTCCTTATTATAATAGCCCTCGGGCTTCTGCTGCCGGAAGTCCTCCTGCATCTCCATGGGCGGGTAGCCGGGGACGTAGCCGCCGAAGTTCTCCTGGCGGTAGGGCTGCTGGAAATTATCCTGCGGCGCGTAGGGGCGCTGGAAATTATCCTGCCGGTAGCCGCCGTCGCGCTGGTTGTAGCCCTGGTTGTAACCGCGCGGCGCCTGGGGCGCGTAGCCGCCCTGGTAATCCTGCCTCTGGCGCGGCACGTAGCCCTGGTTCTGGCTCTGGTTGTTGTAACGGCGCGTGTAACCGCCCTGATAGTCCTGCCGGGGCTGCTGCTGCGGCCGGTAGGCTTGCTGATAGCGCGGGCGCTGTTCGTAGCCGTCCTCGCGCGGCGCTTCGCGCTCTCCGCCCTGCGCCGGGGGAACCGCGGCCTGCGCCGGGTTAAGCGCGGGCGCTTGCGCGGGGGGCGTTTGCGCGGGGGGCGTTTGCGCCTGCGCGGCGGGCGCCTCGTTTGAGGGCTCGGCGGGCGTGCGGGCTTCCGCCTCCGCCTCGTCGGGGAAGGCTTCCGGCACCTGGCCGCCGTTCATGATGATGGCCACAAGCTCATGCTTGCGGTACTTGGTGAGGGATTTCGCTCCCTGCAGTTTCGCGATCTCGCGCAGATCGCCAAGGCTTTTTTCTAAAAGCTGTTCCCGTGTCACAAAGATGCTCCTTTCAAGAACACACAAAAAATGATTGCATAGAAATAAATCGCTGCACAGAACTCGCTTATTTATCAGTATTATGCCCTATTTCTGGAAAATAAAACATAGAAAACGAGGGGTGACGCAGGCGCGCCCTTTCGTACTGATCGTAGATATCTTCCCATAACCCCGCGCCGTTGTCAAGCGGCGAAAGCATCATTTTATCAGAAATTAACGCATATATTACCTCGAATACGGTATCAATCGAACAGGAGGGTCAAGATGGACCGAACTACCTTGGAATCCGGCGTCGCGCGCATACGCACGCACGGCGTACACATCGACGGCAGGGAGCTGATCACCATCACCGCCGTCAAGGATGTGGAAAGCTTCAACGATCAGGAGGTGCAGCTCGTGACCGACGCGGGCGACCTGCGCGTGGAGGGGAACGGCCTTCACATCACGCGGCTGAGCCTCGACGACGGGCAGGTCGTGGTTGAGGGCGAAATCATCGCGCTCGAGTATTCGGATACGGCCGAGCAGCGCGGCTCGCTCTTCTCCAGGATGTTCCGATGAGCGCCGGCCGCGTCGCCGGGGAACTTTATGTGCTCGCCGGCTGCTTCGCGGCAGGGCTCGCGGCGGGCGTTCTCTACGACGCGTTCCGCCTCATCCGGCTGCCCTTCCGAAAATCGCGCCTGCGCGACGCGGTGTTCGACATCGCCTATTACGCGGCGGCGGGGGCGATGTTCGCGTTCGCGCTCTATTCGCTCAACGGCGGCTCGCCGCGGCTCTACGCGCTCGCGGGCTTCGCGCTGGGCGCGTTCGCCTATGCGAAAACGGCGGGGGACGCCTTCACCGGCATCGCGCAAAGCCTTTCGGACAGGATCGCCCAAAGCCGGGCGAGGAGGCGGAAGCAGGAAAAATAACTCTTGAAAACACGCGCGTTTTGGGATATATATATGTATAAGTCGATTTGTATCTGCCGATCGGCAACGGAGGCAGCATGACGCATGCACGCAGATTCAGGGTAACGCCGCGCTTCGTCGCACTGGTGATGCTGGTGTGCCTTGTTTTCGCTTGCGTCGTATTCATCGACCAGCAGCAGAAGCTCGGCGAGGTGCGCGCGCGCGAGGCCGAGCTCAACGCCAAATACGCGGCGCTCCAGGCCGAGGAACAGCGCCTCGAATATATGATCGAATACGCCAAGTCGGACGAATACCGCATCCAGTACGCCCGCGAAAAGCTCGGGCTGGTGCTGCCCGACGACATCAAGTTCAACATCGCGGAATAATTGAAATTGACAATTGACAATCCGGATTGAACCCAAACGGTCTTCGCTTTACCGGCGAAGACCGTTTTATGTCGGGAACCGCTGCCCATACGCCCCAAAGAGGCGGCAGTCCCGCCCGCAAGCGGCGTTTCCCGATTGTCAATTGTCCGCTTTCAATCGTCGGTTGTCTTACGCCGTCGCCTCGAACTGGCTGTTGTAGAGCTTGGCGTAGAAGCCCCCCTTCTCGAGCAACTGCGCGTGCGTGCCCTGCTCGACGATGTCCCCGTCGTCCATCACGAGTATGAGGTCGGCGTTGCGGATCGTCGAAAGGCGGTGCGCGATCACGAAGCTCGTGCGCCCTCGCATGAGGTTGTCCATGGCCTTCTGGATGAGCAGCTCGGTCCTCGTGTCGACGGAGCTTGTCGCCTCGTCGAGTATGAGTATATCCGGGTCGCAGAGTATCGCGCGCGCGATGGTCAAAAGCTGTTTCTGCCCCTGGGAAATGTTGTTGACCTCCTCGTTGATGAGCGCGTTGTAGCCCTCGGGAAGCGTACGGATGAAGTGGTCCACCTGCGCCGCGCGCGCGGCCGCGCGCACCTCCCTGTCGGAAGCGCCCGGCCTGCCGTAGCGGATGTTGTCCGCGATGGTGCCGGAGAAAAGCCACGTGTCCTGCAGCACCATGCCGAAGCGCGTGCGCAGGTCGTTTCTCTTGAACAGGCGGATGTCGTGCCCGTCGAGGTCGATTTCGCCCGCGCTCACGTCGTAAAAGCGCATGAGAAGCTTGACCATCGTTGTCTTGCCCGCGCCCGTGGGACCTACGATGGCGACCTTCTGCCCCGGCTTCGCCTCGGCTGAAAAATCGCGTATGACGGTTTTATCCGGCGCGTAGCCGAAGCAAACGTGGTTGAAACGGACGCTTCCGCTCAGTTCCACGTCGCCCGCGACGCCCTTCTTCGCGTCCGCGATGCTCAGCGCGCGCTCCGCCTCGGGGGCCTCCTCGGCCTCATCCAGGAACTCGAACACGCGCTCCGCCGCGGCGGCGGTCTGCTGGAGCACGTTCGAGATGTTGGCGAGTTGCGCGATGGGCTGGTTGAATGAGCGCACGTACTGGATGAAGGACTGTATGCCGCCGACCGTCATGTTGCCGTTGACCGCGTAGTATCCGCCGAGTATGCAGATGGCGACGTAGGCGAGGTTGCCTATGAAGCCCGTGATGGGCATCATGAGGCCGGAAAGGAAGTTGGCCTTCCACGCGGAACGGTAGAGCCGCTCGTTCGCCTCGCCGAAAGCGCGCTCGGATTCTTCCTCGCCGTTGAACGCCTTGACCACGATGTGGCTGCCGAACATCTCCTCGACGTGGCCGTTGACGCGCCCGAGGTATTCCTGCTGGTGCCTGAAGTGCTTCTGCGAGTGCTTGATGATGGCGAGCACCGACACCATAGACACCGGCAGCACGCACAGCGCCACGAACGTGAGCGGCGCGCTGATGCTGAACATCATCACGAGGATACCCACAAGGGAAGTCGCCGAGGTGATGATCTGCGTCAGGCTCTGGCTCAGGGACTGGTTGATGGTATCCACGTCGTTGGTGATGCGGCTTAAAATCTCGCCGTGCGTCACCCTGTCGTAATAGCCCAGCGGGAGCCTGTGGAGCTTGTCGTCGATGTCCCGGCGCAAGCGCCGCGAAATATCCGCGGTGACGCCCGACATGATGAAGCCCTGCGAATATGAGAGCAGCGCGCTCACGCCGTAAAGAAGGACGAGCTGGAGTATGATGCTGCCTATGGCGGCAAAGTCGATCCCGCCCGTGCCGGCGATCCTCGCCATGATGCCCGTGAACAATTCGTCCGTGGCGCGGCCGAGCACCTTGGGCCCGAATATCATGAATACCGCCGAGCCTATGGCGAGCGCCCACACGAGCGCGATGGTCAGGCGGTACTTGCCGAGGTACCCGACGAGCTTCTTCATGCTGCCCTTGAAGTTCCTGGCTTTTTCGCCGCCGCGCATCATGCCGCCGGGGCCGCCCATGGGGCCGCCCATGGGCCCGCGCCCGCCCGTAGGCCCGCGTCCGCCAGCGGGGCCGCGCGAGTCGGAGGCGCTCTGTTTTGCGTTTTGCCGTTCGTTCATGCGAGTTCCTCCCTGGAGAGCTGCGAGGACGCGATTTCGTAGTATTCGGGGCAGCTCTTTAAAAGTTCCCTGTGCGTGCCGCGGCCGACGACTTTGCCGTCCTCGAGCACGATGATCTGCTCCGCGTTCATGACGGTGTTGATGCGCTGCGCGATCACGATGACCGTGCTTTCGCCCGTGTTGGCGCGAAGCGCCTGTCGAAGCGCGGCGTCCGTGCGGAAATCGAGCGCGGAGAAGCTGTCGTCGAACACGAGTATCTCGGGCTTTTTCACGAGCGCGCGCGCGATGGAAAGGCGCTGCTTCTGCCCGCCGGATACGTTGCCGCCGCCCTGCGCGATGTCGGCCTCGAAGCGCTCCGGCTTCGCGTCGATGAATTCCGCCGCCTGCGCGACGGCCGCGGCCTGTTCAAGCTCCGCGTCCGCCGCGTCCTTCCTGCCGTAGCGCAGGTTCGAGCCGACGGTGCCCGAGAGCAGCACGCCCTTTTGCGGCACGTAGCCGATCTTCGCGCGAAGCGCCGCTTGCGCCACATCCCTTACGTCCGCGCCGCAGACGAGCACCCGCCCCTCGGTCGCGTCGTAGAAGCGAAGGAGAAGACTTGCGATCGTGGATTTGCCGCTGCCCGTGGGGCCGACGATGGCCGTGGTCTGCCCCGGCAGTGCCGTGAAGGTGATGCCCGTGAGCGCGTTCTCCTCCGCGTCGCTGTAGCGGAAGGACACGTTCCGGAATTCGACCACACCCGGCTGCGCGGGATCGAAATGCTTCGGCTTTTCCGGGTCGCGCACGGAGGATTCCGTATCGAGCACCTCGGCGATGCGCTCCGCCGACACGCTCGCGCGCGGCAGGAAGATGAACATCATCGAAATCATCAAGAACGACATGATGATCTGCATCGCGTACTGGATGAACGCCATCAGATCGCCCACCTGCATGGCGGAATCCGCGATCTGGTGCGCGCCGACCCAGACGACGAGCAGCGTCGTGCCGTTCATCACGAGCATCATCAGCGGCATGAGCAGCACCATCATGCGGTTGACAAAGAGCGTGTTTTTCGTGAGATCCGCGTTGACGCCCTCGAAGCGCGCCCGCTCGTGGTCCTGCGCCGCAAAGGCGCGTATGACCATGAGCCCCGTGAGGTTTTCGCGGGAAACGAGGTTCAGTTTATCGACGAGCTTCTGGATGAGCTTGAAGCGCGGCGTCACGGTCGAAACCACGACGAGTATGATGCCGATGAGAAGCGTGCACGCCGCCGCGATGATCCAGGCCATGCCGGCGGATTTCCTGAGCGCCATGATCGTGCCGCCGACCGCCATGATGGGCGCGTAGCAAACGAGGCGTATGCCGAAGGAGAGCAGCATCTGGATCTGCGTGACGTCGTTGGTGCAGCGCGTAATCAGCGAGGCCGTGGAAAACCTGTCGAACTCGTTGTTGGAGAAGCTCTCGACCCGGCGGAACACGTCGCGCCTGAGGTTTCTCGCCGTGCCCGCGGCGACGCGCGAGGAGATGAGGCTCACGAGCACCGTGGCGATTCCGCCTATGAGCGCGATGGCGAGCATTTTGACGCCGACGGAAATGATGTAGCGGTTCTGTATGGCCGCCATGTCCGCGCCGAGCTCGGAAAGGAAGGCCCTGGCGAGCAGCACGCCGCTTTGCTTGCGTATCATTTGGTCGTTGGCGACGGCCTTGTCGTGCGCGTCCAGCACCGAGGCTTCGGGCAGCGCGTAGAGCATGGGCAGCATGCCGTAAAGCCGCGAGAGGTCTATGTCGTCCGCGCCCGCGGGCATGCCCGCCTGGCCGGACGCGCCCTGCGCGGACGCGTAGTCGCGCATGACGTTGATCATGGTCCACGTCGCCGTGCCGAAGGCCGTGTCGAGCGCGGAAAGCGCATCCTCGGAAAGGCCTGTGTTTCGCACATAGATTTTATCCGGGGCGTCGGGGTAGGCGGCCGTATAGGCTTTGCCGGACGCGTCCGTTTGCGACGCGTCGACGAGCGTATAGTTCGCGTCGACGAGAGCCTGTTCATCCGCGAGCATGAAAGCGCGCATGAGCTTCATGCCGTTTTCGCTCATCGCGTCCGGCGCGGCGCGCTCGACGCCGTTCTGCTGGATGCCGATGTTGACGATGTTCGACATGTAGTTGGGTAAATTGAGATCGCACATCGCCTGCGCGAACAAGAGCGCGATGGCGAGCGCGAGGCTGAGCGCGAAAGGCTTGAGATAGCGGGCCAGCTTAATCAAGCGGTTTTTCTCCTTCCATATCATCATCGAGAAAGCTTTGGTTTTCGACTTCTTGCCGGATCTCTTCGGACACGTCCGCGAGCCGCTTGAGCAAGCGGACGAGCTCCGCCATGTTCGCTTCGCCGAAGCGCTCTATGGTCCTGTCCAAAACGCGGTCGGCGTAACGGCGCTGCCTGCGCAGGAAGCAATCCCCCTCCCCGGTGAGGGTCACGGCGATCCGGCGGCGGTCGTCCGGGTCAATCTCGCGGCGCACGAGCCTGCGTTTTTCCAGATCGCTTAAAAGCTGCGACACGGCGGATTTGGTCATGAACATGTCGTTCTGGATCTCCGTCAGGCTCGCGCCCTCATCCGGTATCCGGCTGAGCACGAAGAACTCGCCCATGCGGATGTTCCCGCCCGGCGGCATGGGCATGCCCGCGCGGCGAAAGCGCATCATGGCGTGCAGGAATTCCCGTTTCAGATCGGTGTTCAACGAATGCCCTCCATTTTATTTAAGTGCTTAATAATTAAGGACTGTACTATATTAACCCCAGACCGGGAAGGTTTTCAACCCTCCAATCGTGAAATTTCGGTGACACCCGCTTTTTTCTGCTATACTGAGGGGAGCAAAGATACGGAGGCCACCCCATGGAAAGAACGTACGCCGTCATCGACATCGGCAGCAACACGGTACGCTATATGGGAAGGCGCGGCGAAAAGCGCCTGACGACGACGCGGCTCGCGCAAGGGCTCGTCGCCACGGGAACGCTCTCGGATGCCGCGATGGAGCGCAGCGTCCGGGCGGTGTGCGCATACGCCCGTCTCGCGAAGGAGGAGGGCCTCGTCCCGCGCGCCTACGCGACGAGCGCCGTGCGGGACGCAAAGAATTCCGCCGCTTTCCTTGCGGCGCTCAAAGCCGCGTGCGGCGTGGAGGCGGACGTTCTTTCCGGCGAGCGCGAGGCCGAATACGCGCTGCTCGGCGCGGGCGCGTCCGAAGGCGGACTTGTCGACGTCGGCGGTGGATCGAGCCAACTGACGTTCGGCGGTTTTCGCGCGAGCTTCCCGATGGGCTGCGTGCGCGCCAAGGACATACTCGCGGGCGCGGAAACGCTCGATGAAATGAAACGGAGGCTCGAGGCCGCGTGCGCGGGGCTGTTCCGCTTCCCGCGCATCCATCTGGAAAGCTGGACGGGCGTGGGCGGCACCGTCACGACGCTCGGCGCGCTCGCGCTCGGCCAGACCGTTTACGACAAGAAAGCCGTGTCCGAAAGCTTCCTCTCGCGGGAACAGGTCGAGGATATGGCCGGGCGCCTCCATGAGCAGGGCGGCGCGGCGCGCGCGAAGCATCCGCTGCTCGCGGAGCGGCACGACGTGATTGTACCCGGCGCGCTGATACTGCTGTTGATCATGCGCGGCATGGGCATCGCCAGGCTTCGCGTCAGCGACGCGGACGGCATGGAGGGTTATCTCAAGTATCTGCTTTCGGGGGAAAGCTGAGCGCCGTTTCCCGGCATACTAAACCGGGAGGGCGCGGCATGGATATCAGCTTCGACGCGGTGTATTACGAGCCCGCGTGTTTGAACTACGAGCTCGGGCGGCAGCTTCGCGGCAAGTACGCGGCGCTTCCATGGATCGAAATCGAAAGCCACAACCGCATACCGGAGTTCACGGGCGCGCAGAACCGCGATTTCCCGCGGCTCAAGCGGCACCTGATACTGGGCGTGCGAAAAACCCACAGCTACGCGCCCAACCATAAGGTGTCCGACTGGCTCGTGCCCTACACCTCCTCCGGCTGCCGGGCGATGTGCCTGTATTGCTACCTCGTATGCAACTACAACAAATGCTCCTATCTTCGCCTGTTCGTCAACCGCGAGGAGATGATGGGGAAGCTCCTTGGCCGCGACGCGGCCGCGCAGAAGCCCGAAACCTTCGAAATCGGCAGCAACAGCGACCTTGTATTGGAAAACGAGGTCACGGGCAACCTGCCCTGGAGCATAGAGAGCTTCGCGCGCGCGGGGCGCGGCAGGCTGACCTTCCCGACGAAGTTCGACATGGTGGAGCCTCTGCTGGCGCTCGACCACCGCGGGAAGACCATATTCCGCATGAGCGTGAACCCGGAGGAGGTCATCCGCAGGGTGGAGCTTGGCACGTCGCCGCTTCGCGCGCGCATCGAAGCGCTCAACTCCGTATGCGCGGCGGGCTATCCGGTCGGCCTGCTGATCGCGCCGGTCATACTGCTGCCGGACTACCAAAGGCTCTACGCGGAACTGATCGAACGCCTCGCGGACGAGCTGAGCGCCGAGGTCAGGCGGAGCGGCTTCCTCGAAATCATACTGATGACCTACGGCTTCGTGCAGAACGCCATCAACCGGGAGGCGTTCCCGAACGCGCCGAACCTCTACGACCCCGCGCTCATGCTCGGGCGCGGACGCGGAAAATATCGCTACCGCGAGGAAGCGCGGGCCGAAGCCGAGGCGTTTTTGCGGGAAAAACTCGCGCGCAGCCTCAAGCAGATGCCCATACTCTACATTTCGTAAGCCGCCAGCGGGCCGCGAAAAGGAACCGCCCTTCGGCCGCTCCCCTCTCAATCGGATTTTTCCGCGTCCGCCGCGAAACCGTCATCCGATGAACGATATCTTTTTCTCGTCCGGCTCGTGGGGCGGCCGCGCGGTATTCGCGTACCCGAGAAGCACCGAGCAGCCGAACGCGTAGCCCTCGGGGAAGCCCAGCCTCCTCGCGAACTCCCCGGCGCGCGCGCCGGCAAACGCGAGGCCGGCCAGGCCGCACATGACGTTGGCGAGGCCCAGCGACGTCGCGGCAAGCGCGATGTTCTGGCAAAGGATGCCGCAGTCGAGCAGCGCGGGGATCCTCTGCGCCAGGTCGATGGGCACGACGATCATGCAGGGCGCGCCGTAAAAAAGCCTTCCGCCGCGCTCCATGATGCGGTTGTACATGCCTTGATCCTCCATGGCCGCGAGACGGGCCATTCCCTCGGCCTCCATGTCGTTCAGGAGCGCCCTGTCCCTGACGACGATGACGCGCCAGGCCTGGCGGTTCATGCCGCTGGGCGCCTGCACCGCCGCCCTTGCGACGGCATAAAGGAGATCGTCCGGCGGCAGCTCGCTTTTATAATCCCGGCAGGAATAGCGCTCGGCTATGACCTTCAACGTTTCGTTCACAATAATTCCTCCTCGCGCAGGCGTTTCGATGCCTGATGATATGGAATTATACCGGAGCCGCCGATAAAAATCAAACGGCGGCGGGCCGTTGACAGCGCGAAAAAAATCCGGTAGACTGGACCGGTAATCGAACGAAAGGAACCTCGTCCTTTGCAGAGCTTCTAAGCCCGAATCCATCGAAATCCCGCGCGAAAAGCTGCCGTTGACCGGCGGCCGTTCGTCGTGGGACCGGGCGGGAAGCGCAAAAGCGAGGTTTTCGGTTCGGGACGACGGGGGAGCTCCCCGCCGCCGCGATTCCGTTCCCGCGCAGGCGTTTCCGCCTGGGCGGATTTTTTATGCCCTAAAATAAAACAAAGGAGATTTTTATGAGAAAACGCATCCGTCGGTGTACTCCGCCGTTTCAGGCTTCCTTAATGCCCCGTCAAAGCATAAGGAAGGATCTGATTTACGCATATGAATACGATTCTGTGGGAGGTGAATTATCTTTCGCCCCCTAAGATTACGCGCCGCTGCGCCGGATGCGGCGCGAAAACGGAACACATCTGCTCCGGGCTGTTCCGCGTGAACGCCCAGAAAAAACGCCTCGACGTCTGGCTCGTATACCGCTGCGCGCGCTGTAAGGGAACGTGGAACCTGACGATACTCTCGCGCGTGAACCCGAACGGCGTCGGGCCGGAAACGCTCCGGCGATACGTCGAAAACGACGCCGCGCTCGCCCGGAGCTACGCTATGGACGAGGACTTCCTCGCACGCGCGGGCGCGGATACGGAGCCCGCCGAATATTCCGTTTGCGGCGCGGAGTTCGATCCCGCCGCGCAAACGCGGCTCAGGATCGTCAGCGCCTGCCCCTCGAAGCTTCGCGTCGCCAGGCTCATCCGCCAAAAGCTGAACCTCTCGAAGCGGGACTTCGACGCGCTGCTCGAGCGGGGGACAATCCGCATGGAGGGCGGCGCGGACGTCGCGCGGGCGAAACTCGGAAAAGAAGCGATCGTGTATTTCGCGGCGCGCGCGCCGGGAGAATGAGCGCAAACCGCCCGCCGGGAATCCGGCGGGCGGTTTGCGCATTGCGTCGGCCCTGTATTCTGTCCGTTTATCGCTAAGAGGAGATTCCGCGGGCTTTGTATCAGGCTCATTTGGCAGCGTTCAATTCAAACTCTACGATTTCTCCGTTTTGAGGATGATAGCCGTTGCACAGCGACTGAATGATCATTCCGTGGCAGGCCACTATAACCTTATGATAGCGCTTATATTTATTTAGAACCGGCAATATTCTCCCTTTCAGACGTTCCATATCCTCCCAGTCTTTTTCTTGGCCGTCCGGATAGACGCCCGCGAAGTCAACAAATTCTTTATAGTTTAATTCCGCTCTATCGTTCGGCTCATAAATATAATTTTTGTTTGCCATCCATTCGTGCAAGTCAGTCTCGACTATAATATCCGCCTGCAACTCTTTGGACAGAATGGCAGCGGTTTGTAAAGCTCTCGTATAGGGCGACGATAGAATGATATCTGCCCCGCGAAGTCTGCCGTCTTTTGCGGTATTTTCAATTTCCAAAACGCCGTTATTCGATAACGGCGCAAGGTTGACGCCAAAGCCCTGATATATTTTTGTGTCCCTCTGCGTATCGTTTGTTCTGCCATGCCTGATCAAATAGAACATAGCCCGATTCACCTTGCCCGCTATAAGCGATTCATCTCATGAAACGTTTTCATTTACTCCGGCGACATGTAGACTATACCAGAGTTGTCAACGTATATCAAGTTCTGATCGGACTGGCATCCGTTTCACGCAAACCCTGTTTTTTCCCGTAAGCGAGCGAAACCGCTTATATCATGCCAAACGGACACGGAGCGGATAGAACCGACGCCCCGCCTGCGCTTCCCAAATCAAATCCGACTCGTTTCTTCTTGATATCTGCAAAAAAAGTCTGTATGATATACTACATAAAATCATACGGATTTATAAGCAATTCGGATTGGAGCAAATTATGCGCAAGGAAATTTACGACACCGACAAGAGATCACGCCGGTCCTGGTATTTCTACGATTTCGGCAATTCCGCCTACGCCTCCGTCGTGCTGCTCGCGGTATACTCCGCCTTCTTCAAAAACGTCGTCGTGGGCGGCGCGGAGGGCACGCGGCTGTGGGGCATTTCGGTCGGGATCGCGGCCATACTCGTGGCGATCGTATCGCCCATACTCGGCACGATCGCGGACTTTACGAAATTCAAAAAGAAATTCCTGCTGATCTTCACCGCGCTTTCCGTCGTGTTCACCGCTTTGCTGTTCTTCGTGGGCGAGGGCGACGTGTTCATCGGCATGCTCTTCTTCATCCTCGCCGAGATCGGCTACCGCGCCGCGCAGGTGTTCTACGATTCCCTGCTTACGGATGTTTCCACGCCCGAGTCGATCGGCTTCGTTTCGGGCAAGGGCTGGGCCATAGGCATGATCGGCGGCATCGTAGCCCTTCTCATCGTGCTCCTGCCCATACAGCTCATAGGCAACCAGGTGATACCTTACGCGTTCCTGATCACCGCCGTTATTTACCTCGTCTCCTCCATACCGACCTTCCTCTGGGTCGTGGAGAAGCATGAGGCCGAACCCATCCCCGCGGGAGAGAACGCCGTCGTGCTCGGCTTCAAAAAGCTGGCGCAGACGTTCCGCTCCGTCAAGCAGTACAAGGAATTCGTCAAGTACATGGTCGCCTTCCTGATCTACAACGACGGCATCATGATGCTCATGGACTTCGCCGCCATCATCGGCGCGACGCTCTTTGGCATGGAGCAGACGCAGCTCATCATCTTCGTCATACTCATACAGTTCTCCGGCACGTTCGGCGCGCTGCTGTTCGGCAAGGTTTCGGATAAGTGGAGCAGCAAGCAGGCCATACTCATACCGCTTGTGATCCTGATCGCCTCGGTCGCGGGGCTGCTGTTCATCCAGGATCTCATCTGGTTCTACATCATCGGCTTCATCGCGGGCTTCTCGCTCTCGGGCGTGCAGGCCGTCAGCCGCACGATGGTCAGCCAGCTTGCGCCTTCCACCAAGTCCGCCGAGTTCTACGGCTTCCTCTCCGTCGCGGGCAGGACCTCGACCTTCATCGGGCCTCTCGTGTTCGGTACCATATCCTACCGCGCGCACAACTGGTACGACAACCACGGGTTCGACCCCGTGCTCGCGGAGCACTACGGCCTGCTCTGGGCGATCGGCTCCATCATCCTTTTCCTCGTGGTCGGCGCGCTGCTGCTGCTTCTTGTCAAGCGCGTTTCCGCCAAGGAACCCATGAAATACTGACCGTTCATACGTCTATGCTTGGGAGCGCCCCGCAAGGGGCGCTCCCGGTTATTTTGGCCGGGAAACGTTCTATTCAAATATCATGTTCAATAAGTATATTATGATTGACATTATGTCATTAATATTATATTGTATTGCCAGAAAAGAAAGGATGTGATTTTTCGGTGTTGATAAGCCCCGCATACATTTTCGACCTCATCGCGGGCATGGCGCTGATCGCCGGGATCGCGGTCATGTTCTATTTCGTAGGCAGGAAGAGCCGGCGGGAGAAAAAGTACGACGAGCGGCAGTCCCTCGCGCGTCTCAAGGCCTACCGCGCGGCGTTCTGGACGTTTGTTGTCCTGCTTGCGATCAACGCGTTCGTCGAGAGCACGGGCGACGGCTACCGCTGGGGCGACGCCATTATCGAACCGTTCCTGTTCATCTGCGCGGCGATCACCGTATTCGTCGTGATCTGCATCTTCGAGGACGCGTACTTCGCGCTCAACGAGAAGCGCTCGTTCTACCTTTGGATGTTCGGGATCATCGCCTTCGCCAACAGCTTTATCTTCCTCGGCAACATCGGGAACTACAACTGCGCGTACATCGAGAACGGCCGCGTCACGTTCCGCGCGATGAATCCCGTCGTGCTCGTCATGTTTGCCATCCTCTTCGCCTCGCTGGCGATCAAGGCGCTCATCAGCCGCGGGAAGGAGAGGGAGCGGTCGCGGGATGAGGAAGGCGCGTCATGAAAAACCTCAGGCTCAAGGCCGCGCGCGCCGCGCGCGACCTCTCGCAGCAGCAGCTCGCGGACCTCGTGGGCGTATCGCGCCAGACCATCAACGCCATCGAGATGGGCGACTACAACCCCACCATCAACCTGTGCGTCGCGGTGTGCCGGGCCCTGGGCAAAACGCTCGACGAGCTGTTCTGGGCGGAGGAATCCCATACTTAAACGGGCAATGCAAGCCGGGCGGCCAGTCGGCCGCCCGGCGCTTATATCGCTCACAACTACCTGTCCTTGAGTTTGGCGAAGATCATGCGGCCCGCGGAGGTCTGCAGCGCGCTCGTCACGACCACGGCGGCCTCCTCGCCAAGGAACCTTCGCCCGCCGTCGACCACGATCATGGTGCCGTCGGCAAGATACGCGACGCCCTGTCCGGCCTCCTTGCCCTCCTTCATGATGGAAACAGTCATCTCCTCGCCGGGGAGCAGAACGGGCTTGATGGCGTTGGCGAGTTCGTTGATGTTGAGCACCGGCACGCGCTGCACGCCCGCGACCTTGTTGAGGTTGTAGTCGTTGGTCACGACCACGCCGCCCATGTCGTATGCAAGGCGGATGAGCTTGGCATCGACCTCGGCGATGTCCTCATAATCCGTCTCCACGACCTTGATGGGCACCTCGAGCTCTTCCTGCATGGTGTTGAGTATGTCCAGCCCGCGGCGGCCGCGGTTGCGCTTGAGGGGGTCCGCGCTGTCGGCGATGTGGCGAAGCTCGCGCAGCACGAACGAGGGCACGATCATGTTGCCCTCGAGTATGCCCGTGCGGCAGATGTCCGTGACGCGCCCGTCTATGATGACGGAGGTGTCGAGTATCTTCGGGCGCGCCATAACGCTGGTTTTGCCGGCCTTTTCCTTCGCGCCGCGCTTGAACCACGAGGGCGTGTTGATCTCGCCCTTCCTCTTGGTGACGACGGTCCAGCCGAGATAGCCGAACGTGAAATAGAGGATGGCGTTGATGATGAACGCGAGCCAGTTGAGCTCCATCTTCGCCGTGAGCGTGCTCATGAGGAACGCGATCACGAGCCCCACGATGAGCCCCACCACGCCGAAGAAGATCTCCGCCATGGACATATCGGCGAGCCTGGATTCCACCGTGTTGATGAATCGCGTGAAGCCCTCGATCAGGCGCGGCGCCAATAAATAAAGTAGGATTGCAAATAAAACCGCCGCGCCGATGTAGATGAGCGCCAGGCCCCATTCGATCAGCTTCCTGTGCATGTTGAAATTCCAGAAATAAATCAGAAGCTCGTTCACGCCCTCCACGACCGCCACGCCCAAGCCCGCCCCTACGAGCGCCAGTATCGCCCTTGCGATCTTTTTAGCCAAATCGGCTTCACCTCGCTATACTTTTGTTGTTAAACGCCTATGGAAAGAAACAGCTCCTCCGCATCCCTGCCGCTCGCGGCGGCGAGCTCCGTGATGAGCACCTGCCGCGCGGAGGCGAGCATCTTGCGCTCCCCGGCGGAAAGGCCCTTCTCCTCGTCGCGCCTGCGCAGGCACTTGACCACGTCCGCCACGTCGTAAATATCCCCGCCGCGCAGCTTCTCGTAGTTCTCGCGATAGCGGCGGTTCCAGTTGTCGCACTCGGCAAGCGGCTCCTCTTTGAGGAACTCCATCACCCTGCCGCACTCCCCTTCGCCGATGATGTAACGAAGCCCTACCTTCTCGGCGGTATCCACGGGCACCATGGCCGTCATCTTGCCCAGTATAAAGCGGAGCACATAGTATTTCGACGTGACGCCGAGCACCTCGCGGTCCTCTATGGCCTCGATAACGCCGACGCCGTGCATGGGATAGCAGACCCTATCGCCCACACGGAACATGGCGTTACCTTCCTTTCGATCGCATTTGCCCGCATCGCTGCCTATATTATGACCTATTGTATATTTTACCATCCCTTTTGAAAAGTGTCAAAAGAAAAGGAGCCCCAGGCTCCCTTTCCCTTGATTTCCCTAATTTTCAGCGGCCGGATACGACCAGACCGTCGACGAGTATTGCCGGGCTCCCTATGGCGCCGCCGCCGCGCGGCGGGTTGAAGTAGAGCGAGCCGCCCACGGCCAGCACGCCGCCCAGAAGCTTTGTGAACGAGCCGCCCACGGTGATCTGGTCGACCGGGCGCACGGGCTTGCCGTTCTCGACGAGCATGCCCTTGGCGATCAGCGAGAATTCGCCGGAAACCGGATCGAGCCCCGCGTGCATGCCGTCCATCTCGGTGATGAAGAGGCCGTTTCCCAGCTCCCGCATCAGCGCGTCATCGCTCTTTTGGCCGGGCCTGATGTAGAATACCGAGGGCATCACGCTCACGCTCGCGTCCGCGCCCGCCCTGCCGCCGTTGCTCGTGGAAGGCACGCCCGCCTTCCCGGCGGTCTTGAGGTTGTGCAGGAAGCTGCGCAGCACGCCGTTTTCCACGACCGTGGTCGTGACGCTCGGCACGCCCTCGGCGTCGAACGCGCGCGCGTAGTCGGGATGGAACGGATCGTCCACGATCGTGATCTTCTCATCGGCGATCCTCTCGCCGAGCTTATCCTTAAAAAGCGTCAGCCCTTTTTGCGCGTTGTCGCCCGAGAACATCGGCGAAAACGCCTCGAGCATGGCCGCCATGGCGCTGTTCCGGATCAACGCCCGGTACGTGCCCGCGCCCACCGGGCTCGCGCCGTGCAGCGCGAGGCTGTCGGCCACGGCCTCCCGCGCGCAGCGATCCACGTCGAATATGCCCTCGCCGATGCGGAAGGCGTAGGCGTTTCGCATATCCTCGCCCTCTTTGGTGATCGGCATCACGACGGATACTGCCGTGCGCTCCTCGTCGAAGGCGTCGAGGCCGAGCGTGTTGCTGATGCGAATCTCGCGCCTGCCCGATTCGACCGTGCAGAACTCCGTGCGCGCCACGCGCGGGTCGACGGCCTTGGCCGCCCTTTCGAGCGAGAGCGCGAGGTCGATCTTCTCCTGCTCGCCGAGCGAATACGCCCTGCGCTCCGGTTTTTCCAGCGCGGGATACTCGCATTTGCCCTGCATGGGGTGGTCGTCCTCCGCCTCGATGGAGCGGGCGTTGTCCATGGCGCGCGCGACGAGCTTTTCCGGCTCCTCGAGCTTTTGCGTGAACGCGTAGCCGTTCCTGCCGCCCAGCCTGACGCGCAGGTTCAAGCCGCCCTTGGCGTTGACCTCGTACTGGTCGATGTCGCCCTCGAGCACGTTGACCGAGAAGCTCTCGTTCCTTTGGTAATACGCCTCCGCCGCCTCGCAGCCCTGAGCCAGGGCTTCTTTAAACAAAGCTTTCTTGAAACCGATGAAATCCATTACAGCATGCCTCCCTTCCCGCCGACCACGATGTCCGTCACGCGGACCCTCGGCTGCCCCACGTTGGTGGGCACGCTGCCCGAGAGGGAGCCGCACATGCCCGGAGCCATCCACATGTGTTTGCCTACGCGGTCGATCTTTTTGAGGACGTCCGCGCCCTTGCCGATCAGCGTCGCGCCGCGCACGGGGCAGAAGATCCTGCCGTCCTTGACCCAGTACGCCTCGTCCACGGCGAAGTTGAACTCGCCCGTAAGCGGGTTGACGCTGCCGCCGCCCATCGAGGCCGCGTAAAGCCCCGTGCCCATGGTGCGGATCATCTCCTCGTCGTCGTCCGTGCCCGGCGCGAAGAAGGTGTTGGTCATGCGCGAGGTCGGCGCGAACTCGTAGCTCTCGCGGCGGGAGCTGCCCGTGAGCGGATGCTCCATGAGCCGCGTGTCGCGGTAATCGAACAGATACGATTTGAGCACGCCGTTTTCGATGAGCACGTTCCTTTGGGAGGGCGTGCCCTCGTCGTCGAAGCGGATGCTGCCCCATTCGCCGGGCAGCGTGCCGTCGTCCACGGCGGTGACGACGGGGCTCGCGACGACTTGCCCGAGCTTGCCGCAGAACTCGCTGTTGCCCTTGGCGACGCTCGTGGCCTCGAGCGAATGGACGCACGCCTCGTGGAGTATGACGCCGCCGAAGCCGCCGTCGATCACCACGGGCACCGCGCCCGCCGCGGGACATTGCGGCGCGTGCAGCATGGTCACGGCCTGCTTGGCGGCCGCGGCTCCGAGCGCCTCCATATCGTAATGCCTGAACTGCTCGAATCCCTCGCCGCGGCCCGGCGCCTTGTAGCCGGTCTGCGCGTCGCCGTCCTTCATGGCGACGGCCTGTATGGCCACGCGGCCGCGCGGCCTGCGGTCCTCGGCCCAGACGCCGAGGGAGTTGGCGACCGTCACGCGCTGGTCCACATCCATGAAGCGCGCGACGACCTGCGTGATCTCGTCCGAATAAGCCTTGGCCGCCTGCGACGCGCGGCGGATCAGCGCGATGCGCTCCGCGTTGCCGACCGCGCCGTAGGGCGTCTCCGGGGCGTAATCGCCCTTTCGCAAAGCGTTGAACGCCCTGGTTTCATGCTCCTTCACGCCCTTGAGCGCGGCCGCCGCGGCCTTGGCCGTTTCCATGAGCGCCTTCTCGTCCTGCCCGGAGGTGTACGCGTAGATGCAGCGCGCGCCCAGCAGAACGCGTACGCCCGCGCCGAAGACGCGGCGGTAGCTCGCGTCCTCCACCTTGCCGTCCACCATGACGACGACGTTCTTCTCGGTGTCCTCCGCGAAGAGCTCGCTGTAATCGCCGCCCGTCGCGAGCGCCGCCCCCAGCACGTTTTCGACGATCCTTCTCTCGATCAAACCGCTGTTCCTCCTAAATGTGAATTGTTCCGGTGAAACGCTATTCCTCTTGCCTGATTTTTCCCGCCGCGATGTGGTTCTGGCGTATTTTCGCCTCGCTGCCCAGCTCCCCCGGCTCGTAGTAGACCCTGCCTTTCACCGAGGGCGGCATGTATTCTTGCGCGACGACGTGGCCGGGATAATCGTGCGGATATTTGTAGCCCTTGCCGTGGCCGAGCTTATCCGCGCCCGCGAAGGACGTATCCCGAAGGTGTACGGGCACGGGCTGGTCGGGTATGCTCTCCGCGTCCGCGAAGGCGGAGACGACCGCCTTGACCACCGAGTTGGACTTGGGGCTCTCGCACAGGAATATGATCGCCTGCGTTATGGGGAGCCGCGCCTCGGGCATGCCTATGAGTTCGAGCGCCTCGGCCGCCGCGACCGCCTGGAGCATGGCCTGCGGGTTCGCCAGGCCGATGTCCTCCGAGGCGTGGGCGATAAGCCTGCGGCAGATCACGCGCGGGTCGACGCCCGCGTACACGAGGCGCGCGAACCACGCGACGGCCGCGTCGCTGTCCCCGCCGCGCAGGCTCTTGCAGAAGGCCGAGAGCATGTCGTAGAACTGCTGGTCGTCGACGTTGATGACCTTCTTCTGCACGGATTCCCCCGCGACCGCGGCGTCGATATGGATGACCCCGTCCTCGGGCGGCGTCGTGAGCACCGCGAGCTCTACGGCGTTGAGGGCGCAGCGCGCGTCCCCGTTGCTGGTCCGGGCGATGTGCTCGAACGCGTCCTCGTCGAAATCGACCCTGTAACTCCCAAGCCCCCGCTCCTTGTCCTCGAGCGCGGCGCGCATGGCTTTTTTGACATCCCCGACCGCGAGCGGGTAGAATTGGAACAGCCTGCACCGGCTCACGACCGCCGCCGTCATGGAAACCATGGGGTTCTCCGTCGTGGAGCCGATGAAGCGGAGTATGCCCTTCTCGAGCGCGGGCAATATGGAATCGCTCTGGGTCTTATTCCAGCGGTGGCACTCGTCGAGCAGCAGGTACGTGCTTACGCCGTACATCGCGAGGTTTTTTTCGGCCTCGTCGATGACCGCGCGCACCTCCTTGACGCCCGAGGAAACCGCGTTGAGCTTCTCGAAGCGCGCGCCGGTCTGGTGGGCGATGACGTAGGCGAGCGTGGTCTTGCCGCAGCCCGGCGGGCCGAAGAAGATGGAGCTTGTGAGCGAATCGGTTTCTATTGCGCGGCGAAGCAGCCGGCCGCGGCCGACGATGTGCTCCTGGCCGATGAACTCGTCCAGATTGCGCGGCCGCATGCGGTCCGCCAGAGGCGCGCGTCTGGCGGCGTTCTTCTCAAACAGATCCATGCCGTGTCGGACTCCCATAAATAAACCGCGTTCTATATTTATTATAATACGGCGAGGCGCTTTACACAATCTTCGCGAGGCCGTATAATTTCTATGGTTACAGAGCGTTTATAAAAAAGGATTCAATATGCCAAAGTACAGAGATCTCCTCGACGAGAGGAGGAAACCCCTGAGCGCGATCTGGTTCCTCGCGTGGCCGATCATGCTCGAGCAGGTCCTCATCATGCTCATCCACTATGTGGATACCGCCATGGTCGGCGGCCTGGGCCCGCAGGCCACGGCGGCCGTCGCGCTCACCTCGCCCGCCAACATGCTGCTCAACGGCATATTCGCGGGCGTGTCCATCGGCTTTTCGGTGCCCGTCGGGCGCTATATCGGCTCGCGGAATATGGATATGGCAAAGCGCGTCATACGCCAGGCCGTGCTCTCCATAGGCATTTGCGGCGGCGCGATGACCGCCGTCATGCTTCTGCTCGCGCCCTACATCCCCGTGTGGATGGGCGGGGAACCGGAAATCCTTGCCGACGCGACCTCGTTCATCAGCGTGCTGAGCTTCTCCTACGTATTCAGCATGAGCGTGCAGATCTGCGGCAGCATACTGCGCTGCACGGGCGACACGCGCACGCCGCTCGTGTTCAACGTTTCGACCAACATCATCAACATGGCGCTCAACTTCCTGCTGATTTACCCGTCGCGCACGGTGGAAGTGTTCGGCCGCTCCTTCAGCATCGCCGGCGCCGGGCTGGGCGTCGCGGGTTCCGCGCTCGCGTCGGTCGTGGCGCTCTCCTTCTCCGGGCTGATGCTGCTGCGCGCGCTGTTCCGCGAAAACGCGGTATGCCGCATCGCTTTGAAGGACGGCTTCCGCCTCGACAAGGTCATCTGGGGGGATATGCTCAAGCTTGGCATGCCCGTGGCGCTCGAGCGCGTGACCCTCTCCGCGGGCCAGGTGGCGATGACCGCCATGGCCACGGCGCTCGGCACAGATTCGCTCGCCGCGCACTCCCTCGCGATCACCGCGGAGTCCATCACCTACATGCCCTCGTTCGGCTTCGCCGCCGCCGCGACCACGCTCGTCGCCCAGTCCCTGGGCGCGGGGAAACCTCGGCTCGCGCGGCGCTTCGCCGACTACTGCACGGTGGGGTGCGTGCTGTTCATGAGCAGTATGGGCTTTTTGCTCTTCTTCGGAGGGGATATGCTGATTTCCCTGTTCACGCCGTCCGCGGCGGTCGTGGCCATTGGCGCGGCGGCGCTGCGCGTGGAGGCGCTCGCGCAGCCGCTTTACGCGGTGAGCCAGATCGGAACGGGTATTCTGCGCGGCGCGCGGCAGACGAAGCTCGCTTTCATCGTGAGCCTCATAGGCATGTGGGCGGTGCGTATCCCGACGGCGTACCTGATGTCCCGATACGCGCCGGAGCTCGGGCTTACCGGCCTGTGGATCGGCATGGCGAGCGACCTCAGCGTGCGAGGGCTTCTAATCCTGCTGCTCCTTCGCGGCGGGCGGTGGGCCGGGGCAGAGGCTCCGGAGCCTCCCGCTCAAACCCAAGAAGCGTAAATATGCCCTCCGCGTCCGCGTCGAGCGGGGAGGCCCAAAGGAGCGTCGCGCCGAGGGAAAGGCGCAGCGCTTCTTTTTTCGTCTGCTCCGCGAACAGCCCCTCGTCCTCCCGCAAAACGCTGATGACGATCACGGCGGCCCTTCTCGCGCGCCGCTCGTCGGCGTTGCGCCGCTCGATGTATTCGCCCGCCTTCCCGAGCGCGCTTGAAATGTCGCCTATGCCGCTGCCGGGCGCGGCGTAGAGCGCGGCGAGCAGCTTGTCCCCGTCGCGCGTGAAGTTGACGCAAAAGCGCGTGTCGAATGCGCCGCCCACGCAGCAGAGCGCGACGCGGCAGTCCGGGTCGGCGGCGAGCAGCGCGCCGATGAGCTCCTTCGCGCGCGCGCGGCACAGATCCTCTTCAAAAACGCAGCCCGCGGCTTCGGCGTCCGCGACGCGCGCGAACGCCCCGGAAGCGTCGGGCGCGTAGTGGTTCTCCCACGGACGCCAGCCGAGCGCCCCTTCCTCGAGCAAAAAGCACGAGCGGAAGCGGTATGGGACAGACATATCCACCGCGCCGCCGGGCAGGGCGGGGTAGGTTTCGTTCGAGGCGGCCTCCCCGAGCGGCCTGAAGTAGCAGTGCTCCGGATTCAGGCAGGGCGAGGCGAGCCAGGGCTCGTCTCCCGCCTCCTCGAGAGTCAGGCCGGAAACGTTGACGACGATGACGATGTCCCCGGGCGTCGCGGACGGCGCCGGAAGGCGTTGGATCAGGCACAGAAACGCGGCGAGCAGATAGATATAACGCATGGCAATCATCCTCCCATTTGCGTGCGAGCATGACCATCATGCGCTTCTTTTTTATGGATTTCACCGGCTTCGGCAAAGGAAGTGCAAATCCGCCAAATGAAGTGGGAAATCAACGCGGGGCGGGGGAGGACTCCATAACCGCCCGGCATTCGGATATCCGTTCCGCGGCGGTCGGTCCGCCGGAACTGAAGCGGCGTTCCGGGCAGGGGGAGCCCGGAACGCCGTTTGCGCTAAAACGCGCCGAACCATGGGGGCTCAGCTCTTCTGGCCGAGGTCCTCGAGGGAAAGCTGCTGGGAGAAGCTCATCTCGAGCATTCTCTTGGGGGTATGGTCGAACAGGTTGCTCACGGGCTCGCGGTTGTGTATGGCCTTGACGGCCTCCGCGAACATGGGCGCGGCGGACACGATGCGGATCTTGTCCGAGCCCACGACGGCGGGGCAGTCGACGGTGTCGGTCGAAACCAGAAGTTCGATGGGGCTCTCCTCGATGCGCTTCACGCCCGCCTCCTGCAGCACGACGTGGGAGAGGAAGGCGTAGATTTTTCCCGCGCCCTTGTCCTTGAGGCCGTGCGCCACGTCGATGAGCGTGCCGCCGGAAATCGTGAAATCGTCCACCACGATGCAGTCCTTGCCCTTGACGTTGCCTATGATCTCGAGCACCTTGGCGCTCTCGTTGTGATCGACGCGCATCTTGTCGCCTATGGCGACGGGGCAGCCCAACTCGTCCGCCATGGAGCGCGCGCGCTTGGCGCTGCCCGCGTCGGGCGAGACGACGACGGTGTTCTTGTTGACGATGCCGATGTGCCGCGCGTAGGCGGCGAGCAGGCCCTGCGCGTAAAGGTGATCGACGGGCTTTGAGAAAAAGCCCTGCACCTGCGCGGCGTGAAGATCCATGGTCAGCATGCGGTCCGCGCCCGCCGTTTCGATGGCGTCGGCGCACACGCGCGCGCGGATGGACACGCGGGGCTCGTCCTTTTTATCGCCCTTGGCATAGCTGAAATACGGCATGATGACGGAAACGGAGTTCGCGCTCGCGCGCTTGAACGCGTCGATATAGAAAAGCAGCTCCATGAACTCGTTGTTTGGATTGAGTCCTATGGTCTGCACGAGATAGACGTCCTTATCGCGAATGCATTCGTTGATGCGAACGAATGTGTTGCCCTCGCTGAAGGTGATGGTCGTGTTGTCGCCGATGGGGCTGCCCAGATAGTCGCACATGCGCCGCGCGAACTTTCTGCTCGCGTTGCCCGCAAATATCCTGATCTGGCCGTTCCCGCAGTTCATAGCCGGAATCCCCCTTATAATTCATGGCTTCATTATAGCAAAGTTCGTCCGTCCGGGCAATGGCAGCGATTAGGAGCAAAAAGGGATTTGCGCGTTTGTGATAAGCCATAATTATACCTTATGCATGGAAGAAGCCCCGGCGTTTCATCGCGTCCGCTGCTTCGCTTTGCCCGCGGGCAAAAAAGACCCGGAATCCATGCGGAATCCGGGCCGGACGCGTTGTCGGTTTTTGCCGAGCCTTGCAGGAAAAGCGTTTCTTGCGTCGAAGCATTATAACCCTTTCATATGCCTACTCCTCCGCGGCGGAAAGCCCCATCTGGCTCACGACCATGTCGTAGTAGCGTCCTTTGGCGGCCATGAGGCTCGCGTGGTCGCCGCGCTCGACGATTTTTCCCTCGTGCAGCACCATGATCCTGTCCGCGTCGCGTATGGTCGAGAGGCGGTGCGCGATGAGAAAGCTCGTGCGGCTCGACATCAGGCGCAGCAGCGAGAGCTGTATGTCCTTCTCCGTTTTGGTATCGACGGAGCTGGTCGCCTCGTCGAGTATCAGGATCGGGCTTTCGCACAGCGCCGCGCGCGCGATGGCAAGCAGCTGCCTCTGCCCCTGGCTGAGGTTGTCCGCGCTGCCGGAAACCATGGTCGCGTAGCCCTCGGGGAGCTTGCGTATGAAATCGTCCGCGCGCGCGAGCCGGGCGGCTTCGACCACCTGCGCGTCCGTCGCCTCGGGCTTGGAATAGCGTATGTTGTCCATGACGGTGCCGGAAAACAAGCATGTGTCCTGCAGCACCACGGAGAAGCACGCGCGCAGGCTCTCGCGGCGGATGCCGCGGATGTCCACGCCGTCGATGCGGATCACGCCCGAATCCGCGTCGTAGAAGCGCGTGACGAGGTTGACGATGGTGGTCTTGCCGCTGCCGGTTTCGCCCACGAGCGCGACGACCTCGCCGGGCCTGACGTCGAAGGAAACATCCTGCAGCACGGGGCGCTGCTTGTCGTAAGAGAAACAGACGTTCTCGAAGCTCACGCCGCCCTTGGGGGATGTGAGCGCCACGGCGTCCGGCGTGTCCGGCGTCTCCTCGGCGCGGTCGAGTATCTCGAACACGCGCTCCGCGCCCGCGAGCGCCTGCTGGATGGAGTTAAAGAGCGAGGCGATGTTGTTGAGCGGCTGCGCGAACTGCTTGGAGTAGCTCAGAAAGCTCACCACCGTGCCGATGGCGAGGCCGTAGCTTACGCTCATTACGCCGCCCGCGATGGCCGTGAGCGTGAAGGTCAGGTTGTTGATGACGTTCATCAGCGGCATCATGAAGCCCGCCCAGGTCTGCGCGCGGTAGGAGCTGCGATAAAGGCTTTCGTTGATCTCGGAAAAGTTCCGTTTGGCTTCCTCCTGCCGGGAGAAGGCCTTGACCATCTTCATGCCCAGTATGTTTTCCTCGATGACGCCGTTGAGCGCGCCCAGGCTTTGCTGCTGCGCGAGGAAGTACGCGCGGCTCTTGGTGGCGATCAGGCGCGTGAGCGCGTATACGAGGGGTACGGCCACGAGCACCACGAGCGTGAGCCGCCAGTCGAGCACGATCATCAGCGTAAGGGACCCAAAGAGCGTAAGCGCGCTCGCGATGAGCTGCGTCGTGCTCGAGGAGATGGTCGAGGAGATGCTGTCCACATCGTTGGCGAGGCGGCTCATCGTGTCCCCGTGGGAGGTCGTGTCGAAGAAGCCCAGCGGAAGGCGCTGCATTTTTTTGAAAAACTCGCCTCGGATGACGTGGATGAGCTTCTGGCTCACGCGCAGCATCAATACGTCGGAGAGCGTGGTGGTGACATAGCGCGTCGCGTGCAGCGCGGCGACGGCCAGGAGGATCAGGAGCAGCGTGCCTTCGTCGAAGGCGAAACCTCTGAGCGCGAAGGTGTTGAACGCTTTGCCGGTGAAGTACGGCACGGCCACCTGCACGCCGGAGGCCGTCGCCGTGAGCAGCATGGCGGCGAACACGGTCCTGCCCCAGGGAAGGAAAATCCTCAGGATGCGGCGGAACGTGCCCTTCGCGTTCCTGGGCTTCGCGCCGGGCGCGAAGCGGCTCGAGCCGCCCCGGCCGCCGCCGCGGGCGGACATCGAGGGCACCTTTATTTCGGTTCGAATCGCGTTATCCGCCATAGCCCGCCTCCAGAGCCGCCGAGCTTTCGATCTGCGAGCGGTAGATTTCCCGGTACATTTCGCAGCTTTGCATAAGCTCCGCGTGCGTGCCTATGCCGGCCGCGCGCCCCGCGTCGAGCACGAGTATGCGGTCCGCGAACATGGCCGTGGAGCAGCGCTGCGTGATGAGGATCAGCGTGCCCTTTCGATTTTCGACGAGGCCGCGGCGCACCCTGGCCTCCGTGACGGAGTCGAGCGCGCTGGTCGCGTCGTCGAGTATGAGCACGGGCGCATGTTTGACGAGCGCGCGCGCGATGGACACGCGCTGCTTCTGCCCGCCCGATATGTTCACGCCGCCGCTGCCGAGCATGCTTTCGACGCCCTCGGGCATGTCCTCAACAAAGCCCGCCTGCGCGATGGCGAGCGCGCGGCCGAGCGTTTCGGCGGAGGCGTTTTTGTCGCCCCAGAGCAGGTTGCTTTTGACCGAGCCCGAAAAGAGCATGGGCTTTTGCGGCACGAGCGCGACGCTCGCGCGCACGAGCGCGGGAGCGATCTCGCGTATGTCGCGGCCGCCGATGCGAACGCTGCCCGAATCCGCGTCGTAAAAGCGCAGCAGCAGCCAGGCGATGGTTGACTTGCCGCTGCCCGTGGGGCCTATGATGGCGAGGGTCCCGCCCTCGCCGATTTGGAAGGAGAGCTCCTTGAGCACGGGGTCGCCCGCACTTCCCGGATACGAGAACGTCACGCGCGAGAACTCCACGGAGCCTGGGAGCCGTCCCGCGGGAACCTTCGCGCCGTCCGCGACGAAATCCTCATCGCCCGCGAACACCTCCCTGACGCGCGCGTTGCTCGCCTTGGTGCGCACGAACACGTTGAATATGTTCGTGATCATCAAAAGCGAGGTCAGTATCTGCGCCATATAGATGGTGAACGCCGAAACGTCGCCGGGTTCGGTGAAGCCCGCGGCCGTCTGTTTCGCGCCGAGCCAGATCGCCAGCGCCGTGCCCAGGCCCACCGCGAGCGTCATGATGGGCGAGATGAACGTGATGACGATCTGCGCCGCGACGCCCCTTTTCATGAGCTCGTCGTTGGCCTTGCCGAAGCGCTTCTCCTCGGAGTCGTAGGTGCCGAAGGCCTTGACGAGCCGCACGCCTATGAGGTATTCCTGCACGACGGAGTTGAGCCTGTCCATCGCCTGCTGCAGCTTGGCGTAGCGCGGGTAGGAGAGGCGCATGCTTACGATTATGCCCAGCGCCACGATCGCGACCACGGCGTACATGATAAAGGAGAGGCCGGGGTTCAAAAGCGTCGCGAGCACGATGGAGCCCACGCAGGTGACGGGCGCTTTGAAGAAGATGCGCATGGTGCCGTTGACGAACTGCGTGACCTGCTGCACGTCGTTGGTGAGCCGCGTGATCAAAGAGCCGCTTTGGATCTCGTCCGCCGCGTGCTCGGAGAAGCGCATGATCTTCGAGAACAGGTCGAAGCGCAGATCCGCGCCCAATCTCTGGGATACGCGGCTTGCGAGCATGTTGCGGGATACGGCGAAGAGCGCGCCCAAAAAGGTAACCAGAAGCATCCAGCGCCCGTAGAACAGCACGTTTGCCGCGTTCGCGCGCTCGATGCCCTCGTTGATGATCTTGGCCATGATCGTGGGGCCCAGCAGGTCGCACGTCGCCTCCATGGCGACGCAGAACACACCCGTGAAGAACGGCGTTTTATACCGTCCGAAGTATTTTTTATAAATGTTCATTTCGCCTCATACGGAACGCGTGTACTTGCGCAGCCATTCGCGCTCCTCCCTGTCCATCAGCGGCGCGAGCTTTTCGAAAACGAAGGCGTGGTAGGAGTTGAGCTGCTTTTTTTCCGCCTCGTTCAAAAGCGCCGGGTCGATGCAGTCGAGGTCTATGGGCGCGCAGGTCAGCGTTTCGAAGCGCATGAACTGGCCGTATTCGTTCCTGACGTCCTTGCGGCAGACGATCAGGTTCTCCGTGCGGATGCCGTAGGCGCCCTCGAAGTACAGTCCGGGTTCGTCCGATGTGACCATGCCCTCCTCGAGCACGCAGGAGGAGAGCTTTTCGCCCTCGAGCCTCCAGCGGATGCTGTTGGGCCCTTCGTGCACGCCCAGCAGATAGCCTACGCCGTGGCCCGTGCCGTGCTTATAGTCGAGCGCCGCCTCCCACAGCGGCGCGCGGCAGAGCGCGTCGAGGTTCGCGCCGCGGCAGCCGTAGAGGAAGCGGGCGTTGGAGAGCGCGAGCATGCCGCGAAGCACGAGCGCGAAGTTCCTTTTTTGCTCGGCGCTCAGTTCGCCCATGGCGAAGGTGCGCGTCACGTCCGTGGTGCCCTCGTAGTACTGCCCGCCCGAGTCGACGAGCAGGAAGCCAGCGGGTTCGATGGGGACATCCGTTTCCGGCGTCGCCGAGTAGTGCGGCAGCGCGGCGTGCGGCCCGTAGGCGCAGATGGTCGGGAAGCTCAGGCCGAGGTTTCCGGGCAGCGCGCGGCGGGCTTCGTCGAGCTTTTCGGCCGCGGAGATCTCGCTCATTTCGATTTTGCCGACGTTCTCCTTGACCCACTTGATAAAGCGCGTGAGCGCGAGGCCGTCCCTGACGTGGGCGCGGCGAAGGTTCTCCACCTCGGTTTCGTTCTTGACGGCCTTCCCGAGCAGCGTGGGGTTCTCGGCGTCGACGAGTATCGCCTCGCGCGCGAGCACATCGTAGAGCGCGAAGTTCACGCGCTCGCTCCAGAGCAGCACGGTCGAGCCCTCGCCGTAGCGCGCGGCAAATTCGTAGATCGAATCGTAAGGCAGCGCCTTTACGCTGAGGGAATCGAGATAATCCCGCGCGTCCCCGTCGAGCTTCTCATCGTCGATGAAGAGGAAAGCCTCCCCGTGTTCGACGACGAGGTACGCGAGCGCGACGGGGCAGCAGGGGATGTCGTTTCCGCGTATGTTCAAAAGCCACGCGATGTCGTCGAGGGATGCGAGCACATGCGCGTCGGCGTCCTTCTCCTGCATGACGCGGCGCACATGGGCGAGCTTTTCGGCCGCGCTTTTACCGGCGTACTCCTCGCCGAGCTTCCAGACCCTGCCCTTGGGGAGCGCGGGGCGTTCCGCCCAGATCTCGCCGACGAGGTCGTGCGCGGGCTCGAGCCGTATGCGCTTGGCCGCGAGCAGGCGGCCGGTCTTGAGTGCCCACTGCGCGCCGACCGTGCGCCCGTCGAAGCCGAGCGCGGCGTTCTCGGGGAGGGTGTCCGCGAGATACTGCGGTATCGTCGGCACGCCCTCCTCGCCGATCTTCATGATTTTAACCGAACTCCCCGCCGTCTGGAACTCGCTTTGCAGGAAATAGCGCGAGTCCACCCAAAGGCGCGCTTCGTCCGGCGTGACGACGAGCGTCCCCGCCGAGCCCGTGAAGCCCGTCATGTAGGCGCGCGCGCGGAAATGCTCGCACACGTACTCGCTCAAATGATAGTCGTCCGTGGGAACGTAGTAGGCCGCGAGGCCCCGCTCCTCCATCAGCGCGCGAAGGCGGCCGAGCCTCTCGTCAATCATGCGATCGGCAGCTCCTTCCTTTCGAGGCAGGCGCAGAGGAGCTTCACGGCGTTCTCATAATCGCGCATGTCGCAGGTTTCGACCGGGGAATGGATGTAGCGCGTGCCTATGGAGATGCAGCCCGCGGGCACGCCGCCGCGCGTCCTCTGCACGGCGCCCGTGTCTGTGCCGCCGCCGCGCAGCACCTCGCGCTGGAAGGGGATGCCCGCCTCAGCCGCCGCGTTCTCCATGAAGCGCCTCACCGCCGGGGGCACGATGACGGAGGAATCCATGACCTTGACCGTCGGCCCTTTCCCGAGCTCCACCGCCATGGGCAGCGCTTCGGGCACGTCTCCCGTGCCGGTCACGTCGAGGCTGATGCCGAGGTCCGGCTCTATGGCATAGGCCGCTGTGCCCGCGCCGCGAAGGCCGACTTCTTCCTGAACGGTAAAGACGTAATAGACGTCGTGCTCGCTCCTGGCCTTTTGGATCGCCTCGACCAGCGCCGCGCAGCAGATGCGGTCGTCGAGCGTCGAGCAGGAAAGGCGGTTGCCCATCAGAGCGAATCGGCCCGCGAACACGCACATGTCGCCGACGTTGACGAGCTTCTCCGCCTCCTCGCGGCTCTCGGCGCCGATGTCGACGAAGAGGTTGTTCATCTTGACCTCGCCCACGCCCTTCTCGTTTCGCTCGAAGTAGACCGCGCCGCGCGTTCCGTTCTCGAACACCACCTGATGCCCGGCCGAGAGAGGCGCGTTCACGCCGCCCACGTTCGCGACGCGAAGGAAGCCCTTCTCGTCGATGGCGACGACGACGAGGCCGATCTGGTCCATGTGGGCGCTGAGCATGATCTTTTTGCCGGAGACGCCGCGCTTGAGGGCGATGAGGTTGCCGAGCTTGTCGTTGTACACCTCGTCCGCGTACGGCGCGACGAGATCGCGAAGCACGGAGCTGATCCTGTCCTCGTGGCCCGTGGGGCCGTAGGTCGTGAGTATCGTTTCAAGGGTTTTCGTATCCATAATCAAAGCACCTCGTCGAATTTTTTGGTCTGAAGGAAAGCGTGCGCGAGCAGATAGGCGTTTTGAATATCCGAAACGGAGGCGAGGCTCGCGGGGGAATGGATGTACCGGCAGCCGACGCTGATGCCGCCCACGACGCAGCCGTCGAGCGCCTTGTTGATCGCGCCGCCGTCCGTGCCGCCGCGGCTGCCCTGGCGGAACTGGTAGGGGATGCCCGCCTCTTTGGCGGTCTGCTGCAGCGCCTTGAACATCCTGGGCCGCGCGACGGTGCCGCCGTCCATGAAGGTGACGGCGGGGCCGTGCCCCATGCGCGTCACATACTCGTGCTCCTTGGCCTTGGGCATGTCGTTCGCGGTGGTGCCCTCGAGCACGAGCGCCACGTCGGGCGCGGCCGTCCACACCGCCGCCTTCGCGCCGCGAAGGCCGAGCTCCTCCTGCACGGTGAACACGGCCCACAGGTCGCACTCGTAGTCGTTCTTGAGGAGTTCGAGAAGGATGGCGCAGCCCACGCGGTCGTCGAGCGCCTTGGCCTTGACGATATCCTCGCCGAGCCGTTCGAACTTCGTCGTGAAGCAGATGCGATCGCCGGGTTTCACGTATTTGAGCGCGTCCGCGCGGTCCTTCGCGCCGATGTCGACGTAAAGCTCGTCGTGCGCAAGGGCCCGCTTGAACTCCTCGCGGTTCTGCAGGTGGATGGCCTTGGCGCCGATGACGCCGGGCACGTCGTCCCGGCCGACGGCGACGCGCTTGGAGATCACCACGCGCGGGTCGAGGCCGGCCGCTTCGTAGGCGAGCAGGCCGTTTTCGAGCACGCCGCGCACGATCATGCCGACCTCGTCCATATGGGCGCAGACCATCACGCGGCGGCCTTTGCCCGCTTTATGGACGATGAGGTTGCCCATGGCGTCGGTCTTGTGGGCGAGCCCCATATCGTCGAGCGCGCCCTTGAGGTATTTGCGCACGCGCCCTTCGTCGCCGGAGACGCCGTAGATGTTGGTGAGTTGCTCTAATCGTCCAAGCATAGTTTTTCCTCCCAATCCGCGCCGAGATTCGCGGCGACGCCCGCGATGACCTTCGCGCAGTTTCTGAGCGTATCGAGGGAAATGACCTCCACGCTCGTGTGCATATAACGAAGCGGCAGCGAGATGAGCCCGCACGGTATGCCGCCCAGGAGCGGCTGCAGGCTCCACGCGTCGGTGCCCGTCGCGCCGATGGCGACGTCCGTCTCCCACGGGATGTTCTGCTCCTCCGCCGAGGCCTTGATCATATCGAACACCTTCGGGTGGATGTTCGCGCCCGTGGTGACGGAAACGCGGTCCATCTCAACCGTGTCGAACGGCTTGGTGCCGGGCGTGGGCGCGTGGCACACGTCTATGGCGACGGCGAGGTCGGGCTTCACGTTGTAGCCTCCGGCGCTCGCGCCCAAGCCGCCGCTCTCCTCCTGCACGGAGCCGCAGAACACCACGCGGCAGTTGAGCCTGCGGGATTTCAGTATGTCCATCGCCTCGAGCATCACGGCGACGCAGGCGCGGTCGTCGAATGTCTTTCCCGCGACGATGCTGTTCTTGAGCTTCATCGGCGGCTCGAGGCGGAAGGTCACGTTGTCCCCCACGCCGACGAGCGCGTTGACCTCATCCGCGGAAAGCCCCGTGTCGCACACGAGATCGTCCGCCGTGTAAGCCTTTTTCTCATCCCCGGAATCCTGCAGGTGCGGGGGTTTCGCGCCGATGACGGCCCGTATCTCCCGCTTGCCGTGCACGGTCACCTCGCTGCCGGGGAGTACGCGCGGATCCACGCCCGCGACCGAGCGCACGCGCAGCATGCCGTTGTCCTCGATGCAGGTGACCATCATGCCCACCTCGTCCATGTGCGCCATGACGAGCAGCGTGGGTCCGGTCTCGCCGATCCGGGCGTAGGTGTTGCCCACCGCGTCGACGGATATGTCGTCCGTGTAGGCCCTGAAATATCCCCGGACCACCTCGGACACGCGGGCTTCGTTGCCCGTGACGCCCGGCGCCGTGGTCATGGCGGACAGCGCCTCGAATACATCCATAACGTTCTCTCTCCTTTTTGTTGCGCGTTCTGTCTATCTATATAAAAACCGAATGTCCGTTTATCCCAGGCTTTCGCGCAGCACGCGCAGGGCGTTGCCGTGCGTGATCAGATCCACCTCGCGCGCCGGGAACGCTTTGTTGAGCGCCTCCTCGATCAGGGGCAGCCCCGCGCAGTCCCCGAATTCGAAGGCGCACCCGATGCCGTCGAAATCGCTGCCCAGGGCGACGGTCTCGGCGCCCGCAACGTCCGCGATGTGGCGCGCGTGGCGCACGATATCCCGGATGGTCGTGAGGCGGCCGTTCTCGACGAGGAAGTCCGCGGCGAAATTAAGCCCCGCGACGCCGCCTTTTTCGGCGAGCGCGCGCAGCATAGCGTCGGTGAGGTTGCGCATGGAGGGGCACAGCGCGCGCGCGTTCGAGTGCGAGGCGACGAAGGGCTTTTTCGTATGCCCGGCCACATCCCAGAAGCCCGCGTCCGAAAGGTGGGACACGTCCGGTATGACGCCGAGCCCGTTCATGCGCTCGAGCGCAGCAAAGCCGAAGGGCTTGAGCCCTTTTTCCGGATCGACCGCGTTGGGGAAGCCCAGGCTGTTCTCGTGGTTCCAGGTGAGGGTGATGAGCCGCACGCCGCGGCGATGCATCTGTTCGAGCCGCGCGAGGTCGCCCTCGAGGGGCGCGCCGTCCTCGATGGTCAGAAGCGCGCCGATCTTCCCCGCGGACGCGTTCTTCGCGACGTCCTCATATTTGAGCACGGGCGCGAGCAGATCCGCGTTGCCGGCAAGCTCGCGCTCGTAAAGCTCCGCCGCCCGGAGGTAGAATTCCCACGGGCCGAGGTCCGTCTGGACGTAGCCGTGCTTGGCGGGCTCCTTCGAGATGAAGAGCGCGAACGCCTGCACGAGGGAGCCCGCTTTTTGCAGCCGCAAGAGGTCGAGATCTCCCCCCGGGTTGGCGCGAAGATGCTTTTTTCCGCCGCTTTTCATGACCTCGCATACGACGGTGTCGCAATGGAGGTCGATGAATCTCATTTTTTCCATGGTTTATCTGCCCTCTTCCAGCGCTTTGCGTACCGCCGCGCGAAAATCGTTCATATCCCTGCCGTGATGATGCCACCAGTGCTCCGGGTCATGGTGCGCGCTCGCGGTGCCGCGCCGCCATCCCTCGTCATGACTGACGATCTCATCGACCTCAATCGTGGGGAATTCGCGGATCAGACGGACGCACAGCTCCACGGCGTCCGCGTAGACCTTGTCGAAATAGGGCTGGAAGCGCGCGGGGTTGTAGAGATGCAGATCGAACTCCCCGCAGTATTCGATGCCCGCGGGCTCGCAGATCTCGATGCCGATGTGGTCGTCGTTGTCGCGGCCGCCTGCGTGCCAGCCGCGGTGGTTCCACGGCAGGTACTGCATGACGACCTCGTCGTCCATAAAGGCGTGCACGCACACCTCGCGCCCGTTCTGCTCGCTCGCGGGCCTGTTCCACAGGTCATACCATACGCGCGCGCCTTTGCCGGGCTCCGCCGTGCTGTGTATGGTGATGCCGCGCGGCGTCATGGTGCGGCCTGCCTTATAGCAATCGTTCCGGGTCATGATCTTGGTTTCGATTTGAATCATAATTCTCTCCTTACACGTGCTTCTTGATTATACAACATTTATCCCGCAATAAAAAGATGAAAACAAAACGGGTTTATGCTAAAATAAAAAATATGACGAAAAACAAGAAGCTTCAAAGCAACCTTTTGCTGCTGCTCACGGCCTTCATCTGGGGCACCGCCTTCGTCGCCCAGAGCGACGCGATGGACAGCATGAGCACGTTCACCTTCAACTTCGCGCGCGCGACCGTCGCCGGCCTCGCGCTGCTGGCCGTGATCTATTTTATGGCCCGCGCGCGAAAAAAGCGCAATGAAGCCGCGCCCGAGGCTGCGCCCGGGGGCAAAAAGGCGCTGATCGTCGGCGGCGTCGTCTGCGGCGCGGTGCTCGCGGTCGCCTCCGCGCTCCAGCAAATGGGCATCGAATACGACATCAATGTGGGCAAGGCCGGATTTTTGACGGCGCTCTACATCATCATCGTGCCGCTCGCGGGCATCTTCCTCAAAAAGCGCGCGCATTTCACGATCTGGATCAGCGTTCTGCTCGCGGTATTCGGCATGTATCTATTGTGCATCAAGCAGGGGCTTACCATCGAAACGCGCGACCTGCTCGTGATCGGCTGCGCGTTCTGCTATTCGCTGCACATACTCGTGATCGACCATTTTTCGCCCAAGGTGGACTGCGTGAAGATGAGCTGCATCCAGTTTTTCGTGTGCGGCGCGCTCTCGCTTGCCGCCGCGCTGTTTACGGATAAGCCCGTCGCCCCCGCGGTGTTCGCCGCCGCGTGGGTGCCGATACTTTACTCGGGCGTGATGAGCTCCGCCGTCGGTTATACGCTGCAGATGCTCGCCCAAAGGCACACCTCGCCCGCGCTTGCCTCTTTGCTGATGAGCCTCGAGTCGGTGTTCGCGGCGCTCGCCGGGTGGCTGCTGCTCGGCCAGGGCTTCACGCCGCGCGAGCTCGCGGGCTGCGTCGTGATGTTCGCGGCCATCGTGCTCGCGCAGGCGCCGGATCTCGTCGCCTCGCGCAAGGACAAGCGGCTTTCCCGCGACGTTACGGAATAACGGCGGCTTTGACTTGGGCTTCCCGGCCGGGAAGCCTTTTTCGTCCGCGCGGCCGGGCCGCGCGCCGCGCTTTTTTGAATTCTTGTCACAACTGCGCCCTTGCAATGGACGCGCGAAAGCCGTACATTATAATCGTGCGGGTATGCGCGGCGGGGAAACCCCGCGCGCGCAAAAGACGGGGAAGCACGCCTTCCCGGGAGGCCGAAATGAGGTTCAGGGAGCGCATCGAGCGGTTTATGCAGGGCCGGAACGGCCCCGACGCGCTTTCGCGCGCCTGTTCGGTCGCCTCCATCGTGCTTTTGATCGCCGCCGTCGTCACGCAATCCGTAGGGGCGAGGGTCGCGGGCTCCATACTTTGGTATGTCGCGCTCGCGCTCATAATCGCCTGCTATTGGCGCATGCTCTCGAGGAACGTCACGCAGCGCTACCGCGAAAACGTCAAATACCTGAACCTGCGCGACCGCGCGCTCGGCTTCTTCCGGCGCGAGTTCCGGCACGCCGGGCAGCTTCGGACCCACCGCTTCTTCCGCTGCCCGCGCTGCGCACAGCGCGTGCGCACGCCGCGCGGCAAGGGGAAGATCCGCGTGACCTGCCCCAGGTGCGGCTCGGCCTTCATCCGAAGGAGCTGACATGTTCGGCTACGTCACGGCAAACAAAAAAGAACTGACTCCCGAGCAGGAAGCTCGCTACAGGGCCGCTTACTGCGGCCTTTGCGCCGCGCTCAAAAGGCGGCACGGCAATTTCGCGCGTTTCGCGCTCAACTACGATTTCGCGTTCCTCACGCTGCTGCTCGACTCGCTCTACGAGCCGGAGCGCGAAGTCTGCCGCGCGCGCTGCGCCATGCATCCGGTCTGCGCGCGCCGCCATGAAACGAGCGAATTCACGAACTACGCGGCGGATATGACCGTCGCGCTCGCCTACCACAAGCGCCTCGACGACTGGCGCGACGAGAAAAAGCCGGGCGCCCGCATCGGGGCCGCGCTGCTTCAAAAGCGCTACGACGAAGTCGCGCGGGCATATCCCGGGCAGTGCGCGGCCATGGAGGCTTCGCTCGCGCGGCTCTTTGAAATCGAGCGGAGCGATAACGCCGCGGCGGACGAAGCTGCAACGGCCTTCGGCGCGGTCACGGCCGCGCTCTTCGCGCCGCGAAAGGACGTGTGGGAGGAAAAATTGCGCGCGTTCGGCATGGCGCTGGGTCGGTTCCTCTACATGATGGACGCCTGGGACGACTGCAAAAAAGACGTCCGCCGCGGAAACTTCAACCCGCTCGCGGGCGACTTCGGCGCGCCCGATTTCGACCTGCGGGCGAAGGCCATACTCGACGCGCTCATGCGCGAATGCGCGGCGGCGTTCGAGAAACTTCCGCTGGTCGAAGATATTCAGCTCATGAGAAATGTGGTATACTCCGGCATATGGACGCGCTTCGAGCTCAAACGCGCGCGGGGAAGGAGGCGGGAGCATGCCGATCATCGATCCGTATAAGGTGCTGGGCGTGCCCACCACCGCCACGGAAGACGAGGTCAAAAAGGCGTATCGCCGCCTCGCCAAGCGTTACCATCCCGACGCGAACCCCGGCGACAGGGTCGCCGAGCAGCGCATGAAGGAGATCAACGCCGCCTACGACCAGATCATCAACGGCGGCGGCGCGGCTTCCGGCCCGGGCGCGGGAAGCTACGCCGGTTCCGGGAGCTACGGCGGCTACGGCAATTACGGGAGCTACGGCTCCTCTGGCGGCGCGGGCGGAAGCTACGGCGGCCATCGCGGCGCGTCGTGGAACGATTACGGCGAGAGGAGCGCGGACCCGCAAATGCGCGCCGCGCGCGCCTACATCAGCTTCGGCCGCTATTACGAGGCGCTCAACGTGCTCGCGGGCATCCGCGAGCGGGACGCGCTGTGGTATTACTACAGCGCCGTCGCCAACAGCGGCGCGGGCAACACCATACTCGCGATCCAGCATGCGCAGCGCGCGGCGGATATGGAGCCCGAAAACGAGACCTACCGGGAGCTGCTCGACGAGCTTCGAAATCCCGGACGCGAGTACCAGGCCTACGGCAGGGACTTCTCGGCGCCGTTTCTCGGCGCGAACCGGCTCTGCGGCGGTTTTTTGATCTCGTGGCTGCTGTGCATGTACTGCAACTATTGCTGCAGGTGAAATCCCAGCCTGCGGCGCACCGGATTATTTTGCGGGAGGTGTGACGGATGCGCGATTTGATGAAGCTTCAGAACGGCAGCGACATACGCGGCACGGCCATCGCGCTCGACGGCGCGCGGGAGGCCGACCTCACGGGCGAGGTCGCCAAAGCCGTCGGCGGCGCGTTTGCCGCATGGCTCTCGGCAAAGCTCGGCAAGCCCTTAGGGACGCTGCGCGTTGCCATCGGGCGCGACTCGCGCCTTTCCGGCGAGGAGCTGGCCCTGGGCGTCGCGGCGGGCGTTTCGGGCGCCGGCGCGCTGGCCGCCGACTTCGGACTCGCGACGACGCCCGCGATGTTCATGGCGACGGTAACCGAGGGCTTCCTTTACGACGGCGCGGTCATGATCACGGCGAGCCACCTGCCCTTCGAGAGGAACGGCTTCAAGTTCTTTACCAAGGACGGCGGGCTCGACAAGAAGGACATCGCGGCGCTGCTCGCGCGCGCGCAGGCGGACGATTTCCCCGCGGGAGGGAGCGGAAGCGTGCTTGAAGCGGATTTCATGGGCGCGTACGCAAAAATCCTGCGGCAAAAGATCGTCGCGGGCGCGAACCTCGGCGAGCGGCCGCTCGAGGGGCTTCGCATCGTGGTGGACGCGGGCAACGGCGCGGGCGGCTTTTTCGCATCCGACGTGCTCGAGCCGCTCGGCGCGGATACGCGCGGGAGCCTGTTCCTCGAGCCGGACGGGCGCTTCCCCAACCACGCGCCGAATCCCGAGGACGAGCGCGCGATGGCGTGCATCGCGAACGCCGTAGTCGAACACGGCGCGGACCTCGGCATCATATTCGACACGGACGTGGACCGCGCGGGCGCCGTGCTGCCCGACGGGCGGGAGCTCAACCGCAATCGCCTGATCGCGATGATCGCGGCCATAACGCTTCGCGAGCATCCGGGCACGGCCATCGTGACCGATTCGATCACCTCGAGCGGCCTGGCGCGTTTCATCCGCGCGCGCGGCGGCGTGCACCGCCGCTTCAAGCGCGGCTACAAGAACGTCATCGACGAGGCGAAGCGCCTCAACGAGGCCGGGCAGGACGCCGAGGTCGCCATGGAGACCTCGGGCCACGGCGCGCTTCGCGAGAACCATTTCCTCGACGACGGCGCGTACCTGATGGTCAAGCTCGTCATAGAACTCGCGCGCGCCAAAAGGCAGGGACACGCGCTCTCGCACCTCATAGACGGCCTCGAGGAACCTTACGAGAGCCGCGAGTACCGCATGGCGCTCGTCGGGGAGGATTTCGCGCAATACGGCAAACGCATACTCGCCGAGCTCGCGGAATACGTCGGGAACGTCAAGGGCCTTTGCGTCGCGCCCGACAACTTCGAGGGGCTTCGCGTCGACGCGGACGCCGCGCGCGGGGACGGATGGTTCCTGCTGCGCATGTCGCTGCACGAACCTTTGATGCCGCTCAACATCGAGAGCGATTCCGAAGGCGGCGTCGCACGCATGGCGAAGCTCCTCTACGATTTCCTCTCGCGCTACGACAGGCTCGATACGTCGCCGCTGGCGAAAGACGTGGGGTAATTGACAATTGACAATTGACAATTATGTGAATAACATACGGCCCTCGCTTGAACAGCGCGGGCCGGTTTCATATGTTTTGTTATTTGCGCAGGATGTAAATACGCTAATTAAAAACTTCGCCCGCGGCGAAAGATTGCTCCGTTCACCGTCGCCGGCGGACGGACGAAAAACGCCCAACGCCTTTGAAGCGAAGGCCGCTTGAACCCGTTTGATTGTCAA
>ERZ795030.797-NODE-797-length-46656-cov-17.437201_pt1 | contig 46656 bp, 41 predicted proteins | sample MGYA00375122_ERZ795030 | MGnify/ENA primary metagenome ERZ795030 (study PRJEB30165, sample SAMN05720146) | activated sludge metagenome | isolation source: anaerobic digester from wastewater treatment plant | place: Japan | collected 2015-04-20 ... | reverse complement strand
GCCGTGTGCTCACGATGAGCACGAGCGAGGCGGCAACACGATGTTGAAAGCCGCCAAGGATGAAGCCCGATCCCTTTTGATCTTCTGCATGAGACCATTCAAAAAACGAATCTATAAGGCGAAGCCTTATGTGGTTGCCCAACTCATGGGCAGAAAGTGAACGGTTATCAAAGGCGGAGCCTTTGAAGCCCGCCCGGCTCTAGGGCATCGCGCATATAATTATTTCCAATATTCCCCTGAATTAATTTGCCTTTCATTAAATTATGAGATATAATAAATCATCATGCATGGCATGTTTTCTGCAATCCATCTATTGTGCATTATCCAAGGAGGATTTATGAAATTATTTAAATCATTGCTTGTTACGATTACACTTTTATCTATATTCTCGTGCGCGGGGGGTTCCTCCGGATCAGCAGGATCATAGATTCTGCCTCAGGATGAAGAAACGGCATCCCAGACAATTGGAGATACTCCTGCAGCTGCAACGGAAAATCCCGTAACGATTCCATCTGCAGACGAAAGCACTTATAACGCCGCAGTTCCGGAAAATGAAACTACCGCAGATTCATCCAAGGAGTCAGATACTGCCGATTCAACTAAGGAATCGAATGCAGCAGACGAAAACAAAACAAACAACGCAAAACAGGACACCACTGTGCCGGGGAATAATGATTCAGGAACAGGTTCCGACAGCAAAACAGCGGACAATATTTCTCCTGACAACAATGAAACAGCATCAGACAAAACAGAATCCGCAGCGTCTGAAAACAAGAGTACTGAGTCTGCAGCAAATACCGAAACCGTAATTGCTTCTGACGATGAAATCTCCGTCGATGACGATGAGGAAACAGCTGATACAGCATCTACGGCAGATGAGAAAGCGTTTAATTTCGCCACCAGCATCGAACTTCCTGCTCATATTGAATTCAAGGACAAGGCAACAGGCAAAGCGATTAAAGGTGTTGAAATTTCAGTATACGATCCGGAAAATGAAAAAGTTCTCGCAACAGCTTTCTCCGACAGCAAGGGAATTTCCGAATTCATTATAACCGGGCAGTATACCGGTTCCCGGATAGAAATCGTTTTCAGAAAAGACAACTATACTCCAATTAGAGGATATTATATTGAAAGCAACGATATAGCATCAATTTCCGAACTTGTACGCACGATTGAACTTAATCCGATTGCTTCTGAATCCGGGAAAGCAAAAGACGGCGGATCGATAATTGCGGATAAAGACGGAGACGGAATTGCTGACGAGAACGACGAGTTCCCGGCCGACAAATCAATCGCGAAAGTTGAGAAGCACTCCTACATACTCGCCTTTGAAGACCGCTATCCCGGCATCGGCGATGCGGATTTCAACGATGCAGTCATCAAGTATGACATAAATGAATTCATTTCATCAGAAAATACAGTACCGAAAATCGTAATTCGTTCTCAGGTTCTTGCAGCCGGAACTAACAAGAGCGCCGTATTCGCAGTCAACGTCTCCGGAAAGAGTTATACACTTATAGAAAATCTTAAAGCAGATATAGCTGACGGCTGGAATACCCGCTCGAACGACAAGTACCTTCCGGGTAAAGTCAACGAAATGGTAATCGAATTCAGCAAGCCTCTTGAGAGAAAAACAATCGGAGCTGTTCCATATGACCCTTATCTTATTGCAAACGGCGCACATCATGCAAAAAAAGGAAAAATCAAGTCGGCAAACGAGATACACCTTAGTTTCGTAAAAACTCCGTATAAGAAAACCCGTTTTGCAAAAAACGGTCTCACTTACGCGCTCCTTCTTCCTTCTGACTGGGTATGGCCGGCCGAAAAAGTGGGCGGCATTTTCAGAGCGTATCCGGATTTTGTAAAATGGTACAAATCAGGCGGAAAAACAAATACCGACTGGTATAAAAGTTATGATTCGGAACGGATTTTCAAACAAGCCGTATCGACATCATCTATCGCAGGATACATTATGGATAATAAGCTGATGAGCACTTCTGTACTCATCCTCCTGATCGTCATGTTCGCCGGAATGATAGTTCTTGTAAGACATTATAGACTGAAGCGCAACTAGAATAACAACAATTCAATGAACTAAAACAAAAGCACCGCTAACAGGTGCTTTTGTTTTAGCTACAATAAACAATTATGTTCACTCATCTAAAAATGTGTTGAGTTTTCATCAAGTTCCGGATTATTTATTCATATATTATGAATATCGGCAATACATTAAAAATAATACTATCGGCCGTTCCAGCGGCATTATTCCTATATCTTTACTGTAGAAGAATCGGCGAAAAAAAACATTTCCCGATTTACGCGGAGTCTTTCCTTCACGGTGTGTTCGTATCATTAATCGTACTTCTTTTCAACAGTTTCACCCACGAAATAACCGTTTCGGCTCCTCTAATTGTCCGCAGTTTCGCACTTGCCGCTTTCATTGAAAAAATCACCGCACTTATTTCGATTTACATACTCATTCGCGGCAGCCGCAAACTGTCAATAAAACAGGGCATCTGCATAGGTATCATATTCGGTGCCGCATTCGGTTTCGTCGAGAACATTCAGTATTCGATCGCATACAGCGCGGATATTCTTTTACAGCGTATGTTTTTTTCAGTACCCATGCACATCATCACATGCGGCATCATCGGATATTTTCTTTCATTGAAACGCATTCACTCAAAACGCCGGAACAGACTCAAACTGCTAACAGCGGCAGTTCTCATCCCGGTTTTTCTTCACGGTTTATTCGACTATGTGCTCTTTAAGGGTCTTCATGAAGAAATAACAACTCCCCTCATGATTACCGTAATGATCATTATTCTCGAATGGATGATATCAATGGCAGTGACAATTCCATCGGCAATTACTCTCGCGGATAAAAAACTTGCATATGAAGAATGGTCGGTAATAACGCGGCATCAAAGGCATGAAAAATGGATAACCCGCACAATGGGAAAATCAGATGACAGCTATACCGGATTTCTCAGATTCGGAAGCGGAATATCCGATGTCATCATCGCCGTAGTACTGATAGCATCTGCAGCAGTATTCATGGTCAAAGCCGACAGAATAACAGTGCTCTCTTCATTGCGCCTCGATCCCCGGGTTGTCGTAATGCTCTTCGTTTCATTTCCTCTGATGATAGCACTCGCATTCCTTATCAAAGGGATCATCAATCCTAAATACTTTACTGACGGTTTGCTTCGAATACCGGTAATAGCAAACGCAGTCATATATCCTTACAGCGATGACGAAGAAACCTTTATAACATATGACATTACCTATGATCTTGTATTTCTCAAAACATATGATTTTCCGGAAACTGAAGTATTCGACATGATGTTTGAAGCCGCTCACACCCTTTCTCCGATCATCACCGTAAAGAAGCGATGGGAGAACCGCTCAAACCCTTCCTATCCGTTCGGCGTCCTTGTAACTCCCGTATCGGGAACTGAATCCGCCCGAATGAAGTTATTCATTCGCCGATATCTACGTATAAAATACCTCAACGGCATTTTGTACGGACTCGGTGTTCCGGGCCGTGAAAGAATAAAGAGGCATTTCATTCGAACAGACTCCGTGATGAAGCAGAGAATCTGTTTTGAAAAAGGATCTCATATTTATAAAAAAGGAGATACGGCAAAGTACTTCTTCTGCATTCAAAGCGGAAAAGTTAAAATCTGTTTTGATTCCGGTGAACGCGAAATCAATTACATATTGAAACGCGGAGAATATTTAGGGGAATCCGATGTCATAGGAGAGAGAATCCGCAAACATACTGCAATCGCCGAGAGTGATTGTGAACTCCTGGCTGCGGATTTATCGGAAATCAAAACACTCGTAGAAAACGACCCTCATTTTTCATACCTTGTAATCCTTTCGCTTTCACGTATAATTAAACTCTTCGAGGACGAAGAAAAATAAGTGTTTAAATATATCACAATATCAACGAATCCGGCTGGACGGTTCTTTTTATTCGGTTATTTCAAAAAATCATTCATACGAAAATTAGTTTGACTTTTTTTATAAAAAAAGTAACTCTCTTGATGTTTGGTTTACTAATCAAATAACCGTAAAGGTTAATTTCAGGAGGAAAAATGAAAAAAATATCATTTTCAGCACTAGCTTTGGTTTTCACTCTAAGCGTTTTCGCTGCATGTGGTCCAAGACAGGGCGGTCAGGTTAAAGGTGATTCTTACGTAAGCGAAGGATGGGTTAACGACAACACTTTCCGTGTAATCGCTACAGGAACTCCTAAAGCCACTCTTACAAACAAAATTCAGAGAAGAGGAACTGCGAAAGAAACTGCTATAATTATGGCAGAAAAAAGAGTAATCGAAAAATTCGTAGGTGCACGTGTTGAAGGTGCTGCCGGCGCTGCTGATTACGCTTCTACAGGCGTTGCAGTTTCTAAAGAATTCAAAGGTCTTGTTAAAGGCGGAACAATCGTAAAAGAAACTTATGATGATGATGACAACTGTGAAATCATCTATCAGGTAGAAAAGAAAGGACTCAAAAAAGAAGTTATGGGCGGAGCTACTGCCGTAGATTAATTTTTGATTTGTCATAAAAAAGGCTGTCTTCGGGCAGCCTTTTTTATTTTCATTTCGAAGAGACCCTAATTCAAGAAATATGTTATGCTAGGTTTTCAATGAGTGATTATACGGAAAAACCGGTTCTTGATACTAAATCAGTTTTAGACCGCATAGGCGGCGACGAACTCCGCCTCAAACAATTATATTCGTTTTCTATTCACGAAATCCGCACATGGAATGATAAAATTTCCGAGAGTCTCAAATCGTTAAATTACGATGAAATAAGGAAAACTGTTCACGGCATTAAAGGCTCATCAGCAACTATAGGTGCCGAAAGATGCCGCAGTCTTTTTGCAGAAGCCGAGATCCTCATTTTAAACAATCAGAAAAAAGAAGCTTTAGAATTACTTAAAAAAAGTTACGGCGAAATCGAAAACCTCATCAAAGAAATCAGCGGCAATTATTGCTAAAGGATATTAAGCAGCCTGTCTTTATAAAGCACTATAATTTCATTCCGTCCGCAAAGGGTTTTTGGAAAATCCGGACTTCTCGGTGAAAAAAATAAAAACTTCGAATATTCTTTCGGAGCAATTCCTTTCAGGCAAGACGAATCAGCAGAGTTTGATTTTAGAAACCCAAGGCATTTATGCTTGAACATTTCGTATTCCGGGAATAAAAAAAACGGATACGCACCCGGCACTTTAGATGTCACAAAGTCATAGCAGAGATAATCAGAAAGAAGCTGAACATCTAATAATTTACTCCGGGAATAATTTAACAGAAAAAAAGAAACATCTTTCCAGTTCTTTGTCTTTATGTCGAATCCGGATTCCGCCGCATAGCACAGCAAAGATTCCAGCAGATCAAAAAGCGTTTCTTTTGAAGATAGGTAATCAATAGTTTTCCGGAAATTAGAAGAATTATAAACAGAATCAAGTATTGAATCGATCTCATGCAGTTTGGACAATTCGGCAAATGAAATATTATTCGTTTCGATTACTTCATACGGAGGAGAACAAAAATGCTTTATTCCGAAAATTTTTTTTTGTGATTCAATTTTTGTACCCGGAAGTATTTTAAGAAAACCAAGCTGAATCTTATCGGGCGCGGCAGATGCAAGAAGATTAAATGTTTTTTTGAATGATTGATAATCTTCAAATGGAAGCCCTGCAATTAAATCGGCATGAACATGAAACTTTTTCAAATCCGAAATGCGCCTGATCTTGTCTGCCGAGTTTTCTGCGTTTTGATATCTGTTAACTGCTCCAAGAGTTTCGGCATTGGCGCTTTGAAATCCTATCTCAAACCTTAGCCTTCCGGATGGTACATCTTTGAGAACTTCAATAAATTCATCGCTGATAAATTCGGGATGAAGCTCAAGATGAAACACCGTTTCAGTTTCAAGAAGCGAGATATGACGAATAATTTCAACCGCTCTTTTATTGTCATAATTAAATGTCCGGTCAACGAATTTGACAACCGAACATCCGCTTTTTGAGAGAACGGATATTTCATCTTTAACCCGCTCTATATTTCTTAGATCAATTTTACATGGATATGATGACGAAAGACAATACGAACACGAGAAAGCGCAACCTCGAGACGATTCATAATATAGTATTTTATTTTCAGCTGATGACAGTTCTTCATCCGTATACGGAAACGGTATCTCGTCAAACGGCGGATTCGGTTCAGATATTATTTTCTCTTCATTCTTACAATTTGAATCAATAATTTTTCTAACAGATTCTTCTCCGGCATGAGCAATGACTGTTATTTCAGGGAAACTTCGAATCCACTCTTCAGAATTAAAACTGACTTCCGGTCCGCCGAGATAAATTCTGCATTTTATCAAAGAGGTTATTTCACCCAGCATAATTTTTACTAAAGACGAATTCCATATATAAACGGAAATAAAAAGCGCATCAGGTGAATGCTCATAGACGGTTTTAACAATTTCACGCAAGGGTGTGTTTATGGTGAGTTCTTCGAGAACAACTTCAGCCTCAGTTTTTTTTAAATATTGCCTGAGATAGCGGAGAGCCAAGTTTGAATGATAGTATCTGGCATTTAAAGCCATGAACATAAATTTCATTTATTCAGCACTTTTCCGTCATCGGAAAATAGGCGATGATAATTCTAAAAATTAACAACACTATATGATTATGAATATTTCTCATTAAACATTTCTTCATTCATAATCGTATAAGAATAACCCTGTTCAGTCAGAAAAAGCTGGCGGTTATGCGCAAATTTTTCTTCGGCGCTCTGGGTCGTTATAACCGTATAAAAATGAGCAATATTCTCGTCCTTCTTCGGACGCAAAACACGCCCAAGGCGCTGGGCTTCTTCCTGTCTTGAACCGAATGTGCCGGAAATCTGTATAGCTACATTCGCGTCAGGAAGATCGATTGAAAAATTGGCGACTTTAGAAACAATCAGAGCTTTAATTTCACCCGATCTGAAACGGGCATAAAGCTGTTCTCTTTCCGGAGTCGGCGTACTTCCAGTAATCAGCGGAAGCTTAAACTTTCTCGCCATCTCCGTAAGCTGGGAAATATACTGACCAATAATCAAGATACTCGAATTTGAATGATAGTGAAGAAGTTTATAAACTATATCCGTCTTCTTATCATTCTCTGAAGCTATACGGAATTTCTCTCTTTCTTTTGCAACAGAATACATGTATCTTGTACTGTCCGGAAGAGTTATTCTAATTTCAATACATTCCGCCTTGGCGATCCATTTTGTTTTTTCTAGAATTTTCCACGGAATATCAAACTTTTTCGGTCCGATAAGCGAGAAAACGTCGGTCTCCATCCCGTCTTCGCGTACAAGAGTTGCGGTAAGACCGAGACGGCGCTTTGATTGAATTTCTGAAGTCATTCTGAAAACAGGCGCAGGAAGAAGATGAACTTCATCATATATAATGAGTCCCCAGTTTTTAGAACCGAAAATTCCAAAATGAGTAAATCCTGTTTCTTTTTTCTTTCTGTATGTAAGAATATTATAAGTCGCAATCGTTATAGGCTTTATCTCTTTTTTATCGCCAGAAAATTCGCCTATCTGATCAGGCGATATCGTAGTCTTGTCGATAATTTCATCACGCCACTGACGAAGTGCGACAGTGTTAGTCACGAGAATGAGAGTTTCTGTCTGCATGCGCGTTATCGCGCCGATTCCGACAATAGTCTTGCCTGATCCGCACGGAAGAACGATTACACCGCTTCCGCCCTGCTGTGTTCCGGAACAATAAAACGCATTAACCGCACTTTCCTGATAATCTCTCATATCAAAATCTCTGCCGGAAAGAGCTATGTCTCTCTTTCCTATTTCAAGCGGATCCCCGTTTTCATAACCGGCCAAATCCTCAACCGGAAAGCCGATTTTAATCAATGCCTGCTTCAAGTGACCGCGGAGTTCCGGTTTTACATAAATCGCGTTTTTTCCGGCGTAAGAATCAACAAACTGGTCTATTCGTTTATTATGAGATATTTCTTCAAGAATCATGGAATCTTTTGATTTCAATATCAGCTTATCGCCTTCTTTTTCAAGATAAAGAAGACCATAACGCATCATCTGTTCCGTAACAGAAGCCACAACGGTCTGGGGAACTTCATAACGTGAATACTTACGGAGTGTATCGATTATTTCGTTTCTGGTGTGACCGATGCTGGCGGCATTCCAAAGAGAAAGAGCTGTTATTCGGTACGTATGAATGTGTTCAGGTGATTTTTCAAGCTCTGCGAAAGGCGATATCGCATCTCTGGCCTGTTCATAATCTGCATTATTTACTTCAAGAAGTATAGTGTTGTCACTTTGTACAATTGCGGGTTTTGACGTTTTTTCCATATCTAATGCGAAAAGTAAGAACGGAAACTGAGCTGTCAACCACTTATTCGACCGGGTATAAAAGAATTTCACCTTCTATAAACGCGATATAATGCTCCAGATCGTTCTCAAGCTGTTCAGCATCAGTTAGAGATTGGCAGGCAATTTCATCAAAATATTCTTCCTTGTAGACGATTTTAAAATGTGCCGATTGAATCCAAAGCTGAAGAAGCAAAGATTCATCAAATTCTTCAAGAATCATGTTTTTTAAAATTTCAGACTTAAAACCCTTAAAAGGTGAAAAAGGATCTGCTATATTAATTTCTGCCGAACTGTTGAGTTTTGCCGTTACGGAATCAGACAGATTAAATACAGCATATTCGCCGTCTTCTTCTCTCATTCTTTTTCTGCTTAAACTTACAAATTGCGATTCGTTTAATAGTGAAATTATTTTTTCGGCAGCAGCACAGAACTTAGGGTGAGACAAATCAGAAAAAATTAATTCATCATAATTATTTTCGGCAAAACTAACTGCGCTCTGAAAGCACCCGCCGTAACCGAGCGGAACTTCATGAGAAATCAGATATATTCTTCCGCCTGTTTTTATTTTTGAAGCTGTAGAATCCGATGAACCGTCATCAACGAAAAGAATGTCAGCATCCAGATTCATAAGCTCAATTTCGTCGAGCTTTTGCGAAATAATATTTTCTTTTTCATAAAACGGAAGAACCAGAAGTCTCTTCATGTATTTTTCCTCGAAGGTAATAGAATTGACAATTTGCGCACTATGTGTTCTGTTAACAGCAGAAACAAAATGAATATAGCAAATCTCACAAACAGTCTCATTAAGGCAATAAAAAAACACAAAAGCATTCTAATCTTCATAAAAGGCTCACCTGACCCGGATGCGATAGGATCTTCTTTCGCTTTTCAGGCAATATGCTCTTCTCTTGGTGTAAAAAGCGAAATAATCGCCCTAATGGAACTTTCTCTTAATCAGAATAAAATGATTGTTTCATCCCTTTCTATTCCTGTTCAGTTCAGACAGAACCTTCCGGACATTGACAAATATGACGCCTACGCAGTTCTGGATCATCCGTCAAATTATGTACGCGAAGTCGGCCAACTCGTATGCGCGGTACATCTCGATCATCACGCAAAATCTGATGATTCCGTTGATGCCGAATTTTCGTTTACCGAAGAAAGTATAAATTCTCTTTCGTCCCTGATCGCCCTTATCTACCGTGAGATGAATCTCAATATTGACCGCGAATACATGCGCAGAATAGCAACATCGCTTTACTACGGCATATTAACCGACACAGACATGCTTTCCCACGCGACTTCAATCGACTCGGACGCACTCGAATACATCAGCGCGTTTTCCGACATAAAGCTCATAGAAAGCCTGGTAGCCCTGCCTTATTCCGGCGAAACAATGACCATTATTCAAAAAGCAATACGCTCAAACATAGTTTACAAAAACTGGATAATTGCAGGTGTCGGCTACATCGATGAAGAAAACCGCGACGCCATCGCAATAACCGCAGACTATCTTCTGAACAACAATGATTTCTCAACTTCTGTGGTCTTTGCAATTATAAGAAAAAAAGACGGCTCGAAGTTTATTGATGCATCTCTCAGAACAAAACTAATTATGCTCGATCTTAACCATTTTATTCACGAGATTACACCTAACGGAGGCGCCCGTAAATACAAAGGAGCATATCAGGTAGATCTTGATTATTTTTCAAAATATGCAGATGAAGAATTTCTCTGGAACTTTGTCAGAAGCGTTACTGTATCACACATCAAACACGGAAGAGATACAATAAAATATCTGGCTGTAACCGACATATTCTCCCGTATTGGAAATCGCTTCAGCCGTATTAAATCGATATTTCACCAGAAGGATATCAACCAATGAAGGAAATTTCAGTTTCAACTAACCGGAAAGAAGAACTAATCGACATAACAAGAGCTGTAGCTAAATGCATAGATGAAGAAAATTTTCATGACGGAATCTGTGTAATATTCACACCGCACACAACCGGTGCAGTAACCATAAATGAAAACGCCGATCCTGATGTCAAAAGCGATATGATCCGCGGACTTTCATCTGTCGGAATAGAAAACGTCCGCTATGATCATTCCGAAGGAAATTCTCCCGCGCACATCAAATCATCTCTTGTTGGAGTTTCGGAAACTGTAATTATTGAAAACGGCAGACTTATACTAGGAACATGGCAAGGCATTTATTTCTGCGAATTTGACGGTCCGAGAAAAAGAAAAGTTTACGTCAAAATGATCGGAAACTCTTAAATTTAGAGCTTTGCCTTATCCCAGAGAGCATTCATTTCATCAAGAGTCATGTCGGAAATTTTTCTCCCAAGCTTTCCGGCTTCTTTTTCTACAAGTCTGAATCTTGAAGAAAATTTTTCCGTTGAATGAAGCAGGGCTTCCTCGGGATCAATGTCCAGAAAACGCGAAATATTCACAAGAGTAAAAAGAATATCGCCGAATTCATCTTTGATTTTAGCTTTATCAGCGGATTTAACCGCTTCCTTGAATTCACCTATTTCTTCATCAAGCTTTTCTTCTACATCTTCAATATTATCCCAATCGAATCCTATCCGGGATGTTTTTTCCTGAGTGCGGTATGCCTTCAAAAGAGCCGGCAGAGATTTAGGAACTCCGTCAATCGCAGACTCCCCTTTTTTCTTTTCAGTCTTTTTTATATTTTCCCATCGGGTTAATACTTCATCCGAAGTAATTTCATCCTTAACAGAGAAGACGTGGGGATGACGCCGGATCAGCTTTGTATTGATACCGTCTGCTACATCGTCAATATCAAAACGTTTCTGCTCACGAGCGATCTCACTGTGGGCGTACACCTGATAAAGAAGATCACCAAGTTCTTCTTTTATCTTTTCATCATCCTTTGAATCAATTGCATCTATGACTTCATATGTTTCTTCGATGAGATACTTTTTGAGAGTCTCATGCGTCTGCTCCCTGTCCCACGGACATCCTTTCTCGGCCCGCAGAACAGCTGCTGTTTCAGCAAGTTTATAAAGTTTACGCGATTCGTTCATTTACATCACCGATTTAATCGCGCCGGCAAGGCGTTCAATTCCTTCAGTAATAGTAGCCTCATCAACACAACTGAAATTCAGTCTCATGGTAAACTTATCCGGATTAGAAGGATAAAAAGGATCACCTGGAACAAATGCAACCTTATCCTTAATCGCAATATCAAAAAGCTCAAGCGAATTGATATGACGAGGCAGTTTAACCCACAGGAACATTCCTCCTTCAGGTTCGGTAAATTCAACTTCTTCAGGAAAATATTTCTTTATCGCATTTACCATCGCCTCTCTTTGTTTTCTGTAAACAGCAAGAATTGTTGAAATATGTTTATCAATATCATTATTTCTGAGATAATCGAAAAGAACCCTCTGTGAAAAATAATTTGTATGAAGGTCTGCTGCCTGCTTAGCAACAATAACTTTTTCAAAGATGCTTTTCGGTGCGGCAATCCATCCGAGACGGAATGACGGCGCGAATATTTTAGAAAAAGACCCGAGAAGAACAGTATTCTTTTCAAGATACTTTTTCATGGACTCCTGAGGTTTTCCTATGAAGCGAAGTTCTCCATAAGGATCATCTTCAATAAGAACAGTTTTGCTTGGAGCAAGAACATCCGCGACCTCGCGCCGTTTTGAATCAGACCATGTTATCCCCGAAGGATTTTGAAAATTCGGAACCGCATAAAACAATTTCGGATTTGATTCTATTGCTTTCTTTACATCTGATATGCAGGGACCGTCATTTTCGAGATCAACAGTTTTAAAATTAGCCTTATATATCGACAAAGACTGGATAGCACCGAGATATCCCGGGCGTTCAATTATTACATTTTCTCCCTCGTTCAAAACCGATTTGGCCATCAGGTCAAGACCCTGCTGTGAACCGTTCGTTATAAGAATTTCGTCTGGAGAAATATTGATACCTTTATCAGCATAACGTTTTGAAACAAATTCTCGCAAGGGTTCATATCCTTCAGTTGTACTATATTGAAGGGCATCCTTACCCGATTCATCCAAAACCCGGCAGCAAGATTCCCTGATTTCCTTAACCGGGAAAAAATCCCTGTTTGGAAGACCTCCAGCGAAAGATATAACATCAGGCTGAACAGTTACTTTGAGAATTTCGCGTATAAAAGACTTGGGAACATCATTAATTCTGTCTGCAAATATATTTTCCATAATGAATGGATATTTTTCCGGAGAATAAGAGTGTCAATAAATATATTTCAAGATTTGTATTACAGAAGTCTGTTTTTTTGACTTCGTACTGTTTTATCCGATATTAAAGAGTCCATATCAATCATATTTGCGAAATACAAGCTGAAAATACCGTTTAACCAGGTTAACTCTGTTAAAATCGCTTGATTTTATTTCAGCGGGTTCAAAGATAAATCAATACCGCTGAAATATATGCGGCTGGAATATAACAGCGTGTTTAAATACCGCGGAAAGGAGAAAACCATGGGAGATTATTTCAAAAACACTCCGAATGAAAAAGGATATTTCGGCGAATACGGAGGCAGCTTCATTCCGCCTGAACTTCAAAAGGAAATGGACCGCATCACAGACGCGTATTACGCAATCAGCAAGTCTCACCAGTTCATAGAAGAACTTAGAAGCATCCGCAAACATTTTCAGGGACGTCCGACTCCTGTTTATTTCGCTAAACGCCTGTCAAACGAACTCGGCGGAAGAATTTATCTCAAACGTGAAGATCTCAATCATACAGGTGCTCACAAACTCAACCATTGCATGGGAGAAGCTCTTCTCGCAAAATACATGGGCAAGAAAAAACTTATCGCAGAAACAGGCGCCGGCCAGCATGGAGTTGCTCTTGCAACAGCTGCCGCATACTTTGGACTCGAGTGCGAAATTCACATGGGTGAAGTCGATATAGCAAAGGAACATCCGAATGTCGTCAGAATGAAAATCCTCGGAGCAACCGTAGTTTCAGTAACACATGGATTAAAAACACTTAAAGAAGCTGTTGATTCCGCATTTGAAGCATATCTCAAAGATCCGGTTAACTCAATCTATTGCATAGGTTCTGTCGTCGGGCCGCATCCTTTTCCGATGATGGTACGTGATTTTCAGAGAGTTGTAGGAATTGAAGCCCGTGAACAATTTCTTGAAATGACAGGAGAACTTCCTGACAACGTCGTAGCATGTGTCGGCGGCGGAAGTAACGCAATGGGAATGTTCACGGCATTTCTCGATGATGCAGACTGCAAGCTTTACGGTGTTGAACCGGCTGGAAGATCAACAAAAATCGGCGATCATGCCGCGACTATAACATATGGAAAACCAGGAATCATTCACGGATTCAAATGCTATCTCCTTCAGGATGAAAAAGGCGAACCGCTTCCAGTATATTCTATAGCAAGCGGACTGGATTATCCGGGCGTTGGTCCTGAACACTCCATGCTTCACGATTTGAAAAAAGTTAATTACACATCTGTTACAGATAGTGAATGTGTTGACGCCTTCTTCGACTTAAGCCGCAAGGAAGGAATAATTCCTGCGCTCGAAAGCTCTCATGCCGTAGCTTATGCGATGAAACTTGCCAAAGATAATCCGCGCCAGTCGATTCTCGTGAATCTCTCCGGACGCGGAGACAAAGATATTGATTTCATTGTAGAAAATTACGGTATAAGAAAATAATACTCACGCAGTATAAACTGCCGGATATTTTATATTATCCGGCAGTTTTATATTCCTTCCGAGATAAAACATTTTATCATAAACAAACTTCCCGCCGCGCACGGCACATGAATCAAAATCATCCGGCATAAAATGATAGATAATTTTTTTTACGCCGCTTTCAATAATATACGGAATCAAATCAACAGCCTTCAAGGGCGATTCTGAAATAATATCATAAAGCTGCAATTCATCATTAAGTATCGAATAAACCGCAACACAATCAAGAGGTGAAATATAATGAAACGCATCTGTATAAGTATTCAGAAAATGCCAAAGCGGAACAGAAACAGAACCCTTCACTCCGAAACATTTTGACTGAAAATTACGTTTAGACAGTTTATCTTTCAAAAGTGAAATATCTTCCGGGTTTCCTCCGCATAAACGCCGTTTACCGCTTAAGATTTCGAATGACGTAATATTTTCATTGCAATAAATAAATTCATCAGAAGAAACAAAACCGAACTTAGGATAGAAATCTAGAAGCGAGTTATTAGCAAAAAGATAAATTAATTCAGCATATGAATATTCATCAAGAACAGACTCAATCAGTTTACGGGAAAGTCCGCGTCCCCTGAATGATTGATCTGTCATAACAGTTCCTATCTGAATTCCTTTAACTTCCTTGCCGTTAATCATCATTTCCGTTTTAGTAACCGAGACATTAGCAATTATTCTTCCTTCATGGACAAAAGAATGCGGGATATAAGTTCCGTCACAGCATCCTGAATTTTTCCATGCCGAAAAATCCAAAGAAAAAGTTTTAGCAGCAAGTTCATTAAAACTTAAAAATAAATTCGCATCCTCTAAATAATCTGCAACATATTCCATAAAACCTCAAACCTATTACTGCTACAACAAAATCGGTTATTTGCAAAGCAGAATTTGCAAATAACAGGCGGTTTTTTGTACTTATTTTAAGATAAATTTTTAAAATTATTCCAAACTTAAATATCTTTTTGATCCAAGTCTTAATTATTCATGCATTAATTAGATTGACATTATTATTTAATATACTCCAAATTTATTAGAGGTTATTTATGAAATTTAATATTATTTTAACAATGATCGTTATCTCAGCTTCTGCAGTTTTCACAGCTTGCGACGATTCTGGTGACGATTCACTTAAATCCGGAACAATAAGCGGATCAGCTGTTTTTACAACAAGCTCCGGAAATGCTCCGGCAAATGTTAAACTCGCAGCAGTTTATTATCCCGAGTACGCTTCTATGTCAACCGATGGTGCTAAAATTATTTCAAATGTTGTAGATCTTGGAATAGTACCAAATACTGGAAAAGCTTTTTCTCTTGATATCAATTTTGAAAACGCTACATCACCAAAAGATGGAAGTGCAATTATATTAACAATGTGGACCGATACAAACGATGATAATATAATGGATGGATCAGAAAAGTTCGCACCTACGGAAGCAAATACCGGGTGCCCAGTTTTCGGATCATCAACATTATGCTGCCTCCTTTATCATCAAGAATGGTCAATCTCAACCGGTGACGGAGATGAAGACATTGCTCCTTTCGAGTCAGCAGTAAAAACAGGCGCTAAAATAATTTCAGGCACAAATATGAATTAAAATAATTCAAATTAAGCCTTTCTTTTCAATCAACGATAACAAAAAAGCCGCAGTTTCCTGCGGCTTTTTACATTCAATCAAAAAAAGGAATTAACCTTTTTTTACCATGTGCTTGAGAAGATCAACTACACGGTTTGAGTAACCCCACTCGTTATCGTACCAAGAAACAACCTTGAAGAATCTTTTTTCTCCTTTAAGATTGTTCTGAAGAGTAGCAAGTGAATCATAGATAGAAGATCTCTGATCGTGTATGAAATCAGAAGAAACAAGCTCTTCGTTAGTTACACCGAGAATACCTTTCATGTAAGACTCAGATGCTTTTTTGAGAAGAGAATCGATTTCTTCGATTGAAGTGTCTTTCGCAGCTGTGAAAGTAAGGTCAACAACTGACACAGTAGGAGTAGGAACACGGAATGACATACCTGTAAGTTTTCCTTTAGTTGCAGGAAGAACTTCACCAACAGCTTTCGCAGCACCAGTAGTAGAAGGAATGATGTTGATTGCAGCTGCTCTACCGCCTCTCCAGTCTTTCTTAGAAGGACCGTCAACAGTTTTCTGAGTTGCTGTGTATGAGTGAATTGTAGTCATAAGACCGGTTTCGATTCCGATACCTTCTTTAAGGATTACATGCACAAGCGGAGCAAGACAGTTTGTAGTACAAGATGCGTTAGAAACGATATTGTGTTTAGCCGGCTCGTATTCGTTTTCGTTTACGCCCATAACGATTGTTTTAACATCGCCTTTTGCCGGAGCGGAAATGATAACTTTTTTAGCGCCTGCTTCAAGATGTCCTTTAGCTTTTTCGCTGTCAGTGAAAAGACCAGTTGATTCGATAACGTAATCAACACCAAGAGCTTTCCAAGGAAGCTCGTTAAGATTTTTTACTGCTGCAACGCATTTTACTTTGTTTCCGTTAACAACGATAACATCAGCTTCTTCTTTAGAAGAATCGCTTTTTTCTGTTTTAACTTCGTGCTTGAATTTTCCCTGAATTGAATCGTACTTCATCTGATAAGCGAAATAATCCGCATCAGTCGATACGTCAACAACCGCAACTACATCAACTTCTTTTCCAAGAAGTCCCTGGTCGCAGATAGCCTGGAAAACCATTCTTCCGATTCTTCCGAAGCCGTTAATAGCCACTTTTACTGCCATAAACCTACCTCATATAATATTTTCTTTTAAAAAAGTGCAATACACCTTCTCAGTCAACATATTTGGAGCGCATGCAGTGTCAAGATTAATTAGTCGCCTTCGAAGCAGCAAATGTGAAATATTTCATAACTTCTTTTTTTCAGTCTTTCCGCGCCTTTCAAATCAGGCAGATTGACAATAAAAGCTAATCCGGCGACGATTCCGCCGGCGCTTTCAATAAGTTCGGCAGAAGCAAGTGCCGTTCCTCCTGTCGCAAGAAGGTCATCGACTATGAGAATACGCTTTCCCGGAGAAATTACATCATCATGAATCTGGATAGTATCCTCGCCGTATTCAAGCTGATAAGTTCGCGAAATAACAGAGCCCGGCAATTTACCCTTTTTACGTATAGGAATAAAACCCTTTCCTAATTTTACCGCTACAGCGCTTCCGACAATGAACCCGCGTGATTCGATTCCGGCGATATAATCAATATCCCTTGAAATGCAGTAATCGGCAATTAATTTTACCGATTCGGCAAACGCAGAAGGGTCGGCAAACAGAGTTGTCAGGTCTCTAAACATTACGCCTTTTTTCGGGAAATCCGGAATTGTTCTTATTGAATCTTTAATATTCACAGAAACTTCCTCCTGATCTTGTTTAAAAATAGAGACAGATAATGAATCTCTTTTATCCTGAGAACAAACGCCGCTCCAAGATAGACAGCAGCTCCAGTCGAAATAAGCACAAACAGCCAGAACACCTTCATCAAAAATCCGCACTCACTCCAGTCAATCTTTGACTGAATTATATACAGTATAATACCGAATAAAACCGAAGCAAGAAAAGATTTAACAAATGAAATGAAAACCGGTTTAAGCATACCCTTGCCGAATTTTCTCCGCATAAAAAGAAACGCTGTGAATATCTGGGCAAAAGCCGCAATACTCACTGCAAGAGTAAGCCCCGCATGACGGAGATCCGTCTTTATCAGAAGGTATCCCGCACCGGCATTTACAACAAGAGAAATGAATGAAGTAAAAACCGGTATCCTGGTATTTTTTACTGCATAAAATACAGGCATGGTAACGCGCACAAGAGCAATAGCCGAAAGTCCGATTGCAGCGTAAAAAAGAGCCTGTGAAGTCAGAATTGAATCATTATGCGTAAAATTATTTCTTTCAAAAAAAGTCGAGACTATCGGAAGAGAGCAGCTCATAAGAAAAGCTGAAGCCGGAAGCGCAAAAAAAAGCGACGCACCCGCAGCACCCGAATATATGGATTTCATGCCTTCAACGTCATTCTTAGCGGATTTCGCACTCATTTCAGGAAGAATAACATTTGCAATCGATACCACGAAAATGCCGAGAACAATTTCCGTAAGACGGTCGGAGTAATAGATACTGCTCACCGCACCCTTGAAAATTGTCGTGGCAAATGCGGTATTTACGAGAATATTTATCTGATAAATCGCAATCCCAAGAAGCGCGGGAGTCATCATCCTGAAAATCCGCCTGATTCCCGGATCTTTAAAGTCAGGAAGGAAGCTGAAGCGGAAACCGCTGCGCCTCATATAAGGCAATTGGAGAAGAAGCTGCATTATTCCGCCGAACAAAACACCGAATGCGAGCCCCATTACTTTTTGCTCAAAAAAAGATGAAAAAACAACCGCACCGCAGATTATTCCGACATTAAGCAAAACAGGAGAAAATGCCGGAGCAAAAAAATGTTTATTGGAATTCAAATAACCCATGCAGAAAGATACAATTCCCACCAGAAAAAGATAGGGAAACATAAGCCTGTTCAGCAAAACGGTCAGGGAAAGAAGAGAATCATCAGTAAAACCGTAGGCGAAAAGATTGACGATCTGCGGCGAAAAAATTATTCCAAGCGAAACGACCGCGAAAAGTATCAGTATAAGAACCGAAACAGTCTTGCGGGCGAGAATTTCCGATTCATCTTTGGTTTTATTATGAAGATAATCCGTATATACCGGGATAAAGGAAATCGTAAGAGCTCCTTCTGCAACCAATCGTCTGAAAAGATTCGGTATACGAAAAGCTACATAGAAAGCGTCGCTTACATCATTCATGCCGAAAATACTGCTGATCAGAATGTCGCGCACAAAACCGAATATTCTGCTTATAAATGTAGAACCGGCAACAACACCGGTAGATCTGATTACTTTTTTTCTGTCCATGAACTTAAAATTTCACCAAAAGCGATTCAGTCAAGGTATATTCTTTTTAATGCCACATTGATTTTTTATTGACTTCAAAAGGCAATTAAAGCTAATAAAACTCTCGGGGGAGAATATGGATTACAGACTTGTCAGACAGTATGCCAATAATTCAATAGACAATTTTTTCAATTTTTTCTATAAAATAGCTGACTTTTTCACGGTTATGATCGACTGCTTCTGGGCTTTTTATGACATCTGGTACTGCTTTGTAATGGTTTTCGTTAATTTCTTTTCATACTTATATTTCATGTTTCTTTTTATCGTCGATAAAGCCACTTTTTCAAGATCTTCACTTTTCTGGAGAAAGACTTTCGACGACTCCGGTGTCCGTAAAATAACCGCAGCTTATTCACGCGAGCACTACAATCCTGTTCCGGGAATGTACGGTAAGGCGGCTGATTCTGCAGCGAGAACAATCAGCGCAGTAACTAATGCCGTATCGGCACCGAAAATTTCATCACCTGTTTCTGCAATAAAACGTCCGGAAGGAGCGAGAAAAAACTTTTTCAAGGAATTTGCTGAAGGCTTTGTAAACTTCATGAGCAAGCTTTTCAAAAAATTCCGCGAATTCGGAGAATGGTTCAAGAAAACTATTCTTTCGAAACTCAGCCCGGTTCGCGAAGAAGAACCACAGGGAAGAAAATCCCTGGTCGACAGCTACATGAAAGAATATCAGAAATCAAAACGAAGATAAATCTCCATCCGGAGAAGTTCATACACGCATACGAATAATATTCTTATGCGTGTAATATAATCATACTTACAATTTCAAAAAATTTCAGCTCATCATTTAGTATTCAAAACTTTTTTAATAATATCAGTTAACTGATTTTTTCTATAAGGTTTTGGGAGAAATCCGTCTGCATCTTTGGGCACTTGTCCTTCCTGAGAAAAACCGGAAGTCATAATGATTTTCGCTGATGGATCAATCTCTTTTATTTTCTCAAAGACAGTCAGACCGCTCATTTCAGGCATTACCATATCAAGTAATACCATCTTTATCTCATCTTTTTGTCTTCTTAACAATTCAAGCCCTTCAATTCCGTTTGATGCCGAAACAACTGCAAAGCCAATATCTTGAATCATTAGCCTGGCAGTAGTCCTCAATATGTCATCATCTTCGATAACTAGAATTTTCCCCGGCTCAGAAAAAGCAAACTCTACTGCATCGGCGAAATTATATATACCGTAATTTTTAGGCCCGGAATACAAAGGAAGATAAATGGTAAACACAGATCCGTTTCCGTTACTGCTTTTAAGTGTTATAGCGCCATGGTGACTGAGAACAGTTCCGTATACTGCTGAAAGACCCAACCCGGTTCCCTTTCCGTCGTGTTTTGTTGTAAAAAAAGGTTCAAATATCCTGTCCTGAATCTCCTCCGGAATGCCTGATCCGCTGTCCATTGTAGCAATGCTGACATAATCACCCGGTGTCAGGGATAATTTATTCTCGTAACAAAACCCGGCATCCAGATACACTTTCCGCATTGTAACACGGATTTTTCCGGATCCGCTGATTGAGTCTCTTGCATTTATCAGCAAATTAAGAAAAGCATTCTGAAGCTGACCGGGATCTCCTATAACTTCAAGGGGCTCCGGCGATATCTCGCGTTCAATCACTATCTGCCGGTCAATTGTATGTTCGGCAATAGATATCGTCGTATTAATAATATCCTGTATAACTACCGGTGTAGAAAGTATTTTTCCTTTTCGGCTGAAAGCAAGCAGGTTCTTGGTAAGATCTGCTGCACGGGATGATGATTTCAATATGAGATCAATAATCTCTCTCTGATCATCATTCAAACTGCCGCCTTCCATCAGAACATCAGCGGCTCCGATTACACCTCCAAGCATATTGTTAAGATCATGTGCAACTCCTCCTGCAAGCTGTCCGATAGCTTCCATCTTGTGAATATGATTTAATTGAGCACTCATAGATTCATACTCGCTCATATCCCTGTAAATTCCGACTGTTCCTATGATAGAGGAGTCTTCCCCTTTGATAACCGTCGTATTGTCACTGACCGGTATTGTTTGTCCGCCTTTACTTTTTAGAAGATATTTTCCCTGTGCTGAAACTGACACTTTGCCATTGATGATATCTCTTACAGGATGATAATCGACGTCTTTCTTGGTAATCCGGTCTACATAACGGATCATATCCTGTACATTCCGGCCGATAGATTCATTCAAATTAAAACCAGTTAACTTTTCCATCGCGTAATTTAAATGTGTTATCCGGCCTTCGTTATCAGTTGTTATTACACCATCAGCGATTGAATTAACCGTAACCCTCAGCCACGTCTCCTTTTCTTTTAAATCAAGAAGAACCGTATAATTATTCCAATTATTTATAAAAAAAAGAAATATCAGAGTGAAGAGTATCTCATTGATATCCTCAAGAGGATCAAAGAAATCAGATATATCCGAGTGTTCCAGGATATTTGAAAATGAAACGAGCATATAAAAAATAACTATCATCGAAAGCGGAATAATTACATTTAAAGGAATGTTTCTCTTTCTGATGCGCACTGCCAAAACAACAATGGTCACGGACAAAATAAGCGTAGAAAGTATACTGGCTGTTAACTCTATCACAGTCTTTGCCGTCTCCTCTCTTTTTCATCAGAGAGAGCTCCGTCTTTTAATGCATCTTTTCCGGTAAACTTCACAACGCCTGCAAGCAGAAAAAATGCTCCAATTGTAATGCTTATATGCTCCAAAGCGTTGAAGATTTCAGAGAAATTGTACTCTTCTGCAACAGTAAATATATTAGAAAAAAGAATAGCTGTATATGCTAATATAAAATAATTTTTTCCTTTAATCTTAGATCGGATTATAAGATTCCAGAATAGCGGATATCCTATAGCAAAAACTATCATTACGAAAATCTCTGTGGAAATCGGCATATCCGCACCAGCCAGGAGAAAATTTCATCCATGCATAAAAGCTAGTGATAAGAATAACATCATTTTAGGCAGTCAGTCAAATTATTTTTTCAGAAGATTCTATTACTTACGATTTCAAGAAGTCAGGCTTATACAGCATCTGAACTTTTATATTTTATAAAATGAGCAGAATTTCATCAAATTCCTTTATCCTGAACGCACAACTGTCATTACTTCCAAGACTGTTTTGCGAAAACCACAGAGCTTGCATTCCAATTTCCTGCGCGGGCATTATATCCATTTCCAGTCTGTCACCGACCATCAAACTTTCATTTTCCATTGATCCGCTTTTTATTAATGCTGTCCGAAATATCTCATGGCTGGGTTTTCTTATTCCAATATCATAACTATAAAATTCATAATCAATTAATTCAGACAAATTCAGATACTTTAATGTCACACTATGACATTGACCAGGAACAGTTGAATTTGAGATTATACCTGTTTTTATGCCTCTTGATTTTATTTCACTTAAAACCTCTCTTATTCCATGCATCGCGACTGCAAAACGGGCACACGGCTCATGAAACGCAAGAATCAGTTCCATAAAGATATTGGAATTTTCTTGAATTGCATCAGGCATAAAATGCATCATATCAAATTCCTTTTTACTTTCATTTCGTTTAGTCAAAACGTTTATCCATGGATAATAAAAAGTATTTAACAATTTATCGAATTCAATTCCAATTTCGTATTCTTTCAGTTTTCCATGCATCTGAAAAAGTCCAAGAAAATCCTTTTCTTCGTCTGTCAAATTTCCCGAATGATAATCAACAATAGTATTACCAAGATCGAAAAAAACTGTTTTTATCATTTTTTTGTCTCCAGAGAGAGGTATCGCCTATTCAATTAGTCCCAAACGCAGGGCTGATGCGGAGTCCTGGAGCGCCGCAGCTTATAACCTAGGCAGTTGTTTTTTCTGAAAGTGCAACCATTTCTGCGGCATGTTTACGCGAAAGTTCAGTAACTTCCTTACCTGCAAGCATTCGCGCGACTTCTGTGATCTTTTCGTCTCTTGAAAGATTTTTTATATGAGTGAAGGTTCTGTCTCCTGACTTCTCCTTGCTGACGCTGAAATGATTATCGGACATCGCCGCTATCTGCGGAAGGTGCGTTATTACAAGAACCTGTCTTTCTTTAGCAAGAACCTTAAGTTTCTGTCCGACTATTTCAGCGGTTTTTCCGCTGATTCCGGCATCGACTTCATCAAAAATCAGTGTTTCAACTATGTCGTTTGAAAGAAGAACGGTCTTAAGAGCAAGCATTATTCGGCTCATCTCTCCGCCGCTTGCGGCTTTCTTCAATTGCTGTAGCGATTCGCCGCTGTTTGCCGAAAGAAGAAATTCTATTTTATCTAATCCGTGAGGATAGAGCATGTATACATTGTTATTCATTTCAATTTCGCCGGACGGATTAATTTCCTGTTTGATTGAAATTTTAAACTCGGTTCCCTGCATATTAAGATCTGAAAGCTCCTTCATCACAAGACTTTCAAGTCTTTGCGCGGCAGCGGTGCGCTTTTCCGAAAGTTCAAGAGCTTTAACCTTAGTAAGCTGAACCTTCTTACGGTATTCATCTGTAAGCTTTTCTCTCATTTCATCGGATGAGTTTATTGAATTGAGTTCGTTCCTGCTTGTTTCAGCAAACTGAAGCACGTCATTAATCGTGTTTCCGTATTTCTTCTTCATCATCTGAACCAGAGAAAGTCTTTCTTCAACTTCGTTTATACGCGATTCTGAAAAGTTGAGCTTCTCCTGATAATCCCTGAAAAATACGGATGAATCCTCGAGTGAATAAAGAGCCGATCTGACCGAATCAAGATTAGCCGCGATATTTGCGTCTATCTCAGCGACAGAAGAAAGCGACTGCTCAATTTTCTTTAATCTGGCGATTACACCGCCGTCTCCGCGCAGATTTTCGTTTGCGGCATTTATCTGTGAAAATATTTTTTCAGAGTTTGAAAGAATGGTTTCTTCTTCCTTGAGTGCTTCGTCTTCATTTAAAACTAGACGCGCTTTTTCAATTTCATCAATTGCAAAAGAAAGATATTCGACCCTGCGTTTTTTTTCCGCTTCATTCATCTCTGTCGATTTTATTTTTTCTTTAATCTGAAAAAGATCATTATAACATTCGCCGACTTCACCGACCAATGATTCTAGTCCGGCAAACCGGTCAAGAATCTCGCGGTGCTTGGCGACTTTTGAAATATTCTGATGCTCATTCTGTCCGTGTATATCGATCAAACTCTCGCCAATTTCAAGAAGCTTTGAAACCGGAATCTGAAGAGAGTTTGCGAAAGACCTTCCTTTTCCGCTCGAATAAAGCTCACGGCGGAGAACGAGAGTATCATCATCGCAGTCGATTCCGGCATCATCAAGAACAGACTTAATGTTCGGAATTCCGCCGATATCGAAATCGCCTTCAATTGTTGCGCGTTCGAATCCGGTTCTGATGACATCAGTAGTCATTTTATCTCCGAGAACCGCTGAAATAGCATCTATTAATATTGATTTACCTGCTCCGGTTTCACCCGTCAGCACATTCAATCCGTTTTTAAAATCAATTTCAAGGTCTTCAATGAGAACAAAATTCTTTATTCTAAGTCTATTCAGCATAATTCCCCGCGCAAACTCTGCAAAAGCTCCTAACTATAAAACGTAAACAAATTTCTTTTTTCATCAATTTCTTGAAATAATTCTTCATTTTGAAGATTTTGTTTCAGCTGCTGATGCCTTTTTGAAAGTAGCGCGGACTTTTTTGAACTCTTCAAGAAATCCGTCAAACTTTGACTGCAATGAATAGAAAATAACCTGAACAAAATGTTTGTCCGACTCGACAAAGGTTATAAAGTAACGGACTTTTATTCCGTCAACGGAACCCGATAGAATTATTGATTTTGCCTTCATCCCGTCGAGAGCAAGTTCATCATGATTTTCATAGGTCATGTTGGTAACTGTAGAATTCATATTCTTTTTGATAAGCTCGGCATAACCGTCAACATTTTTGATATTATCAAAGTCTTCTTTAGCCTCGACAAAAACCATGACATATTTTCCGGAAAGATTGCTCCCTGCCTGAATGTCGGCTTCATCATTAAGATCGTTCATAACAGACCAAGAACCCGGAGCGCTTATCTGAAAATTATTGCCTTCATCTTTTAAAACCTTTTCTTTTCCAAGATCAAAACAACCGCCCAAAAACACTGCTACTGCAGTAATAAATATTATTTTACGCATATTAATCCTCTAATATTTTTTAGTAACCAAAACAGACATATTCTGACCTTTCTCCCGGAGAAAACAACTACAAAACAGTTTTTATTTAAAGTTTTTGACAGTCAAGCAAAGCATTAAAAGAAATGCTGTTTGAATTCAAACAGCATTTCCGGAATAATATCCTGCATCAAATAACGCGCACGATTCGCTGTCATGCTCACTTTAATTATAACCCGACAGCATCTCCGCTTTTATTTCCGAATGCCGGATGAACATCAAAACGTACTACTCCGACAAGTACGCCGCTTCCCACAGCATCCGAAATCATCGAAACCCCTTTATTTCCAAAACCCGCACAAAGTTCAATTACAGAAACACCTTCAGCCGCATATTTTTTTGCGATTTCAACAGCTTCTTCGTATGATGAAGAACCCGCGATATGAAGAATGTTTCCGCTGAATTCTACTTTAGACCTGCACTTTGAAGCTTCCTTGTCAGGAGCGGCGAAAAGAAATAAAAACTGATTCATAAATCCTCCTCATGATTTATTATCAGAGAAGTTTTACCCCGGCAGAACGGCTTGTATTGTAAAAATGCGACATGAAGCGCTTATCGGTTAGAAACTCACCGGGAGTCTTTCCGGTGTAATACCGGAAATCACGGATGAAATGCGACTGATCATAATAACCGCCGTCATAAACTGCCGGAAGATATGATTTACTATGAGTCAGAAGCAGTGAACGGAGCACCTTCTGAAAACGCGCAGTTCTATGAAAATATTTCGGCGGGACGCCTACTGCGGAATTTACCAGTCTTTCAATCTGCCTGAAACTCAAAGAGCAATTTACGCAATAATCCGAAAGCGAGAAATTCTCATTCGCATAATATATGCATGAAATAAATTCATCCAGCCATTCGTCTTTCTTTTTGTAAATGGAGAGAAGCATCATCAGATTTTTTTGTATTGCGTCAATGCGGTCTTCTATTCTTTCAGACGAGAAAACATCATCAGCGAACTTATTGCCGAATGAATCCCACAATTCTTCTCCTGAAAAAATATTATCAGTCAGTTCAGAAATATTCATCGGAATAAAATGCCTAAATGCGGAAGAACGGAAACGCACTGCTATAAATGATATCTTTGAATCACACGAAAGTTTAATACCGGAATAACGGGTACAGCCCGAATGAAACTTCGGAAGTTTCAGCTTCGTTTCTTCCGATATCAGACTTGGCGGATTATCATAGAAGAACAATTCACAGCCCGTTCCAGGAAGAATATCAGGCAATTCATCCTCTTCCGTCCAGCCCCATATTCTGTCAACATAGACAGACAGCGGCGCAACCGGAATAATTGAAAACCGGCTCATCGACTATACCTTATGCCGTAATCTTCGCAACTATCGGTATTTTCCTTAGACCAAAAGAAACCGCCAGAGACGCGAGATACGCTGCAGGGAAAATCATTAAATGCTTTGCAAGCATCGGAAACTGTATGCCTGCGCAAAGCAATGATATCCCGGTTAATACAGGAGCATGAAAAATATATATGCCGAATGAATTTTGAGATATAAACCGCGAAATGGAATTTTCATCCGAGAATTTTTTACCAAAGAAAGCAATTAATCCGATAGTCATCGTCAGCGCGGTAAAAGATTCCCAAAGAGCATACGCCGCAGTCTGCCAGTGAAGTCCTCCGCCAATCGGGATATCGCCGGATAAAGCTCCGCCTAAAATCATGATAGCGCCCCAAACGGGTATGCCGGCAAAAACTGCAAGCTTGAGATAAACAATATTTTTATCAGAGACTATTTTTTCAAACCAGTTTCTTTCAGCAGAATTGGTTCCCATAATAAAAAGCACGATGTATGAAGCGAAAAATCCGAACTGAAGATTTAAGAAATTACTTCCTATCGGATAAACAAGCCTGATTAAAAATGCCGCAATTGATGTAACAAAAACCAGAAGCATTATCTTTGCGAATGAAGGAACACTGCCGTTTTTTATAACACTCGGAAATATTTTTCTGATTATTGCATACACCGCACAGAATATTAGAAGTGCCTCAGCAAACCAGAGAGGACCGGTACCGCTGATAAAATACAAACCTTTTATCATGCCCGCATAGAAATCAGGAAAACTCATGAATTCATAGAAGAAAAGTCCGTTATGCCTAATATAAAAAAACACCATCAAAGGATTTATCATAAACACATAAACCAGAAGAGGAATTCCAAGCCTGAAAAGCCTTTCTTTCACAAAAGAATTAAATCCTTTTTTCTGAAAAGATTTTGCAGCAAAATAGCCTGCCAGAAAAAACAAAAATCCCATGAACCATGCCTGCACAAAAGATCCGTACAGACCGAAGATCACGCGCGAAAGAACATCAAGAGATGCTGCATTGCCTTCGGTATAATACCAGCTTCCCATGCCGCTGTATGTTACGTTCGAATGCATTATTACAACAAGCAGAATGACAAATGATCTGAGATTATCAGCATACACAAGTCTGTTACTCATATAAATTTTCCTTTAAAACAGTATATCAATGATGAATATCAACAGCTTGTCTGGATAAATTTCGCCAGTGATTTTGCCGCTTTTGATATCACCCCTCGTTTATGACCAATAAATTCTTCCGAAATTTCTGCAATAACATTTTTCTCTTCAGGAAGCTTACAGACAACATTCATCAATCCTTTTAATGCATGTCCGGCATGTTTTCCTTCATATTCATAAAGCATTTTTCTAAGCAGCGGGAAAGCTTTTTCTGCTTCATCTTTTCCAACTCCGGCAAAGTTCGCAATTATATCAGTTGAATAATCTCTGACAATAACGCTTTTATCACCGAACATTAAATTACTTATAAGACTTAAATTATTTGCAACAGCAGAAGGAATGAATTCCGCTATCAAGGATACGGAGTGAACAGCTTCCCATTTAGTTTTTGAATTTTTATGGTTCATAGTCTCAAACAGAGTTTTCGCAAAAGGAACAATCAGCCGGGGATTTTCCATCGCGACATTAGTCATAACTTCAGCACAGTCAGCTGCAAGTTTTGCGTCATCAGACAATAAACCTGATTCAATATCTTCTAACAGATCAGGCTGCTTCAGACATTCAGCCGCAACAGCCTTATTTGATTCTTCGGTACGGTCGCCGGCTTTTGATGATAGTTTTTCGAGTATATTCATGATTAAACCTATAGATGCTTCTAAGTAATTTTATCTTAGACATTTTTTAAAACAAACCCGAAATTACCATGATTTCAATGCTGTTTTTTCAGGTCACTTATATCCAGTTTTACAATCTTGCCGTCTTGGAATATCATTGTAAAATTTCCGGCAGAACAACAAGCATAAAAAACAGAAGCAATACAAAGCGACATGGCAATGATCAGAATTACTTTTAATTTCATTAAATAAAAACCATTAATCTATTTTTTGAAAATTGACCAGATTTCTCTTGGAGAAATAATTCTTACATTTTTATAATTCTTCAATACCAGCAAATCTTTATCTCCGGTTAAAATAAAGTCAACTTTTTGCTTTTCGCAAATACCAAGAATGGGATCATCATTAACATCCCGTGAAATCTGCTTAAGAGGAATACTGTAATCCGAAATGAATGTTGTTTCACGCAAGAACAATAAGATTTCATCAACTTTATCCTTCGGCATCTTGAACTTCTTTATAAAGATACGATCAACTTCCTGAAGAATATATTCACTAATAATGATAGTATGGTTTTCAATCAGAAATTCAAAAAGAGACTTGCATAGACCATGAGACGAAAATGCGGCAACAATAACATTGCTATCAGTTATTATTCTCATTTGAAATTATTAAAAACATCTTCATCAGTCAAAACGCCTTCTGATTCAGCAAACGGTAAAACAGAATTGCGTAATTTTCTGAATTTCTGTACTGCCAAATATTTTTGCAGCGATTCCCTTACCAAATCGCTAACAGGCTTATTTTCAAATTTACTTAAGTCATCAAGATCCCGGCGCATATTGTCTGAAATTCTAATCGTAAGAGATTGATTCATTTTCGCCACCCCGTAAGACAAAGTAACACACATTATATAAAAAACAAGAAAAATATATTCACAAATATTGAACTGAAATCTATCAATATCCCATAACTATAACAGCTCTGGCAAATGTGCAGAATACGATTCTGTTTATTCCAATCAATTGATTTACGATCTTAAATCATTCAGAAGATTGATAGAGAAATATTTTAATCTTAGCAATTATACTTATCTGCATCAATAATGATTTATTTAAAAATGATTTTACTTTGAACATTTGTTTGATAATATTTTTAATTCTGAAAATTCCACATTATATCCCTGCCCGGGAATGTGATAAGATTTGTAATCAAATTTTTCAACAGTTAGGCATTCTCCGATTTTAGGATATGGAATTCTGATTTTCTTAAACCAGTGCTGTACTAATGTAATATTGCCGAGAAAGGGGCCCACAAACCAAAAAATGAAACCTGCCCGCCATGTGCTTGTACCGACAAAATTAAATTGATTTTATTCAACACAATCGGGTTTATCCGCTCAATATAATCCGGAATACCGACATTGTTGATGCCGTTCTTGATGTTTGAATACTGAAACTCGATAAGCTGTTCCCAGTTTATGCGCAATGGAATATTTCTAACGGATTTGAGGACGTCAATTACTTCATCCTGTTTATTATGAATAAGGTGACAGGGGAAGAGAGCCGAGCTTCAACAAGCAGTTGTACTAAGCCGCAAAAAGTAAATATCAAACCGATTTTGCCCCTTTTATAATCCAAATTGGTTCTCCGAGTACCAAATTTGGTACTCAAACAGGAAAACTTTCTACTCCGGGAACCAAAATCGACACTCAAAACAAGCAAAACAGGCGCAAAAGACAGTTTTTCAATGTAAAGTAAGAAAATTTTTCTTCTATAACAGAAAAATTTGGTTCTCAGACAGGAAACATTGGTTCTTCGAGAACCAAAAAGGTCTCTCAGAATAGAAAACTTGGTTATCAGATAAGAAACATTGGTACTCAGACAGGAAACTTTGGTTATCAGACAACCAAACTTGATTCTCAAACAAGAAAACTTGCTTGGACGGAGACAAAAAAGGCCTCACGAAGAGGCTCTTTTAAATGGTTGTAAGGAAAATTTATCAGGCGGATACTTTAGAAGGTCTGCCTGGGTAGCGCTTAGAAAGATCATCATAGATAGAACCGGCCTTCGGAACATTAGTTTTTTTGGCGGTCTTGACAGTGTTATAGAACATAAGCGCGGCGGAATAAGCGTCGCTGCCTGAAAGAGTCTGAGTGTCGGAAAGAGCCTCAGCGATCTGGGAAACCTGAGACTTGATACCGCGGAGTTTCTCGAAGGCTGAAACGTCACGCTTGAATTCATCAAGATCAAGAAACTGCGGAACAAGATCGGGATTCTGAACGCAATGCTCGCAGGCTTTCTGAACAAAGGCGTAGGTCTTGTCGCCCATTTTAGGAAGCTCTTTCTTTTCATCAGCGTTAAGCGTTTTAAGTTTAGGCAGAAGTTTGGACACGAGAACGTCCACCGCTGATTTGATCTGATCCATTTCCTCCGCGGAAATATCAACAGACACGAAATTCTGCTGGCTCATAAAGCACCTCTCAATGTTATAATTATTTTACATTAAGGTCGGTCCGTTATGGTAAGTGATTATCAGTTTTTACTCAGTTTTTGCCCGGCTTGTCAAAGACTTTTTTTTAAAGGGAAACCACGGAAACATATTAAATACCGTACTTATGAGGACTCGTTCTAAAGCGGTTCCGGTTTTGAATGTAACCTGAATAATCGCTTGAAGAAAGAATCATTAAGCACTGAATATTTTCAAACTATTGGATCATTATAAATTTGTTTAACATTGTCTGTTATTTTCCCCATTAAACTCAAGAGACTGATTGAATCTTGATCATTTATCCATCCATTTACCATCAACACAAGTTGATTGACCTGATCATTTAGAATTGATTCATTTTTATTGAAATTATCAAGCATTAATTGAATCTTATGAACACATGTTATAATTTTTAATTTATCAATTTTAGGATTAATTTCAGGATCTGTTAATGTCAACAATTCAGAGACTAGTGAAACAATTTTTTCTTTTTTTTTATTTAATCTTGAAACATTAGATTGAGTGATTATTTGATGATTAACTTTATACATTTCTGATCTTATTATTCTATTGGTAACAAATAATTGAGTAATTAATGCAATCAACGAAGTTGCTACAGCACTTCCAACTGAGATAAAAGCAACTTTTAAACCCAAATCATAGTTTGATGAATTTGATAGATTGTCGTTAATCAATTTTAAGAATTCTAACATTAATTCGACAGATTTTGCGTCCATATTTTCCTCGATTCTTAAAAATACTTGTTAAAACTTAAATTACATAACTCAAATATTTCATAAATATTTAATAAAAAACTCATTGCACCTAACGATAGAGGCTAAGTAGCGTTTTAATTTGCGCTAAGAAAAGCCGAAGAAAGGTGCAAATCAAATACGCAGAAAATCGGGTACTACATGCAACATAATGAGCAAGAAGCGCAACTTTTAGCAACAGTTATATGCAGCGATTATTCAGCCATTTTAATAGTAATTCCAAAATAATCATAGAATTCATATCGTAGAATGTAAGTATTATCTGACTGCAGAAATTTGTACTTAAAGACATCTTTATTCTCACCTTTATAAGGAACATCTTTCAATAAGGCTTTTATTCCATTGTCAATGTCATTATATAGTTCGTTCTTTGAATTATCTGATTTATGAAGTAATCCGTTGTATAAAATCAATATTTCCCCAGAGAACATTCTACTATAATCATAGAAGAATAAACCTTTTGCGACATATTTAAGTATCAAGTGATATCGATTAATATCAACATAAAATACCAGCGACTCAAATAACTGATCATTTTGCTTAACAAGAATTTGCTTTGGATTAATCATGAACTTTGAAAACCTATCTGGTGAATGCTGGAAAGCCCGCATGACCTTTGTCGAAAAATGATCAACACCAATATTGTTTGGTTTATGCCCAGCAGTCAGAATCCTTAATAGATATTCATCATCTTGTGATTTCAACATGTTGTGTTTATTGCAAGATGGTACTGTAATTAGATTTTTCCTGTAATTATAATTAAGATCTTTGAATTCGGGAAAAATACATTTTGGAGGGACATGCTCTGACGAAGTTGCATTTTCACCACAATAGTAACAAGTTTCCTTTTTATTCATAAATAATAGCCTATTTTTAATAGTCGCAAAATATATTCCATAATAAGACAATAATTGTACGCAACTTAAGTGTGAAGACAACAATTCGACGATGTTCAAATGTGTATTTAGGGTGAGCACCACGTATAGCGAAACAAGCACGGAAGAAATCACTTACTCTCAATTGTGCGTCGCTGTAATCTCATAAGGAGCCATTCTTTATAAATGTTGATAGAACATCGGCTCCAACTTCCGTATATTGTAGCAAATATTCTTGTCCTGAATATGTAGAAATCCGATTATTAACATCCAGCAAAGGAACAATTCCTAAACGATTTGTTCCTTTTTTACTATCATAATAACCAATTTCCCACGGTGTCCAAATGGAGCTTCGCGAATTATGTGTATGTAAATAAATTAAAACTTTTGAGTTATTCATCGCTGTTTTGAGCTTATCCGCAATTTCGTGCCTCTTTGAATCTGAATCTTCTATCCAATCGATGTAAACGGAAAAACCCATTGCGTTTAATTTATTTTTGAAATTAATTACAATCATTTTGTCCTTTGAACTATGTGACAAAAAAATATCCCACGGTTGAAATTCCGATTGGACTTTCAATGAATCTTCTTCCAGATAAGATTCTCGTGAACTATAAACAACTGATCGAGTGCTAAATGCTGATTCAAAATAAAATTTTTCACCATAGCGTTTCATTTAATTAACACCACACTATTATCAATAAAATTGAATTCAAAATCAGCAATGTTATATAGAAAGGCCAAATAGCAATTGACTTTAACGCTGATCGAAACTTTACTTTAGTATTAAAGGAACTTGTATCCATGCTAAAATCAGTTGTTTTGGCTTTGCGTCTCGTATCATAAAGCTTACGATATTTCTTCTCTTGCCATAAGTAAAAACAATCAAGCAAAGATAACATTAACAGAATTAAATACACTACGCAGAAAATTATTACCATATTTTCTGTTAATCCATAGGCAATTAATCCAGAAAACACAATCAAGGTGAATCCTTTAATGTTAAAGCTCGAAACACTCATTCGAGTAATGATTCCCTGAATGAGTTTTAAATGCTCAACTATCTTAGTTTCTTTATCCATAAACTACCTCAGAATATATTTTGCAATGGTGCATAACGACATATATACGCGATTCAATTCACAAAATCAGTTCCTTTTTGAAAACTCAATTTCTCCGTATTTATGCATACCAAAATCAACATACACGGAGAGCATCATGAAATCAATATTTACATGACCCTTACAATCTTTTTGAGCAATATTTCCAAAAATGTCAAATCCAAAAAAACCGCCTGCCGCAGAAAGAATTACGCGCGCCCTCACCCAGCCTCTGGCTCGCCCTCTCCCAGAATGAAGCTCAAATCGGCAAAGCCGATGAAGAAAAACCATTCCCGGGAGAGGGCTTTCTATCAATATTTTACTGATTCAGCATGTATTAAATAATACCAACAACACCTGAATCGTCCGACGCAGTCGGACACCGAATAAGCGCAGACTTTCGCAGTTATTACGAAGTAATACGCGAAAGTTCTGTCGCGACAAAAAGCCGGGTAGGGATTTCAAAAGGGACAGGGCTGGCGACTGAAGCCCTGTCCCTTTTGATCTTATCGTATGAGACCATGCGAAAACCGGGTAAAGGGCATGGAATGCCCTTTAATGTACGTCCGACTCTCGGAAGAATTTATTGTTGAAATCAGTTAATTAATTCTTATTCTCAGCGAACTTCCTATTCGCTTCGAATGAGATTTTGAATTGATTTAACGCACCAACCTATGAGGTAACGCTTACATTTTCCCGCTATGGACTTCGTCCATCTCGCGGGCAGTCGGAACGAGTCCGACAAACGAGACGCTTCAATATGCGACACGACGTCGCAACGAAAGCGTCTCATCAGTTTCCGCTTCCTTGCGGAAACGGCATGACACCATGCAAACGACGAATACATAAGGCGGAGCCTTATGACAAAAAAAAACCGCGTTACAAACGCGGGCCGATCTTTAAGCCGAAGGCTTAAAAAATTATTTAGAAAGAAACTCATTTATAGCATTCGCGGCACCGCGTCCTTCGCTGATAGCGTAAACAACAAGAGAAGCTCCCCTGTTCGCGTCGCCTGCGGCAAATACTTTATCAACGCTTGTTTTAAAATCAGCGCCGGTATCGATATTTCCGCGGGCATCAAGCTTGAGTCCGAGTTCGTTGACAAAATCCTTCTGCACTACATGAACAAATCCCATTGCAAGAAGAACAAGATCAGCTTCGATCTCGAATTCACTGCCCGGAACTTCCTTCATATTAAATCTTCCGTTTTCATTTACCCACTCTACTTTGCACGCGAGAACATTCTTTACTTTTCCGTTTTCGCCGATAAATTTCTTAGAGCTGATGCACCAGAGTCTTTCACAACCTTCTTCATGAGAGCTTGAAGTCTTGTGAAGTCTAGGCCATAGAGGCCACGGTTCGGAATCAGTTCTTGTCTTTGACGGCATCGGAAGAAGCTCGATCTGAGTGACTTTTCTCGCGCCTTGACGGTTAGCTGTTCCGACACAGTCAGAACCCGTATCACCGCCGCCGATTACGAGAACATTTTTATCAAGAGCGGCTATTAAAGAATCCTGACACACCTTATCTCCCGCGCAGGTTTTATTCTGCTGAGTGAGATAATCAAGTGCCTGATGAATTCCTGAAAGCTCTCTTCCTTCGATTGGAAGATCTCTCGCTTCGCGCGCACCGATTGTTATACAAACGGCGTCATATTCTTTCATGATGTCGTTGATCTTCACATCGCGTCCGACATACGAATTCGTTTTAAAAGTAACACCTTCTTCTTTCATGATGTCGAGACGGCGGTCGATAAAACTTTTTTCGAGTTTAAAATCAGGAATACCGTATCTCAAATATCCGCCCACTCTGTCAGTGCCTTCAAACAATGTAACCAAGTGACCGGCTTTATTCAGCTGATCAGCAGCAGCAAGTCCCGCAGGACCACCGCCGATAACGGCAACTTTCTTGCCGCTTCTTTTTTTAGGCGGATTAGCTTTAACGAGACCAAGCTCAAAAGCCTTTTCAATTACGGCAAGCTCGTTCTGTCTGATGGTGACGGCTTCGTCATTCAGCGCAAGAACGCATGAAGCTTCGCAAAGAGCCGGGCATACACGCCCAGTAAACTCAGGAAAATTATTTGTCTCCTGAAGCATTTCCCATGCTTCTTTCCATTCGCCTTTAAATATTTTATCCTGCCATTCAGGCATGATGTTTGAAACCGGGCATGCCCAGTGGCAGAACGGAACTCCGCAATCCATACATCTTGATGCCTGAAGTTTTCTTTCGTCTTCCGAAAGCTGAAGCTCTACTTCACTGTAGTCATTTATTCTCTGTTCAACCGGTCTGTAACCGGCAACCTTTCTGTTTGTTTTGAGAAAGCCTGTAGGATCACCCATTATGCTCTACCTCCGATCTCTTCTTCCTCGATTATTCCTTTAAGCTTGTTGTCGAGTTCTTTCATTTTCATTTCTGCAAGTGCGCGTTTGTATTCGACCGGCATAACTTTTATAAATTTAGCCTGACTTGAAGTCCAATCCGCAAGAATAGCTTTTGCGTAAGACGAATCAGTATTATCAACATGATTCTGAATCATCGCCTTAACACGGCTGATGTCTTCATCATTGTCCAGTTTCGAAAGTTCAACCATTCCCTTGTTGCAGAAAAATTCAAAATTTCCATCGACATCATAAACGTACGCTATACCGCCGCTCATTCCCGCACCGAAATTTCTTCCGACTTTTCCGAGAACCGTGATATAACCGCCCGTCATGTATTCCGCGCAGTGATCTCCTGTCCCTTCGACAACTGCAGTCACACCGCTGTTTCTAACACAGAAACGTTCACCCGCAACTCCTCTGATATAAACTTCACCCGAAGTCGCTCCGTAAAGAACTGTGTTTCCGATTATGATGTTTTCTTCCGGCTTGAAAGTTGAACCCTTTGGAGGCACTACAACTATCTTTCCGCCGGAAAGTCCCTTGCCGAGATAATCGTTCGCGTCGCCGTGAAGCCTGAAAGTCACACCTTTCGCAAGGAATGCTCCGAAACTCTGGCCTGCACTTCCCGAAAAATCAACGGCAATAGTTTCATTACCGAGACCTTCGTCTCCGTAGCGTTTTGATATTTCGTATGAAAGCATGGCTCCGGCAGTTCTGTCCGTGTTTTTGACAGGAAGACTGAACGAAACTTTTTCTTTTTTCTCAATTGCGTTTTTAGATTTTTCAATCAACGTTCTGTCAAGAATCGCGTCTATCTTGTGAATCTGATCCTGAACACAATAAGTCGCGTATTTATCCGCTTCTTTCGGTCTGTGAAGAAGAAGTGTCGGATCAGCGGTTTTCGCCTTCCAATGAGCATTCGGTTTAACTTCAAGAAGATCTGTTCTTCCGATAAGATCATCGAATTTTTTAATTCCGAGAGAAGCCATCACTTCTCGTACTTCTTCCGCGAGAAATCTGAAATAATTTATAAGATGCTCTGGCTTGCCCGCGAATCTTTTTCTCAATTTAGGGTCCTGGGTTGCGATTCCGACAGGGCATGTATTAAGATGACATTTTCTCATCATTATACATCCCATAACAATCAATGTAGTCGTACCGAAACCGAATTCTTCAGCTCCGAGAAGACCGCCGATTACGATATCGCGTCCTGTTCTCAGCTGACCGTCAGTCTGCAGTTTAACTCTTCCGCGCAGATCGTTGAGAACAAGAGTCTGATGTGTTTCGGCAAGACCTATTTCCCAAGGCATACCCGCGTGTTTGATTGAACTCTGAGGACTCGCGCCTGTTCCGCCGTCGTATCCGCTTATTAAAATATTATCAGCATGCGCCTTAGAAACACCCGCAGCAATTGTACCGACTCCGGATTCAGAAACCAGCTTAACGCTGATTCGAGCGTTCGGATTTGCATTCTTCAAATCAAAAATCAGCTGAGCAAGATCTTCGATAGAATAAATATCGTGATGAGGCGGAGGCGATATGAGAGTTACACCCGGTGTTGAATTTCTTGTCTTCGCGATAATAGCGTCGACCTTGTGGCCCGGAAGCTGTCCGCCCTCGCCCGGTTTAGCTCCCTGAGCGATCTTGATCTGAATTTCATCCGCATTGGCAAGGTAGTTGCTTGTAACGCCGAAACGGCCTGAAGCAACCTGTTTGATCGCGCTTCTTGCCGAAGTTCCGTCCGCGCGTGGAATAAATCTCTTAGGATCTTCTCCGCCTTCTCCGGAATTGCTTCTTCCCTTGATGGAATTCATTGCAACAGCAACAGCCTCGTGAACATTTGCACTTATAGAACCGAAACTCATCGCGCCTGTAGTGAAGCGTTTCATAATTTCTTCAATCGGCTCAACTTCTTTTATATCTATTGCATTTGTCTTTTTGAATTCGAGCATACCTCTGATAACATGAGGCTTCTGATTAAGAGCGTCAGCCTTTGCAGAGAATTCTTTGAATTTTTTATAATCATTAGATCTTGTCGCCCATTGAAGAAGATAAATAGACTCAGGATTCCATGCGTGATTTTCTCCGCCTTTTCTATAACGGTAAACGCCTTCGCTTTCCGGAAGAGCATCCGGTGACTCATAAGCTTTTGAATGAACTCTTCTTACTTCTTCGGCAAGTTCCGCAATACCAATTCCGCCGATTTTAGAAACAGTTCCGGCAAAACATCTGTCAAGAAGCTCTTTGCCTATTCCGACAGCCTCAAAAATCTGAGCTCCGCGGTAACTTCTGAGAGTCGATGTTCCCATTTTTGAAAGAATCTTGAGAATGGCTTTGTTAATAGCCTTCATAAAATTCTTTTCTGCATCCTTGTATTTATCGACACCTTTGCATTTGCCGTTCTTTACCAGTGAATCGATTACGGCAAGAGCTCCGTAAGGATTTATTGCATCCGCGCCGTAAGCGAAAAGAAGCGCGAAATGATGAACCTCGCGCGGTTCTGCCGTTTCAAGAACAAGTCCCGCTTTTAGACGTTTGCCGTTTTTAACAAGATGATGCTGAAGCGCGCCGATTGCTGCAAGTGAAGGAACCGGTGCTCTGTCTTTAGAAAAGTTCTTATCAGAAAGAATTAATATAGAAGAACCTGAGTCAATTGCCTTGTCGGCATCAGCGCATATTTTATCAAATGCGGCAGAGAGTGCTTTTTCGCCGCCTGCAGCATCGAAAGTTATATCAATTACAGAAGTCTTATAATCCGAATTTTTCCAGTCGGCGATTTTTTTAACATCGGAATTGGAAAACAAAGGATTAAGAAACTTGATTCTCTTACAATGATCTTCCGTTTCTTCGATAATATTTTTATGCGAACCGATGAAACTTGTCAGAGTCATTACGAGTTCTTCTCTTATCGAATCGATCGGAGGATTCGTTACCTGCGCGAAAACCTGTTTAAAATAATTAAACAGTCTCTGCGGCTTATCGGAAAAAACCGCAACAGGGGTATCAGTTCCCATTGAACTTGTAGGCTCCATACCCGTTTCGACCATGGTAGGCAAAAGAGTATCAAGATCTTCCCTGTTATATGAGAAAACTTTTTCGAGTTCAGAAAGTTTAGCACTGTCAAACGACGGAGAAACTTCTTCTCCCTTAATTTCCGTAAGATCAGTTCTGTTCTTTGCGACCCATTCGGCATACGGCTTCTGTGTAGCAATTTTCTCCTTAACTTCGCCGTCCGGAATAATTCTTCCTTCTACGGTATCAACGAGAAGAATTTTGCCCGGCATCAACCTTCCTTTATACTCTATCTCTTCAGGAGAAAAATCTTGAACACCTACTTCTGAACCCATCACTATCATGTCATTTTTTGTTATGATATAACGTGAAGGACGCAGTCCGTTTCTATCCAGTGTTCCGCCGACAAATCTTCCGTCGCAGAATACCATTGACGCAGGTCCGTCCCACGGCTCCATGAATGTCGCATGATATTCATAAAATGATTTAAGCTTTTCATCTATAGGATTCTTTTCATTCCAGCTTTCAGGAATAAGCATCATCAGCGCGTGCGGAAGCGAACGCCCTGTCATAACAAGAAGCTCAAGCGCGTTATCAAAAGACGCCGAGTCGCTCTTGTTCGGTTCGATTACAGGAAGTATCTTTTTGATGTCGTCGCCGAACTCTTCCGAAGCAAGCATCGATTCGCGCGCGCTCATCCAGAGACGGTTTCCTTTTACTGTATTGATTTCACCGTTATGAGCAAGCATTCTAAACGGCTGGGCGAGATCCCATGAAGGAAAAGTGTTTGTACTGAATCTTGAGTGAACCAGCGATATAGCGCTCTCGAAAGAAGACTCAGAAAGATCAGGAAAATACTGCTTAACCTGATCCGGCATGAGCATTCCCTTGTAAACAATCGTTTTAGACGAAAGACTCGGGATATAAAAATCTGCTTTATTATTTATCGAAGAATTTCTGATTGTTGATTCTGAAAGTTTTCTTATAATATAAAGTTTTCTTTCAAGACGGTTTTGATCCTGTTTCTGTGTGCCTGAAATAAATACCTGTTCAATTTTCGGTTCGCTTCTTTTAGCGATTTCACCTATACACGAATCAATAACAGGAACATCGCGCCATGCAATTATTTTCTGTCCTTCAGCCGAAACTATCTTTTCAAACTCGGCTTTCACCTTGTCACAGTCTGATTTATCGCGCGGAAGAAAAACGAGACCCGCGCCGTATTCGCCCTCAGCAGGAATATCTTTGATTTTTTCCGCAAAAAACTTATGCGGAATCTGCATCATGATACCTGCGCCGTCTCCGGTCTTATTATCAGCGCTTTCCGCGCCTCTGTGTTCCATTCGCGCAAGCACTTCGAGTCCGCGCTGTACTATGTCGTTTGACTTTCTTCCTTTAATATCGGCAACAAAACCGATACCGCAGTTGTCATGTTCATTCGCTCTGTCATAGAGTCCCTGGTTCTCAGGAAAAAGCTCTTCCATCTATTTCTCCTAAAAAAAAATTGCAGATGTAGTCAAAAAGCCGTTTTTAAGGACATTTTAACCAAGAAAACAAATCAAACTGCCCTCGGCAAACGAAAAGACCGGCTCAAATGTTTCATATATGTTAAATTACCGTAATACAAGGAATCGTTAATTTAAAGAAAAATATGCTTCAAAACCGCTGTTTTGAAGATCCTTCCGATTACCGGAGAAAAGACCGCGCCTCTTACTACAAGATACTCGCCTGCCGGAATAACTGAAATACCCGAGAAACTACGGTTATCCGCGCAAATTAATAGCTCGTTTTTTTTGATTTCATAGACATCATCTCTCTGTTTTAAAAGCGGATCATGCGAAGAAATATATACAGGATATAGAATATTCGTATTTTTTTCATAATACACATCGGCGATATTCTCAGAAGTATCATATTCAAGAAGATCAAGCTCACGCTCAAACAAATATAGCCTTCCGCCGAAAAAGCGCACCTTTGACGGAGAACCCGCAACAACCCGCTTAATTCCCTTATGATATACAAGGTCTCCAAGCGAAGCCTTCTTTTTTTCGAGAAGAACTATATCCCCTTTGCCGAAAAGAGGATGAGCCGAAGAATCAGCTATATAGCTAAAATCATATTTTGAAAATATAACGCCTGCCGCAGTAAGCGTTAAGAGAAAAGACAAAATAGAAGGTGCTATAATCTTCAAATAATGCGCTCTGCGCTCTTTCGTAAAACAAACAAGAGACACAAGCGAAATGATAATATAAACTAAAACGAAACCCGACAAAGAGATAAAGAGTGCGGCATTTTCAGGCAATGGAAGAAAAACATGAAGCATTAAAAGAAAAGGCAGAACAAAGGCTGAAAAATACGCCTTAAATATTCTGCCCGAATAAGCCGTACCCGATGCCGGAAAAAGAAACGCGGCGAACACAGCAAAAACTATATTCATCGCGCTTTTTTCTCCACGCCGGAAATACATTTATTTTGACGTCCGTGCAGCGAATTCCTTTTCAAGAGCTTCAGTCACTTTAGCAACATCCGCCGCGAGACGGAGAGGTTTATTCGCGTGCTTCGACTCGATGCCCTTCAAAGAAGACTCATGATAGCCGACTTTAAATTCAGAGAATTTTAGTCCATGCGCCGTTGAAACAACAACAGTACGCGAATCCTTTTTGATTTCGCCTTTATCAACAAGCTTGATGAGTGCTGCAAGCGCAACTGCGGTATGCGGACATGTGTACATTCCTGTTTTATCAGCAACAGCAGCCGCGTCGGCGAGTTCATCTTCGCTAGCATCTTCAACTATTCCATTGAAATCTTTGAGTCCCTTGATCGCCTTCTTAACAGAAACCGGATCCCCGATCTGTATCGCCGACGCCAGAGTCTTTTCAGCCTTAACCGGCTCAAACGATTCGTAGTTTTTGAGATACGATCTATAGAGCGGATTCGCGTTTCTCGCCTGAGCAAGAATTATGCGCGGCTTCTTCGTAATGATGCCGAGATCAAGCATTAGAGAAAAACCTTTTGCAAGAGCCGAAACATTTCCGAGATTTCCGCCCGGAATAATTATATTATCAGGAACTTCCCAGCCGAACTGCTGAACGATTTCAGGTGCAATAGTTTTCTGACCTTCGATTCTAAGCGAGTTCATCGAATTGGCGAGATATATCTCGTTATTCTTTGTAACTTCCTGAACGATTTTCATACAGCCGTCAAAGTCTGTGTCGATTGAAAGAACAATCGAATTATTTGAAATAGGCTGAACAAGCTGTGCAGTTGTAATCTTGTCTGCAGGAAGAAACACAATAGACGGAATGCCTGCATACGCACAATATGCCGAAAGAGCCGCCGAAGTATCGCCTGTTGAAGCGCATGCCACAGCTTTAATTTTCTTTCCGCGCGCGATCATGTCATTGACCTGCGAAACAAGAACCGTCATTCCGAGATCCTTGAAAGAACCGGTGTGAGTGTTTCCGCACATCTTTACCCAGAGATCGTTCATGCCGAGAAATCCGCCGAATCTCTTCGCCCAGAAAAGATTGCTGTTTCCTTCGTACATAGAAACGATATTTTCGTCATCGATGTCGGGATTAATCCACTCCTTATAGCGCCATACACCCGAGCCGAACGGCCATTTGGTAGTTCCCATTCTCGAAGAAAAAGTTTCCTTCCACTCCGACGCTGATTTCTTTTTAAGATAATCAGCGTCATGATGAACCTCGAGAAGAGATCCGCACTTAGGGCACTTGTATATAATATCAGTTAAAGAAAATTTACCTTCGCATCCGTCGATACATCTAAAATATGCATTCATCAGTCTTCCACCCTTATTACAACTACTTCTTCTTTTATAAAACTGAACTCATTTATGAGCTCAAGCGATTTCTTCATCGAAGCCTCGCTCGCACTGTGCGTCATTATTATGAGAGGCACAGTATTATCAGTGCTGTCTTTTTCTTTCTGAACCACAGACGCGATGGAAATATTGTTTTTAGCGAATACTCCCGCGACTTTTTCAAGCACGCCTGAAGAATCCTCAGTGCGCATTCTGAAATAAAAACGCGAGCATCTTTCTCCCGATGGAAGAAGCTCCGCCTTTCCGTCAAGATGAAGAGCGCTGTCTTCAACAAGAGTGTTCTGCGAAATTCTGACTACGTCACCGACAACAGCTGACGCAGTCGGGAATGAACCGGCGCCCTTACCGAAAAGAACCACATTGCCTGTCATATCCGCGTCAAAAAGAATCGCGTTAAATTCGCGTCTGACTGACGCGAGCTGGTGATTTTTTCTGATCATCGTCGGATGAACACGTATATCGATTTTGCCGTTTACATCTTTAGCAATTCCGAGAAGTTTTATGACGTAACCCATCTCGCGCGCGAAATGCATGTCGATAGAAGAAATACGGGTTATACCTTCCTTAGAAACAGACGAATAATCAATTTCTTTATTGAAAGAAAGCATTCCGAGAAGAGTAATCTTGTGACCGGCATCATATCCTTCGATATCGAAAGTCGGATCAGCTTCGGCAAAACCTTCACGCTGAGCTTCCTTGAGCGCATCGCCGAAAGAAAGCCCGCCCTCTTCCATGCGAGTTAAAATATAGTTTGTTGTTCCGTTTAAAATTCCCATTACGCTGTTAATGCGGTTTCCGACAAGACCCGATTTAAGCGCGTCAAGGCATGGAATACCGCCTCCGACACTCGCCTCAAAGCCGAGCTTGACCTTGCTGTTTTTGACAATTGAGAAAATTTCACTGCCTGCTTCAGCAAGAAGCTTTTTATTCGCAGTGACAACATTCTTTCCGGCTTTCAATGCTTCGATTATCATAGATTTGGCCGGCTCAACGCCGCCTATAAGTTCAACAACAGTATCAATTTCTTTATCATTAATTATATCTTTCCAGTTCGTCGTAAGGGCGGTTCCGGCAACTTCTGAAGCGATTTTGTCTGCACGCAGATCACAGATCATTTTGACCGACACATTAAGTCCGGTGCGCGCCGCAATAACTTCAGAATTTTTCTTGAGGAGACCATAAACTCCGCTGCCGACAGTGCCGTAGCCGATGAGTCCGATCTTGACATCTTTTTTCATAAACCTAACCCTTGATATAATTTTGCTAAAACTTATTTCAAGCGGACTTTTTGTCAATAATAATGATTTTATTCAAAGGCTTCGCCTTTTGATCCGTTATTCGCATGGTGTCATGCAATACACAAAAGGTGCTCCGCACCTTTTAAATCCATTTGTCCATTTCTTTTGCGTCGCCCAAAAGAAATGGACGAAAGAAAAGGGCGCCGCTGCGCGGTGCTTGTCTCGCGTATTCCTCGCACCGGCGTTGCCGGATGCTGCGGTCGCTCGAGTTGTGTCCGACTGCGTCGGACAGTTTAGGTTCATTTTCTGCTCACTCAGCTTTTGCGTCTGTATTGACTCTTTATCACTCACTCCTTGCCCAGACTTCCGACAACCATATCCTTATGCCTCATTGATTTCAATGACGACATAAGGCCGCTTATCCTAAACCGGATGGGAGTTTAGTTCGAATCTAATTGTACTACTTTAATAGCAATAATCCTTTATACGAAAATAAATCATTTGTCGTAATTACTTTCATTTTATTCTTATTTTTCTGAGCAATTCTAAATTTAACAGTTATTTTATTATTTGAAAAAATATACTCTTCAGATGGATAAGAAATACCTTCTTCATCTTCATCTATTTCGATTCCAGTATTTTTTTCAGCTACACCTTTAAAAACTATATTATTAGTTTTATTGTTTTTATCCAAAAATTCACAATAAAAATCAATACCATTTTTTACATAAGTAACAATTACCGTTTGAGAAATCTGACTATTTTCGAAATAGTATGTTTTTTTGATGTCTTCAGACCTGCAATTTGCAAAAATCAAAAGACTTATACCGATTAACATATTTTTACCACTTAACAATCTACCGCATTTCATTCACACCACCTCCAGCAGGTATTCCATTAGCATTTAAAATTACAATTTGGCGTAACACCAGATGAGAGTCTAAATCCTGACACTTCATTTTGAGAAAATAGCGAATATTTGACAGAATCTCCCGACTACCTCTCAATATAACCAATTCACTTCTCTCAGTTTTTCCTACTACAGATCCAACATGACCTTTTCCTCCACCCCAATTAAATATTGTAAGATCACTAGTAACTATCTAGAAAAGTTTATATGAAAATATTATAAATTTACATAACAACCATACTCGATGTCTTTTTCATGGCTGTCAAAAAATATACTTTTTCGATCAAATGCTATCCAATGTCCTTCCGAAAATTTAGCATAGCTAGAATTTTTTTCTTTTATATTCCATTTTCAGATAAAGTCTCTCAGGTTTACTTAATAAAAATTTTTTCGCAACATTGATCCAATTATCTTTTATATTAAGCATTTTCATCGTCAATCCAATATTATAATCCAAAATATTACAAAGGCGAAGCCTTATTCTACAAGTCCGATCTGTCCGCATTAAATTTTCCCAATCCTGACCCACAGGAAGAGAAGCGATCGTGAGCTCTGAAAGTAATTAACGAATGACAGAAAAAGCCTTTAAAAACTTCATCCGCAGAATAAGTTACGCGTATACTGAGCGAAGCGAATAAACGCGTAATGATATTATCAATTAAATGATTCCCGAAATTACGAAAGTGCGCTAAGCACTTCAGAAAGATATGCATGAAAGAAAAAGAAATTAAGGGGTCTGGGGATATCCCCAGCGGCTTTTCTTTGCGGTACTTTCTTTTTGCCGAAAAAAAAGAAAGTACCAAAACCGGGTAAAGGGCATGGAATGCCCTTTGATTTTTATCTTGATTTATTATACAAAATGCATCACTGAAGATATTATACTGAACTATTAGTTTTAAAGAGGTAAAATGAAAAAATTCACATTTGCATTATGCGTATTATGTACTTTTATATTTTCATTCTCGCAGGCGAATCAGCAAAGAAGAAAAGTTTTATTGTGGTCTTTTGCCGACAATAACTGTCAAGAATGGAAAATGAGAAAAACGGATATTGATAAAAAATTCAATGTCGATCTTCAGATCGAACTTGTAGCGCAAAACAGATTTGCAAAAAAACTTTATTCGGCAATGAGCGAAGGTGAAGGCAAACCGGATATCATTGAATGGATGATCGAAAACAACAAAATTCTTTCATCCGATCCTGCAAAATCTCTTGTTATTCCGCTGAACAAATATTTATCTAAAAGGATTCTTAATAATAAAATATTAAGCTCGCGTCTATCATGGTTAACCTACTCAAATAATATTTACGGTCTTTCACATGACGTTCATCCCGCTGTTTTGGTATACAACGATACCATATGGAAAAGAGTCGGAGTTGATCTTTCAACTATTGAAACATGGGATGAATTTTTTGAAGAATCCAAAAAGCTTCAGAAACTGAAAAGAAACGGCCAGCAGGTTCATTTCGCTCTTCCTTTCGGTTATGGAGGACTTGGCGACAGCATGTTTATGATCTGGCAGCAGACGGAAATACCGATTGTAACAAAAGACGGCAAACCTAATTTC
>ERZ795030.795-NODE-795-length-46697-cov-6.507590_pt1 | contig 46697 bp, 39 predicted proteins | sample MGYA00375122_ERZ795030 | MGnify/ENA primary metagenome ERZ795030 (study PRJEB30165, sample SAMN05720146) | activated sludge metagenome | isolation source: anaerobic digester from wastewater treatment plant | place: Japan | collected 2015-04-20 ... | reverse complement strand
CACTGTATTTTCATGCTCGCGGGTGTTGAAAAATCATGTTGGTTTCATAATTATAATTTTTTAGTTAAACATAAATTTATTTATGCAAAGATAAACTTAATGTTTTAATAATGCTAATTTTTTATGTAAAAAAATCTGTTTTGTATAAATTGATGCAGCAAATTTTTTTAAAAATAAAAAGTAAAAAAAAAGCTGCACAAGGCAGCTTTTTAATTTTTTAATATTATTCTTATTCAGTAACTTCTTCAACAACTTCTTCTTCTCCAGAAACATTTTCTTCTGTTTCGTCCCATGCCATATCTTCATCTAAAGAGATATCTTCACTTAGATCTATGTCTCCTAATACAAGATTTAAGATTTGAGGGAAAACAGCTTCCATTTTTTTCTCTGTTTCTTCTTCAAATGCCTTTATTTTATCAGGACATTCTTTTTCAAATTTTTCTTGTTGTTTACCAAATTGTTCCATAAACGCATCAAATTCTTCGAACTCTTTTTTTGCAGCTTCGTCACCTTTTGCAGCTTTTTCTACAGTTGCGATATAAATATCAATTACTTCTTTTGAAGCTTCGATATACTTGTCACAATCTGTAAATTCTTTGCCGTCATACTTCTTCTTTAAGTCTGCAAGATTTTCTGCTTTTTTACCACCACATGAAGAAAGTCCGAAAATAATTAATGCTGAAACAGCGAATAACAATACTCTTTTCATAATTATAATTTTTTAGTTAAACATAAATTTATTGCTACAAATATATGTATAATGTTTTAATAAAACTAATTTTAGCAAAAGAATTATTAACATTTTTACTTTAAGTTTTAACAAAATTCAAAAAATGTTTTGTCTTATTTGCGATTGCATAAAAGTTAAAGTCAACAAAATTCATTTTAAATCTGTTTCATTAATTCCTTTAGGCAAAAATTGGGACAAATCTCCTTTGTTTTTAATAATGTCTCTAACTATACTGCTAGAAATAAAAGTGTGTTCTGGTAAAGTAAGAATAAAGACAGTTTCAATCTTATTTTCTAATAATTTATTTGTTTGACCTATTGCTCGTTCAAATTCAAAATCTGCCGAAGTGCGTAAACCTCTCAAAATAAACTTACAGTTATTGTTTTTACAAAAATCAACTGTTAGTCCAGAATACACTTTAACTTCTATTTTAGGTTCGTCGGCAAAAACTTTTTTAATTATTGCAAGTCTTTTTTCTAAACTTAAAAATTCTGTTTTACTATTATTATCTCCTATTCCAATTATAATTTTATCGAATAAGGGTAAAGCCCTTCTAACTACAGACTCGTGTCCAGCTGTAAAAGGGTCGAATGAACCCGGAAAAATTGCACAATTACCTAGTTTACACATTTTTAGAAATTTTAGACCAAGAATCTTTTAAATCCACAATTCTATTAAATACCAATTTTTTAAGACTAGAATCTTTATCAACACAAAAATATCCTTTGCGTTCAAATTGGAATTTATCACCTATTTCAGCTTTTTCGAGATGTCTTTCTAATTTAGCTTTAATTATTTGTAAAGAATTAGGATTCAAATAATCAAGATATGTTTCATTTTCTTCTAAATCGTCAGGATTTTCTTTTGTAAAAAGCCTATCATAAAGTCTTAATTCTGCATCTATACAAGTTTTTGAATCAACCCAATGTATTGTGCCTTTTACTTTACGTCCATCAGGAGATTTTCCACCTTTGCTTTCTGGATCGTAAGTGCAATGAATTTCTGTTATATTACCTTTTCCGTCTTTAATAACAGATTCGCATTTTATGAAATAAGCATAACGTAATCTAACTTCGCCACCTGGTTTTAGTCTAAAAAACTTGCTTGGAGCATCTTCCATAAAATCATCACGCTCAATAAAAATTTCGCGACTAAAAGATAAATTTCTTGTTCCAGCAGTTTCGTCTTCAGGATTGTTTTGAGCTTCGAGCATTTCAGTTTTACCTTCAGGAAAATTTGTAATAACAACTTTTATGGGATCTAAAACTGCCATTACTCGGTTTGCTTTTTTATTCAAATCTTCACGAATAAAAAATTCTAACAAACCTACATCAATAATATTTTCACGTTTTGCTACACCAATTCTATCTGCAAAATTGCGAATAGACTCTGGAGTGTAGCCACGTCTTCTTAGTCCACTAATTGTAGGCATGCGAGGGTCGTCCCAGCCTTTTACGTAATTTTCTTTAACAAGCTCTAACAATTTTCGTTTGCTCATTACAGTATAAGAAAGATTTAGTCTTGCAAACTCAATTTGACGAGGACGTTTTCCGCTTGTATCTATTTGATCTAAAAACCAATCGTATAAAGGACGATGCACTTCAAATTCTAATGTGCAAATTGAATGAGTAATGCCTTCGATATAATCGCTTTGTCCATGAGCATAATCGTACATTGGGTAAATACACCATTTGTCGCCTGTTCTGTCGTGAGATTGTTTCATAATTCTGTACATAACAGGATCTCGCATGTGCATATTTGGTGAATTCATATCAATTTTTGCACGTAAAACCATGCTACCCTCGTCGTGTTTTCCAGCACGCATTTCTTCAAATAAACGCAAGTTTTCTTCAACACTACGATTTCTATATGGACTTTCAATACCTGGAGAGGTGGGATTTGTCCTTTGTAAGCTAATTTCTTGAGGAGTTTGTTCATCAACATAAGCTTTCCCATCTTTTATTAGCATAATAGCCCATTCATAGAGTTGGTCAAAATAATCGGAAGCATAAAACAAGTTGTCATATTCAAAACCAAGCCAATGAACATCATCGATTATAGAGTTTACATACTCAAGCTCTTCTTTTGAAGGATTTGTGTCGTCGAAACGCAAATTTGTTTTACCATTAAAAGTTTCTTTTAAACCAAAATTTAAACAAATTGATTTGGCATGACCTATATGCAAGTATCCATTTGGCTCAGGTGGAAAACGAGTAATAATACTTTTGTGCTTACCAGAGGCTAAATCATCAGTAATAATTTGTTCAATAAAATTTAAGGCTTCTTTTCTTTCTTCCATTTGACAAAATTTTAAAGTACAAATATACAAAAGTTTTGATTTTAAAAATTCGTAATAATTTATAATTTTGCATATATATTAATTAATAAGTATAATACATTTCAAAAATGAATAAAATTTTAATTACAGGAATGGAGTTTTTTGCTTTTCATGGTCATTATGAAGAAGAAAAACTTGCTGGAAATAAATTTGTGGTTGACTTAAAACTCTGGTACGATACAAGAAAAGCAGAAAAAAGTGATAATTTAGAAGATGCACTCGATTATCAATCAGTTTATGTAGTAATTAAAGAAGTTATTAGCAACACCAAAGTAAATTTATTAGAACATTTAGCAGCAAAAATTTTAGATACTTTATTTTCAGAGTTTGATAATTTACCAAAAGCAGAAATTTATTTAAAAAAAGTCTCGCCCCCAATGGGTGGTCAAATCAGATATGTAGGAGTTGTTATCAAAAAAAAGAATAAAAAAACAACAAATTAAACCAAATATTGATTTTTTTGTCAAATAATTAATGTTTTTGGCACATAATTTGCTTTAATTTAGATATAAAAAAAGAGTAAATAAAATGAATAGTAATTTAAAAAATTTAGCCATGAGAACAAAGTTGACATTCTTAGTATTTCTAGGAGCATTTTTCTTTTTAGCGAACACAGTAGAAGCCCAAAAGGTTATAACTGCGCAAAAGTATGTAAAATCTAGAGGAGCATCTGAATATGTTATTCCTTCTGGAGATTTAGCAATTGAGAAACCAGTATTATCTCGCGGTGGTTGCTTAATTAAGTTCGATAACTGGACAGGTTATTATGTTGATTTATGGGTTGACAAAGTTTACAAAGGTCGTTTAAACCCATGGGAAAATTCACAATTACTTCTTCCTGAAGGATATAAAGAAGTTTATTGCAGAACAATGGGAGAAACCTACCAATGGCAATCAGCAGGAAAATGTAATGAAGAGTTTTTGCTAAAACTTGAAGATGGAAGCAGTGCTACTACTACAAGTACTGATTCAGATGAGTTTTAAAGAAATTATTACTGCCACTTTTTAGTGGCAGTTTTTTTAAAAAATTAGAAGACATGAAAAAAATAGCATTATTACTAATAAGTATTATCTTTTGCGTTAGCCTTTTAAAAGCCGATAAGTACGCATTGATAATAGCTATAGGAGAATATGACCAAGAACTTACAGGTTGGTATCCTATTAGTGCAGGAAATGACGTTCCATTAATAGAAAGAACACTGTTGGATTTGGGCTTCCCCGAAAATAACATCATGTATCTAAAAGATCAAGATGCAACAAAACAAGGTATTGAAGACGCATTGGCAGAGTTATACTCAAAGGTTTCACACGGAGATCAAGTTGTAATTCATTATAGTGGACATGGACATCAAATATTTGATGATAACGGTGATGAAATAGATGGTTTAGATGAAGCTTTAGTGTGTTTTGACGCACCAATGGAAATGTATGAAGGATATACAGGTGAAAAACATTTTAGAGATGATGAACTTGGAGACTGGGTGGCAAAATTTAGAATTAAACTTGGAGCAAATGGACATATTCTTTTATTCTTAGACTCTTGCCATTCTGGAACAGGTACAAGAGGCTCAGCAAAAGTTAGAGGCGGAGCACCTGCTTTAGTTCCCGCTGGTTGGAAACCTAAAAATGTTGAAACAGATGATAAAGTCGGTTTTGGAATAAGCGATAAAAAAGCAATTGCAAGCAGAGGTGTATCAACAAACGATTTAGCAAAATTTGTAGTTTTTTCAGGAGCAAGTGCAAACGAACTTAATTACGAAACTTTTGATGATGAAAACAATGCAGTAGGTTCACTTTCGTATTGTCTGTTTAAGTCTTTTTGCCAAATGAAAGAAGGAGATACATATCGTCAAGTATTTTCAAGGATTATGGCAGAAATGGCAACAAAAGCACCACATCAAAATCCAGCTATAGAAGGTGATATTGATTATACCGTTTTTGGTGGAGATTTCTATCCACAAGCAGGATATTTTAATCTTACTTCTACCAAAACAGATTCTTTAGTCGAAATTAATGGAGGTAGATTATCAGGAATAAACCCTGGAAGTATCATCGTTTTTGTAGAACCAGGAACATCAAATTATAATGCAAATACACCTATTATAAATTCAGGTAAAGTGTTGCAAACAAATAATTTCTTTGCGCAAGTACAATTAGACAATAAAATGAAATTTGCAAACAATCAATCTGCTTGGGCTTTTGTTAAAACACGAACATTTACCGACCAAAAACTAAAAGTTCAAATAGACGATGTTATGGATACAGATGTTAAAGAAAATCTTTTAACAGAAATTCAAAAATCTAATTTTGTTGAAATAACAGATGATAATCCTGAAATATTCTTAAGCTACAGAAAGACCAGAGGAGCTAAAGTTATTGGTATCACTAATGCTCATTTCGATACAGAATTAAATAAAATTTCAAATTCAAATACAGAATCTTTAAATTCAGATGTTGTTTCAACTTTAAACAACTACATACAGGGAAAAGTAATTAAAGACTTGGATTATTACAATGAAAAATATGATGTGGTTATGGAATTAATTCCAGTAAAAGCTAAAGTTTATGAAGATGGAAATTTTGATATTTTAGAAATTTATGACGCAAATTCAATTTTAGTTAATGATATTCCAGAATATAGTGAAGATATGATGGCTTTGATAAAAGTTACAAATAATGGAACACACAAATCATATTTTAATATTATTGATATTCAGCCCGATGGTTTTATTAATCCTGTTATTCCTACAGTTAACGATATAGATGGTCGCGAATATGTATTAGAGCCTGGCGAAACTGCTATTCTGAAAAATACATTAGTAATGTTTGGACCACCTTATGGAAATGAAGTTTTCAAACTTATTGCTGGAGACAAACCTTTTAATTTGTCAAATACAATTACTGGACATGGAAATAAAACAAGAGGTGATGGCTCTAATATTTTTGAAGAAGCTTTACAAATTGGACAAACAGGAACAAATACAAGAGGAGCAAAGACTGTAAGTTCTAAAACTAGAGAAGATAAAATTAGTACTTATGAATATACTTTCAAAATCGTAGAATAAAATATACCATACCTAAAATTGTTAATGATTTTGATTTAAAAAATGTTTTTGTATTTTTACAAAAACATTTTTTTTTGTGAAACCTTTAGCTGAAAGATTAAGACCTAAAAATTTTGACGATTATGTCGGACAAGAACATTTAGTAGGAAAAGATGCTCCTCTTAGAAAAATTGTAGAATCAGGAAATATACCATCAATAATTTTGTGGGGTCCTCCAGGTGTTGGAAAAACAACTTTAGTACATATTATCGCTAATTTGAGCAAAAAAGATTTTTATAATCTTAGTGCAATAAATTCTGGAGTTAAAGATGTTAGAGAAGTAATTGAAAAAGCAAAAAAATCCAATCTTTTTTCAAAATCAAATCCAATTTTATTTATAGATGAAATACATCGCTTTAGCAAATCGCAACAAGATTCATTATTAGGTTCTGTTGAAGACGGAACCTTAACTCTAATTGGAGCAACAACAGAAAATCCTTCTTTCGAAGTAATTAGTCCACTTTTATCTCGTTGCCAAATTTATATCTTAAAACATCTTGAAGAAAAAGATTTAGATAAACTCATTGATAGAGCAATAAATGAAGATGATGAACTTAAAAAAATAAAGTTTTCGATAAAAGAAAGAGATGCTTTATATAGATTTTCGGGTGGAGATGCTAGAAAATTGTATAACATTTTAGAATTATTGAGTAGTACTGCCATAAATAATGAAATAACAATTACTAATCAATTTGTTGTTGATAAATTACAAGAAAATATTAATATTTATGATAAATCTGGCGAGCAACATTATGATATTATTTCAGCTTTTATAAAATCTGTTAGAGGTTCAAATCCTGATGCGGCAGTTTATTGGTTAGCTAGAATGTTAGATGCAGGAGAAGATATAAAGTTTATTGCCAGAAGATTAATTATTTTAGCAAGTGAAGATATTGGACTAGCAAACCCAAATGCTCTTTTGCTAGCAAATGCCTGTTTTGACGCTGTTTCAAAAATAGGAATGCCAGAAGCTAGAATTATTTTATCAGAAACAACAATTTATTTAGCTACAAGTCCAAAAAGTAATTCTGCATATTTAGCTATTGATAAAGCTTTAGCTTTAGTTAAAGAAACAGGAAATTTACCAGTACCTTTACATTTAAGAAATGCACCAACCCAGTTAATGAAAAATTTAAACTATGGAAAAGATTATAAATATCCTCACGATTTTCCAAATAATTTCACAGAACAACAGTATTTGCCTGATAAAATAAATTCTGAAACTATATATGAGGCAGGACAAAACAGAAAAGAAAAAGCAATTTTAGATTATTTGAATTTTTTGAAAAACATTTGAAAAAAAATACCATTAACTTTAATTTAAGTTTTAAAATTAGAAATAATAGAATGAATAATAATTTTTTTTCTAAATTTACAAAAATTTAAAATTATATCTTATGAAAAAACTTGGTTACATTTTAGTTTTACTTTTTTCAACCGTTAGCTTGTTCTCGCAATCATTGGTACAATTACAAGAAGGCAGAACAAATACAACTATTATTTCAGACACTCAATATTCTTTGAGTTTTACTAGTTCTTTATCTGGTTTTGATATTATAGGTGTTAAAGCAAAAGATGGAGAATATATTAGGGTTATCGTTCCAGAATATTTTCCTGATAAAAATGTCTCAAATCCAGAGTTGCCTGTAATGACAAGACTTATTGAGGTGCCTATGGACGCTGAATTTGAAATTAGAATAAAAAGTTTTGATGAGCAGATTGTGAATTTGAATGAATATGGTGTTGATTTACAAATATTGCCAAATCAGCCAAGTGTTTCAAAATCTGCTGATTACGACAAACTTCCGTTTTATAAAAACTCACATATTTATGATGATAAAGAATTTTACGAAACACAACCTGTAAGTGTTGAATTAGTAAGTAAAATGCGTGGTGTACAAATTGCTCAAATTAGAGTTAGTCCGTTTTCTTATGATATAGAAAGCAATACTTTGATTATTAAAAATAATATCGAAGCAGAAATTATTTATAAAAATGCTGATTTTAAAAAGTCTGCCCAGTTAAAAGCTGATAAATATTCACCAGCATTTGGTTCTGCATATAATAGTTTGTGGAATTATAAAGCACCAGCAACAAAAGGAGCAATTGACCGCTATCCGATAAAATATGTAATTGTTAGCGATAGAATGTTTGAAGCAGCACTTAATCAATTTATTAAGTGGAAAACTAAAAAAGGTTTTTATGTTACTGTTGCATATACAGATGAAATAGGCACAACTGCTGCAGCTATAAAAGAATACTTGCAAGGTTTATATGATGCCGGTACTGCTGAAGATCCAGCACCTACTTATATTCTTTTTGTTGGCGACGTTGCACAAATTCCTGTATCAAAGCAAGTTGCCGGTAGTGGATGGAGCTCTGGTCATGTAACAGATATGTATTATTGCGAATACGATGGTGGAACTGATTATATCCCAGAAGTTTATTTTGGAAGATTTTCTGCAAGTACTGTTGCACATCTAACTATCCAAATAGAAAAAACCTTAATGTTTGAACAATACACTTTTCCAGATCCAAGTTTCTTAGGTGAAGCAGTATTGGTCGCTGGTGTTGATCAGTCTTGGTCTTCAACTCATGCAAACGGGCAAGTTAATTATGCGCATGACTACTACTTTAATGCAGAACATGGAGTTACTACCTTACATAAATATCTTTACCCTCAATCAGGATCAGCAGCAGCAGAAATAAGAAGCAAAATTGGGCAAGGAGTTGGCTATGCTAATTATAGTGCACACTGCGATCAAAATGGTTGGGCAGATCCTTCGTTTACAACTTCTCATGTTCCTTCATTAAACAATGAAAATAAATACTTCTTTAGTGTTGGTAATTGCTGTTTGTCAAATAAATTTGAAGTAGGAGAATGTTTTGGTGAAGCAATAGTTAGAGCAAATAAAAAAGGAGCAGTAGTTCATATTGGAGGTTCAAATAGCACTTACTGGGACGAAGATTTTTATTGGGCTGTAGGATTAACTTCAACAATTACTGCTAATGTAACCTATGAACAGTCTGATTTAGGAGCTTATGACCATTTATTCCACGATAGAGGCGAAGAACCTTATCCAAGTGCTTACGAAATGATTTATGCAGGAAATATGGCAGTAGAATCATCAACTTCTGATCTGAAAAAATATTACTGGGAAATTTACCACGTTATGGGCGACCCATCTTTAATGCCTTATATCGGTGTACCAGAACAAATTCAAGCTACATACTCATCAGTTATGCAAATAGGAATGAGTTCATTAACTGTTAATACAGAAGAAAATGCTTATGTGGCTTTGAGTAATAATGGAGTTTTGTTAGATGCGGTTTTAGCAAACTCATCTGGAATAGCTACTTTAAATTTTGAAGCCTTAACTAACACTGGAAATCTTGATATTGTAATTACAAAACAATTTAGAGCTCCATTAATTGAACAAATTATGGTTATACCAAGTGATAATGATTATGATGCAATGCTTAGCTCAATTATTACACCTCAAAGTCAAATCCATATAAGTCAAGCAAGTTTTGTGCCTTCTGTAGAAATAATGAATCTTGGATTGCTTAATTTAACTTCTGTTACAGTTGGATATACTTTAGATGAACAAGCACCAGTTACTGTAAATTGGACAGGCGATTTAGCTCAGTTAGAAACCGCTATTGTTAATTTCCCTGAAATCACACTTGCTAGTGGTAATTATACTTTTACCGCTTTTGTTAGTGAGCCAAACGGACAAGCAGATCAATTTACAGATAATGACGAAAAAACTCAAAATGTATTAGTTTATTCTGGAAATGTGAAGATAGAATCTATAGAAAGCCCAGAAGATAATATTTGTAACACATCTACAATAAGTCCAAAAATTACAATTAAAAATATGGACACTGAGCCTTTAAGTTCTTGTGTAGTTTCTTATGTTTGTGGAGAAATTACCGATGAATTTACTTGGTCAGGAAACCTAGCCCAAAACGAAACAGCACAAATTACTTTTCCCGAAACAAGTTTCCCTGATGGAAATAACACTATTACTTTTACTATAGAAAGTGTGAATGGAGGCGGCAATTCTGCTAATTTTGGAGCTAGCTTAGCAAAAGACTTTAAATTTATAAGTGTTGGGAATACAATAATTTTTGATATTACAAGTAATTATTCTCCTTCAGACAATGCATGGACTTTGACTTGTGACGAAACTTCCGAACTTATTTATTCAGAAAGTTTATCAACAGCAAATGCACATCATATTACAGAATTGTGTTTAGGAAGTGGTTGTTATACTTTTGAAATTACTGATAGTAATGGTGATGGAATGAATGCTTTCTTTTGGTATCCAGCAGGTGGAGTGAAAATTACAAATTCTACAACTTCTGAAGTTTTATGGAACTATACCAGTAGTGGAAATTGGAGTAGCAAAACTTTTGAATTTTGTTTAGATTTAACAGATAATGTAGAAACTCATATATCAAGTTTGAATGTTTTCCCAAATCCAAGCACAGGAATTGTAAATATTGAAAGCGGAAATATTATCTCAAATATTTGTGTGATTAATAATTTTGGACAAATCGTAGAAAATAAAAACTGTAATAGCAATAATGTCGTAATGGATTTACAAAGTTTGCCAAATGGAATTTATTTTATAAAAATTACTGATGGTGAAAGAGTTACTACAAAAAAGGTAAGTTTAAATAAATAAAAATTGCTTTAATAAATTTAGCAAAAAGCCCGATTTTTAATTGGGCTTTTTGATTTTTATAAAAAAATTTAATAAATTTGTAAAAAAAGCATAAACAATGAAAAAGATTTGTCCTGTTTGCAATCAAGAATTTGAAGGAAGATCAGATAAGAAATTTTGTTGTGATCAATGTCGCAATACTTATAATAATAACAAGTATGCAGATTTTTCTAATCAAACACGAAATATAAATAGAATTTTAAAAAGTAATAGGAAAATTTTATCTGATTTTTTTGCAAAAGGTGTAACTAAACTTAATAAGGAAAGGCTGTTAAAAGCAGGTTATAACTTTGATTATTTAACAAATATTTATACCACAAGAACAGGAAATACTTATCATTATTGCTACGACTTTGGAATTACAAATATTGAAGACAATTATTTTTTAATAGTTGAGAAAAAAGAATACATAGACTAAGTAAAAGTCATTTCCAAATAATATTTACTGCTTTTAAACAAAGTTCTAAGTTTTTGTTTATTAATTTAGAATATTAATTTTGTAACAACTTAAATTTTAAATTATGATACAATTAATTTCAAAACATAAAGAAAACGAAAACATCGTTTATATTATATCAAAAAAAGCTCAACTAAAAAAACTTGGATTAAGCAATGAAGAGCAAACTTATGTACAAAAAATATTTGACAATAAATCAGAATTAGTTCATTTGAACTCTTTGAGTTTTTCAAAATTTATAGTTTTAGCAAACGAAGAAAAAGAGATTAATTCTAGGACAGAAGCTTTGAGAAATTTGGCAAATAAAGTAGTCAATATTTTAAATGAGCTTAAATACGAAAGCATAAATATTCTTGATTTGAGTGATAAATATTCGTTGGATTTTGCAGAGGCATTGTGTTTAAGCACATATTCGTTCAACAAATATTTCAAAAATAAAGAAGAAAAATCAAAAAGTTTAAAGTCAATAAATATTGTTAGCGAAAAAATTTCTAAAAAAGATGTTTTATTAAAAAATTCTTTATGTGCTGGAGTTTTTGTTGCTCGTGATATTATTAATGAGCCTGCCTCATTTATGACTGCTCAAAAACTTGGTAATGAAATTGTAGATTTGTCAAAAAAATATGGTTTTAAAGCCGAGGTTTTTGATAAAGCAAAAATCGAAAGTTTAAAAATGGGCGGACTTTTAGCAGTAAATCGTGGAAGTGTTGAACCACCAACATTTTCAGTATTGAGCTATGAGCCTAAAAATGCTATAAACAAAAACTATATTGTTTTGGTAGGAAAAGGTTTAGTTTTCGACACAGGAGGAATTAATTTAAAACCAAGTGGTTTTTTAGAAACCATGAAAAGCGATAAGTCTGGTGCTGCCGCAGTAGTAGGAACTATTTCAGCAATAGCAAAAGCAAAATTGCCAATTAAAATTATTGGTTTAATTCCTTCTACCGACAACAGACCTGGAAATAATGCTTATGTTCCAGAAGATATAATTAAAATGTTTGATGGCACTACTGTAGAAGTTATGAATACTGATGCAGAAGGAAGACTAATTTTAGCTGATGCGTTAGCTTACGCAAAAAAATATAATCCTGAATTAGTAATTGATCTTGCAACGCTTACTGGAGCTGCAGTTGTTGCTATTGGTGAAAGTGCAACAGCAATAATGGGAAATTCAGAAAAACATATTTCAGAACTTAAAAAGATTAGTTTTGAAGTTTGGGAAAGACTTGTAGAATTTCCACTTTGGGACGATTATGCAGAACAATTAAAATCTCAAGTAGCAGATATGAAAAATGTTGGACCACGCTGGGGCGGAGCAATTACAGCTGCAAAATTTTTAGAACATTTTACCGATTATAATTGGGTGCATTTAGATATTGCAGGAACAGCCTTTACAGAAAAAGACGATTCGTATCGCGGAAATGGTGGAACAGGCGTTGGCGTTAGATTACTTTTTAATTATTTCTTAAAAATATTGAAATAAACTAAAAGAAAATAAGATATTTTTAGTGTAAATAGTTTTAAAAAATTAACTTTGTAAGAATTAAAAAATAAGAGATGAGCAGATTAAGAATAGGAATTACTCATGGCGATATAAACGGAATTAGCTATGAAGTAATTTTAAAAACATTGTCGGATTCAAGATTAGTAAATAATATTACTCCAATAATTTATGGTTCGCCAAAAGTTTTAGCATATTATCGAAAGGCATTTAGCAACAACAGCCAAACGATGACAATAAACTCTCCCGAAGAGGCAAGACCGAAAAATATTAATATAATCAACTGCAATAGCGAAGATGTTAGAGTAGAAATGGGCTTGTCCACAGAAATGGCAGGTTTGGCAGCTTATCAGGCATTGGAAAAAGCAGTTCAAGATTTAAAAGATAATAAAATTGATTTGATTGTAACCGCCCCAATTAATAAGAAAAATATTCAAGCCGCTGGATTTAATTTCCTTGGGCATACAGAGTTTTTTGCTAAAGAATTTAATTCAAAAAATCATTTGATGATTTTAATGAATGATGTGATAAAAATAGGAGTGGTAACCGAGCATATTCCTATAAGTCAGGTTCCTTCGACTTTAAGCAAAGAATTAATTTTAGAAAAAATAAATACTTTAAACGAAAGTTTAAAAAGCGATTTTTTAATTAGAAAACCACGAATAGCTGTGCTTAGCTTAAATCCTCATTGTGGCGATGATGGCTTGATTGGTAATGAAGAAAAAAACATAATAATCCCTGCAATAGAAGAAGCTAAAACACAAGATATAATGGCTTTTGGACCTTATCCAGCCGATGGATTTTTTGGGGCTGCATTATATAGAAATTTCGATGCAGTTTTAGCAATGTACCACGACCAAGGTTTAGCACCATTTAAAGTAATTGCTTTTGAAGATGGTGTTAATTATACAGCAGGTTTGCCAATAGTAAGAACTTCGCCAGCACATGGCACAGCTTATGATATCACAGGTAAAAATATTGCTTCTGAACAATCTTTCAGATCTGCATTATACACAGCAATAGATATTTATAACAATAGAAATTTTCAACAAGAACTTGAAGAAGGAAAATTAAATGTTGATGAATTAGAAAATATTAAAGAATTAAAACAAAACGGAGAGTAATGGCAATTTTTACAAAACAAGAAGCCTTAGACTATCACAGCAATGGTAGAAAAGGAAAAGTAGAAGTAATTCCTACAAAATCATTCCAAACACAAAAAGATTTATCTTTAGCATACTCACCAGGAGTTGCAGAACCTTGCTTAGAAATAGAAAAAGACAATAAAACCGCTTACGATTATACTGCAAAAGGAAATCTTGTTGGTGTAATTTCAAACGGAACAGCAGTTTTAGGATTGGGCGATATTGGAGCTTCCGCATCAAAACCAGTAATGGAAGGAAAAGGGTTTTTGTTTAAAATTTTTGCCGATGTTGATGTTTTTGATATTGAAATCAATGAAAAAAATACCGAAAAACTTATAGAAATTGTCAAAACTTTGGAGCCTACTTTTGGAGGAATAAATTTAGAAGATATTAAAGCTCCAGAATGTTTTGTAATTGAAGAAAGATTAAAAGCAGAAATGAATATCCCAGTTTTTCATGACGACCAACATGGAACAGCAATTATTGCAGGTGCTGGTTTATTAAATGCTTTAAAATTAGTGAATAAAAAAATTGAAGACGTTAAAGTTGTGTTTAACGGTGCTGGAGCAGCGGGTATAGCTTGTGCTAGATTTATTCTAAGTTTAGGCGTAAGAAAAGAAAATGTTGTGCTTTGCGATTCAAAAGGAGTCGTGAGACACGACAATGTTGGAAATAATATTTACAAAAAAGAATTTGCAACAGATAGAAATATAAAAACTTTAGCAGAAGCTATGGTCGGTGCAGACGTGTTTATGGGTGTTTCAGTAGCAAATGTTGTTAGCAAAGAAATGCTTAAACAAATGGCTGAAAATCCTATTGTGTTTGCTATGGCAAATCCAAATCCTGAAATTTCTTATAACGATGCAAAGGACGCTAGACCTGATGTGATTATGGCTACAGGCAGAAGCGATTATCCAAACCAAGTTAATAATGTTTTGGGCTTTCCTTTTATTTTTAGAGGTGCTTTAGATGTACAAGCAACTTGTATAAACGAAGAAATGAAAATAGCAGCTGCTAAAGCACTTGCAGAATTGGCTTTGTTACCTGTCCCAGAATATGTTAGCAAAGCTTATGGACAAGAAAAAATAGAGTTTGGAAAAGAATATATTATCCCAAAACCATTAGACCTGAGAGTTATTGAATGTGTTGCAGTAGCAGTAGCAAAAGCAGCAATTGATACAAAAGTAGCAAATAAAACTATAGAAAATTGGGAAATTTATAAAGCAGAATTAAGAAAACGAGTAGAAAGAGTAAGAAAAAACTATTCTAACTGTAATTTTTAGAATTTAAGAAAAAAATATAAAATAAATTTTATAAATTTGTAATATTAAAACTTTATAACTCAAATTAGTAGTAATTAATTGAAGTTATTTTAAAAATTACAGCTATGAAAAAATATGTAATAATTTTAAGTGTATTGAGTTTCGCAATTACTAATTGTGTGTTTGCACAAACTGCAATTCAAAAATTTGAAACTGCGAAAGAACTTAACGACAAACACAATTTTGCAGAAGCAATAATAATTTTAGAAGATTTAGTTGCTAATGAACTCGAAAATGATGAGTATTTTCAAGAATTGGCTTATACTTATTTTAATTTATTAGATTTTGATAAAGCAAGTGAATATTATGAAAAAGCAATAGAACTTAATAAAAATTGCTTAATTTGTTATGCAAATTATTCACGTGCACAATATGAAAAAGAAAATTTTGATAAAGCTGAATCTATTGCTAATGAAGGTTTAGAACTTGACGCTAACTATTCGCTACTCTATATGACACGAGGTTTGATTTATTTAGCAACTAACAGAAAAGAACTTGCTTTATCAGATTTTAATAAATCTATTGAATTAGATCCCGACGAAGATGATTATTATATTACTAGAACAAATTATTACATTCAAACTTATGAGCTTTATAATGCTTATAGCGATGTAACTAAGGCAATAACACTCAAACCGCAAAATCCACAATATTATTATTATAGAGCATACATACTTACAACTTTAAAAGTTCATGACGAAGCAATTATTGATATTAATAAAGCCATAGAACTCAGTAGCAACAATGTGAGTTATTACAATCTTAAGAGTACTATTCTTATGAATTGGGGAAAATATGAAGAGGCAGAAAAAGTACTTTACAAATCTTTAGAATTAGTACCAGATGATTATAATGCATACTTTGCTCTAGCAGAAGTTTATTTAGCATTAAATAGTTTTGATCGTTATTGTGAAGTTGTTGACAATGCAATTGATTTATGCCCCACTTCAGAACTTCAAAATATTGAAGAATTAAAATCATGGAAAAATAAATATTGCTTTAATGATAAACTTTCTTATTATACATCACGTGCTTTTGCATATTATATAGAAAATGATTATGGAAATGCTATCAATATATCAAAACAAGGTGTTCAAAAACTTGGTGCTTCAATACTTTTGTACGATGTTATTGGTTCATCTTATTTAGCTCGAAAAGAATATGATCTTGCTAAAAATTATTTTGATTCTTGTATGAATATTAACGAATTTATAGTAAAAGAAGTATCAGAATGTTACGGCTTAAACATATCTCCTCAAAATGCAGAAATTATAGCACAGACTTATCTTATTAGAGCAGAGTTTGGATTGGCAATAATATTTTTAACTAAAAACGATTATAAATCTGCTTTTTTACATATTATGAACGTAATTAATAAAGCCGAAAAGTTAGAAAATTTTGATAATTTAGATTTGCTATATATTACAAAAGGTTTAATTTATTTGGGACAAAAAGATTTGGCTAATGCTGAAGCAGCTTTTAAAATAGCAAGAGAAAAAAATCTATACAATCCAATACCTAGAGTGAATTTAGCTATGGTAGATGTTTTTAAAATAACTAATTTTAAGATAAAAAAATTAAAATTTGAATATGAGGGAGTAATATCTTGTTCAAGATTAGTTATACCTGAAGTGAAATTACCCAAAAACTTTGATTTAGAATTATTAGAACCTGCTTTAGAAATGTGCACATTTGCTGCAGAAATGACCCCTCAAAATCCTGTTCCTTGGTTGTATTTGGCGAAAATACTTCAACTAAAAGGAGACCCAGATTATTGTAAAGCTGCACAAAATGCTAGAGATTATGGTTTGTATGATTCGTTTAAAGAAATAAAAGCTGATTGTAAATAAAAAATAAAACTTATGAAATTAGATGTATCAAATTCAATAAAATTCTTTGGAGAAAATGCTTTTTTGCGTTCAAAAGAATATGCACTAAAACAATTAGAAGTATTAAAAACAGGAAAAGGCAAAGGTTCTGAATTTTTAGGTTGGGTAAATTTACCACAATCTATTGATAAAGAAGAAATAAACGATATTGTTGAGCAGGCAAAAAATCTTCAAAATTTAGAAAGCGTTGTAATTGTGGGTATTGGTGGCTCATATCTAGGAGCAAAAGCAGTAATTGAAGCTCTAAAACCTCATTTTGAACAAACAAAAACAGAAATTTTATTTGCCGGGCATACTTTAAATGGAAATTATCATAAAGAATTGTTAGAATATCTGCAAAACAAAGAATATGGAGTTATTGTAATATCAAAATCAGGAACTACAACAGAACCAGCAATTGCTTTCAGACTTTTGTATAGCGATATGAAAAAACGCTGGGACAAAAAAATAATCAGAGAACGCCTTGTGGTAATTACAGATGCAAAAAAAGGAGCTTTACGCCAACTTGCAGATAGTGATGGTTTTAAATCTTATATTATAGCTGATGATATTGGAGGTAGATTTTCTGTTTTGTCAGCAGTTGGGCTTCTACCTATTGCAGTAGCAGGATTTGACATAAATGAATTTTTAAAAGGAGCTTCTGATGCTCAAAATATTTGCTTAGAACCAAGTTCGGAAAACCCAGCTATAAAATATGCTGCTATTAGAAATTTACTTTATGCAGCTGGACATAAAATCGAAATTTTTGTAAACTATAATCATAAATTAATGTATTTAGCAGAATGGTGGAAGCAACTTTTTGGAGAAAGTGAAGGAAAAGAAAATAAAGGTATTTTTCCAGCATCTGTATCTTTTACAACCGATTTGCACTCACTTGGACAATACATTCAACAAGGGGAAAGACATTTGTTTGAAACTACAATTTTTATTGAAGAAGACTCTGAATTTCCAGTAATTCCAAAAGATGATGAAAATCTTGATAAATTAAATTATTTGGCAGGAAAAAACATGGAATACGTAAATCAAAAAGCTGCTCAAGCAACAATTATGGCTCATGTTGAAGGGAAAGTTCCAAATATGCTTATTACTATTAATAAATTAAATGAATATAATCTAGGCTTTTTAATTTACTTTTTCGAAGTTGCTTGTGGAATTAGTGCGTATATGCTTGGAGTAAATCCATTCGACCAACCTGGAGTTGAAGATTATAAAAGAAATATGTTTAAGCTGCTTGGGAAAGAGTGAAATTTTAAAAACTTTATTTGCAGCATATATAAAAAAAGGCTGTCTTAAAATTTATTTTTCGGCAGCCTCTTTTTTATAACTTATAAATTTGTCTCTTTTTTACATAAGACCCTCTAAGTCAATTTTATCAGCACCTTCGCACATAATTAAACCTACCATTGCCCCTGCAAATTTTTCAACTTCTGCTTCAAATCCCTCTTTTTCAAGATATTCATTGACTTCTTTATCGTTTTCGTATTTTTCTAATTTACTCATAAGATTTTGAAATTCTTTCAATGAATCGTTGATTTTTTTAGCTTCGTCATCACTAATTACTCCGTCTTCAGTTGCTTTTGTCATGTCTGCATTAAGCTCTTTAGTTAGTTTTACTAATTTTTCAGCCTCTCCAACAGGACTACTACCACAAGATACTAAACATAGAGCAAATGCTACAATTGCTACTAATAATCCAATTTTTCTCATAATTTTTAATTTTAATTTTGTTAATACTAATTTCATCTGTAAAGGAAATACTATTATTTGTAAAAAGCAAATTCTTTTAAATATTTTTTATTTTTTATTAAAATTCAATAAAATTTTAAAAAATAATTTTTTCACTTCCTTCACAATTAAACACTTCCATTAATGTGATAAAGTAATCTTCGTATATTTTTTCTAATTCAACTTCATTATCTTTGAAATAAACCTGAATTATTTCTTGAGCATCTTGGTCATTTTTGTATTTTTCATCAAATTGTATGAAAGCTTTTTGTAAATCTATAATAGCTGTTTCTATTTCTACAGCTTCTTGTTCTGTTATTTTTTTATCTTCAATAGCTTTGTTTAAAATATCTGTGTGCTCAACTATTTTTTTTCTAAGAGCTTCGACTTCTTGTTTAGGACTAATTGGTTTGCACGAATATACTATAAGAGAAAAACTAAGGATAAAAATAAAAAACAGATTAGATTTCATAAACAATATTTAAGTTTAAAAATTTAAAAGTAAAGATATAAAATGTTTTGTAAATAAAAAAAGCTGTCTTGTTAAGGACAGCTTTTTTCGAGTTTTATGAAAACAAATTTATTTTACTATTGATTTGAAAGTGTCGTTTTCAAAATATTTAATAAATTCAACGTCTTTGCTTGCAAATTCTTTTAGTTTAGAATCTTTAGAACAAGCAGTTCTTAGGTTATTAAATAAAACTTCAGTATCACCTTTACGTGCGCCAGCGATAGCTTTTAAATAATAATTTAAAGCATCTTCTTTATCGCTACCATTACTTGCAGCTTCAATAGCACCGTTTGAGTCACCGTTAAGAAGTTTTGCTAAACCAGCGTTAAAGCAATTAATGTTTGCATAAAAATCAACAGCATTTTTGTATTGAGCATTTTTAATTGCTAATACACCTTGTCCTGCACTTGCTTCTGGAACACCTGTAGCTGATTGATAATTTTTTTCTGCTTCGCTAGTATTGCCTTCTGCTAGATAAACGTTTCCTAAGTTGTTGAATACAGTTGCGTTAGCATCTAAAGCTTTAGCTTTTTCTATACTGATTTTTGCTGCAGCGTAATCTTTCATTCTGTATTGAACAGCAGCTAAGTTATTAAAGCATCTCCATTCTTTATTGTAAACTTCGCTAGCTTTTGTGTAAACAGCTAATTTATCTTCATCATTGTCATATAAGTTACCTAAATATAAGAATTCTTCAACAGTAAGTTCTTCTGGAGAATTTTTGAATAAGTCTTTAATTTCATCATCAGTATGACCGATAAGCATGATGTTAACTTTAATTTCAGAACGACGTAATAGAGGGTGAACAATTTTTTCAAGTTCTTCGAAAGTAGCTGTCATTTTACGAATTTCTTCTTCGCGTTTGTCTGGGTCAGAGTTCATGTTTACAACACGTAAAATCATGTCTTTGTCAGCTAAATTAGATTCTTGAACTGCTGTTTTAAAGCCTTCCCAGTCTTCTTCTGTAACTAAATATTCGAAGAAATCATCGTTTTTAAATTCATCAATTTTTTTGAATTCATTTTTAACATATTTGTCAACAGTTTTAGATCTGTCGTTAGAAACTTTAGTGTTTATTTCTAATGTTCCCTCAGGTGAAGCATAAGATAAAAGCTCAATGTTTACAAATTCTTTACGATCGTCATTTGCAACATTGTTTACAAAGTCTTTTAATTCTACAATTTCATCTTTTTTTGTTTCTGCATTTTTCAATTCTGCTCTATTTTTATCATAGTTGATAGCAGCAACTTTCATATCAGGATTGTCTTTTACAAATTTATCCTTAGCAACTGAGCTAGCACCTTGCATTTTTACAAGATCTGGAGTTGCAACAATACCGTCTGCTACAAATTCAGGATCAAATTCTGCAGTTTTTTTACCTTGACTACCTACAATACGAAGTTCTAAGTGAGATCTTCTCATAGCAGGTTCATAATCAAAACTATCATTGTAAGAAAAACTTCCACCAGCTTTATATTGAATTACTTTAGCATTTCCTTGGATTTTTTCACCTTGCACATAAACTGGAGTTAAAGCTTTTTCGCCACCTTCCCAAACTAAAGTTGGTGTAATAGTCGCAGTTACTTTTTTTGCGAAATATTTTTCAGGGAAATTACCTGTAATATTAACAGCAACTTTACCAGCGTGCATTTCTAAAATTTCTGGATTTACTGAGTAATTAATATCATCAGCATTTTGAATCATTTTTTTCAAACCATTACAGCTACTAAGTGAAAAAATAGTAACTGTGGCTAAAATAAAGAATAAGGTCTTTTTCATAATTTAAACTCTTTTATTTATTTAACATTAAATTTTTTAATTTTCTTTATGCAAAAATAATAAGTTTTTCACAAAAAAACACATAAAAATCGTTTTTTTTTCATTTTAAAATACAATTCTATTAATCCCTGTACAATAATTTTGTTCAAAAATCGTTTTAACTATCTGTTTGTAATGCTTTTCGTTATTTATAAAATCAATATTATTTGTGTCTATTAAAACTATTTTCATCTCAGTTTGTTGCTTAAAAAAATTAAAATATCCGTTTTCTATGCTTTTTAAATAGTCAGAACTGATATTTTGCTCGTATTCTCTAGCTCTATGTTTGATGTTTTTTTGCAAATTTTCAACAGATTTATGTAAATAAACATATAAATCTGGTTTTGGAAGCGAACTGTAAATTATGTCGAAAAGTTGACGATATAGTTTATATTCATCTGCTTGTAAAGTTGAAGCCGAAAAAATCAAAGATTTCATAAAAAAATAATCGGCAATAATTAAATCGGAAAATAAATCAAAATTTTCGACATTGGTTTTTAATTGATTATACCTATCGGCTAAAAACGATAATTCTAATGGAAAAGCAAATCGCTCAGGATTTTCATAGAATTTTGGCAAAAAAGGATTCTCAGCAAATTGCTCTAAAATAAGCTTTGCATTGCGGTCAGTAGCAAGTTTCTTACATAACGAAGTCTTGCCCGCACCTATATTACCTTCTATAACTAAATAGCGAATACTCATTAGCCAAAGGTAAAACTATTTTATTGAAATCAAAAACTAAATTATTAAAAAAATAATTTTTTCAAGAAAATATTTTTATAAACAGCCTACGAAAATCTAACAATACAAGGCTTTGATGAAAGTCTATGTTAACAGCGTATTAACAGTTTTAACAAAAAACTAAGATAAAAACATGTAAGAAGACTTGATAAAAATCAATTAAAATTATATTTTCGTAACATTGTTTTTATAAAGTTAAAAAATTTAATTATGGATACTCAAATTGATATTAAAGAATTAAATGAAAAGATACAACGAGAAAGTAGTTTTGTTGATGTAATCAACTTTGAAATGAAAAAAGTAATCGTTGGTCAAAAAAGTTTAATTGAAGGTTTATTAATAGGTTTATTATCTGATGGACATATTTTGTTGGAAGGTGTACCAGGTTTGGCAAAAACTCTAGCAATCAATACATTAGCCGATGTTATTGACGCAAAGTTCGCAAGAGTGCAATTTACTCCAGATTTATTACCTGCCGACTTGATTGGGACAATGATTTATAGTCAGAAAAAAGAAGAATTCTTTGTTAAAAAAGGGCCTATTTTTGCAAACTTTATTTTAGCAGACGAAATTAATCGTGCTCCAGCTAAGGTTCAATCAGCTTTGTTAGAAGCTATGCAAGAGAGACAAGTAACTATAGGAGAAATTAGCTATCCAATGGAAAAACCTTTTTTAGTTATGGCAACTCAAAATCCTATTGAGCAGGAAGGAACTTATCCTCTTCCCGAAGCTCAAGTTGATAGGTTTATGCTAAAACTAAAAATTACTTATCCTGAGTTCGAAGACGAAAGAGCTATCATTCGCGAAAATTTGCAGGGAGAAATGCCAAAAGCTTCTAAAGTTTTAAAACCTGAAGATATTCTAAAAGCTCGTTCTGTTGTTAGAGAAGTGTATCTTGATGAAAAAATCGAAACTTATATTCTTGATATCGTATTTGCAAGTAGAGAACCAGGAAAATACGGACTTTCTAATTTAGCGAGTATGATAGAATTTGGTGGATCGCCACGTGCTTCTATTAATTTAGCTTTAGCAGCAAAAGCTTATGCTTTTATAAAAAGAAGAGGCTATGTGTTGCCAGAAGATGTTCGTGCTGTTTGCCACGATGTGCTTAGACATAGAATTGGTCTAACTTACGAAGCCGAAGCAGAAAATATTAGTTCAGAAGAAATTATTAGCGAAATATTAAACTCTGTCGAAGTTCCATAGTAGAAAACAATAAAATAAAAATTGTTTTAATGTTAAAATGAAAATTTAGTGGAAGCAAAAGATTTATTAAAAAAAGTTAGAAAAATTGAAATTCGCTCGCGAGGACTGTCTTCTCAAGTGTTTGCAGGAGAATATCATTCTGCCTTTAAAGGAAAGGGAATGGCTTTCTCAGAAGTAAGAGAATATCAGTATGGCGACCCAATCAAAGATATAGACTGGAATGTAACGGCAAGATTTAGCCATCCTTATGTGAAAGTTTTCGAAGAAGAACGCGAACTTACTGTTATGTTGCTGATAGATGTTAGTGGCTCAAAAGCTTTCGGAACTTCACAAAAATTTAAACAAGAACTTAGTACTGAATTAGCTGCGGTAATTGCTTTTTCGGCTATTCAAAATAACGACAAAGTAGGGGTAATACTTTTTTCGGATAAAGTAGAAAAATTTATTCCACCTAAAAAAGGAAAAAAACATATACTAAGAATAATTCTTGAATTATTAGATTTTGAACCAGAAAGTAAAGGAACAGATGTTTCGCAAGCTTTAAAATTCTTTACAAATGCAATCAAAAAAAGAAGTACAGCTTTTATAATTTCTGACTTTATGTCAACAGATTTTACCGATGCACTCAAAATTGCTGGTAACAAACACGACTTGGCGGCTCTTAGAGTGTATGACAATTTCGAAAAAGAATTGCCAGATTTAGGTTTAGCTTATTTTAAAGATTTGGAAACAGGACAACAAAAATGGGTTGATACTTCTTTAAAAAATGTAAGAAGAGAATATAGAAGAAATTGGCAAAAACAATATGATGAAAATACAAATTTATTTAAAAAGTCAAAATTGGATTTTGTCGATATTAGAACCGACCAAGACTATGTTAAACCATTGATTACTTTGTTTAAAAATAGATAAAATTTGAATTTCATAAAATGAAAAATATTTTAAAATACAATATACTTCTAATTCTTAGTTTGATTTTTTATACTCAAGCATTTTCGCAAGAAATAAAAGCAGATATAAAACTTCAAAGCGACACTATAATAATAGGTGTGCCAAACGAGTTGAATATAAGTTTGCGTGTAGATAAAACTGTAGAAATATTTTTTCCTGTCTTTAAAGATACTATTTCAAAAAATATTGAACTTTTAGGCGAATTTAAACCCAATATTGTTGATTCTGAAGCTTTTAAGGAAATACAGAAAAAATATTTAATAACTAGTTTTGATACAGGAACTAATATTATTCCCGAACTAAAAATAAAACTTGTAACAGAAAAAGATAGCAACTTTATTTTTACAGAAGAAATAGAGTTTTTTGTAAAACCTTATGTCTTGCTTGATACAATTCCTGTTGATACTATTTATGCCGATAATTCAGGTGTAGTAGTTTTTGGTAAAGATGCTTTTAAAAACGAAATCGAACAATATATCCCAGATTCTATAAAGCAATCAGTTTCTGTTGATAGCTTAAATCAGATAAAATCGCTTGTGTACGAACAATTACTAAGCATGTATTCTTCTGAATTGCTTAAAAACACAGGGTTTAATAATCAAGAAGAGGTAAGAAAAATTATTGATGCATCTTCTCAAAACTTATTTTTAGTTGATAAAAGTGGTGTTCTAAATAAATATATTGTTGCAGGAAGTGTTGATACTGTTTTTGTTCAGGAATTTCAACAAGTTCAGAAGGGGCAAGCTCTTTTTACTCTTTATCAAATTAAGGATATAAAAGAAGATATGCTTAATACACCATTTAATTTTGCTGAGTTTTGGTATTATTTCAAAAAATTCTTAAAAGATTTTTGGTGGGCTTTGCTAATTTTGGTAGTAATTGCAGCAGGTTTAGTTTATTTCTTTAAATTTTACAAAAAAGGAATTAAACCAACATTTTTGAAAATAAAGCCAGAAGAACCGCCTCATGTGATTGCTTTAAGGGAATTGGAAATTATTAGAAAAGAAAAAATATGGAGCAAAGGGCAAATAAAAGAATACCATGTTCAAATTACAGATGTTGTTAGAGAATATATAGAAAAAAGGTTTGGTGTCTTTGCTGTTGAAATGACAACAAGTGAGATTTTAGAAAGTTTTGAAAATAATGAATTAATTTCAGAAGCAGATTTTATGAAAGTAAGACAAATTTTAGAATTAGCTGATAATGTGAAGTTTGCTAAATATCAAGCATTGCAAAACGAAAATGATTTGTCTTTAAAAAACAGCTTCGATTTTGTTGAAAATACAAAAGAAATTATTGACGAAAACTCTAAAATTATTCAAACTGAGGCTGTAATTGAAATTACTCAAGAAGAAAATCACGAACCGACAAAAGACAATAGCGATGATGAATAATATTGAATTTGCAAATAAGGAATATTTTTGGTTGTTTTTGATTTTCATACCAATGATAGTTTGGTATGTGTGGCGTCTGAAAAAGTCGGTTGCTACAATGAAAATCTCAAGCCTATCAAATCTGAAAAAAAATCCACTTCCTTGGCGTTATATTTTACGACATTTCTTGTTTGGATTGAGACTTTTAGCTTTATCAGCATTGATAATTGTTTTAGCTCGTCCTCAAAGTATGGATAGGTGGGAAAATAGAAAAGTAGAAGGAATAGATATCGTAATTGCTTTTGACGTGAGTGGCTCTATGCTTGCCGAAGATTTTAAACCAAATAGAATTGAAGCAGCTAAAGAAATTGGAATGGAATTCGTAGCAAGCCGTCCTGACGATAGAATGGGATTGGTAATTTTTGCAGGCGAAAGTTATACTCAGTGCCCTTTAACTATAGATCATGCAGTTTTGTTAAATTTATTTTCTGAAATTAAAGATGGAATTATTGAAGACGGAACCGCAATAGGAATGGGATTGGCAACAGCAGTAAATAGACTAAAAGAATCTGACGCAATTAGTAAAGTGATAATTTTACTTACAGATGGTGTAAATAATATGGGAAATATTTCTCCAATGGCTGCAGCCGAAATTGCTAAAGAATTTGGAATTAAAGTTTATACAATTGGAATAGGGAAAACTGGAATGGCACCTTATCCTTTTCAAACACCTTTCGGAATTCAATATCAAAATATAGAAGTTAAAATTGATGAGGAAGTTTTACAAAATATTGCTAGTCAAACAGGTGGTAAGTATTTTAGAGCAACAGATAATCAAAAACTTAGAGATATTTATAAAGAAATAGATAGCCTCGAAAAAACTGAATTGGAAGTAAAAACTTACTCGCAACCAAGAGAAGAGTTTACTTTGATTTTAATGATAGCAATGCTAATTTTTGTGGTAGAACAATTATTAGGTTTAACAATTCTTAAAAATACTTTTTAATATGTTTAGATTTCAAAATCCAGAATATTTGTGGCTTTTATTACTATTAGTAGTTTTTATAGCTTTATTTATAATAGGATTATTTATTCGTAAGCGAAAACTTAAAACAGCTGGAGATTTAAAACTTATTAATTTATTAATTCCTGATTTTAGTCTATCAAGAAGAATATGGAAAATTTGTTTAATTTCTTTAGCTTGGGTTTTTATGGTTTTGGCTTTAGCACGTCCACAATTTGGTAGTAAATTAGCCGAAGAAAGCACTAAAGGAGTAGAAATTATTATTGCATTAGATGTTTCAAATTCTATGTTGGCTCAAGATTTAAGACCAAATAGATTAGAAAGTGCTAAGAAATTTATAGAAAGAATAATTTCAAAATTACAAAACGATAAATTAGGATTAATAATTTTTGCTGGAGACGCTTTTGTACAAATGCCTATTACTGACGATGTTAGGTCGGCAAGATTGTTTTTATCATCAATTTCTACAGATTTAATTCCTGTACAAGGAACTGCAATTGGTCAGGCTATTGATTTGGCATCAAAATCATTTACCGAAAATCAAGATGTGTCTAAAGTAATTTTATTGTTGAGTGATGGCGAAAATCATGAAGACGATGCTTTAGCCGCAAGTAAGTTTTTAACAGAAAATGGAATTAAAGTTTTTACTGTTAGTGTTGGCTCTAAAGCCGGAGCACCAATTCCTTTGAAAAGAGGACAAGGTTTTTTGAAAGATAGAAATGGAAATGTTGTAGTTTCTATTCCTGATGAAAAGGTATTAGTTGAATTGGCAAACGCTACAGATGGAATTTATGTTAAATTAGATAATACTGCAAATGCCTCAGATAAAATTGTTGACGAAATTTCAAAACTACAACAAGGCGAAATTAAAAAGCAAGTTTATTCAGAATATGATGACCAGTTTACAAAATTCGCAGCTTTGGCATTTATATTTCTAATTGTAGAAGCAGTTATTTCTGAACGTAAAAATGATATTTTTAGAAAAATAAATTTATTTAAAGATAAATCTAACATAAAAAAGAGCTAAATAAAATGAAATTTTTAAAAAATATAATCAATATAAAAACTTTAAGTCTGTTAGGATTATTGACTTTTTGTATAGTGAATTTGCAAGCTCAGGAAGAAAGAAAAATTATTAGAGAAGGCAATAAATTATATAAAAACAAAGATTATGAAAATGCTGAATTAAACTATAAAAAAGCATTAGAAATAAATCCAGAATTAGATAAATTGCATGGAAATGTTTCTGCATCTCAATATAGAAGTGGAAAGTTTAATGATGCTGTAAGTTCTTATCAAAATGTTTTAAAGCTTATGGGAAATGATAAAGACAAGGCAGATGCTTTTTACAATATTGGAAATTCATATCTACAAGCAGGAGAATACGATAAAAGTATTCAGGCTTATAAAAATGCAATACGCTTAAATCCCGAACACGACCAAAGTCGTTATAATATGGCAGTAGCTACTAAAATTCAACAACAACAAAATTCTGGTGGCGATGGTCAAAATCAAGACCAAAATCAAGATAAGCAAGAAAACGAAAATCAAGATAAGCAAGACAACAAAGACAATCAAGACAAGCAGGATAAGCAAGATGATAGCAAGCAAGATGAAAAACAAGACCAAAACAAAGATAAAGAAAAGCAAAACCAACAGCAAGACAATCAAATGTCTCGCGAAGAAATGGAACGTTTCTTAGAAGCTCTGCAACAACAAGAGAAAGATGTGCAAGATAAGGTAAATAAAGAGAAATTTAAAACACAAAAGCGAGTGATAGAAAAGAATTGGTAAGAACTGATTGGTTTTTTGTAATCTTAAAATCCATTTATATTAAAATATAAAGTTGGCAACAGTAATAAAAACCCAAGTACAAACAAGATTAAAATAAGCTTCCATATAAATTTAAACCACACGCCATAAGGTACTTTTGCAATTCCCAAGCAACCAATTAAAACTCCTGATGCTGGTGTAATCATATTTGTAAAGCCATCTCCAAATTGAAAAGCTAAAACTGTTGCTTGTCGAGAAATTCCAATAAGATCGGAAAATGGAGCCATAATAGGCATAGTGAGTGCAGCCTTTGCCGAACCAGATGGAATAATTAGATTTAAACAAGTCTGAATGCTGTACATAGAAAATAAAGAAGTTTCTTTTCCAAAACTTGCCATCATATTTGACAATCCATACATGATTGTATCAATAATTTTTCCATCAGTTAAAATTACAATAATTCCACCAGCTAAACCCACAACAAAAGCAGCCGAAAAAATATCTTTAGCCCCTTCTATAAAAAGTTTAGTAATATCATTTGCTGATTTATTCATTGCCAATCCAGCAGCTAAGCCCATAGCAAAAAATAAAGTTCCTATTTCCATAACATACCAGTCGTAGCCCATTACACCAATAATCAAGAAAATTACAGTAAAAGCCAAAAGATTTAAAATGTAAAAATGAACCGATTTACGTAATGCAAAGAAAGAACTTATTGCAAACAAGGCAGTAGCAACTGGTAGTGCTGCAAAAGTAAATTCTGCATTTCCAACACTTAATTTAGAAATAGGATAGAAAACAGAAAATAAAATTAAAACAATCAGTAAAATTCCAAAACTAATCCAAGCACTTAAAGGTGTATAATATGTCAGTTTTGCATCTTCATTAACTTTTTGCTTACGCCAATAATCATCAATATCATAAGTCAAGCTTTTTTCAGGGTGTTTTTTTATTTTTTTAGCATAAAGTAAAATAAATGTAAAACCTACAGCATTTATAATCAGCCAAGTAAAAACTCTGTACTCCCAACCACTAAACAAAGGTAAATCCGAAAGACCTTGTGCAATGCCTATTGTAAATGGATTTAAAATAGCTCCTGCAAAACCAATATGAGCAGCAACATAAACAAGTCCTAAACCAACAATAGAATCATAACCCATCGAAATAGCTAAAGGCACTATAACAATAACAAAAGCTATGGTTTCTTCGCTCATTCCAAAAATGGCACCAAAAAGGCTAAACATTGTCATAATCAAAATCATAACAATATTATTTACACCTATTTTTTTAAGAAACTTATATCGTTCTAGTTTTTTTGTAGCTTTAATAAAAGATAAAATCCCTGCATCGAGAGCTTTGCTCGCATTTAAAATCCAAAAAGCTCCACCTATCAATAATATAAAAACGATGATATGAGCTTGTGCTACAAAACCGTTAAAAATCGATGAAAATATTTGCCAAGTTTGAGGCTGAGAATCAACGTACTCAAAGGAATTTTCAACTATCATAGTCTTTGTAGTACCGTCAGCCATGAGTTTTTGCTCTCTTTTAAACTCGCCTGCTGGAATAATCCAAGTTAAAATAGCTGAAAAAACAATAATGAAAAAAACTATAACGTAAGTATGTGGAATTTTCTTTAGCATAATAATTTTTTAATATTTATACTTGTTTATTTTGTAAACGCTACAAAGCTATAAAAAAAGTACAAATATTGAATAAACTAACTTAATTTTAATCAAAACCAAAAGCAGTTAAATAACACATCATGCAAAATATAATAATGATAGCCCAAGTTGCCAAACAACCCCATGGCACATAAAATAACCTACCTATGCTACGAGCATCTTCTTTAGTAATTGTAATTTTACTTTTTGTGCGATAGCGTTTTTCCTTGCCATTTTCTTTAATTATATAAATCCAAGGGTTCTCGTAAAGCTCGATACGGTAGCGTTTTATTAAAAAAACAGGAATGACTATAGCCACTATGCAAAACCACACGGCAGAACCACCTAGTTCTAATCTTTCAAAATCAAATCCATTTAAAAACAAAGCTATAATTACAGGCAAGAAGAGTATAATTAAAGCTAGCAAAAGGATTCGTAGTATCCTTAATGGTGGAGAAAATCTCAGTTTTACAGCTTGTAGTTTACCATCGAGTTCTAAGAAAAATACAGGCGGAACAACATTTTTCTTAATCTCTTTTTTATCTTTGATTAATTTTCCATTTATTCGTCTAAATGGACCACCAGATGAGGTGAAAATTTTGCGTTCACCTTTTACCTTGAACTTATTTTTAACGGTATTACTATAAGCTACAAGCATAACAATTAACATTACAACACTAAACATGCCCGTAATTTCAAGGCTAGAGTCAACATCCCAATCAAAATAAAGGAGAGCAGCAAATAGTATTGAAGATGTTAATATTGTAGCTATAATAGCTTTGAGCCACCACGGAATAAAATAATGAGTTTGTCTTTTTATTGACCTAACGCTTACTTTTCCAGTTTGCCCATTTACGGCAGCCATCTCGTTGCCAGAACATATATAATAGACAGGTAGCAAAACTGGCATGCGAAATACAGAGCTAGTATCGGTATTAACCTCTATTGCTTTGGTTTCTAAAGTTTTTTGAACAACAGATGCGTAGTCGTTACTTACTTCTTGTTCTACTCGCTTAACAAGAATGTTTTTATCAATATCTCCGACTTTTACTCTATGCCCAGCGACATATGAAAAATCAAATGCTTGTAGTTCATCTAATTCAAATGGTTCCATGCCGTCCAAAAGCATATTGTCAAGCTGTTTGGAGCAATTGATAAAAACATTATCAACATATCCACCACAGTTATATGAACTATACGCATCCATGCGACTAACTTTGGACTTGACCGGACCTTTAACTAATTCATATGGAAGATAAAATCCTTTTAACAGATTGATTTTTTTCTCAAGATTTTTCGCTTCTTTTTTTTGCGAATTCGCTTTGCACCAATCAAGTAAGCAGTTGCGGGCTTCATCTTCAGTGATCCTAAAAGGAATTATGAGCTCTGGCATTTCTTCAGATAAAAGAAAATCTTTTCTAACTAGAGAACGCCCACAGAATGGGCATTGGGATAGAGCATCACCTTCTTCAAAAACAATGGTGCCACCACATCCAGAACAGTTTGCACTTAGTAAATGATGTTTCTCAGCACTTTCCTTGATTTTAGCTTGTTGAATACTTCTAAATCCTTGTTTTTGAGCATGTGCTTCATTAATACCTACCTTGCTATTGCAGTGACTGCAAAGATACTCTCCCTTTATTATATTAAATTCTGCAGGAACTCCGCAATTAGGACAACTTATATCAGCAAAATTACTTTTCATAGCTATTTATTAAACAAGTTACTTAAAATAAATGGCGGAATGGAACTAACAAGGTTTCAACTAATTTTTGAAAACTATGTCTTTTTTTCCATTTCTCATAGTTAAATTTATCACAATCTTTTTTTGTGTTTTCTATATGCTCTGTTAAGAGCCTCAAAATATCTGTTTGTTTTCCAACAATATTTATTTCGTGCATATATAAAAAACTGCGATAGTCAAAGTTGCTTGAGCCTGTAAAAAAGTATTTGTTATCAGACAAAAATACTTTAGCATGCAAGTTTGATGGTCTGTATTCTAAAATTTCAACTCCATTTTTATGATAAGTTCCAAAATATCTGTTTCTTAAAATATCAAAAAGTGTAACATCAGAGTTCTTAGGAACAATTATTGTAACTTTTACGCCTCTTTTACTAGCATTAATTAAGCTTCGTTTTAATAAAGAACCAGGTAAAAAATATGGAGTTTCAATTACAACTTCTTTTTCTGCTGAGTCAATTAGTTTCTGGAAGACATATTTTACTGGCTGTTTCCTAGTTCCTGGAACATCTTGTACTATAGCCATTTCATCGCCTTTTAATATTTTTGTTCCGTATTTTTTATTTTGAAAAAATCTACTTGATAAATAATAGTCATAGGAAAAGATTTTTTCAAACACAATACACAACATGTCGCTAACAATTCGTAAGCAACATTCTCGCCAGCTTAAACAATAAGCAGTAATATTTGCCGAACCTATGTAAGTAATATTGGAGTCTATTAGTAAAAGTTTGCGGTGATTTCGCCTGTGATTACGTGAAAATACATCAAAGCTGAATTTTATTTTTTCAAAAAACTTTAATTTCCCACCTAATTCAACGAATTCTTTAAAAAATGATTGACCAACAGCTGTCCCCCAAGAATCTATTAAGACCTTGACTTCTACACCTCTTTTAACAGCCTCAATTAGAGCCTGTCTAAATCTCTGCCCTATACTATCGTTGCCAAAAATGTAAGTTTGTAAATAAACACTTCGCTTTGCTTGTTTAATGTCCTCAAGCATAGCAAGATACAGTTTTAAAGTGTCGTCGTAAAGTAGGTATTTTTCTTGACTTTGCATTTATAAAAGTTTTGACAAAATTACAAAACTTAGAAATAAATAAAAAAGTTATGTTTATTAAATGCTAAGTCAAACAATTTGGAATTGGTTTGCTTATTTTTTCTTATTAAAAAAATCTTTAGCAGATTCTTTATAAGTAACTGTTTCTTTAAATTGGTAAGCACCTGTTTCAGGATTTTTCACCATTTTAATACATTTTGCTAAATTTTGTCCGCCACCTGTTCTAAGGGTAGCAACTGCTTTCTTTGCCATAACTTAATTTATTTAATTTCTTTATGTATCGTAACTTTCTTTAAAATTGGATTATACTTTTTAAGTTCCATTCTGTCGGGAGTGTTTTTTCTGTTTTTTACAGTTATATATCTTGATGTTCCCGGCATACCGCTTTCTTTATGCTCTGTGCATTCCAAAATAACTTGAATGCGGTTTCCTTTAGCTTTTTTTGACATTTTAATTTCCTCCGACTATTATTAATTAATAAATCCTTTTTTTCTAGCGTCTCTTAAAGCTGCTTGTAAACCTTTCTTTGAAATGGTCTTAATGCCTCTTGTGGACACTTTCAATGTTATCCATTGTTTTGTTTCTTCATCATAAAAGCGTTTTCTTGTAAGATTTACATCAAAAACTCTTTTTGTTCTGCGTTTTGAGTGAGATACATTGTTCCCTACCATTGCAGTTTTTCCAGTAATTTGACAAACTCGTGCCATAGTAATCGTTTCTTTAAATTTTTTAGGACTGCAAAAGTCGGCATTTTTTCTTTTATATGCAAACTTTTTATAAACTTTTTTTTAAAATAATGAAATTTAGTATTGTAAGCCCTGCAAAATCAACAATTTGTTAATTAAAAATGCAATATCTCTATTTTACATCTGTGTTAGTTTTTATTGCATTATACTGAAAACCAAGACGTTTTCCAGTTTGCATTTGATGTTTTAGTATTTTATCATTCATATAACTTACGTTAATAATTTTAACGTCATTATATGGAGGAACTAATAAATCAAATTTTAAAGCATAAGCAATTGCCGATTCTATAAGAGTTCTAAAGTTTTCTAGATTTACATTATTCCTGCCAAAAACAGGCAAATTAAAACCAAGTTCTCGTCTGCCTTCAACAAAAAATGTATTTTCTTTATTAATAAATAACCTTCCAACTAAATAGCCATAGTCGTCAACTCGGTTATATTTTAAAGAATCTGAAAGGAAATTGTAAATGTTTATTACTCCTGAATAAGTAATAAGAGGTTGATCTACATAATGCTGGTCTTTCCAAATTTCATGATTACGAGGAAACTCAAAAATATTAGTGTGCATGTTGAAGATGAGGACATCACCTGCAATCTTAATCTCTGCATCAAAATTTCCTCTATCGCGAAATTCTAATCTCACTCTGTCGTCAACATCTTCTAAATCAGTGTTGTATTCTTCAACAATTTCTTGCAAAATGTTTTTAAGCAAACCAAATGCTTCTAGAGTTTTGTCGTAAACCTCTTGTTTGAGCCTAGAAGTTTCTTTTAATGTTGAAATATTTTGTTCTTTTAATGTTTTATTTTCTTCCATAATATTTTGTTTTTAATAAGACCTGGCAAATATAACTCTGAATTTAGAAGGTTTCCCTGAGTAGATACATTTTCCTTCTTCTAATTTTGGCTCAAATGGTATAAATCTAATTGTAGCTTTTGTTTCTTCTTTGATTTTTTCTTCGGTTTCTCTTGTGCCGTCCCAGTGAGCTTCAATAAAACCAGGAGTTTCTTCTAATATTCTTTTAAATTCTTCGTAATCATCTACTCTGTAAGTATTATCTTCACGGAATTTTAAGGCTTTTTCATAAATGCTTTTTTGAATATCCTCAAGTAAAAAGTCTATATGTTCTAATAATTTGTCGTTAGAAATAATTTCCTTTTTAAAAGTGTCGCGACGTGCTACTTCCCAAGTGTTGTTTTCATAATCTTTTGGTCCAATTACAAGCCTGATAGGTACACCTTTTAGTTCCCATTCGGCAAATTTGAATCCAGGACGTTGAGAATCTCTATCATCAAATTTATAAGAAATACCTTTGGTTTTTAAAGTTTTGCATAAATCGTGTACGCGTTCCGAAATTTTTTCTAATTCTTCTTTGTTTTTATAAATTGGAACAATTACAACTTGAATTGGTGCAAGTTTTGGTGGTAAAACCAAACCATTATTGTCAGAATGTGCCATTACTAAAGCTCCCATCAAACGAGTAGAAACACCCCATGAGGTAGCCCAAACATATTCTTCTTTGTTTTCTTGGTTTAAAAACTTTACGTCAAATGCTTTTGCAAAATTTTGAGCTAAAAAATGTGATGTGCCAGCTTGTAAAGCTTTTCCGTCTTGCATTAGAGCTTCGATACAGTATGTGTCGTCAGCACCAGCAAATCTTTCGCTTTCTGTTTTTGTCCCTATATGAACAGGAAGAGCAAGATAATCACGAGCAAATTCTTCATAAACATGAATCATTCTTTCAGCTTCTTCTATAGCTTCTTCTTTTGTCGCATGAGCAGTATGACCTTCTTGCCATAAAAATTCGGCGGTGCGTAAAAATAAACGAGTACGCATTTCCCACCTTACAACATTTGCCCATTGATTTATAAGCAAAGGCAAATCTCTGTATGAATTAATCCAATTTTTATAAGTATTCCAAATGATTGTTTCGGAAGTTGGTCTAACAATTAATTCTTCTTCTAATTTTGCACTAGGGTCAATTTCTATTCCTCCAGTTTCTGCATTTCTTAATCTATAATGCGTTACAACTGCACATTCTTTAGCAAAACCATCAACATGATTTGCTTCTTTGCTAAAAAAAGATTTAGGAATAAAAAGTGGAAAATATGCATTTACATGACCAGTTTCTTTAAACATTCTGTCTAAACTTGCTTGCATTTTTTCCCAAATGCTGTAACCATAAGGTTTAATAACCATACAACCTCTTACTGACGAATTTTCAGCTAAGTCAGCTTTAATAACTAAATCATTGTACCACTGAGAGTAATTTTCTTCTTTATTTGTAAGTAATTTTGCCATATTATTTGGTATGAAATTTGCATTAAAATTAGTAAAAAAAGTTCTTTTAAAATAATTTTACAAAACTATAAAAATTCATTATATTATGAAAGCAATTTTTTACATATTGATTATCGCCTTGGTAGGAATGAGTTCATGTACTTTAAATTTATACACAACCAGTGGCGGCTATGACGATGTTTATATGACAGGTTCTGAACCAAAACAAGTAGCTGTCGATAAACAAATCGTTGATGAGCATAAAGCAAATTATGAAGAAACTTATAATGCTGAGTTTAATAATAATGATGATTATTATTACAATGAATATTACGATGAGAATGGAAATTTAGTCCAAAATTATGATGGTTATGATGGTGATGGTACTTATAATTATTATGGTGATACTTATAATTATTATGGCTATGATTTAGATGGTAGCTATTCATACTACTTTAATAATTTTAGATATTATTATCCTTCATATTATTACGACCCATTCTATTATAATTATTATTGGGATTGGGGCTGGTATTGGGGTTATAGACCTTATTATTACTCTCACTGGTACTATCCATATTATTGGTACAGTCCATATTATTGGCATAGCCCATATTATGGTTGGGGCAGTAGTTATTGGGTCGGATATAATCATGGATATACCGACGGCTACTGGGACGGATATTGGTGGGGAAGTAACTCTAATTACATAGTGGACAATAATACTTATTACATCGGACATCGAGGCTCTAGTGGTGGATATGGCACAGGCACAGGTTCAGGTAGAACACCAGATTCAGGATCATCAGGAAGTAATAATGTAGATGTAAATAAACCTGATAATATAGGAAGAGTAAGTAATGAAGCAATTCAAGTTCACGGATTAGATGTCGCAGATAAACCTACTAATGTAACTACTCCAACCGATGATAATTCAGGAGGACGAATAGTAGAACATAAGCCAGTTGGAGCGCAATTAGACTTGAATAGAGTTGATAATATATCTATAGATAATAATAGTGGAAAAACTCCTTCACGACCAGTAGAAAATGATGAATTAAAACCAAATAAAGGAGAATTGTCTGTAAAACAACCAGTAAGTGTTGGCAGACGTATTGAGAATTCAGATTTTAATAAGGGTGAAACACCTGTAGAACAACAAACAGGTAATGCTAGTCGTATTGATAATTTAAATAGGAGTGAAGTGTCAGTGAGACAGCCAGTAGGTGTAAGTGGACGTACTGATAATCAAAATGTAAATAGACAAGTTGATCCTAATACAAATAAACAAGTTGACCCTAATGCTGAAAAACCTCAGGGAAGTTCATCAACACCTAATAATACAGGACGTGTTTCTAATGATAATAGAACTAAAGAACCAGCTACTTATAATAAACCAGATTTGAACTCAAGAACTAATTATAATCAAAACACTAGTGGCTCTCGCAATACTTCTAATGTGGGACAACAACCTTCTCGCAATCCTTCTAATGTAGGAAGTCAACAACCTTCACGTCAACCTGCAAGTAGAGGAGGAGCTACACCTAGTCAAAGTTATTCACGTCCATCTAATACAAATACTGGAAGTTTTAATTCCGGAAGTAGTAGCGGTCGTTCAAGTAGTAGTTCTAGTGCAGTACGTTCAAATTCAAATTCGAATAGATCTTCTTATTCTAATACCCCAAGTTCTAATCGTAGCTCAAGTTCATACAATTCAAGTTCTTCTAGTCAAAGAAGTTCTAGCTCATATAATTCAGGAAGTTCATCTTCACGTAGTTCGGGTTCTTCATATTCAGGAAGTTCATCAAGTTCAAGAAGCTCGTCAAGTAGCTCTTCAAGTAGTTCAAGAAGTGGAGGCTCTTCAAGCTCAGGTTTTGGAGGTTCTAGCTCCGGAGGAAGAAGATAAACATATTAATTTTTTATTTTATGAAAAAGTTTTTAATCATAACAATTAGTGTCCTAATATCTTGGACAACATTATTCGCCCAAAACGAAATAGATGCTTTAAGATATTCATATTTAATCCCTGGAGGAACAGCCAGATATAATGCCATGGGTGGTTCTTTTGGTGCTTTGGGAGCAGACCTTTCTGTTATGAGCTTTAATCCAGCTGGGTTAGGTGTGTTCAGAAGCTCTGAACTTACTTTCTCAACAGGATTTGTATTAACACAGAATTTTGCTACAATTAATGATAATAGAGCTTCTGATTTTGATTTTAACTTTAATGTTAATAATATATCATATTTAAGCTCTATTAAACTAAAACAAAATAATAGCCTAAAAGCATTAAACTTTGGGTTTTCTTACAACCGCTTGAATAATTTTAATGAAAATATTATAATAGAAAATCCTAAAAGTGTAAATTCTATGACAGATTGGTTTGCTGCAAGAGGGGATAAAATTTTATGGTCTGACTTAGGTGCAAAAGACCAATTTTATAGCAAGTTAGCTTGGGAAACTTATCTTATCGACCAAAATCTTCCAGATACATTTAGTTATGTTTCTGCATTTGCTGGAAAATATGGAATTGAACAAAAACAATTTATTTATCGTTCAGGAAATCAAGGTTCTTATGATTTTTCTTTATCAGCTAATATAGAAGATAAACTTTTTGTGGGAGGCAGTCTGGGACTTGCTTCTGTTAAGTTTAAAGAATTAAAGCGTTTAGAGGAAGTAGATACTCATGATTCAATTACAGGATTTAATCGCTTTGCATTCAAAGAACAACTCGAAACAAGCGGTAGTGGAATAAATTTTAAATTTGGTCTTTTATATTCACCTATACAATGGATGAGAGTAGGAGCAGCAATTCATACACCTACTTTCTATAAACTTCGTGATAAATATTCTACTCAAGCAGAATCAGACTTTTTAGATGCAAGCAAGTCTTTAACCGAAAGCTCGCCTTTGGGACGCTTTGATTATGAACTGTCAACACCTTTCCGCGCTAATGCTAGCTTGGGATTTATTTTAGCAAGTAAATTTTTAATCAATGTTGATTATGATTATTTAGATTACTCTAAAGCTAGATTAAGAAGTTTTGATTATGGATTTTATAACGAAAATAAAAATATAGAAAAAGCATTTGAGCAAGCACACAATTTAAGACTTGGGTTTGAATATAGAATTGGAGGCTTGGCTTTGAGAACAGGTGTTGCTTATTTTGACTCTCCTTTTAAAACAGGACATGTTAATCAAAATGCTTATTATATGACTTATAATGGAGGTATAGGTCTTAGAACAAATGCAATGTATTTTGACCTTGCTTATTCTTACATAAATAATGAGATAAATTATTATATGTACCAAGGACTTGGTGTAGATAGTCCTGCTTCATTACTTAAACTGCAACGACATAGAATGGTTTTAAGTTTAGGTTTTAAATTCTAACTAATAAAATAATATAAGTAAGTAAGAAGGATTTTTGTCCTGCAAAAACATTGAAGATGTATTGTATTTTTGTGTGTTTGTATATTTTTAGGTTTTAATATACTTAAAATTAAAACCTTTTTCGTTTAAATCCGTATTGACTACGACAAAATAATAATTTTAATACTAATTATTAGATATATTTCAAAATAAAAAAATGAGACAATTAAAAATTACAAAATCAATTACCAATAGAGAAAGTGCTTCTTTAGACAAATATTTACAAGAAATTGGGAGAGAAGAACTTATATCTGTTGACGAAGAAGTAGAACTTGCTCAACGTATTAAACAAGGTGATAGAGAAGCATTAGAAAAACTTACTCGTGCAAATTTGCGTTTTGTTGTCTCTGTAGCGAAACAATATCAAAATCAAGGTTTGAGTTTGCCCGACTTAATTAATGAAGGGAACTTAGGTTTGATGCGTGCTGCAGAAAAATTTGACGAAACACGAGGTTTTAAATTTATTTCTTATGCGGTTTGGTGGATACGTCAATCAATTTTGCAAGCTTTAGCCGAACAATCACGAATAGTTAGATTGCCATTAAATCAAGTTGGTTCTTTGAATAAAATAAATAAAGCATTTTCAAAATTTGAACAAGAAAATGAAAGAAAACCTACTACTGAAGAATTGGCAAAAGCTCTTGATTTACCCGAAGATAAAATTAATGACACATTAAGAGTTTCAGGTCGTCATATTTCAGTAGATGCACCATTTGTGCAAGGAGAAGAAAACTCTTTATTAGATGTTCTTGAAAATACCGATTTGCCTAATACTGATGCTCAGCTTATAAAAGAGTCTTTATCCAAAGAGATAGAAAGAGCTTTAGCAACTTTAACAGAAAGAGAAAGAGATATTGTTAAATTATTTTTTGGTATTTCTTGTCAAGATATGACTTTAGAAGAAATTGGAGATCAATTTGGCTTGACACGAGAAAGAGTTAGACAAATTAAAGAAAAAGCTATTAGAAGATTAAGACATTCTTCACGCAGTAAATTATTAAAATCTTATTTAGGATAATTTTAAGATAAAACAAGAAAAAACTGTTGCTTCAAACAAATTTTGGGGCAACAGTTTTTTATTTTGGAAAAAAAACTTTTAAACCAAATCCAAGTTTACTAAGTTTAAATTTAATGTTAAGAGCTTTGAAAAAGCTCGCTTTTTTAATTTTAATATTATTAATATCAGCGAGTTTTGCATATAAAGAGTTTTTTAAAAAAGTGTGTTTGTCAATTTTGTTTCGTCTCCATTCTTCGTTTACCCAGTGAATGATATACCAGTTTTGAGGAATTTCAACGTTTTTGCTTAAAAATTTGCGAATTAAATTCCAAGAATCTTGATTTGAAAAATTTCTAATATAGATTGTTAAGTCAAGCTCTTTAACATTATCAACCAATATTTGAATTGGAAGGTGCCAGTCTCTATTATTTTCGTTAACTTTTTCGACAGCTTCTTCAAAACATTTTTTCATCAATAAACTGTTTTTAGGACATTTCATAATATTTCCAACAAGTTCTAAATCGTGGTGAGTCCTGAAAACATAATCTGTTTCAAAATCTAAGGGCTTTAAACAAGTTACATCCATGTCTGTCCACCAACCGCCATGTAAATATAAAAGTTTATATCTAAAAATATCGCTAAATCCAGCATATGAGCCTTTACCGTGTCCAAATTGATTTGAATATTTGTAAGAAAAAACTTTATTCTTTGGAAAAATTTCGTTGGCATCTTTTAAAATAACGCCTTTTGGCAATTCAGTTTTTATTTCATCATAAGCCCATAATACAAAATTATGACCATTATTTAAGAATGACTTAATAGTTAATAATTCGACTGAAGATAAATGTTCGCCAATCCATAAGGCATTAACAATTTTATTGCCATCATCCATTGTATAAATCTTTTGAGTAACAAAATTAATAAAAATTATGTAAAAGCCTTATTTTTTATCAAAAAAATACTATTAAATCTAATTTTTGCTGTGAAATTATTATATTTGTAGTCTGAAATTTAAATGCATGAAACAAATACACGACTTTGTGAAATATTATTATCAGAAGTTTAGTCGCTTGAAATTGCCATTTATGCGATATCCCGATAGTAATACGGAAAATTTTAAGTCGATTCCAAAGAGTAAAATGAAAGAATTTAATAAAGTTCGTTTTCATGGACCAAAAAAGCTTGCTTGTTATAATCCTTTTGTGAATTTGTTTTTTAATAGTCGTGGACAGGCTGTAGTTTGTTGCAGAAATCAAGATATAGTTTTAGGAACATATCCAGAAAATACAATTGATGAAATATGGTTTGGAAATATTGCCAACAAGCTACGAGAGCATATGTTAAATAATGATTTGTCAATGGGTTGTGGGTATTGCGAACATCAGTTTAAAACTTCTCGTTTTTATGGCTTGCCTTCTATGCATGCAGATTATTATTCAAGTATAAAAATTACTTATCCAAAAATTCTAGAGCTAGAATTATCAAATACTTGTAATTTACAATGTGTTATGTGTTCGGGAATAGTTTCTTCTTCGATTAGAAAATATCGCGAAAAGCAAGATCCTTTAAAAATAGTTTATGATGATATTTTTATTGAACAGTTAAAGAAATATTTACCTTACGCCAAAGAAATTAAATTTTATGGGGGAGAACCATTTCTGATAGATAATTATTATAAAATTTGGGATTTTCTTTTGGAAATAAAATCTAATGCGAAACTTCACGTAGTTACTAATGGCACAACTTTAAATGACAAAGTAAAAACTTATTTAAAACATTTAAACTTTACAATCACAGTCTCTTTTGATGCAATGAAGAAAGATTTATTTGAATCTATACGTGTTGGAGCAAATTTCGAAAAAGTAAAGTCAAATATTTTAGAATATAACAAAATTTTGGGAGGGAAAGGCTTGTCGTTGAGCATTACGCCAATGAAGACAAATTGTAGAGAAGTACCAGAAATTATTGATTTTTGTAATGAAATGAACGCCACTGTCAATATGTCATATGTTGAAAAACCTGCTGAAATGGCGTTGTGGACAATGCCTTCAAAACAACTAGCAGAGTTGGTAGAGTTTTATAAATCTCATAAATTTAAACCAGTGAAATCTGTAAATGCAGACTATAATTTTAAAGCATTTGCTCAATATGTGAATCAAATTTCTCAATATCAAAAAATTAATTCTAAACTAGAAAAAGAACATAATTTTACTTTAAAAACAAAAGATCAGTGTTATCAAATTATAAATCAAACTTTAGATTTTGTTTTGAGAGAAAATATAATTTTTGAATCAGATAAAATTGAGATTTGTAAAGTTATACAAGAGGTTGAAGCTGAGCTTTCTGCAGATGACAAAAAGATTTTTTATGGTAATTTGGCAATTTTTTTAGAAACAAAAGGCATTCCTTCTTTAAAAAATTTTGTGGCAGATGGTTTTGATGTAAAAAAACTTAAAGAAGTTTTAAGAAGTCTTTCAGAAAAATCAAATCTTTATGTCAAAAATTATAAAAATCTTAATTTATAATTTTATTGTCAAAGATGAGTTCGCGTAGAATAGTTCATGTAGATTTAGATAGTTTTTATGTTTCGGTAGAACGACTACTTAATCCTCGCTTAAATGGACTTCCAGTAATTGTTGGAGGAAATTCAGACAGAGGAGTTGTATCTTCATGTTCGTATGAAGCAAGGGCTTTTGGTGTTCACGCAGCTATGCCAATAAAAAAAGCAAAACAATTATGTACAGATGCAGTTTTTGTTGTTGGAGATATGGATAAGTATTCTAAATATTCTAATTTAGTAACAGATATTATTGCAGAAAACTCTCCTATTTATGAAAAAGCTAGTATTGATGAGCATTATATTGATATTAGTGGTATGGATAAATTTTATTCTTCGCTTAAATGGGCTCAAGATTTGAAAGGCAAAATCAACAAAAATACAGGTTTGCCAATTAGTTTTGCAGTATCTATTAATAAAACTGTTGCAAAAATTGGAACAGGTGAAGTTAAACCATTAGGCGAAATATATATAGAACAAGAAAAAGTGAATCAATTTCTAGATCCATTGGCAATAACTAAAATTCCAATGTTAGGGAAAAAGACATTTGAAATTTTAAGTGGAATAGGCTTAAAAACAATAAAAGACATTAGGGAAATGCCAGTTGAGACGCTTGTTAAATTGTTGGGGAAAAATGGTCAATCAATCTGGGAAAAAGCAAACGGAATAGATAATAGCGAAGTAATTCCTTATCAAGAACAAAAATCAATGAGTAGCGAAACTACATTCATTAACGACATTATTGATGTAAATAATATGCTTGATATAATTTCTGAAATGGTTGTGAATTTAGCTTATAAGCTACGCAAAGAAGAATTGTTAACATCGACAGTTACGGTTAAAATAAGATATTCAGATTTTGACACACAAACACTTCAAAAACAAATTCCTTATTCAGCCTTTGATCATCACTTAATTTTACATGCTAAAGAACTTTTCTTAAAACTTTATAGGCGAAGAACAAAAGTGAGATTAATAGGTGTAAAATTTTCTAAATTAGTTCGTGGTGCTGCACAGCTAAATCTTTTTGAAGACGCTACAGAAATGACCAATCTTTACAAGGCTTTAGATGCAATTAAAAATAAATATGGCGAGCAAATAATTAAAAGAGGAAATTCTTTGTAAGTATTCAAAAAATATTACAAAAATCACTTTAATTAAGTTTCTTGTAAAATTTTATTGCAACTTCCAAAAAAATAATTGTTAAAAAATTGAAAACATTTGTTAAAAAAATAAAAATAATTTCTACTATTTAATACAACCTTTTTAAAAATAATACGTAATAAATTATAGAGAAGTAAGTGTTTCATTTGTTAAGCAAAGTTCTTTGAATTCGGATTTTATCAACTTTTAAACATTGACTTTAGTGTGGTATCGGAATGTTTAACCTTTTAAAAATTATGATTATGAAAACACATATTGTTACTTTAGGCTTTTTGTTTGTTGCGGTGCTAGGATTTGCTCAAACTCAGTTGAGCAATGATTTTAATAATGCAACAGAAATGTATGTTAATAGTGAATGCATTTTTGAAACTTATAGATATAATCATGATTTTGGCTCTGATATCCCAGATTTAAAATGTGATCGAATGTATCCAGGAGTTAGTTCTTATTTTATCTTTAAAGTTACAGAAAATTCAAGTTTAACATTAAAGATTCAACTCAAAACAGAAAAATTATTTGGTTTAGCTTTTTATACTTCGCAAAATGGAGAATATGTCGAGTTGAAGTGTGATACTTATAAATCAACAGAAGGAGAGTTGAAGGTTTATTGGGAAGAAGAATTAGCAAATGTTGAAATTATAGCTCGCTTTTGGATTATGGGTGAATTAGGTTCAGGTGATGTGGATATTTGTTTGTCATCAGAACGCCTGAATTTACAACCTAAAGTTTTAAATGTTAACACAACACAATATACTGTTCAGGAACTAGTTCAGGAAGTGTTAATCACAGGTTGTTTAACAGCGTCTAATATTACTTTTACTGGAAATTCTGCTCAAATAGGCTATTTTTCAAACGCAATGCCAGGTCTTGATTTTGCTAGTGGAGTAATTTTAAGTTCAGGTAGAGTAAATGATGCACCAGGTCCAAATACATCAGGTTCAACTTCTACATCTTTTGGAGGAGCAGGCGATCCTCAACTAAACTCTTTAATACCAGGCTATACTACTCGAGATGCAGCAGTTTTGGAGTTTGATTTTGTACCTGCTTCTGACATGCTTGAGTTTCAATATGTTTTTGCAAGTGAAGAATATCCTGAATATGCTCCACCAAACACTTCAACATATAATGATGTATTTGGTTTTTTCATTAGTGGAGGTCCTGAAAATTATAATAATGTTAATGTAGCTCTTATTCCAGGTACAGTAACACCAGTAAGTATAAATAATGTTAATGCTGTTACAAATTCGCAATATTATATTAATAATCAAGGAGGGGCTGATATAGAATATGATGGTTTCACTGTTACATTCACCGCTTCCAAGCCAGTAACAGCATGTGCTACATATCATATTAAATTAGCAGTAGCTGATGTCGGTGATATGATCTATGATTCATCTGTGTTTTTGAAAGAAAACTCTTTTGCTTCGGGAGAGTCTTATGTTGTTGAAAGTTATAATGCTTGGTCGCCAAGTTTAGATGTGATGAGAGGTTGTACTAATTATATTAAGTTCTGTAGAACAACTGCAATTCCTTTGAGCCAACCAGTACCTGTTGAACTATTTATTTCAGGAACCGCAGTAATGGGCGTAGATTATTCTGTAATACCAACAAATTTTCAAATTCCTGCAGGACAAGAATGTGTAACAATTGAATTTGATGCTTATGATACAGGAGTTCTTGGTGATGCTACAATAGTTTTAAGTTTTGATAGTGGTTGTCCTTGTGATATCGAGATGGCTCAACATGTTATAACACTAGTTGACCCATATCAAGTTGAAGCTAGTATAACAGGTAACGGTCCTATTTGTGTTGGAGAAACAGCAAGTTTATCAGTTAATGTAATTGCAAATGATATGACTTATGTTGATATTGTGTGGAGTACAGGAGTTGAAGATGTAACTACAATAAATGTATCTCCAACTTCTACAACAACTTATACTTGTAAAGTTATTTATCCTTGCGATACAATTACATTAGAAACTACAGTGGTTGTAGTTGAACCTCCAGTAGTGAATTTAGGTCCAGATTTTTCTGTTGAGGCTGTAACAGCTAATCTTAATGCTAATATGAGCCCTGGAAACACAGGTTATTGGGCTGTTATTTCTGGTCCTGGAAATGCAACTATTTCACCAATAAATAGTCCAAATGCAACAGTTACAGTTGATACATATGGTACTTATTCCTTTTCTTGGACAGAAACTAGTTTAGCACCAAACTGTGTTGATTCAGATGTAATAAATGTTACTTTTTTCCATGTCCCTATTGCAGATCTTGAAGCTTCTCCAATATTATGTTTTGGCGATAATACCGTAATTACTTTTACAGGTGAGGCAATTCCTGGTTTTGCTACTTTCAACTGGGATTTTGGAAGTGGAACTATAATTAGTGGAACTGGTCAAGGTCCTTATATTGTGAATTTTGGAACTCCAGGAAGTCATTCTGTAAGTGTTACTGTAACAGAGGCTGGCATGACTTCAAGCAATAGTGTAAATGTTTATGTGCCATATCCAATTAGTGCAACGCTAACAACTAATGATGCATCTTGTTATCAAACTTGCGATGGCTCAGCAAGCGTTTCTGTTACAGGAGGCACGCCACCTTATACTTATTCTTGGGGGGCTAATTATATTGACAACTTGTGTGAAGGTAATTATGATTTAACAATTATGTAAATAGCAAATTAATTTTCATCAATTTTTCGCAATTAACTTTCACCACTT
>ERZ795030.794-NODE-794-length-46744-cov-7.292167_pt1 | contig 46744 bp, 49 predicted proteins | sample MGYA00375122_ERZ795030 | MGnify/ENA primary metagenome ERZ795030 (study PRJEB30165, sample SAMN05720146) | activated sludge metagenome | isolation source: anaerobic digester from wastewater treatment plant | place: Japan | collected 2015-04-20 ... | reverse complement strand
ATAAACATTATAATGAAGACAAGAAGGATGTAAATTTAACCTTTTCCTTTAACGTAGTCTTTTCTCATTAGTCAATTTTAATAAAAATTGGTATAATACTATCTCAAGAGTAAGTATTATGAATTACAACAAAGATTTAATCCGTAACTTCTCAATTATTGCCCATATTGATCATGGTAAATCGACCCTTGCAGATCGCTTAATTGAGACAACAGGCACACTTGAAAAGCGTGAAATGAAAGCGCAAGTGCTTGATTCTTTAGAATTAGAAAGAGAACGCGGGATTACGATTAAACTTAATGCTGTTGCCCTTGATTATTTGGCGAAAGACGGTAAAACATATCGTTTAAATTTAATTGATACGCCAGGGCATGTTGATTTTACTTATGAAGTTAGTCGTTCTTTAGCGGCGTGCGAAGGAGCGATTTTAGTTGTTGACGCGACCCAAGGTGTTGAAGCACAGACACTAGCGAATATGTATTTAGCAATTGATAATGATTTAGAGATTATCCCAGTGATTAATAAAGTTGATTTACCAAGTGCAAGAGTGGAAGAAGTGCGTGAAGAAATTCACAAACGGATTGGTCTTGATCTCTCTAAAGTTATTGGCGTCAGCGCTAAAACAGGTTTTAATATTGAAGAAGTACTTGAAGCAATTGTTAAATATGTGCCTGCACCAAGCGGAAATGTTAAAGCACCACTTAAAGCACTTATTTTTGATAGTTATTATGACCCTTATCGCGGTGTCATTATTATGATGCGCGTTAAAGAAGGGGAAGTGCGTGTAGGTGATGAAGTGTTAATGATGGCGACGAATAGAAAGTATTTAGTCACTGAATTAGGGATTAGAACACCGCAAGAAGTAAAGCGTGATGTATTACGCGCTGGGGAAGTAGGGTACTTAGCTGCGCAAATTAAAGATATCAAAGATATTAGTACGGGGGACACTGTTACTTTAGTTAATAATAAAGCAAAGGAAGCTTTACCAGGTTACCGCGAAATTACGCCGATGGTATATTGCGGTCTCTATCCAGTTGATTCAAAGGATTATGGTGATCTTAAAGACGCTTTAGAGAAACTTTCACTAAATGACGCAGCCTTAAAATATGAGCCAGAAACTAGTGTTGCCTTAGGTTTTGGTTTCCGCTGCGGATTTTTAGGGCTTTTACATATGGATGTAATTCAAGAACGGCTTGAACGGGAACACGACTTAAATTTAATCTTAACAGCGCCAAGTGTTATTTATCATGTTTATCTCACTAATGGGACGATGTTAAAAATAGATAACCCAAGTAAATTACCAGATTTTACACTTGTTGACCGTATCGAAGAACCATATGTTAAAGCACAAATTATGACACCACAAGAATACGTCGGTCCCATTATGGAATTATGCCAAGATAAGCGCGGTATTTATGTCGATTTATCTTATCTTGATGATACGCGAATGCAAGTTACTTATGAGATTCCCTTATCTGAAGTAATTTACAATTTCTTTGATAAATTAAAAAGTTATTCAAAGGGCTATGCGACACTTGATTATAGTCTTAGCGGCTATAAAGCTAGTAACTTAGCGAAAATGGATATTTTACTTAATGGTCAACCAGTTGATGCTTTAAGTCTAATTGTGTATCGCCCGACTGCTTATAACCGCGGTGTTGCCATGTGTCGAGCCTTAAAAAACATCATTCCACGACAACAATTTGAAGTACCGATTCAAGCAGCTATCAATAATAAGATTATTGCAAGAACCGATATTAAAGCAGTGCGTAAAGATGTCTTAGCGAAGTGTTATGGTGGTGATATTAGTCGGAAACGCAAGCTTTTAGAAAAGCAAAAAGAAGGGAAAAAACGGATGAAACTCGTCGGTTCAGTGGAGATTCCACAAGAAGCCTTCATGTCAGTTTTAAGTATTGATGATGATAATTAGTAAAATATTAGTAGTTTTATAGTTTTAGGGGTCAAAACAAACATCAATTATGGTACACTTTAATAGAGGAAGAAATGTATGAGCACTAACCAAGGAGAACGCTTTAGTAATGAACGCTATCTAACGATGAATCAAGTTAGTAGGGCACTTGGCACAACACTGATTGATGATATTTGGAAAGAAGTATTACAATATCGCAATATGTTCAGTGTGACCATCCCTTTACGCACGGTTGAACGTAATCGTTTACGCGTTGTATTAACCCCCAAAATTAATGATCGCTTAAATCAACTTGACCGGCGAATCTCGCGTATTCAAGCACGAATTCAAGAAGTTTATGTTGACGCTAATCATCAAAAGGCACTTAAAACCTTATTAACTCGTGATATTTTAAAAACAATCGCCGCTAGTTATGAAATTAATTTTCATGATGGGATTGTTAATCAACTCATTAATCACAATATTAGTGTTTTAAATGCGTGGGAGATGTTTTTAAATGATTATTATCGCGGGTTAGAACTAGTAGCAAAAAGCGCTAATCTTGATTTTACTGAAGCACTTTTAGCTGATGTTGGGCGCCTATTTAATGTTCCGCCGCTAAGTAACTATATTTATCGCACTACCGAAATTAAAACGGGGCGTCAAGTCTCCGTCATTAATCATGTTCATCCGCATGTTCCCGTCAATCAAATTAGTGATGCAATCGCTGATTTTTACGCATTTATGGCCACAAGTACATTACCAACCATTGTGCAAAGTGCAGCGATTATTTTCTATCTTGATTATATTAAACCTTTTGAAGCTCATAGTGAAATTATTGCCATTTTAATGGCAAAAGCCTTCCTTGCAGAAAGAGAACTCGCGCTTATTGCGCCTTATCTTAACTTTGAACTTATCTTAGAAAGATACCGTGATGCGCGTGATGATGTTTTCGCCGAAGTAAAGAAAAGTGCTGATTTAACTTATTTTATTGATTTACTTATTAATGTGCTTAATGAATCACTGCAAACAATTGAAGAACGGATTGTGTTTGTCGTGACGCATGAACTTGAAGCAGAAAAGCATGTGCTCCCACCATTTGAAGAAGAAACGCAAGAAGAAAGTGTGAGTGCTACACCACCAACTGATCTTTTTGAACATGCCCAAGCCGAAGTAGCGGAGAAGGAAGAAACTTTTAAATCTGAACCAGTACCAGTTTATACACCAAAAAAATCCGCAATCCCGCTTCCACTTCCGCCGCGCGAAGAAGGCGTAAAAGTTACACCAGAAGAGGCCAATTTAGGGATTACACAATTACCACCAGAACTTAGCGAAAATGATATATTACGCTTAGAGCGACATATTCGTGAAAGCGATCCAAGTTTAAGTCGCGCTCAAGCTTATTTCTACGCTAGACACTGTACTATGGGTAAATATTACTCAATTAATGACTTTAAAGAAGTGACAGGCTGTGCGTATGAAACAGCGCGGACATCAATGGAACACCTCGCTAACAGCGGATATTACCGCAAAGAAAAATTTAAAAACAAATTTATTTATACACCAACACGGAAAGCATAGGATGATGATTATGATTTATTTACCAACACTTGCGATTGATTCACCAGGATTAATTCTGTTATTTTTACTACTATTTTTTGGCTTAATTGCGCTTATTACCTTTATTATTCGCCGCTTAATTCCTGGTTTAAAGGATAAAGGTGGTCGCGTTAATGAACAAGTCGCTGTTCAACAAGAATTAGATAGAGTACTTGAACCAATTACTGATGAAAAAATCTTAGCGGAATTTGAAAAAGTAGATAAAGAAACGAAAAATGACTAAACGTGGACTTTATGTACACATTCCTTTTTGCACTTCACTATGCCATTATTGCGATTTTGTTAAAGTAATTTATCAAAAAAAGTGGGTTGCATCTTACTTAGAAAAGCTTAAGCATGACTTAAGTTTTTTTAATGTTAGTCGTGACTTAAGTACGCTTTATATCGGGGGCGGGACGCCTTCGTCTTTAAGCTATTATGAGTTACGTAATCTTTTAGAATTATTAAAGCCTTATACGGCTAATGTAAAAGAGTATACAGTCGAGGCTAATGTCGAAAGTTTAACCTTGCCTAAACTTAAATTAATGCGAAGTTACGGTGTTAATCGTCTGAGTATTGGAGTGCAAACCACTGATGACTATATGCTTAAAAAATTAAATCGTCATCATACTTATACGATGATTAAAACAAAGATTGCGCTTGTTAAAAAGGCGTTATTTACAAACTTTAGTGTTGATTTAATTTACGGATTACCTGGCCAAACTCTTAGCGACTTAGAAAATGACTTAATGAACATCATAAAGCTAGGAGCACCACATATTTCTACCTATAGCTTAACGATTGAAAAAGGCACGATGGCTGCACTTAAAAAGTGGGAAGTTCCAAGTGACGACACTTTACGCGAGATGTATGACTTTATTTTAAAAACATTAAGAAATAATAATTATATACGCTATGAAGTTAGTAATTTTGCGTTAAAGGGATATGAAAGTATCCACAATAAACTATATTGGGAAAACCGTAATTATTACGGGATTGGCCTTGGCGCTAGTGGGTATATTGATGGTAAACGCTACTTAATAAGTGGCGGTTTAACTAAGTATTTAAAAGGCGAAAGTATCATAAATTACGACGAAATAACAAGCGAAGAATATGTTGAAGAGTACTTAATGCTTAACTTACGACTCGCACAAGGTTTTAGTTTACAAGACTTTAAAACTCGTGTCGGCTTTGATTTTTTAGAAAAGTATGGCACTAAGGTAAAAAACCTCATAGAAAGAGGACTTTTAAATGTCACTGATGACAAAGTATATGCGACAGATGAAGGGATTATGCTCCTTGATCAAGTCGTTTTAACATTAATAATGTAAATATCTTTACATATATTAGATATATTTTTTATAATGTATATGAACACTTGCTCAAATATTCAAGTGTTAGGAGAAAATTATGGATAAAGTCGTGGATATTGAAAGATTACGAGACTTCTTTAAAGTCTTAGGAGATGATACGCGTATGCGTATTATTTTACTCTTAGAAGAAAGCGCAAAGAATGTCACTGAAATCGCTAATGCATTAAATATGACGCAAAGTGCGATTAGTCATCAATTACGGACACTTTATGACCATCGCGTAGTCACGTATTCAAAAGCTGGCCAAGAGCGGATTTATGAAATTCTTGACCCGCATATTTATGAAATTATTAAACAAGCACGTGACCATATTAGGGAGTAAAAATATGATACAAGATAATAAACAAAGTAAATTTCAAAAAATATTTCACGAGTTTGGTCTCTATGCTTATTTTATCGGGCTATTGCTCTTTTTATTTGCACTTTTAGCATTTATCCCCGGTGTGAGTTTTTTAAGTGATAAAGCGGTAATGATATTAAACTTAATAGCGCTTATTCTTGCGGGTTACAAAGTTATTAGTGAAGGACTAGTCGAAACGGTTAAAGAGAGTATTAAAAGTAAAAGATTTCGTCCAAATATTCATATCTTAATGGCACTAGGGGCGATTGGGGCGATTATTATTGGTGATTATGGCGACGCTGCTTTACTTATATTAATATTCGCGGGCGCGTATTTTCTTGAAGAATATGCTGAAGCAAAAAGTGCCAAAGAAATTACGAATCTTTTAAAGATAACACCGACAACCGCTAGGCTTTTACTTCAAGACGGAACACAACAAGAAGTAAGTGTTGAGTCACTAAAAGTTGGTGACAAAGTACTTGTGTTAAATGGTGATCAAATCCCGACAGATGGCACGATAGTTAGTGGTAGTGCCGCAATTAATGAAGCGATGATTACGGGTGAAAGTATGCCAAAAGAGAAGCATGAAGGTGATGAAGTCTTTGGTGGTAGTATTAATGGCAACAGTACTTTTACGATGGTAGTGACCAAAAATAGTGATGAAACGGTATTAGCGAAAATCTTAAGGGTTGTGAGTGAAACGCAAACTAATTTAACTAAAACTGCGACATTTATTAAGAAATTTGAACCAATTTATGTAACTATTGTGATGTTAATTGCTCCACTATTTTATTTATTTGGCTATTATGTTTTAGGGTGGAATGAAGTTATTAGCGCTAACGGGATGACGCTTGCGCTTAAACGCACAATTATTCTTTTTATCGGTGCTTCGCCGTGTGCCCTAGCTGTTAGTGATATCCCGGCAAGTCTAAGTGCTTTAAGTCTTTTAGCAAGACGCGGTGTGCTTTTTAAAGGTGCTTCTTCCTTAGCTCTATTTGCGGATGTAGAAGCAGTTGCTTTTGATAAAACTGGTACTTTAACGGAAGGGAAACCGAGTGTTACTGATGTTAATATCCCGCCAGGAGTAAGTGCAGAAGAAGCAGAAGAAGGAAAAGTTTTCCTTGTCAGTATGGAAAAGAAAAGTAATCACCCATTAGCGACAGCGATTGTTAGTCATTTTACTCCTATAAAAACAGTTGATTTAGAAGTTGAACATAAAATTGGCAGTGGATTACGCGCAATGTATGACGGTAACGAGTATCTTGTAGGTAAACCAGCATTATTTAATTTACCAGAGCGCTGCGCTAATCGCGCTAAAGAGTTGGCAGTTCAAGGTAAAACAGTCGTCTTTATTGCAAAAAACGGGAAACCAATCTTACTTATAGCGCTTTTAGATATGATTAAATGTTGTGCCTTTGATGGGCTTGAATACTTTAGAAAACAAGAAATTAATACAGTAATGATTACTGGAGATAATGAATTAACGGCAAAAGCTATTGGTAAAGAGTTAGGCATTACGCGAATATACGCGAATGTATTACCTGAACAAAAGCTTGATATTGTTAAAGAACTAAAAAAGGAATACGGCGGAGTAGCGATGGTGGGAGACGGGATTAATGATGCGCCCGCGCTTGTTGAAGCCACAATCGGGATTGCAATGGGGGATGGCACTGATGTGGCAATTGATGTCGCTGATGGGGTGCTTGTCAACAATGATTTCCAAAAGTTATCATTAATGCACGCTATTTCACGAAAACTTAAACGCATTGTTATTCAAAATATTGTGCTAGCGCTCAGTGTGGTGCTATTATTAATTGCGCTTAATTTCGTGGTGACATTGCCAATGGGATTAACAGTAGCGATCCATGAAGGTAGTACTATTTTAGTGATATTAAACGGTTTACGGCTCTTAAATTTTAATGAAAAACATGCGATTAAAAAACCAAAAAGAAGCAAATTTAACAAAAAAATAGCCTAATTTTTGGCTTTTTACGAAGTAATTAGTAAAAATTTACGAAATTTAGCACTTAAATGTTGACAGTGCTATTTTCTTTAGTATAATATATTTAGCAATCGAAAGTTGCAAGTGCTAAGGAGGAGTTATGAGATACAGACGAAGAGAGTTAATCTTAAAGTATACTGTTGAGTTATTTATTAAGACTGCCCAACCTGTTGGTTCAAAGTCATTAATCGATAATTATAACTTAAACTATAGCAGTGCAACGGTTCGAGCGGAAATGAATGCCCTTGAAGGAATGGGCTTTCTTGAAAAGCCACACGCTAGTGCTGGCCGTGTACCAAGTAAGAAAGGCTATGAATTCTATGTTGCTAACTTACGTGAAGATGAAGTAAATGATAACTTCCGACATCACATTGCGACGCTTGTGGAAGAGAAGACGAAAAGCGTTGAACAAGTAATTAATCAAACATGTGAAATTCTCTCACAAATGACAAATCTTGTCAGTGTCGCACTTGGTCCCGAGAAAAAAGGTGAAACACTACAAAGTATTCAAGTTGTCGCGTTAGATAAAAACATGGGGACGGCAATATTTGTCACTAATCGCGGCTATGTCGAACATAATACCTTCATCGTCCCGCCTTCAACAAGTATTCAAGAAATTAGCAAAGTCGCTAATATCTTCAATGAACGCCTAGTCGGTACAAGAATTAGTGAAGTATCGGCAAAGATGGAACTCTTACAACCACTCTTAACCGATTACATTGTTGAACAAGAAGTCTTAGCAAATGCCTTCACTGATGCATTTATAAGGTACGCCCGTGACCGGCTTAGCTTATACGGTAAAGAAAGCTTACTTGAGCAACCAGAATTCATTAATGATAGTGAAAAGCTCCGTAAACTCATATCAATCCTTGATGATCCAGAGAAAATACGTGAACTTATCACGGGAAACGGTGACTTAAGTGTGAATATCGGGGGCAAAGATGAAGACTTAACCTTCATAAGCGCCAATGTCCATGTCCCAGGCGACCAGGTCGGACAAATTGTCCTAGTTGGTCCAAAACGGATGGACTACAGTAAAGTCTTATGGGCGTTAGAATACGTAACTGATGAGCTCGAAAAGTACTTCGAGATAGAAAGAGAGATTAATGATGAGTGATGAAAAGAAACATGTGGAAAAAGATGTAGCGCCAAAAAAACGCCATCTCGCGAAAATACAAAAACTCGAAGCTGAAATTGAAAAACTAAAAGCTGAAAGTGCTGAGTGGCATAACAAATATATGCGCGTACTCGCTGATATGGATAATGCGCGTAAACAAAATGCGAAAGATCAACAATATTACATTAAATACCGTGCCGTACCATTTATTGAAAAACTCTTACCAGCGCTTGATATCTTCAATCATGTCATTCGCGAAGAACAAGAAGATCCAGTGCTTAATAACTACTTAACGGGCTTCCGCTTCGTCTACGGACAACTACTTGATGCCTTAACTAGTGAAGGCCTAGAGGAAGTAGTTGTGAATGTCGGCGATAAATTCGATGAAAACTCGATGCACGCTGTGGAAGTTAAATACAGTGAAGAAGTTGAACCAAACACCGTCCTTGGTGTGCGCAATAACACATTTAAATTCATTGATCGCTTAATTCGCCCCGCGCAAGTTATAGTGTCAACGAATATTAAAGAAGAACCAAAAAATGATGATAATGTCCCAGAAGTTAATCCTGAGGACTTAAATTAATAAAAAGGAGAAGAGATATATATTATGGCAAAGAAAGAAATTATTATTGGAATTGACTTAGGAACAACTAATAGTGTCGTAAGCTATCGCCAAGCTGACGGCCAAATTAAAGTTATTCCAACCCCAGAAGGCAAACCGACCACCCCAAGTGTCGTCGCCTTTAAACCTGATGGTGAACAAGTTAATGGTGAAGCGGCCAAACGTCAAGCGGTTACTAATCCTGATACTGTGATGAGTGTTAAGCGTCACATCGGGACAAATAAAAAGTTTAAAATTAATGCGTTAAAGAAAGAATTTACACCAGAAGAAATAAGCGCGAGAATTCTTGGTTATATGAAAGATTATGCCGAAAAGAATTTAGGGCAAAGTATTCAAAAAGCTGTTATTACCGTTCCTGCTTACTTTAATGATGCGCAACGGCAAGCAACAAAAGTCGCTGGTGAAATTGCCGGCCTTGAAGTTGTGCGGATTATTAACGAACCGACCGCAGCAGCACTTGCGTACGGTTTAGATAAAGAACACGATGAAAAGATCTTAGTGTTTGACTTAGGTGGTGGAACATTTGACGTTTCAATCTTAGAGATTGGTGATGGTACCTTTGAAGTTATCGCGACCGCTGGAGATAACCACTTAGGTGGGGACGACTGGGACGCGGAGATTGTCGAATGGATTAAGCAAGAAATTGAAAGAGAACATGGCTTAAAGTTAAATGACAAAATGGCTATGCAACGCTTCCGTGAAGCGGCTGAAAAAGCAAAGATTGACTTAAGTCAAATGCTTGAAACAACAATTAGTTTACCCTTTATTGGTATGGGCGCAAGCGGACCAATTAGTTACGAAGGTAAATTAACAAGAGCGAAGTTCCTTGATTTAACAAAACACTTATTAGCGAGAGTCGAAGAACCAATTCGCCGGGCACTAAGTGACGCTAAAGTTAAAGCAAGTGACCTTAACCAAGTAATCTTAATTGGCGGTAGTACAAGAATGCCTGCTGTCCAAGAGTTAGTAAAGAAAATGACAGGTAAAGCACCTAACCTTACTGTTAATCCTGATGAAGCAGTCTCAATTGGAGCGGCCATTCAAGGTGCAGTTATTGCTGGAGATGTTAAAGACGTTGTCTTACTTGACGTTACTCCGTTAACCTTAGGTATTGAAACAATGGGTGAAGTAATGACTCCGCTTATTACACGGAATACGACTATCCCGACGACTAAATCACAAATCTTTAGTACGGCAGCCGACAATCAACCATCGGTGGACATTGTTGTCTACCAAGGTGAAAGACCAATGGCGCGTGATAATAAATTATTAGGTCACTTCCGCCTTGACGGCATTAAACCAGCGCGTCGCGGTCAACCACGGATTGAAGTAACATTTGACATTGATGTTAACGGTATTGTTAAAGTAACCGCCAAAGACTTAGACACGCAAAAAGAACAACATATTACGATTACTAATAGCAGCGGACTCTCTAAAGAAGAAATTGACCGCATGGTAAAAGACGCTGAAGAGCATAAAGAAGCTGATGAAAAGCGCAAGAAAAATGTTGAACTTAAAAACCGCGCTGAACAATATATTAATGAAATCGAACATAGTTTAGAAGAAGGTGGCGATAAAGTTGACGCTAATCAAAAAGAAGCAAGTGAAAAACTCGTCACTGAACTAAAAGAAGCGATTGAAAAAGAAGATTACGAAACGCTTGAAAAACGTTTAAGTGAACTCGAACAAATGGCACAAATGATGCAAAATATGCAACAAGGCCAAGCCGAAGGTGAAACTAGCGCTACTGAAACACCAAAAGATGATGACATCATTGACGCTGATTTCACTGATAAAAAAGACTAATTTAAATTAAGAAACAACTTTCAGGAACCCCGCCATCCGGGGTTTCTGTATGTAAAAGGAGCTGCCGATGGCTAAACGTGATTATTATGAAGTATTAGGAATAAAGAAAAGTGCTTCGAAAGATGAAATCAAAAGTGCTTATCGTAAACTTGCGAAGAAGTATCATCCTGATGTGAATAAAGAAAAGGATGCAGAAGAGAAGTTTAAAGAAGTACAAGAAGCTTACGACGTCCTCTATGACGATCAAAAACGCGCTACATATGACCAATTTGGTCACGCTGCCTTTGATCAAAACGGAGGTAATCCTTTTGGTGGTGGCTTTAGTGGCAGTGGCTTCGGGTTTGACTTTGGCGATATTTTTGAAGGCTTCTTTGGCGGCGGACGACGCGCTAGTCGGCAAACTGGACCCGCTAGAGGGAACGACTTATTAACGCGGGTACGCATTAACTTTATGGATGCGATTAATGGCACAAAGATTGAATTTATGCACACTTATGACAAGATGTGTGAAACGTGTCAAGGTAAAGGCGCTGAAAACGCAAACGATATCCATACATGTAGTAAATGTAATGGCAGCGGGGTTGAAACCTTTGTCCAAGAAAGTATTTTCGGCCGTGTGCAAAGTCAAAGAGCGTGTACATCTTGTGGTGGCAGCGGGAAAACAATTAGTAAACCGTGTAAATCATGTAATGGTGCAGGCTATACCCGTGTAAAAGAAAAGCAATTACTTAACATCCCAGCCGGCATTGGTGAAGGTCAAAAACTACGGATTCAAGGCAAGGGTGAACGCGGACTTAACGGTGGTCCTAATGGTGACCTACATGTTGAAATTGTCATTAAACCGCATAATAGTTTTAAGCGCGTTGGTAACGATATTTATTTACAAATCCCCATTAGCTTTGTCGATGCAGCGCTTGGGGTTACACTTGAAGTCCCAACGGTTTATGGCAATGTCGAAGTTAAAATACCAGCGGGTACGCAACCTGGCGCTACTTTACGCTTAAGTGGCCAAGGGGTTAAAGACGTACGCGGTAATGTTGGAAACCAATACTTAGAAGTAGAAGTGAAAACACCGACTAATTTAAGTAAAGATCAAAAAGTGGCGCTTGAAGACTTCAAGAAAGCGGAGCCAAAGAAAGAAACATTCTTTGAGAAATTTAAATCTAAATTTAAACGCTAAAATTTATTAAAATTATATGAAAGAGGTTAGGAATAAATCCCTAGCCTTTTTTTGTATAAAAAACATTATCACAAAAAATTGAATTTTTGCTTTAGTTAATAATCAACTAAATTATTACGAATATATGCAATTAATTTATTTTAAGTGAAGTTTTAATCCTTCTTTTTACTAATTTAGGTCATGAAATTAAAACTTTTAATTGATTTTATGGTGTTAAACTAAATTTATGAACATATGTTCATTTGGTCGGAAGGAAATAATCTATGAAAAACAAATAGTTGCTTAGTAAGGCGACCTTAGCCTTTTTTGCGTTATCGGCACTACTTATTAGCGCGATTAGTCTTGGGAGTAATCACGGCTCTAGTGCGCGCGGTGAACCAACACCGTACGCCATTGTTCTTGGTACTGAGAAGAACAAAATAGCGGAAGGATCAGAAAATCCTGATGGTTATACGGGAACAGGAGTGCTTACAACCGAACTAGGCAACAATATTGCTGTTTCTTACAAGCATTTAACAAACCCTTCGACTCACTGGCAAAGAATTAAAACGGGTGGTTATATTGTCAATAGTGACCCGATTAACGGGATTACGAATCTAGAGTTAACAAAACGCGATGACACTGTAAATGTTGAAATTCTTTATTCCAACACAATGTCATTTGATGCTTCGCGTAAAGTAGTGATTAACGCTAGTTCACCAACGAACTTTAGCACGGACTTTAATGGTTATAAGCCTAAATATATAGGGATTTATGCGCTTGCAGATTCCTCCTTTAACTTAGGCAAAATTGAATTTGACTGTGTTGATCACTATCATACACTTAGTGTGCTTAGTAAAAATGATGCGCGTGGTACAGTCACGAGTGAGGGCTTATTCCGCGCTGGAACTAATGTGACAGTAACGGCAACTGCACTTGCTCCATACTTCTTTGCGGGGTGGTTTGACGCTAGTAATAATTTAGTGTCAAGCTCTGCAACTTATACCTTCGCTATGCCAAGTAATAATCTTGTGTTATCCGCTGATTTTGTCGCAGAAGGGGAAGAAATGAAATTTGGTGCTTACCCGCAAACAAGAGTAACGGATGTAACGCTTATTACTACACTAAACAATTTAGCAGGCGGAAGTGAAGGATTACCAACTGCCGAAAACGCGAAAGCGTGGACTGATTACCTTTATTACTATAATGGTGCGGTGACTTCCTTTATGTGGTATATCGATTTAGTAAATGAGGGCGAGGAATATCGCGGTGTCTATTACACAGAGTACCGCTATACTTATACGGATAGCACTGCTGGATGTTTTAATCAACAAGACCATGGTTACACAAAACGTATTGTTTACTGGTTTAAATATGAACCAATAACGTGGAAAGTGCTTGATATTGATGCTGGTAAAGCTTTCCTTTTAGCGCAAACTGTACTTGACGCTCAAGACTATTTTTACGCTAAGACAAGACGAAATATTGATGGGGAAACGGTGTACGCTAATAACTATGAACATTCACATATTAGGTCATGGTTAAATTCTTCATTTTTAAATGCTGCTTTTACTACAACTGAACAAAATAAAATTGCGGTGACAACTGTTGATAATAGTAAAGCGACAACAATTAATAATGTGCATAACTTCGATTGTCCAAATACTCTTGATAAAGTGTTTCTGCTAAGTTACTTAGATTTGAACGGACATTATGGTTTTGTTGATGATGCTTCGCGAGTGCGTTATCCAAGTGATTATGCATTATCACAGACCGTTAGTAAAGATTATGACAAAGCTTATTGGTGGACACGTTCCCCATATTCTAGTGAGACAAGTGCTTCGCGGGTAAATTATAACGGCGCCCTTGCCGCTATAAATGTCACTGATGCAGCAATGGGTATTCTTCCAGCAATTTGGATAAATGCCTAATAGTTAATAAACTTGAAGCCAAAGGTTAGGATAAGCACGTCCTAACCTTTTTTAACATCTAAATAATGAAGAATAGGCTATAATTACAAAGTAATAAGCAAAGTGAGTGAAAGTTATGGAAATTCTTAAATATATTATTCTTGGGATTATTCAAGGGGTCACGGAAATCTTCCCAATTAGCTCTAGTGGCCATCTAGTCATCTTTCAAGAATTACTTAAGCTAGAACAACCAGGGTTAGTTTTTGAAATGTTTACAAATACTGCGAGTTTTTTAGCCTTATTTGTGTTATTTGCAAAAGATATATGGGAATTAATTAAAGGATTTTTTCTGTATATCTTTAAGAAAGAAGCGCGTGAAGAGTATAAAGACACCTTTTTCTATGTTTTAAAACTTTTAGTTGCAGTGATCCCAATCGGGGTTGTCGGACTTATTTTTAAAGATGAGATGGGGATGATTAAGAATCTATTAACTGTTGGTATTGCTTTATTTATTACTGGTGCGCTTTTACTTACTATTTTCTTTACGCGTAATTTAATTGAGGAACATGATGATATAACGTGGAAAGACGCAATAGTCGTGGGCTTTACCCAAGCGTTTGCCGTTTTCCCTGGTATTTCGCGGAGCGGCTCCACCATCATTGGTGGTCGCGCAAGTCGTGTGTCACTAAAAAGTATATTAAGATTTAGTTTCCTTGCTTATATTATTATTAGTGTACCGACAAGTGTGTTAGGCGCAGTTGACTTAGTACATATTAGTGAAGAAATTAATTGGACGGGTTACATCTTAGCGTTTATCTTTACTTTTGGTGCGACTTTTCTAACGGGACTATTTGTGATGAAAAAGTTAAAGGTGGAACACTTAATTTATTTTGGGATTTATTGTTTAGTCGTTGGTATTTTAGCGTTCAGTGCTTTTTTCATTATGCGTTAATGCTAAAATATATGTGGATTTAAAGTTATGAGTTACAGGTTTTTTGGCAGAGTTAGAAATAATGAAGTAGTCTTAAGTGATGATGATATTTTTCATTTAACGAAAGTATTAAGGCTTAAAAAGGATGAAACTTTTGAAGTAGTGGCAGGACAAAGTCTTTACTTATGCACTTATGAAAGTGTAAATCCGTTTATACTTAATGTTTTAGAAAAAAGAAAGTTACCGTTAGAGCCCTTACCGCGCTTAACACTAGGTTACGCCTTACCAAAAGGCGATAAACTTGAATTAGTGATCCAAAAAGCAGTGGAAATTGGTGTTAGTCACATCATTTTAATTGATAGTGAGCGTAGTATCGGTAAAATACCTGCAACGCGCTTAGAAAGTCGTTTAGCACGCTTTAATAAGATTATTAAAAGTGCAGCAATGCAAGCTAATCGTAACTATCTGCCAACGCTTACTGAACCCTTAGCATTTAAAGAAGTTTTAGATTTAGAGTTTGACACTAAGCTTATTGCTCATGAAACCGCTAATTTACCGCTTAAAGCAGTATTGCAACAAGATTTAGGCGATAATTTACTCATTTTAGTCGGTCCAGAAGGTGGATTTAGTGAAGCGGAAGTTACTTTAGCGAGTACTAAAGGCTTTAATGTCATTACTTTTGGCGATAATATACTTAGAAGTGAAACCGCAGCGATATATGCTTTAAGTGTGTTACATCATTATCAAAAAGGAGCGCACCATGAAAATTTATGAGTTATTACAGGAAAATCGCCGAGGGCACCTTATTACACCGAGTCGTGAATATTTATTTTTCCAAGATCATGAAGCACTGTTAACGCAAGTTCCTGAACTTATTCCTTTTATTAATAGTAAAGATGACTTTGATTTAATCTGTGCGAATATTATTCAAAGTGCACTCTTAAATTATGAAGCACTCACTAATTACTGGAATAATGAAGTTAAGCCTGATACAGAATTACCAGTAAAAGCACTTTTTACCTATAATAATGTACCCATATATTGCCCGCTTTTTAGTGTTAGCAATAACATTTTAATTGGGAATAATTTAGGAAGTAAACTAAATTTAACCCATGACGCGATAGATTTATTTGAAGCGTATAATTTTAGTTTATTTGAATCGCAACTTACTAGTCTTGTGTTAGTTGGTGAAGATATTCATACGCGCGCTTATTATCATTATGACTTTCATGCGATTTATATTATTAATGATCAAGGACGACTTGATTTGAAGATTTGTTTATTTGATAAACATATTAAGCGCCCTGATTTCCGTAATGTATTAGAACGAATTAAACCGGCACTTACTGAATATTACGCTGGTAATCGCATTGCTTTTATTAATGCTCTTGTGAAAGAAAAGTTAATTAGTCATAAGTTATACACTAAATATATTAATAACTTAAAAAGACGGAAGATAATTGGATGAAGACCTTTACTAGTGTCGCACTTGGTTGTAAAGTAAATGCTTACGAAGTTTTTAGTATTGAAGAAACTTTAAAAGCACAAGGTTACAAACTTGCTAATCAAGGTGACAAAGTTGATGTTGCTATCATTAATACATGCAGCGTCACAAGTAACGCTGATCAAAAAAGCAGACAACATATCCGTAAACTCGCGAAAAATTATCCTGATGCTATTTTAGTTGTAATGGGATGCTACGCACAGCTTAACAAAGATTTAATCAATACCATTCCGGAAATTGATATTTTAGTCGGCACTAGTAACCGAAGTAAAATTGTCGATTATATTGAAGAATTTAAAGAGCATGGTCAAAAAATAATTGCGGTTGAAGAAGAGCCACGCACATTTAACTATGAAGAGTTAGGCGCTACGAGTGTAACACCACAGGCGCGCGCGTATTTAAAAATAGGGGACGGGTGCGACGCTTTTTGTACGTATTGTATTATTCCTCTTGCAAGAGGGAAGATGCGAAGTCGCGATGTGCGTGACATTGTTAAGGAGGCTAAAGACTTAGTAAGAAGAGGGTATAAAGAAATTGTTTTAACGGGAATCCATACAGGAGCCTACGGTAAAGACTTAGGGAATATTAAATTTAGTAATATTGTGGAGATGATTTTAGAAGCTTGTCCATCATTACATAAATTACGAGTATCAAGTATTGAAGCAAATGAAATTGATGACGATTTCCTTCGTTTAATGCTAAAAGACAAGCGTATAGCACGCCATCTCCATATCCCGCTGCAAAGTGGAAGTGATGAAGTGCTCCGCAGGATGAATCGGCATTATACCACGAGTGAATTCATACATAAAATCGAAAATATTAGAGAAAAAGTACCTAATATTGCTATTACCACTGATGTTATCGTTGGCTTTCCTGGAGAAAGTGAAAAGTTATTTAATGAAACAGTCGCGTTTATTAAAAAAGTAAACTTCACGCAGCTACATGTCTTCCCCTATAGTGCGCGGACGAGAACGCCTGCCGCTAGTTTTAAAGAGCAAGTGCTTGGTCCAGTTAAAAAAGAACGGGTGCGTACACTAATAAACTTAAGTGAAGACTTATATCGAAGTTATGCACAAAGATTTGTCGGCGAAAAAATGCAAGTTTTAATTGAAACTTATGACGATAAAGAAGAAGTATATGTTGGGCATACCACTAATTATTTAGCAGTTAGAGTTAAAAGCGATAGCGATATTAAGCATGAAGTAATTACTATTATTTATGACCCGAATATTAGTAAAAAAATCTAGACACTGTATAAAAATAATGCACTAAATTATGAGCATATAATCAATATAATAAAATAAATACTATAAAATGTCTAAATTTCTTGACACTACTTTTTCTTTTGCTATAATAACCCTAGTCACAAGAAGGAGGATAAGTTTATGGCTGTTCAACAACGACGTGGTAGTAAAACCCGCAAACGCTTACGCCGGACTCACTTTAAGTTAAACGTGACTGGACTTACCACTTGCCCAAACTGTGGAACACTCATTCGGGCGCATCATGTTTGTCCAGAATGTCACCACTATGCTGGTAAAGACGTGATTACTAAAGAAGAACCAAAAAAAGGCAAAGCAAAGAAATAGGTATTAACCGCTAAATAAATGAGGAAGGAAACTTCCTTTTTTATTTTAAATAATCCAAAGTTTTGAAAATCCATTTACAAAACTCTTGAACTTTTAGCACTTTTGAAAATCCTTTTACAAAACTTCTTATAAAGTAGAAAAATAGTTGTTTTAGGTGTTTTATATATTAAAAGTAATTAAATATTAGCTAAAATGGTAAAATATCATTTGGAGGGTAATATGAAAAAGAATAAACTAATTGATCATACTTTACTGAAAGCGGATGCTTCACCCGCACAAATCGAAAAACTTTGTCAAGAAGCGCTTGAATACGATTTTATGAGTGTATGCGTAAATCCGGGGTACGTTCCACTTGCGAGTATGCTTTTAGCGGAAAGTGATGTCCGTGTGTGTACTGTTGTTGGCTTCCCACTTGGTGCAACAAGCACTGAAGCGAAAGTTCTTGAAGCGCAAATTGCGGTCGAAGAAGGTGCTGACGAAGTTGATATGGTAATTAATGTCGGTAAACTTAAAGCTGGCTTAGATTTAGAAGTCTTTACTGAAATCCGGGCGATTCGTGAAGCACTTCCTGATTGGGTCATTCTTAAAGTTATTATAGAAACATGTTTATTAACTGATGACGAAAAAGTTAGAGCGTGTCTTTTAAGCCGTAAAGCTGGTGCTGATTTTGTGAAAACTAGTACTGGTTTTAGTACCGGCGGAGCCACAGTAGCCGATGTTAAATTAATGCGTGACACTGTTGGGAGTGATATGGGCGTTAAAGCTAGTGGCGGCGTCCGTACTATGGAAGATCTTGAAGCGATGGTCAAAGCTGGCGCTAATCGAATTGGCACGAGTAATGGTGTTGCTTTCTTTACTGGTAAAAAAGGTACCGGTTACTAAAAAACACTTGATTTATGATTACTTTTGAAAAATCTAAACGATACTTATTTTATTATGTCGGGGTTTTACTTGTAACGATTACTTTGTTTATTTCGTGGGTCGTGATGATCGTTAAAAACCCTGGTAGCACAAGTGGTGATATTGTTTTACTATCATTCCTTTTCCTTATTTTATTTGGTGGCGAAGCATTGTTTTTAATTATTTACCTCATTCGTCCTAAAGTAGTACTCAGTGTTGATGAAGAAGGCGCTTACTTACATTTAAGTAAGAAAAAGACAAAAGAAGTAGCGTTTAGTAATTTTAGCTCTGTTGGGAATATGCGCCGTAATTTAGTGATTGCAACGAAAGATAGTGAACTTTATGTTGTGCGCTTCTTAAAAGATCATAAAAAGGCTGAAGAAACGCTTAAAACAATGTTTAATACTTTTATCACTAATCATCCAGAACGTTATTTTGATATGACTGAAAGTGCGGATAAGCAAAAGCACGAAGAAAAATAATCATTCCGTTTATAATGAAACAGGAGGAATGATAAATATGCAGTTTAATCAAGACTTTGACAAGATTATTGGTGAAGACATCTATTTAAGTATTACTGAGAAAAATAGTGGCTTAATTGGTGGTTTACCTTATTATAAATATGGTATTCATTTAAATGACGGTACCTTAGTCGGGAACATCTTAGTGCGCATCGGCCATAATTTTAATTCTTACTACAGTGGGAACTTTGTTTATCAAGTTAGCGGAGCGTATCGCGGACAAAATCTTGCGGTTAAAGCATTAAACGCAATTCTTGTTGTCGCAAAGTACCACAAGATGGAATACGTTATCTTTAGTGCGCCAAGTTCGAGCAAGGGTTATTTACGCACTTTTGAGAAAATGGGTGCAAAGTTATTAGAAATTGTCACACCACCTGAAAATTATATGTATTATTATAAAGGTATAGAGCCCCTCGCGATATATCGCCTAGATTTATAAAAAGAGAGGAACACATTTATGAGTGATACAGCTGAATTTGTTAAAGTTGAAGTGATTGATGAAGAAAATAAAGAGGGAATGAGTCGACGCAAGAAATTTGAAATTAGAAAATTAGTAATGTCGACATATGTGACGCTTGTCGTTATTGCTTACCTCGCAATGGTTTTTTTCCTTGATAAATGGCATCCACATTGGGTTATTTTCTTATCAATTCCTGTCGTTGATTCATTAGTGACAGCCATTTTAGAAAAGAAAATCGCCTTATTTTCCGTTGATGCTTTAATTATCCTCGCCTTTGTCGTAGTTGGTGCGGTAACGGGTAAATGGCATCCAGCGTGGATGATCCTATTACTTGTGCCATTATGGCGTTATATTTTAAATACGATTAAACGCATTAAACGTATTAAAGCAATGGATTAAGTTTAATTGTTAGATAAATTTTAACTTATCTAATTGTGGTATCAATAATTTTACTGGTTTATATTAACCTAAATTATCTTTGAAAAATTTAGTTCTTATGCTATATTTAAGTTAGGAGAAAGAGATGAAAATATATACAATTAATGACTTAAAACTTAAATATAAATATAGTGAAAAGAACATCAAAAAAAGACATTATAAACTGCTCTTAAATCTCTTAAAGTCCGTTAATAGTGGTGATTATGATATTAATCGATATTACTCGTTAATTAGAAATTAAGTAGAACCAAAAAATAGTGAAGAAAAAGTTATTGTCAGAACAATAAACTTTATTGATGATTATGTGGAAACCACAAAAATAGGGGATTCCACTCTTTTTTTATATCAGTCACTAATTAAGGAAAAAACAAATAAAGAAATAAAGACATTAATTAAAAGTGTTGATGCCTTAGTGATGACCACGAAGTTATTATAACTTATTAACTACTGAAATTACGGCCAGACATATATTTGATGAAGTACGAATAGTACTTAATGGTGGAAGCAATCTAAACACGACCATCTACCTAGCGGACATTATCGTAAAAAGTTATCCAATTGTAACAAGTTATGAATATGATGAAAACGATAATATAATTAAAAAAACGCATGGTATTATTTCAGCAAATAATGAATATGATGATTATGGCAACTTAGTAAAGCGCTACGGACAAGGTACAAGTGGAGGAGCATACGCTTCTAATGAAGGTGGAAGAGTATTTCAAACAAGTTCGCTCAATCACGGAGTAAGAAATAATGCCAAATATTTAATAACTGGTCAATTAATTGATAAAATTGCCACATAGGAGATTTATGAAAAAACGAATAATTGCATTTTATGATGTGCTGATTGTTGCTATCATTAGCACACCCTTTACGATATGTTCAATATTCTTTTTTGTTTTTGCTGATACAAGCAATCTTGAGTGGTTATGCAAGAACTGGTATTTAATAATCTTTGCGTCCTTGGGGGTTTCACTTCCTGTGGTTGGTATTTTTTGGATTACTGGCTATACATTAATAATGAATAATCATTATGTGTTTTTCTATTATTTTCCGCATGCAAAAACGTGGAAAAAAAATGATAAATAATATTGATATTAGGTGGAACCAAGAACTTTTTATATCAGAAGTACTCGCAGTAAACATTGTTAAATTGACGAAAGAAGAAAAAAAGCACAAGGTATTTTATAAGCACATACGCAATAAATATTTAGAAATTATAATCAAAAATGGTGGCACTAAATATGTATATGTTGGTAACTATGCTCAGTGTCAAATAAAAAAGATTATGAAGATATTATTAAAGGAATAGGTTTCATGAAAAAATATAAGCGGAATATAATGATTAAGGTTGCAGGTGTAATTAGTGAACTAATAATTACTTTTATCCCAATTTATTTAATTTCTTCATTATTATTATTCCCCCCGCTTATTTTTAAAGATTTTATTAAGTTCACTGGTTTAACGATATTAGTGATTGTTATAGTCAATATCATTTTCTACATTATTGCGGCAATTGCAAAAATATTTATAAAAACAGCTTATATAATTACTAGCGATTCTTTAATTACCCAAATAAATAATGAGGTGCACAGCACAATATATCTTAAAGATGTATATTATCTGACATATAATTTCGGTGCGATAGATGGTCAACCAAGCCCGACAGAGTTAGTGCTTTTTGATAAAGAACACAAGTACTTAATTTCGATAGAAAACCCACCGCTATTGATGGTTATCAATATTAAGAAAAAATGTTTAAATGCAAAAATAACGTATTTTAATTCGCGCCGAATTTTATTTTTTTTAGTAAGTTCTTTGGTAATTTCGATAATAGTTTCATTGATATCTTTAATTGCTAATTAAATGTAGTATTGAAGTGTGATAAATGAAAGATTATATATTTCCTTTTAATTCGCTAATTAAAATGATTATTTCGTTAATTGTTTTTTGCTTTTTGCGCTCTTAGATATTTTTTTGTGGCGGACAAAATTCTTTTTTATAATTCTAATTCCGATATCAATATTTTTAATATTATTTGCAATCAAAATAATTATTTTAAAAGAGTCTTCTATTTTTGTCAGTGGCGATTTACTTGTCGGCCTTCTTAAGGTGGAGTATAAGTATAACATTGATCTTAAAGATGTTTCTTTTGTTGAAGTACAACAACGAGATTACAAATTTTCTTCGCGCAGCCGAGAAAAAAGAGGTAGAGGTATCGAAACTTATAGAACAGGTCATAAATTTATTGAATTTAATTATTTAGACGGTTCAGTAAAACGAATCCATTGTAACGATTTATCACGTAAACAAATTAATAAAATATTAGAACATTGCAAAAATAAGAAAAATTACTATTAGATAATATTTAGAAGTATTTGGTACAATATCAGCAGGATATATTTAAACAATTACATATTGAAAAAGAATAATATTGAACTTGATAATAAGAACTTTAAATAACAGGTTAATAACACATTAAATTCGTTTAGCATACTAAGTTTTTCTTATTATGCTTTTTCTTGCATTAAATTAATAATTAACTATAATAATTAATGGCAACTAGCCAAGAAAGGATGTGAAGAGCATGCCAAAAACCGTCGTTCGTGAAAACGAAACATTAGACGAAGCATTACGACGCTTTAAACGACAAGTAAATAAAGCGGGTGTCCTTTCTGAAACTAGAAAACGTCAATACTATGTTAAACCAGGGCTTCGCCGCAAACTTAAAGCGGAACAAGCTCGTCGTAAAGCCCGCAGAGGCTAATTAATTTAGCGCAAAAAGAGAGGAAGTCACATTCTTCTCTTTTTTTGTACCAAAATAAACGATTAGGTTGTAATTATAAGTGTGAACCTAATTGATGTAAGATTAACCCAAAATAACACTAATGAATGCGGTAAAGCAGTGCTCCGTATGCTGCTTGCGATTACTCATCGTGATAAGCGCTATTTAAAATTACCTTTAAGTGGGGACTTTGATAACTTTCTAGCTTTGAGTAAAAAGGCAAAAGAGTACGGTGTCGAGTTACTTGGATATAAGCTTGATAGTATCGAAGAAGTTAAAAACGTAAAGGTTCCCTTTATTATGCATTTAACTAAAGATGATACGAATCATTTCGTCCTAGCAGAGTTTAAAAAGGGCAAACTCAGCATTGCTGATCCAAGTGGTCAATTTTATGTTTTAAGTCTAAAAAACATTAAAAAGTATTTTATTAGTAATATATTAGTAGTTAATTGTGTAGAGAAGGTTGAAAATCCACCTTTAGTCAAATTCAAACAACGATATGGTGCATTAATCTTTCACTCTTTGTTTTTAATCTTTTTATTAATTGGTTTTGCTTTCCTAGGTCATGCAAGTTTAGATTTAATAAGTTATGTGTCATTTACTTTAGCAGCGATATTAAAGATTATTGAACAACAAGTAATAATGAAGAACTTACAAAAGTTCGATGACTTATATATAGCGCCACGCCTCGTAAATATTAAAGATAACTTTAAGTATAAGTTTAAAGTATTGCAAGAGGCTAAAACTGTTGTTTTTAGTAGACCTTTACAACTTTTTAGTGCTATCTCTAGCACATTACTTATAACGATTATTTTAGTGCTTAATAATTACTACTTTGTAATCATCAGTGTGCTTTTGATGATTGTAGCATTAATTGAAGTTAAAAGGGGGATTAAAGGTAGCGCTAAAACATTTGAATTAGAAGTTAAATTAAGTAGTTTAGCAAAAGAAAATAATGAAAAAAGAATGCAGTTATATAAGGAAATCATTAATGATTCAACGCATATTGCCGCGTGGCGGGTATATCGTTCGATTATTATTCATTTTAGTCTTGGGGTCTTAATCTTTGTCTTAATGTATTTTACCGCTGTTTATTCACTTAATTTCTTAATATTTTATTTCTTTGGCTTCAGTTATTACTTATATGAACTTAAAAAGCTCTTTAGTTTAGCGCTGAATACTCATCATTATTATAGTGCTATCAACGCTATTAATGATATTCCGGTTAATTAAAAGATGTATGATTAACTATTAATTACTTACTATAAAATCGATTAAATCGCGGGCGTTGTCACGCGAAACATAGTGGCCACTAAAATAAGACTTAAAAGTCACATCAGCGCCGCGCTTCTTAAAATAGTCCGCGCTTTCCTTACCCCAAGCGTAAGGCACAACATTATCATTAATGCCGTTAGAGATAAAAATATGTAGTTTGTTAAGATTTAGTGTCGCATATTCTTCATCCTTAGCAAAATAAGGAAGATGACCACTTAGTGCTACGACTTTATTCACTAGTTTTTGTGCCCTGAGCGCAATTGATTGCACAAGTACTGCGCCTTGACTAAAACCTAAAAGCGTGATGTCTTTCTTTTCTAAATTATATTGAGTGATAGCATTAACTATAAAATTTTGTACACTTTCCACTGCGCTTTGATATTGTTCAAGATTAGGGTTTTCTAAGTCTTGCATGTCCCAAAATGCGTATCCACCAAACATGAAACTGAGCGGTCCGCGCACACTAAAAATATGATGGGTGCTTTCTAAACTTGCAACAAGTGAAAGTAAATCTTTTTCATCGCTTCGATAGCCGTGAAATAAAAAAACCGCTGGTAATTTTTCATCTGTAACTTTTGGTGCGGAATATATAAAGGTAAAGTCAGATTTCATTGCTATTTCCTTTCTTTTAATGCTTTGTTTTTAAGAATGTAACAAATAAGAATTTTATATACATTATCTTAACATTGTACTATGTATATTTCAAATACCACTTTAGTGGTTTACTTTATTACTCGATTAAAGCACTGCGTTAATTTAATCAATCTATGGTAAAATTATTTTGATGCTTAAACTCACTGTTGAATTTTATGATGATTATGCACCGACTTATAAAAACTATCGGGCTATTTTTAAACGAATTTATGCAAAAACAATGAAATTACTTGATTATATGACAGGTGAATTCCTTGTTGAAGTTACAATTACTGATGAAGAAAGGATTAGGGCATTAAATAAAGAATATCGCGCTAAAGATGCAGCAACTGATGTATTATCATTTGCCTTTAATGATATTAAACCTGGTCATAAGTTTAAAGAACCCTTTGTACATTTAGGTTCCATTATTATTTGTGCCCCAGTAGCGCAACGTCAAGCGCTTGAATTAGGACACGATGCCCGGCGTGAATTTAAATTTTTATTTACGCACGGACTTTTACATTTATTAGGGTATGATCACACAAATGAAAAAGAAGAGCAGGTGATGATCACTTTGCAAGACCAAATTATTGGTAAAAGAGGAGGGAAAAAGTGACAAAAGAAGAGTTAATTAAAAAAGCACGAGAAGCACGTGCCTTAGCCTATGTTCCTTATTCTAAATTTAAAGTAGGCGCAGCGCTATTAACAAAAAGCGGGAAAGTATATGTCGGCGCGAATGTTGAAAATGCTAGTTACGGATTATGTAATTGTGCGGAGCGAAACGCTTTATTTCACGCAATGATGAATGGCGAAAAGAAAGAAGACTTTGTCGCACTAGCGGTCACTGGTAAAACAGCGGGACCAATTAGCCCGTGTGGAGCGTGCCGGCAAGTGATGAGTGAACTTTTACCAAAAGACGCTCCGATTTACTTAACAAATTTAGAAGATGCATTTTTAGAAACAACAATTGCGGAACTTTTACCATTCGCCTTTGATGATAGTGACTTATGATTAAAAGTGGCTTTGTTTCCATTGCTGGACGACCTAATGCCGGTAAATCGACACTTTTAAACACGATTTTAGGTGAAAAAAGAGCGATTGTTACCCCAAAACCGCAAACAACTAATAAAAATATTCAAGGTGTGTATAACGACTTACGTGGTCAAATTGTTTTTATTGATACACCGGGTATTCATAAACCAAAGACACCATACGGTGAATATTTAAATAAACAAGCTTATCAGAGTATTCGTGGGAGTGAAGTAACACTTTTAGTCGTAGACGCTAGTGTGGAGTATGGTGCGGGTGATGAATATTTATTTAGTCGGCTTAAAGTTGATCATCCTTTAATTATCGTCTTAACAAAGATTGATTTAGCTTCTCCCATTCACGTGCAAAAAGTTAAAGAGCAATGGACACAAAATTATCCGGATACACCACTTATTGAAGTAAGCAGTGTGCGTAATTTTAATATTGATGCACTTATAACATTAATCTTTGAACATTTAGAAGTAGGGCCACTTTATTTTCCGTTGCCCGAAGATTATGCAATTCGTTTAGAAAATTATATTAATGAAATCGTTCGTGAAAAGATTATTATGTTAACACGCGAAGAAATTCCTTATAGTGTCGCAGTTGTTGTCGATCATTTAACAGAGAGTGACACTAAAGTTGAAGCTTATTTAACAATTTATTGCGAAAAAGATAGTCAAAAGGGCATTCTTATTGGTAAAGGAGCGAAAATGATTAAACGCATCCGTTTACAAACGCAATATGAATTATCAAAGTTTTTAGGTAAAGATGTGTTACTAGAATTAATGGTTAAAGTTGAACCGTTATGGCGAAGTGACCCAAAGATATTAAAGAAATTATTAGGCTAAAGATGGAAGTAGTCATTATTCGTTTAACACCGTACCGGGAAAAAGATTATATTGTTAATGCTTTAAGTAAGGAAGAAGGCATTATCACTTTTCGCGCTACTGGAGCACTTAATGTTAAATCAAAGTTTGCGGGTAAGCTCTTTTTATATGCTTTAGTTGATGTGGAGTTACGCGAAAGTAAAGCAGGACATACTTTAACAAATGTCGAAAGTTTAACGAATATCGCTAAAGTTTTTACTGACGAAAAGCGTATTATCGCTTTAAATATCATCGGTGAAGTCATTAGTAAAACACTAAAAGACAATGATTCGATTAGTGAGGCGTTTCCGCTTATAAAAAAAGTGTTAATGTCGCTAAGTGAAACAACAAAACTAATTTCGTTAGTGTATCTTTTTACTACGAATTTATTACGCATATTAGGGAGTGCTTTAGTAATTGACCGCTGTGTAAATTGTGGGGACACTAAAAGTATCATCGGTGTGTCTTTTAATAAAGGCGGACTCATTTGTAAAAAGTGCTACGATGAGAAGACAATAACCTTAAACGCTGAAGAAATACAAATGTTACGCTACGGATTTATGATTAATGAAGAAGAACTCTTGCGTCACGAATTTAGCGATGAAGCCGCACTTTCACTCTTAACCTTGATGCTTACATACTTAGAATTTACTTATAATTATAAAATTATGAGTAAAGATTTAATAAAATAATCTAACTACACTCATAGTGGGTTGACAAAAATGTATTTTAATAATATACTTTTCTTTAATTGTGGAGGAATTATGCATAAACATTCATTTGAAAAAATAGTAAATCACTTGGTAACAAGTGGCTTTGTGTTCCAAGGTAGTGAAATCTATGGTGGACTAAGTAATACATGGGACTACGGCCCACTTGGAACATCGGTTAAAAATAACATTAGCAATTTATGGTGGAAGAAGTTTGTTACTGAATCACCGTATAACGTCGGGATTGACGCAGCAATATTAATGAATCCGAAAGTATGGCACGCGACAGGTCACGTCACAACCTTTAACGACCCGCTGATTGATTGTCGAAACTGTAAAGCTCGTCATCGCGCTGATAACTTAATTGAAGATCAAGTTAAAGGACTTAATGTTACGGGCTTACCAAACGAAGAAATGATGAAAATCATTAAAGAGTATGGTGTTAAGTGTACAGTATGTGGTAAACAAGATTTTACTGATATTCGTCAATTTAATATGATGTTTAAAACACATATCGGGGTTACTGAAGATAGTCAAAGTGAAGTTTATCTTCGGCCTGAAACAGCGCAAGGGATGTTTGTTAACTTTAAAAATGTGCAACGTACGATGCGCAAAAAACTCCCGTTTGGTATCGCGGGTATTGGTAAAGCGTTCCGTAATGAAATTACACCAGGTACTTTTACTTTTAGAACCCGTGAATTTACGCAGATGGAATTAGAATTCTTCTGTAAACCAGGTACTGACTTAGAATGGTTTAAATATTGGAAAGATTATTGTATTAAATTTGTGCAAGACTTAGGGATTCGTCCTGAATACTTAAGGTTCCGTGACCACACGAAAGATGAACTAAGCTTTTATAGTTTAGCAACAACCGATATTGAATACTTATTCCCATTTGGCTGGGGTGAAATCTGGGGGATTGCTGACCGCACAGATTACGACTTAAAGCAACATATGGAACATTCTGGTGAAAACTTTGAATATTTAGACCCAGATACGAATGAGCGCTATATCCCATATTGTGTCGAACCTAGTGTTGGGCTTGATCGCTTATTACTCATGACTCTCGTTGATAGTTATGACGAAGAAGAACTAGAAAAAGATACCCGGATTGTTATGCGCCTTGCCCCGCACTTAGCCCCTTATCAAGTAGCGGTATTACCCTTACAACGGAAGTTAAGTGAAAAAGCACTTGCAGTCTTCAGTGACTTAGTAAAAGACTTTAGTACTGTCTATGACGAAACCGCCTCAATTGGTAAACGCTATCGCCGTCAAGATGCAATCGGTACACCCTACTGCGTCACGATTGACTTTGACACTTTAGAAGATGAAAGCGTCACAATTCGTGAACGCGACTCAATGGCACAGATTCGCTTACCATTAAGTGAGTTAAAAGCTTATTTACACTCAAAAGTAAAATTTCAGTAATTAATTAGTAGTAATTTAGGAGGTTTAGCTTATTAGTACTCGCAGCCCTTATGATCTATTAATCGAAAATGTTGACATAGTTGATGTCATTGGCCGTTATATTCCGCTCCATAAACAAGGCCAAAACTATAGTGCACTATGTCCATTTCACGATGACCGTAATCCTAGTCTAATGATTTCGCCATCAAAGCAAATCTTTAATTGCTTCGTATGTAATACCGGCGGTAATGCGATTCGCTTTGTAGCGCTTTACGAAAAAAAGACATACTATGAAGCTGCTCAACGGCTCGCGGATATGGTTAGTTTTAAGCATGACTTTTTTACAAAAAAACAAAAGTTTGTTGTGCGCGATACAAAGCTTGACCCGCTTATCAGTGCGATTAATGATTTAACTGCTTATTACGAGTATACCTTAATTACGGAAGCAGGTAGTGAAGCTAAAAAGTATCTCGTTAATCGCGGGCTTGATGATGCCTTACTTAAAAAATATAAGATTGGGTTTGCCCCGCGCGACGGTGAAGCGACTATTAAGTTTTTACAAAGTAAAGGTCACGCCCTTAAAACGATCGAAGATATTGGTATTTTAGGTGGTAGTCTTGAGCGACCTTATGATATTAATCACGGGCGAATTATTTTCCCGCTTAATAATAAAGACGGACAAGTTGTCGCTTATAGCGCAAGAGCGTTGCCTAGCGAAAAGAAAGCACCAAAATATGTTAATACGCGTGAGACACAATTATTTATTAAGTCGGATACACTTTATAACTACCATCACGCAAAAGCACTGATGGCAGCGCAATATGTGTATCTCGTCGAAGGGTTTCTTGATGTGATTGCTCTTGACCGCGTTGGTGAACGCAGTGTTGTAGCCTTAATGGGGACAGCATTTACGAAAGAACAATTAGCGCTTTTACGCTTACTTAATAAGGAAGTAAGAATTTATTTAGATAGTGACACTGCTGGTCAAATGGCGACGCTAAGTGTGATTAAAGATTTAATCGCAGCGAATATACCGCTGCAAATCGTAAAACCACATAAAGACGGCTATGATCCTGATGACATATTAAATAAAGAAGGGAAAGAAGCGCTTGTAACAGCCTTAACAACCTTTATTCCGCGTGATGACTTTATTTTTAATTATTACTTATCAGTTACAAAGCTTGATGATATGGCTAGTACAAAGAAGTTTGTTAATGATGTTATGAATGAAATCATCTTAAAACTAAATAGCCGTCTTGAAGTAAGTGCGATGATTGAAAGACTTGCCGAAGCAAGCGGCTTTAATAGTTTAGTGCTCACTGATATGTATGAAAGCTTACGGCGTAAAAAACAAACAAGAAACGAAGCGATAAATACTGTTAAACAAAAGTTACCGGTGCGGCAAACATTAAATAAAGTCGCGCAGGCAGAACGCTTTATTGTTTATCAAATGCTTGTGTATCCCGAAGCACGCACTTTCTTTGATAACCATGTACGCGTGTTTACGCATGAAGTACACCGCTATATCGTTAATTACTTAAAAGAATTTAAACCAAAAGAGCAAGTTAATTATGCGCTTTTATTAAATGATATTCAGTCACGTTTCACTGATGAAGCTACTATTAATGAATATACGCAAGAGCTACTCACGATTGAAAGTGGCCTGCAAGATGTGAAATACGATGAAAATATATTAAATGACGCCGCTAAGACGCTTAATTATGAACGCGAATTACAAATCTTAGAACGCAAACATCAGGACGAACTCTTACGTGCGCCTGATGAAGCGAGTTATGCCGCCCTTAAAGTTAAGCACATTCAAGCTAAAACTGAATTAATGCAAAAATATGGAAAGAAGAAATAGTAAAGGAGACGATAGTTTATGGATGACAAGAAATTAAAAGACCTCGCTGAATTAGAGGAAGTAGCGATTGAAGAAGATGATGAAGTGGAAATTGAGTTAACATTACCGCAGATTCGGAAGTTTCTACTTGAAGAAGCGCGCCGTAATAATAATGAGCTCGACCAAGACGATGTTATGGATGCGACTTCACACCTAGACTTAAGCGAAAATGAGTTTGATAAACTTATTCAATACTTTAAAAATAACAAAGTGACTATTCATAGTGATATTGAAAGCGATGAATATGATCCAGATTTCGCTAATTTTGTTGATGGTGACGATGATTTAGATGATGATCTTGATCTTGATGATGATTTTGATGAAGAAGAATTATCATTTGGTGATGCCTTTAAAGATGTTAAAGAAGAAAACTTTGAAGAAAATCAACGGTTACGTAAAATTTCACTCGGTGAAGTTAAAACAACAGACTCCGTTAAAATCTATATGAAAGACATGGGGCGCTATAGTTTACTTAAAGCTGACGAAGAAGTAACACTTGCCCGTCGTTATAAAGAAGAAGGCGATATCGATGCGCGTGATGAATTAATTACTCGCAACTTACGACTTGTTTTTAATGAAGCCAAAAAATACAGCAGCGGCAACATGCATATTCTTGATTTAATTCAAGAAGGTAATATTGGGCTAATGAAAGCTGTCGAAAAGTTTGATTACACAAAGGGTTTTAAGTTCTCAACTTATGCAACCTGGTGGATTAAGCAGTCGATTAGTCGTTCAATCGCGGACCAAGCCCGCACTATTCGTATTCCTGTTCATATGGTTGAAACAATTAATAAAATTAGCCGGACACAGCGCCGCCTTACCCAAGAATTTGGGCGCGACGCTACACCTGAAGAAATTAGTGATGCTTTAATTAAATATAGCGTTAAGGATGTTGAAGAAGCAATGGAATTAAGCGCTAACGCAACCGAAGAAAATCCGATTCCGGAAGAAGTCGCCAATAAAGTGCGTACTATTATGGCGAAAGTTGAAACTTTAACTGAAGAACTTAAACGGCCAGCAACACCAGAAGAAGTAAGTGAATCATTCCGTGAATTTACACCTGCGAGAATTCGTGAAATTCAAGCAATTGCGATGGAACCAGTAAGTTTAGAATCACCAATCGGTGAAGAAGATGATAGTCATTTAGGTGATTTTGTCGAAGATAAAGATAATGAAACACCAACCGACTTTGTTAGAAAGAGCATTTTACACGATCAATTACGTGATAACATGCAAGAATTTCTCACACCACGCGAAGAACGTGTGTTACACTTACGCTACGGCTTTGATGATGATAAACCGCGGACACTTGAAGAAGTTGGGAAGATTTTTGGTGTTACACGAGAACGGATTCGTCAAATTGAAGCTAAAGCGATTAAAAAATTACGTCATCCTTCGCGTACGAAAGGGTTACGCGGACATATCCAATAATGTTATCGCTGCGTTTACAAGCAATTGCCAATTTAATTAAAAAAGATGATGTTGTCGCTGATATTGGGAGTGACCACGGTTTACTCGTTAATTATTTAGCGATTAAAGGACATCGTGCTTTATATGCGAGCGAAAATAAAAAAGGACCATACAACCGGTTAAAAAGCGAACTTAAAGCTTATAAGAGTGACATTATTGAAATCGATTTAGCCGACGGCCTTGAAAACTTACCTGCACGCATTAACACTGTCGTTATCGCTGGTATGGGTGGCGAATTAATTGTAAGTATCTTACAGGCGCATCCCGCTAAGTTAGTTAATGTCCAAAAACTCATTTTAGCGCCGCACTGTAACGCTAAAGCAGTGCGCGAAGTATTAAATGCGTTAAACTATTCAATTAGCTACGAAGAAATCGTTGTCGAGAAAGAAGTGTTTTACGAAATAATTGTTGCCGAGCAAAAAGCGATAGCGACAAAAGAAGTTAATCCGTATTTTGGCACTTATCACTTACAAGCGAGAAGTGAAAACTTTATTAAGATGTGGACTAGTGTTTATAACCAAAATAAACGCATCTTAAGTAATAAAAAGTTACCGCTAAGTCGTAAAGAAGAGTTGCTAAAAGAACAAGAACTTATTGAAAAAGTTATTAGTGAAGGAGAAAAAGTATGAAGACACGCACATTACTAACTAAACTTGGTCGTCTTTATCCAAAGCGTATCGCCCTTAAACATAATGATTATGTTGGCTATATGGCAGGGCAAAAAGTCGAAGAAGTTAAACGCATTGTGTTACTACTTGATTTAGATGAAATTGTCCTTGAAGAAGCATTAAGTCATAAACCTGACTTAATTTTAACCCATCATCCGTTCATTAGGGGTACACGCGCTAAAGTGTTTGCGCGCGATGAGAAGAAAAAAGCATTTGCGCTATGGCTTGATACTTTACCCGTGACTGTTTATTCAATGCATACGAACTTTGATGAAGCACCAAACGGGATGAATGATGCCCTCGCGGAAAAATTAGAATTAAGCGCCGTTAAACCATTAGCCAGCGAACCAATGGCGCGCGGCGGTTATTTACCGTACCCAATGACAGTTGAAGAAGCTGCTAACTATATTGTTGATAAACTAGAAGCAACTTACGGCTTACTAGTCGCTGGTGATAAGGAGCGCGAAATTAAGCGAGTCGCTATCATTGGTGGTGGCGGAAGTCGCGATTGGCCAGCAGCAATGGCTGAAGGCTACGACATGTATATAAGTGGTGACGCACCGCATTATGTGCGCCGTGATGTAATGAATGCTGGCTACAATTATTTAGATGTACCCCATGAAATAGAGAATGCATTCTTATGGAAAATGAAAGAAGTCTTACTAACAATTGATCCAAGTTTTGAAGTAATTGCAATTAAGCACGAAAAACCGCCAGTTGTTATAAAATAACGGTAAAAGTATTTTATAAGTAATAAATTAGTAGTTATGTAGTAGATAATAAGGAATTGATATTATGGAGTTTGGTAAATACAATATTGATAAAAGATTAGTGGACACTTTAAAAATGCACGGTTATGTAACAATGACCGGTGTGCAAAGCGAAATATTGCCACGCGCTTTAAAAGGTGAATCACTCATCGTTAAAGCGAAGACGGGTAGCGGGAAAACTCATAGTTATTTAATACCAATTTTAAATAAATTAGAGAAGACCGAAGAACTTCAAGCACTGATCTTAGCACCAACCCGCGAATTAGCGCGGCAAATCTATGATTTTGCTCGTGTTTTAAATGATGACTATAAAGGAGTAGATATATTGTTTCTTGCCGGCGGACTCCAAACTAGTCGTCATAAAGAACGTTTAGCGAGTAAACCAGCGCTAATTATTGCGACGCCTGGCCGATTAAAAGCTTTATTAATTAACGAAGATATCACAAGTTTTAAATCAATTCATACTGTCGTGCTCGATGAAGGTGATATGCTTTTAGATTCAGGTTTTTACGATGTTATTTCCGAAACTTTAGCAGCGCTTGATAATCCTACTGTCCAGCTTTTCTCGGCGACTATTCCGCAAAAGCTAGCGAACCTTGTTACTTTAAAGACAGGTGTAAAGACCGTGATTGATATTGACCGCGATGATAAAACAAGTGATAACGTCACCCATCACTTAATTGATGTACACCATATGAATCGCTTTGAAGTTGTCGAAAGTTTTGTTAAACACTTTAATCCTTATTTATTACTAGTGTTTTGCTCCACGAATAAAGAAGTGCTTGAACTTTATGAGTTTTTAAGTGCAAAAGGTCATAAAATCGGACTTTTAACTGGTGAGCTTGAAAGCCGTAAACGTAAAGCAATGTTTAGACGGGTGCGTAATAATGAATTCCAAGTTGTTGTTGCGAGTGATATTGCAGCGCGCGGGATTGATATTGAACATGTTAGTGATGTTCTTAGCGTTAGTTTTCCTTTTGATTTAGAATTTTACTTCCACCGTGCGGGTAGAACAGGGCGTTTAGATAATAAAGGTAATGCTTATACGCTTTACGATCATGATGACTTAGAAACAGTCGAAAAAGTAGAGAAGTTAGGTGTTAAATTTACGCGTCTTGTGTATAAAGGTGGCGCTTTTAGTGCTGTAACCAAGCGCATTAGTCGCAAGAAAGCACTAACTCCGGAAGAAAAAGAACTTAATGTTAAAATTAAAACAGCGGTCGCCGAGACAAAAACAAAGAAAGTGCGACCCGGCTATAAAAAGAAAGTTAGAACAGCGGTGGAAAATGTAAAAAGAAAACATCGCCGTAAGATGATTAAAAAGTCAATCCGTGAACAACGTGTCGAACGTTATAAAGCGGAAAAAAGGAGGGATTCATGAGTGATAAATTAATTTTAGGTAGTCATGTTGGGATGAGTGCTCCCGATTATTATATTGGCGCAATTAATGAAGCTTTAAGCTATGGCGCAAATACATTTATGATTTATACTGGTGCACCGCAAAATACAAGACGCTTAGCGACTGAGCAAATGCATGCACTTGAAGGTATTAAATATTTAAAAGAAAAAGGGATGGATATTAAGCATATCGTGGCTCATGCCCCTTATATTATTAATTTAGGCAACAGTGTAAAACCTGAAACTTATGAACTAGCGGTATCTTTTTTACAAGATGAATTACAACGCGTTGCTGATTTTGGGATTACAATGGTTGTGCTTCATCCTGGTTCACACGTGGGTGCAGGTGTGGAAGCCGGTACTGAACAAATTATTAAAGGCCTTAATACTGTGCTTGATAATGACACAAGTGGGACGATCATAGCGTTAGAAACAATGGCAGGCAAAGGCACGGAAATTGGCCGTACCTTCGAAGAAATTCGCACAATTATTGATGGCGTTCATAAAAAGAGCCAACTAGGCGTCTGTCTTGATACATGTCATATTAATGATGCAGGATATGATGTCCATGATATTGATGGCGTCTTAGATGAATTTGACCGTGTGATTGGTCTTGAATACTTAAAAGTCGTGCATGTTAATGATTCCAAAAATGAGCGTGGCGCCGCTAAAGACCGCCATGAAAACATCGGCTTTGGGACGATTGGCTATGATACTTTAATGAAATATATTTATAGTCCCCGCTTAGCACACCTCCCGAAAATCTTAGAAACACCTTATATTAATGGGGTCGCGCCTTATGGTCATGAGATTACAATGATTAAAAATAAAGTATGGAACACTACGCTTAAAGATGAATTAGGGGAAAAATAAGACGAATTATATTACTTTTAGTAATACTTTCTAAATTTATGATATGATATACAAGCAAATAGAGGAGATGAAGAATTATGCGTGTAAATATTCAATTAAGATGTACGGAATGTAATGAAGAAAATTATCTTTCCAGTAAAAACAGGAAAAACAATCCCGAACGGATTGAAAAAATGAAATTTTGCCCACGTTGCAATAAACAAACGCTACACCGCGAAAAACGCTAGACTATTTAAAATTAATTAGAGGAGGGTTAAATTATGATTAATGTTACAGAATTACGCCCTGGTAATTATTTTACCGAAGCTGGTGAAATTTATAACGTGCTTGACATCTTACTTAATAAGACAGCAATGCGTAAAATGATTGCGAAACTTAAAGTTAAAAATGTCCGCACTGGTGCGATTACCGAACAAACATACAACAGCGGTTATCAAATTGACAGGATTAGTATTAGCAAACACAAAATGACTTATCTTTATGATAGTGGAGATTTCTTAGTGTTTATGAATACTGAAACTTTCGAACAAGTTGAATTATCCAAAGAATCATTAACTTGGGAACTTAACTTTATTGTCCCCAATAGTGAAGTAGAAATGGCCGGTTATGAAGGGGAAATTTTTGGCATAACTTTAGCGCCTAAAGTCGCCCTTAAAATTACCGAATGTGCGCCAGGTGTTAAAGGTAACACCGTACAAAACGCGACAAAGGACGCGATTGTGGAAACAGGACTAAGAGTCAGTGTCCCATTATTTATTGAAGAAGGAGAAGTAATTATGGTCAAAACAACTGACGGTAGTTACGATGGGAGAGCATAATGCCAATTGGAGCAGCGATAGGTTTAGCAGTCTTTGCGCTAATTCTAGGTGCGGTATTAGGTTATCTCATTAGTCGTAAAGTATTTGAAAAACAATTAAAGAAAAATCCACCGATTACGGAAAAACAAATTCGGACAATGTTAACGATGATGGGCCGTAAACCAAGTGAAAAACAAGTCCGCGAAATTATGCGCGGAATGCAACAATCTTAATTATTAAGATTATATGTAAATAAAAACGCTAGGACACACGTCCTAGCTTTTATTTATTAGTGGCAAGAATTACTTTATCCACGTAATTTTTGATTCAGTGCCTTTTTGGAGCCGTTCAATATTTGTGCGGTGTTTTAAAATTAATAAGATACATAAACCGACTAGTGTCGGGATGTAATAATAAAGATTATCGACGACGAGCGGATAAAAACTAATACGACCAAGTACTGGGATAAATAAAATTGGTGTTAGTGCAACGATAATAGCGGCCATTAAGATCGATGCATAGCTGACCATCTTGCGTAATTTAAGAATTAAAAAGAAAATAAGCGCCCCTAAAATCGTAAATACCCAGTTTGTGGCAAGAATAAAACCAGCGACGACACTCACAGCTTTACCGCCTTTAAATTTATAATACACTGGATAACAGTGGCCAAGCGCGACTAAAAGCATTGCAAAGTAAAGTGTTGCTGCGTGATCAACATAAAGTCCCACATTAGTGAAGTGGAAGACTAGGGTTATCGCCCAATATACAAAAACACTTTTTAAAATATCAAGCACCATTACAGTGATTCCTGCTTTACGGCCGAAGACACGACCAGTATTTGTCCCGCCCGCATTCTTACTGCCATAATTTCTGACATCACGTTTAAAAAAGAGATTACTAATAATGACAGCGTTATTAATCGAGCCAATTAAGTAGCCAAAGAGTCCGAATCCTAAGAATATTAAGAACTTTATAAATGGATGCATAAGTAACCTCCCTTAAATAGTATAAATTAAAATAGTCCAATTATAAAATAAAGTAATTTTTTGTTATAATAACAAAGTATTGTGAAATGATAAGGAAAAATCAAATGGCAGATAAGAATATTACAAATTCATATACCGCTGATTCGATTCAAGTTTTAGAAGGACTCGATGCGGTACGCAAAAGACCTGGGATGTATATCGGGTCAACAAACATTGTTGGTTTTCACCAACTCGTCTGGGAAGTCGTCAATAATAGTACAGACGAAGCAATGAGTGGTTATGGTGATAAGATCACTGTTACAATTCATAAAAACGGCTCAATTACGATTGCTGACGAAGGACGCGGGATCCCCACAGGCATTAATAAACAAACCGGACAACCAGCGGTACACCTCGTATTTTCCACATTACACGCTGGTGGTAAATTTAGTGAATCAACTTATAAAACAAGTGCGGGTCTCCACGGTGTCGGCGCTAGTGTAACAAATGCGTTAAGCGAATGGCTTGATGTGACTGTATATCGTGAAGGAAAAGTGCATCATCTCCGTTATGAAAATGGCGGTAAACTAGTCACTCCCTTAGAAGTAGTGGGGAACACTAATCGCACCGGGACAATTGTGAACTTTAAACCTGACCCTAAAATCTTTGGTAATTTAGAATTTAAATGGGATACAATTACAAGTCACTTACAAGAAAGTGCCTTCTTACTGAATAAAGTCGCTTTTATTGTTAAAGATGAAAGAAGTGGTTTAAGTGAAGAGTTTTATTATGAAAAAGGCTTAATTGAGTATGTTGATATCATTAATCGTAATAAAACCGCGCTTAGTAAACCAATTTACTTTGAAGATATTTATACGAATAATGATAAATTAAGTCAACCAATGGAAATTGAAGTAGCGCTCCAATATTGTAGCGATGATTATGGTGAAACTGTCCTCTCCTATGTTAATAATTTACGCACGCATGATGGCGGTACACATGAAACAGGGTTTAGAACAGGATTAACACGCGCTGTTAATGACTTTGCAACTGAACATAATTTACTACGTAAAGGCGTGAAACTTGATGGTAACGACATCCGTGAAGGACTTACGGCAATTATCAGTGTACGTATTCCAGAAAGCATTTTACAATTTGAAAGCCAAACAAAAGGAAAGTTAGGCACAAATGAAGCAAACTGGGCACTAAATAGTTTTATTTACACTAAGCTTACTTACTACTTACAAGAAAATCATGAATTCGCCGTTAGTTTAATTAAAAAATGTGTTGATGCGCAAAACGCTAGAATCGCCGCGCGTAAAGCAAAAGAAAACTTGCGCAAAACGAAAAAAGTTACGAATAATGACATGATTTTAAGCGGTAAACTTACACCAGCGCAAAGTAAAGATTATAAGAAAAATGAACTCTTTATCGTTGAAGGTAATAGTGCTGGTGGTACTGCTAAAAGCGGACGTGACCGGATGTATCAAGCAGTGTTACCACTTCGTGGTAAACCACTTAACACTGATACAAGTACTGTTGATAAAATGCTAAAAAACGAAGAGTTTGCGACACTAATTAGCACTATTGGTGCTGGCTTTGGCCAAAATTTTGATATTGAAGATGCCCATTACGGCAAAATCATTATTATGACGGACGCTGATTATGACGGTTCACATATTCAAACATTATTATTAACCTTTTTCTATCACTATATGAAACCACTTTTAAAAGCGGGGATGATTTATATTGCCGTGCCGCCTTTATATCGTGTGAGTAAACAAGTGAATAAAAAACTTATCTTTGAATACGCGTGGGATGACCAAAGTTTAGAAGCAGCGAAAGAAAAAATTGGTCCCGGTTATAAAATTACGCGTTATAAAGGTTTAGGGGAAATGAACGCTGATCAATTATGGGAAACAACACTTAATCCCGAAACAAGAACATTAATTCGCGTTAATATTAACGATCCTTTACTCGTAGAGATGCGTGTTAGTACCTTGATGGGGAATGATGCGAATGTTAGACGCAAATGGATTGAAGAAAATGTTGACTTTAACGCATATGATACATTTATCGATGAGGTGAAATAAGATGTCAAAACGAAAACCAAAAAAACAAACTGAAGAACAAGTAATCACCGAAACAATTATTGAATTACCAATGGATGAAATTATGGGTGACCGTTTTGGCAATTATTCAAAATACGTCATTCAAAATCGGGCGATTCCTGATGCACGTGACGGCTTAAAGCCCGTCCAACGGCGGATAATTTATGCAATGCATGACGAAGGCAATACTTTTAATAAACCGATGAAAAAGTGTGCGCATACCGTGGGGGCGGTGATGGGGAAATATCACCCACATGGTGACACTAGTATATATGATGCGCTCGCGCGTATGTCGCAAGAATGGAGCATGCGCTATCCGCTTATTGATTTCCAAGGTAATAACGGTAGTATTGATGGTGATGAACCAGCAGCCTATCGTTACACTGAATCACGCTTAAACGAACTTTCTAATGAACTAGTGTTAGATATTAATAAAAAGACTGTTAATATGAATTTAACGTTTGACGATACAAGCTTTGAACCAGAAGTATTACCATCACGCTTTCCGAATCTTTTAGTAAACGGTTCACAAGGGATTGCTGTTGGGGTGGCTACCGAAATCCCGCCGCATAACTTACGCGAAGTAGTAGACGCAATTATTCATCGCATTACTTATAAACGCTCAACAATTGAAGATATGCGTAAATATATTTTAGGCCCAGACTTCCCAACAGGTGGCGTCATTTATAAAGGTGAAGGCTTAGATAGTATTTATGAAACAGGACGGGGCCGCGTGGAAATGGAAGCACTAGCCACTATTGAAAGTGACCGCACTAGTCAAAGAATTGTCATCACTGAAGTCCCATATCAATCAAACAAAAGTCAAATTTTACGGGAACTCGGAGCGATTGAACAAAACCGTAATGTTGACGGTGTTGTGGAGGTGCGGGATGAGAGTGACCGAAACGGAATTCGGATTGTTATTGAACTAAAAAAAGAAGCGAACACTGATGTTATTTTAGAATACATCTTTAGTAAAACGCGGTTACGCGCTGGCTATAACGCTAATATTGTCGCAATCGCTGATAACAGGCCAAAGACGCTTAATATTTTAGATTTAATTGATGCATATATTAGTCACCAAGTTGATGTTATTACGCGTCGCAGTGAATTTGATCTAGCGACAAATGAAAAACGTTTACATATTATTGAAGGACTTATTAAAGCAATCAGTGTTGTCAATGAAATAATCGCGATTATTCGTAAAAGTACAGATAAAGCAAATGCGAAAACTAATATTAAAGCGGCCTATGGCTTTAGTGAAGAACAAGCTGAAGCTATTGTCATGCTCCAACTTTATAAATTAAGTAATACTGATATTACCGTATTAATGGAAGAAAAAGCGGCCATTGAAACAACAATTGATGAATTGCGTAATATCTTAAGTAATGAAAAAGCGCTTAATAACGTTATTATTCGTGATTTAAAACGGATTGCGCAAAAATTTGGGGACGACCGTCGTACGAAGATTCGTGAAAAAGGTGAAGTCGTGCAAATTGATAAACGTGACTTAATCGCCGACGAACAAGTAATGCTTGCGCTTACGCGTGACGGTTATATTAAACGCAGTAGTTTAAAATCATATCGGAGTAGTGGTGACTTTGCCTTACCTGGTGTTAAAAGTAGTGATTTACTTATTGCCGCAAGTGAAGTAAATACAAAAGACTTTCTCGTAGCGTTTACTAATTTAGGTAATTATCTTTATATACCGATTTATGAAATTGGAGAAGGAAGATGGAAAGACGAAGGTAAACATATTAATTACATCGTCCAACTTAACGCTAATGAAAAAATTATTAAAGCGTTTAATGTTAAAGAATTTAGAGAAGATTTATATTTTGCAATAGCAACCCGTAACGGCATGATTAAAAGAACAAGTCTTAATGAATTTGTTGCTGTTCGTTATTCGCGCCCGCTCCAAGCCATGCGGCTATTAAGTGGTGACAGAGTAGCTGATGTCACACTGACAACGGGAAATAGTGAACTTTTAGTTATTACTGAAAGTGGCGCTGCTAGTTTCTATAATGAAAACGAAATTACCGTTGTAAGCGTTAAAGCAAGTGGTGTTAAATCGATTAATAAAAAGAAAGCGGATAAAGTCGTCGCGCTCATTAGTGTTGACCCAGAAGTCAGAACTAGAACATGTATTGTCACTAGTGAAGGGCACTTACGATTACTTGATCATAGCTACTTTGAAGCGACCGCTCGCCTTGGAAGATTACAACATGTAATGCGCACTTTTAAAAGTGATCCACACACAATTGTCAGTGCCTTCCGTTATAATCGAAATATTGAAGAATTAAGAGTGTATGCTTTAACTGATGCGAATGTTATTTTACCATTGCTCTTAACTGACCTAGCGCCAACGCCAGTTGATAAATATGCAAAACGCAATATTAATGAACTCGCCGAAGAAGAAAAGATTGTTAGTATCTTTAATGAAGAAATCCCCACTATCAGCGAAGAAACAAAAGCTTATGCCCCAATCGTAAAAGCAGAGGCCGTAAAAGTAGAGCCGGTTGAAGACTCTTATGAACAAATTAGTATCTTTGATTTATTAGATGAAGATTAAAGTGAAGTTTCACTACTTGTATCTGGTTTAACTTCGGGATATTTTAAAGTATAGAGCACATTAAGTGTGAGATATATTATTAATATAATTAAAAGGGCATTTAGTAAAAAACGCTCTTCTTTTGTAAAATTAAGCGAGTTTTCATCACGCTTTACATACATTACAACTGTAACAATGATCCCAATGACGGGCATAAAAGCACCGACACCAGCGGCAAGCGCTAAGAAGAGCATATTACGATACGGTTTTAATTTACTTAAATTCATAACTAAATTGTAGCACATACGCTAACGATTTATAAGAAAAGAAGGATTTAAAGGTTTAATCTTTTATAAAAAGATTTACTGTTGTTAAGCGAGAATTATATCGTCCATGATAAAATAACCTTATACTTTAGAAGTGACAGATATTATGAAGAAATTTACACCGAATTATTACGCTAAAAATATATATGAAGTAAGTGCTGACTTCTACCTTAAGCACGGGATTAAAACCTTACTCGTTGATTTAGATAACACACTAGCGAGTTATCGTGAATTAGAACCAAGTGACACAACTATTAATTTTGTCCGCAACTTAGAAAAAGCTGGTATTAAAGTACTTTTAGCATCAAATAATAGTGGTAAACGCGTTAAACGATATGGTGAATTACTTGGTGTCCCGTATATTTCAGGAGCTCGTAAACCATTTGCGTTTAAGCTCCGTAAATTCCTTAAAGAGCAGGGCGCAGAGTTAAGTAGCACGCTGATGGTTGGAGACCAAATATTAACGGATGTCTTTTGCGGGAACACCTTAGGTGTTAAAATAATGTTGACAGATAAATTAGTGGAAGAAGATCAATGGACGACACGTATTAATCGCCTGCTTGATCGCCCACTACGCAATAAATTACGAGCCAAGGGCAAATTAAAGGAGTGGAACGAAGATGACAGAGAACTTAAAGAAAATTAAAAAGTGTTATGGATGCGGAGTCGTGCTTCAAAGTGAAAATGAAGAAGAAATAGGATATGTACCAAGTAATGTTCTTAAGCGCGACGATGTTTTCTTATGTCAACGCTGTTTTAAAACGCATCACTATAGCGCTGATAAACTCCATTCACCAGTTGTCACGCTCGATTTTATGAACTTAATTAAAGATATTAAAGCCAAAAATGCCCTTGTGGTATATGTCGTTGATGTCTTTAACTTTGAATCAAGTTTTAATCCAGAAATAAATACGGCTCTTTCAGGTCTAGATATAATTTTAGTCGCAAATAAATTTGACTTATTACCAAAATCGACAAATGAAGCTAAGCTTAAAGACTATGTCGCCACTAAAGTTGAACGCGAAGGACTTAATGTTAAAAAGATTATCGTCGCTAGTAGTACAAGAAACTATAATATTGATGAAGTACTCGAAGAAATGGCTAATTTCCGGAAAAAAGGTGATGTTTATTTCATTGGTGCTGTCAGCAGCGGGAAATCTAGTTTAATTAAAACATTACTGCGGAACTTTAAAAATGAAACTAGTCGTTATATTACGACAAGTATTTATCCTAATACCACACTAGCGGTCCAACAAATCCCAATCAGTGAAACAACAACGATTTATGATACACCAGGGATTGCGATTAATAATAGTCTCTTAGGCCTTGCCGAAAAAGAAGTCGTAAAGGTAATTGTGCCGCGTAAAGAAATTAAGCCAAGAACTTACCAATTACTCGCTAAACAAAGCATTTTAATCGGTGGGATTGCGCGTTTTGATTATGTTGACGGACCTTTTACTGGTTTTACTTTCTATTTTGCGGAAGGTATAAAACTTACGCGTACACATATTAAACTCGCTGATCGCACATTTAATAATATGATTGCCCATCAAAAGACTAGACCGATTTCTTATCTTGTCACCGGTGTCCAAGATCTTGACGCCTTTGAATTTACAACATATGAAAATAAAAAGTATGATGTTAGTTGGAACGGCTTAGGCTTTGTTAGTTTTAAAGGTAGTGGCCGTGTCGTCCGCATTTACGCTCCGCGTGGTGTTGCCATAAGTTATAACGAAAGTAAGATTTAATTATATGTTAACGAAGAAAGAAATGCGCTATTTACGTGGCCTAAGTAATAAACTTAAGGCGCAATATCAACTTGGTAAAAATGAAATTACTGATAGTTTCTTAAGTCTTTTAGAAAAAGCACTTGTCGCTAAAGAAATAATTAAAGTCCATGTCTTACAAAGCGTTGATAAAGAAGTAACAAGTCTAGCGCTAGAAGTAGCGGCACGCCTGAACGCTACTGTTGTTGAAACAAAAGGTAAAACATTTACTTTATATCGGCAAAATGTTAAAGCGCCGAAAATTAAATTCCCGTTATGAAAATAATTGTATATCCTGGTAGTTTTGATCCCTTGCACAATGGTCATCTCTTAATTGCCCGTCACGCAAAACGCGAAATTGGTGCCGACCTTGTGTTATTTTTACTTTCACCTTCAACAGTGTGGAAAAAGGTGCAAACGAGCTTTAATCATCGCGCAAACATGATCAGTGCCGCTTTAAAAGATGAAGAAGGGTTTGAACTTTCGCGTATTGAAGAAGGGAATGAAGGTAAATTAAATTATACTTACCTCACATTTATGCGGCTACGTGAGCATTATCCGCACGATGAACTATATTTACTGCTTGGTGAAGACCAAGCAATGGCTTTTGACCAGTGGAAACATCCTGAACTCATCGCCGAACAAGCTAAAATTCTCGTTTATAAACGCAAAGGTTCTAAAGTATCAAATGAAAACTTTGAACGCTTTGATATGCTTGAAATTACTGGTCCCTTAAGTAGCACAAGTAGTACAAAGGTTCGTAATTTTGAAAGTATTGATGTCCCAAGTGTTGTATTAGAGTATATTGGCAACAATAAACTTTACTTTAGTGGCCTAGTCGCTAAACGGATGAGTGATGAACGCTATTATCATTCGCTTTCAGTCGCTAGTCTTAGTCGCTTAATTGCTATCGCTAATGATGTTGATCCCTTAAAAGCATTTAAAGCAGGGTTATTCCATGATATAGGTAAAGAAGTACCAGCAGCAAAAAGTTTAAAAATTATGGAAGAACATTTCCCAAAGTATCTTAATATGCCACTCTGGTCACATCATCAGTTCGTTGGTGCTTATTTAATGAAAGAAGAATACTTAGAGAAAGATAAGAAATTAATCGACGCTGTTAAGTATCACGCAACAGGGCATAAGAAGATGTCCAAGTTAGCAAAAGTAATTTACGCTGCTGATAAAATTGAACCTTCCCGCGGTTTTGATAGTAGTCAGTATATTGCTGAATGTGTTAAGGATATTAATAAAGGCTTTGTGATTGTCTTACAGGCAAACAAAGATTATTTAATAAGTAAGGGCAAAGATATTGATAACGCGTTAACTAATGCATGCTTTAAAAAGTATTTAAAATAACCTACTAATATTAAATTGATGAAGAGCAGGCCAATGAGCCTGTTTTTTTATTTTTGGTTATAAAATCGAAAAATATACCACTTTCAATAAGGTTTATTATGTAAACTAAATATGTAAAATAGCGTGATTATACGATTATTAAGTTAAAAATTATTTGATTATTTATTTAATTAAACTTTGCGCAAAGCAAAGAGTTATCCACAATTTCACACATACTAAATAACTACTAATTAATTACTACAATTGATTATTGAGCAATTTATTCAGTCCTTCAATCACTAATCTAAATTGGTCTGCTGTTAATTTCGTTACCGGGCCGTAAGTATGTCTGCACGGCTTATTATCTTCAGTATGAATAATAGGTCGAAGGTAAATGCGCGCTTTATCGACCGTTCTAATTTGGCTAATCTTTGCGTAGCTTTTTTCTGTCGTTTTTACTTCTGGTAAATATCCTAGATCAATTGCTTCCCCATAACTAAAATGAATCTTAGTTGTTAAAGGAACGACGACAATATTTTGTGCCTCAACATCACTATGATGTAATACGACAGCGTAATGTCTTTCGTTAAGTTCGCTTCCAACATTACGGCCAAAATCAATCTCATAAACCTCCCCTTGATTAATCTTATAGCGGAGTTTATTATTTGCGAGAAACATTTCATACTCTAAATTGCGTTTATACCAATCAAAGAGCGCGAAATATTGCTTTTTGAGTCTGTGGTCGGTAAAACCACTTGCGGTGTCGCTAATGCGCAGGAAACGTTCATTTTCGTACATAAAAAATCCTCACTTTCGATATTATGATTATAAATACAATTGAATTTATCGTTTTATCACAAAAGTGCACTAGTCAACTAAATGTAGACACTTTAATAACTTGATAGTCACTACTT